>ENA-UEQL01000340-UEQL01000340.1-human-gut-metagenome-genome-assembly--contig:-NODE-340-length-32551-cov-9.469791_pt1 | contig 32551 bp, 28 predicted proteins | sample MGYA00242905_ERZ507926 | MGnify/ENA primary metagenome ERZ507926 (study PRJEB26167, sample SAMN06115531) | human gut metagenome | host: Homo sapiens | place: China:Henan | collected 2015-09-09 | study...
AATAAAGATGAGGATGCTATAAGTATTTTTAAAAATATAACTGAGGCTTATGAAGTTCTTTCAAATGATGCGGAACGTTCTAAATATAATACCTTGAAAGGATTTTTTAAATCAGAAAAAACATCAACTTCTTCTCAAAAAGCAGAAGAGATTTATAAAGAAGGTCAATCAAAAAATACTTCTTATCATTCTCAGTTTGAAAGTTCTGAAATAAAACAAAAAACTTCCCCTTCTCAATCTAAAACATCCAATAAAAAAACACTTTCAAAAGCTATTAAATTTTGGTTTGCACAATTAAAGCGAAACAAACGCAATCGTGATAATAAGAAACCTAGGAAAGGTGAAAATATTACAACTGATATTTCTATTACTCCAGATGAGGTGATTACTGGGAGTAAAAGGATTATTAATGTTCGCACCACTCAAACTTGTCCAAAGTGTTGGGGTCATAAGTTTGTAAATGGTGGAAAATGTTCAAATTGTGACGGTAAAGGAGAAATTGTAAAGACAAAAAAAATTACAGTAACTATTCCGAAAGGAATAAAAGATGGTGCAAAACTTCGCTTGAAAGGTGAAGGTGCAATGGGTAAAAATGGTGGTGCTTGTGGTGATTTGTATATCAATATAAAAATTGAAACAAAAACTCAAGTACATTTTGATAAGTTGAATATTTTTTATACTGTTCCAATTTCTCCATTCGAAGCTGCTTTAGGGGAAGAAATATCTATTCCTACCTTTGATGGTAAAATAAAGTTGAAGCTTCCTAAAAACACTTGCTCAGGACAAAAATTTAGGATTGCAAACCAAGGTATTAAAAAAAATGGCAAGGTTGGTGATTTAATTATTTGCGTAAGTATTGAATTTTCTCATGATTTGTCAGAAGATGAAATTAAGTTGTATGAACGACTTAAGAATTTGTCAAAAGATGATGTGAGAAAGAATTTTGGATATGGAAGCTAAAATTAATGAAATATTTTCCTCTATTCAAGGAGAAGGACCGGTTGTAGGTTACAAACAATTGTTTATAAGGTTTTGCGGATGTAATTTGCACTGTGATTATTGTGATACCGAATTTCAACAAGGTACTTGTTTTTCTCCTCAAGAATTATATTCAAAAATTGTCTCAGAGTACGATTTAAGTACATTTCACTCTATTTCGTTAACGGGTGGAGAACCTTTAATTTCTGTTGAATTTTTAAAAGATTTTTTGCCATTAGTGCAAGGTAAAACTAAGATTTATTTAGAAACAAATGCAACTTTGTTCGACAAGTTGCCAATTATAAAAGATTATATTGATATAATTTCTGCGGATATAAAATTACCGACATCCACGGGGAAAAATACTTTTGATTTGCATAGAAAATTCTTTGAACAAGTTGATGGAGTTCAGACTTTTGCAAAAATTGTGTTTGATAAAAATATAACTAATGAAGAAATTGAAACTTGTGCCAATATGGGTAAAGATTTTGGGATAGAGTTAGTTCTACAACCGAAAATGATTGGTGATAAAATGAGTGTAAGTTCTGATTTTTGCAATTCAATATTGGATAAATTCTCGTCAATTTATCCGAATGTTAGGTTAATCCCTCAAGTGCATAAATTCTTGAATGTCAGATAATTATTTTGATTTAATTCCTTCTTGTACGTCAAAAAGCTCGTTTGCTTTTGTTAAATCTTTATTTGCACCATCAATATTTCCTTGCGAAAGTTTTGCACATCCTCTCATCGTGAATGCTGTTGCATCGTTTGGATTAAGTTCAATTGCTTTATTGAAATCTGCTTCTGCACCAGTATAGTCGTTCAAATCCATCTTGCAAATTCCTCTAACGACGTAATATGTCGCTTCTTTTGAATCAAGAGCAATCGCTTTGTTAAAGTTTTCTAAGGCTTCGTGTTTTTGGTTAATTGAACTTTGGATAGATGCTTTCCAGTAGTACAAATCTGGTTCTTTTGGATATTTTTTTAGGGCTTGATTACATTTGTCCAAAGCTTGCATGTAGTTCCCGCTATTGGCAAGAGAACCAATTTGGCTGATTGTTTCAATTGCTTCAATGTTATCTTTTGCTATTGCATGATTATTTATTCCAAAAACTAAACACAAAATTAGTACAAATGATAATAAAAATCTTTTCACCTCGAAAACTCCTAATATCTGTAACGGTATTAATTATAACGTATATTTGAACAAAATTCTAGTTAGATATAACAAATTTTAAACTTTATTTTGTTCATGGTAGTATTAAATTATGTGTGAAAAAGGGATAAAAGATTATATTAAGGAATTGATGACGATAGCAGCCCCAATTATTATGGGCAATTTAGGCTTCATATTGATTGGAGTTGGGGATGTTGTGATTGCAGGACGATATTCAACGGATGCTTTTGCAGCGATTAGTATTGCTACTGCTATTGTGAATTGTATTTTTACATTTGGGATTGGACTTATTTCAAGTATTTCTCCTTTATTGTCCAATTATCGTGGACAAAACAAATCTATTAAGAAATATTTTTATCCATCTATTAGATTTTCAATGTTGTTGGCATTGATAACTTCGCTTGCAATTGTTGCGGTTGTTCCGCTAATTCCTAAAATGGGATTTGAACAAAAATTAATTGCACCAGTTCAAGACTATATGTTGATTACGGCGTTTAGTACCTTCGGGGCATATTTGCATGCGTGCTTGAAAGAGTTTTTACAAGCCTATGAAATTGTCGTATTTCCGAATGTTGTGACTTTTTTCTGTGTATTTTTAAATGTTGTTTTGAATTTAACATTTGTATTTGGTGTTGGACCTATTCCTTCTTTAGGGGTAATAGGTTTGGCGATTGCAAGTTTGTTGGTTCGTTATTTTATGGGCTTTGCTTTGTTGATTTATTGCTTCATAAATATGACCTTTAGAAATTATAAGGAAAAGGAATATTATCAGAGCATGTTAAAAATCGGCATGCCAATATCTCTAGCTGTATTAGTTGAGTTTGTTGCATTTAACAGTATTGCCATTTTGATGGGTAGAGTATCTGGATTGTATGCCGCTGCTCAAAATTTGGTATGTACTTTAACAACGATTTCATTCATGGTTCCGTTTGCAATTTCTAATGCTATTGCTGTAAAAGTTGGCTTTGCAAATGGGTCAGATAATTATGAAGATTTGAAAAAGTACTCATTTTTTGGAACAGTGCTTTCTGTATCATTTATGATTTGTAGTGCAATTGTCTTTACTTCATTTGCGCCTCATTTGGTTAGAATTTTCACTTCAGACGCTTCTTTAGTGAAAATTGCAGTTCCAATAATGTACATTTTATCTATATTCCAAGTGTTTGATGGTTTACAAATATCTCTTGCTGGGGTTTGTAAGGGAATTAAACAAACAAATGTTGTTTTATTTGCGAATTTTATAGCATATTGGTGCGTATCAATCCCATTGGGTTGCTTCTTAGCTTTTCACGTAGGCTTTATGTTGAAAGGTTTTTGGTGGGGATTGGTGTCAGCAGCATGTTTATTGTGTATGATAATGCTTGTAAAATTGAAAAAATATTTTAAGCCAGTTCATCAATAAACTAAAAACAAGAACCTTAAAAATAGTTCTTGTTCCTTGTTTGTGGGGTATTTGTAATTATATATTGCCTATCAAAATTTATAATACGAAAAATAATAGAGTAAACATGCAACCTAAAGATGCAGCACTGAATAGAAACCAAGTGTGCATTACAGGGTGTTGATAAGACCAAATTTCTTTAATTGTGCTAGTTGCGTTAGAAATAGTTCGCATGTTTTATTCTCCAAAAAATAACCTAATGTTTTATATATTCTATTCTCCATATTTATCAAAAATAGACATCACCTATTTGGTTGATTATTAATTTCGTTTAGCTTATTATTGACTTATGCGAAATGTTGAATTATTGATGCCAGCTGGCAATTTGGAAAAATTAGAATATGCTGTAAGATATGGTGCAGATGCAGTTTATCTTGGAGTTGTAGATTTCAGTCTTAGAGCAATGAGAAAAGGCGAAATTATTACTCTTGAAAATCTTAAAAGAGCAATTGATTTGGCTCATAAGTTAGGTGCTAAAGCTTATTTAACACTTAATATATTTGCTTTTAACGAAGATATTAAACACTTAGAAGAAAGTATGGATATAATCAAAGATGCTAATCCAGATGCTGTTCTTGTAAGTGATTTTGGAATTTTGAGATTGGTAAAGAAATATTTACCAGATGTTGATATTCATATAAGTACACAAACTAATATTTTGAATTATGAATGTGTAAAATTCTGGCAAGATATGGGTGCAACTCGTGTTGTTCTTGCTCGTGAATTGTCAATTCCAGAAATTGCTGAAATAAAAAAACAAGTTCCTAATATGGAAATTGAATGTTTTATTCACGGTTCACAATGTGTATCTTTTTCTGGAAGATGTTTGTTGAGTGATTACTTTACGAATGGCGAAAGAAAAGCTAACCACGGAAATTGTTCTCAACCTTGTCGTTGGAGTTACAAGCTTGTTGAAGAAACTCGCCCTGGGCAATATTATGAAATCAATCAAGATAATCGTGGTTCTCATATTTTGAGTCCGAAAGATTTGTGTCTTGTTGAACATTTGAAAGAGATGATTGACGCTGGTGTTGATTCTTTCAAAGTTGAAGGACGTACAAAAAGTTTATATTATGTTTCAGCTGTTGCAAAAACATATAGAAATGCAATTGATGAAATTTTACAAAATCCAAATGCGGATTTGTCAAAGTATTTTCTAGAACTTAAAAAAGTTGGCAATAGAGGTTATACAACTGGTTTTGCTTTGGGCGAAAATAAACCAGATAGTTATAGTTATGATATTTCAAAAGGCTTAGCTGGAGCTGATTTCTTGTTTGAATTTAAAGGAATTAAGAAAAAACATTCCGAAATTGATGCTTCTTCAAGTGCTGATGAAAATTTTTATTTTGTAAAAGTAAAAAATAAAGTTTTGTTAAATGATGAAGTTGAAATTATCACCCCTAAAGAACAATTTACGGCAAAAATTGTTGAAATTCTTGATGAAAAAGGTGACAATCAGCAATTGGCAAACACTAATGCAGATGTTTATTTGAAATTTGATAGAGAGCCTGTGGATTATTCAATCGCACTTGCAAGAACAATTGGAGTAAAAGAGCATGTTTCTTAAGCCAGATTACAATTTGAAAAGACTTTTTGATATAAATTTAGAAGAATTAAAATCTCAAGGTGTTAAGGCTATGCTTTTTGATTTAGATAGTACTTTAATGGCGTCTAAATCTGGAATGTATTCTGATGAGGTTCTTGCGTGGTTAGAAAATGTTCGCAAAGATTTTTTTGTTGGAGTTGTATCTAATAATAAAAATGAAAAATATATAGAAAAAGTTCGTCAAATTTCTGATTTCCCATTGCTATTCAAAGCTGCGAAACCAGATACTTGTGCAATATCTGAGTTTGTTAAAGAACACGGTTTTACTCCTTGTGAGTGTGTTTTGGTTGGTGATAGACCATTAACAGATATTCTATGTGGCAAAAATTTTGGTTGCAAAACTATTTTGGTTGATTCTATTACGTGCGATACAGAATCTAAACTCGTTAGATTTGTCAGATGTTTAGAAAGATTAAGTATTCGTAAATAAAAAGTTCTACATCAATAGATTGAACTTTTTACTCATTTTACTCATTTTACGAAATGTAAACAAGCCTAAATCCTTTAATATTCCGTAGTTTCAGATGATACGGGTTAAAATTTGCTCTATAATTCTGTTTTTTGCCTTAATCATGAAATTATGATACTATTTAAAGGAGAGCTATTGTTGTGAAATACACTAAATAGTTGATACACAAAATGAAGAGCTTTAATATAATGTTATTATCAAAGACTAAGATGGGTGGGAATAACGTGAACACAAATTATTATCGGAATGAAAGTTGGATAAACAATACATTCAGTAAGAGAGGAAGATTTGTATTAGGTCTTCTTATTGCAGTTCTATCTGTGGGAATAATCTCTTGTGGCTGTGGTGTTTTACAAAATCTAGGTGGAGCAGCAAAACAAGAGGAAGAAGTTCCAATTGAAGATACTAATCCAGCTCCAAAAGAAGAGGTGAATGTGCCTTCTGATAACAGTGTTGGTATAGATGTTAAAGATAATCAAGCAAGTAACTTGATTTCTTATGATGTTACTTCTGTTGGACGTTCAGACCCATTCATGCCATCAGATGAAATTAGAGCATTTGAAGAAGCTAAGAGATCTGCAATTGCAGAAGCTAATGCTTATAACTCTCATATTGCTCAATTGAAGAAGATGAAAAATGTTTCAATCAGAGAACAAGATGATATAAGCCCATATAGCTTTAATCTTCCTGTTCCTCCTACATCTTTAGCTTCAAAAGATGCGGCAGCAGCAAAAATTACAAGAACCAAAGTTGTTGGTATTATGTATAATAGAACAAATCCTTCTGCGATAATCAATGTCGATAACAAAGATTACTTGGTAAGGCAAGGGGATAAAATTATTGGTCAAGAATATAAGGTTGTTACAATTAATCCTTCAATTATTACTGTAACTCTAGGCTCAAACGTATATTCTGCAAGTATAGGGGAATTATTCTCTAGAGAAGATTTGAATGGCAAGGCTAATGATTTGTATAATTTGAAAAACAGATTTGGTGGTAGAAAAGGTTAATTAATAAGAAGAAAATATAAGCAGGAGCAGATATGAAAAATAGAATCAGAGAAAAAATTATTGCAAGTGTTATGTTATCAGCTTTCGCTGTAACAAATTTGTCAACCGCTGCATTTGCATTAGATGGTATTTACGGTGGGTTTGATGATGCTTCATCAAGACCTCTAATAAGATCAACAGAAAGTGCACCTATGGATTTAGGTTCAAATTTGAAGATTTCTAACGCAGATTCAGTTGTAAATTTAAGCTTGAGAGATGCGAATATTAAACAAGTTTTGAGAATGTTTGCGGATCAAGCAGGTATGAATATTATTTTCTCTCCAAATATAGAAGAATCTACAGTAACTATGGATTTGGTTAACATTCCATTATCAGATGCTTTAAATTTGGTTATCACAACAAATGATCTGTTCTATGATATTGAAGCAAATACTTTGATTATTTCTAAAAAAGATGAAGCATTGTCTATGGCTAAAAAAGGCATGACATTGATTCCTGTTAAATATGTAAGTGCTACTGCTATTGCAACATTTTTGAATACAAATATTTTCAATAAAAGCGGTATTAACCCTGGATTGTCAACAAAACCAGTTGTTACTACCAACCCTGCAACAAACGAATTGATTGTTATGGGTACAGCAAATGATGCTGAAATGGCTAGAAAGATTGTTGCTCAATTTGATATTAAACCTCAAATTACAACATTCAAAGTTAATCATACAACTCCTGCCGAAATGGCTAATATGATTTGTTCTTCATTATTACCATCAACTGCTTCAAACGGCGCTTCTGGTAGTAGTGGAGGTGGTTCTGCATCATCTTCTTCTGATAGTGCTTCTTCTGATAGCAGCGGAAGTCCTGCTGGTTTTGCAGCTGGTGTTCCTACTGGTTTCGCATCAGATGATAGTGGCGACGACGGAGATGGTGGCGACAGCAGTGATTCATCTTCAAGTGATTCTAGCTCATCAGGCATTTCTGTTGGTGGCGGTAAGTTAGTTTGTTCAGTAGATGCTTCTGCTCCATCTGGAGATGGCATGGCTGGATTAGCTTTGAAAACTCTTTCAGTATCTTACTTCCCAACTTTGGGTACTATCCAAGTTATTGGTGGTTCTCCATCTCAACTTGATATGATTAGAGATTACATCTTGGCTAACGATAAGAAAACTCCTCAAGCATATTTGGAAGTTCAAATTATTGCTTTATCTGAATCTGGTAGTAAAACATTTGATAATACTTGGCAATTTTTGAGTAAAAACTTCTCATTCAACGCTGGAGGAGGAAAAGGTATTTCTTCAAGCTCTATGTATCCAGTATTCTTTGCAGGTCATGGATATGACCTTGTAGGTGATTGGGATGAAGAAAAAGGCGAATATAAAAAAATCGGTGAAGTTAGAAAATGGAGTGGCTCTCCACAGTTAGTTTATTCTGTAAACTACTTAGTTGAAAATGAAAAAGGTAGAGTGCTTGCTAACCCAAGAATCATGATTACTTCAGGACAAAAATCAACAATTGACTTGACTTCTGACTATGTATCTAAAGTAACATCTCAATATTTGGATAACGGATCAAGTTCAGGTTCAGCTCAAGCTCAAAAAGAATATACAATTAACAATGATAACGGTATCAAAGTTGAGATTACACCATTCATCAGTCCCGATGGTTATGTAACTCTTGACCTTAAACCTCAATATGCAACTATTGCATCTCAACTTACAACCCCTGGTGAAGTTGAAGGTGAAAGAGATATTGCAGCAACATTACTACAAAGACGTAACTTAGACCTTAAAGGTATAAGAATTAAAGATGGTGAAACAATGGTAGTTGGTGGTATGATTCAAGAAACTGAAACTAAAAACGTTTCTAAAATCCCATTCTTAGGTGATTTACCTGTAGTTGGTATGTTCTTCAGAAGCACAACAACTGGTAGAAAGAAAGAAGAAATGGTTATGATGATTACTCCTCAAATCATTGTTGATACAGAAGATGCAGTAAGTGACGATACCTCTTTATAGAGGTTCGTCGCCCAAAATTTGGGAATTATAATTAAATAAATTTTTGGTTGATATTGTTATAAGCAAAGAAAAGTATTATAAAATAGATGAACGCACTAATTTTAAGATTGAAAAACAGCATAGATAAAAAGATACTGGAAAGTGTCGATAAGAATCTAATGGGATTACATTTATTCGTTCCAATTAGTGTGAAAGATAATTTCCTTTTCGTTGCAGTTTCAAAGGCTTCTAATAAAGATGAAGTTAATGCGATTTTAAAAAAATCTTTTACTCAATCAATCAAGTTTATGCTTGTTGGTGAAGATGATTTGAGAGAACTTTTAGCGGATTTTGTTCCTGCCGAAAGTATCAAAGCATCTGCTGAAGCTCCAGCTGCTAGTTCAACTGCTTCTCCAGCTAAATCAACTCCAAATTCAACTGAAAAACCAAAAGTTGAACATGGTAAGTTAGGTGAGATTCTACTTGCAAAAGGACTTGTTTCAGAAGTTCAGTTGATGAAGGCTTTGGCTGAATCAAAACGTACTGGTGTTCCAATTGGTTCAATGTTATTTGAATTGGGTTCTATTTCTCTCGAACAGTTGAAAGATGTTTTGCATGACCAAACGGGTTATGAATTAGTTTCAGCAGATCAATTAGTTGAACAGAAAAAATTTGTTAACATTTTACCAGAAGATTTTATCAAAGCTAATTCAGTAATTCCAATTTCATCAGATGGTAAAACACTTGTTTTAGGGGTTGTAAAACCTTTAAAAATGGATGTTTTAAAAGAAATTATTTATTTGACTGGTCAAAATCCAAAACAGATTTTGATGACTCATTATGAGTTCAAGACCGCAGTAAATACTTTCTTCTCTGAACAAAAACGTCAAACAGATGAAATTATTGAACAAATTAAAGAAGAAACTGTTGATTCTGAAGATGAAGCAACCTTGTGGGAACAAGTTGATGCCGAACTTCAAGATTCTACTGGTTCTGTTGCAAAATTTGTTAACCAAATTATTACAAACGGTATTGATAACAAGGTTTCCGATATTCACATTGAACCTAGATTGTCTGGATATATCGTTAGATACAGAAAAGATGGTATGTTACAAAAAGTTTTGGATGTACCTGCCAAGGTTGAAACTTCTGTAATTGCTCGTTTTAAGGTTATGGCGAGAATGAACATTGCAGAAAATAGACGACCTCAAGATGGTACGTTCTCAATTTCTTACAATGGTTGTTCTTATGACTTCCGTATCAACACTTTGCCTGTATCTGGTAAGGAAAAAGTTTGTATCCGTATCTTAGCTCCTGCGGTTTCTCTTGCATCTAATGATAAAGAGATTAAACTTGTAGGGGCAGTTGAAGCTGATATTCAAAAAGTTAAACAGATGGTATCTTGTCCAAACGGTATTATCCTAACTTCAGGTCCTACTGGTTCTGGTAAAACTACAACTCTATATTCTGTATTGAAGAGTTTGAATGATGAATCTGTAAACATTACAACAATTGAGGACCCGATAGAAATTAAACTTGAAGGTATTAACCAATCTCAAATCAACGCCAAAGCGGGTATTACATTTGCATCTTGTATGAGAGCTATCTTACGTCAGGACCCTGATATTATCCTTGTCGGTGAAATTCGTGACTACGAAACTCTTGAAATTGCGATTTCAGCTGCATTGACAGGTCACTTGGTATTAAGTACTGTCCACACGAACTCAGCTGCTGCAACTGTTACTCGTTTGATTGAAATGGGTGCAAAAGATTATTTGGTATCTTCTACTTTGTCAGGTGTAATCGCTCAACGTCTTGTTAGAAGACTATGTGATGATTGTAAGGAAGAATATCATTGTACAAGAGAAGAAGCAATGCTTGTTACTCATGATGAAGAAGAAATTAAGAAAATTATGGCAACTCCTATTTATAGGGCAAAAGGTTGCAACAAGTGTGGTTTCCAAGGCTACAAAGGACGTCTTGGGGTTTATGAAATCATGCAAATTACAAAAGAAATTAAAAAACTTATTGCTCAAGGTGCTCACGACTTGGAAATTGAAGAAAGTGCAGTTTCAAACGGCATGACTACATTAAACAAATGTTGCTTTAACCATATCTTGAAAGGTTGGACAACGATTGATGAATTCGTGAGAGTACTTGGTATGGCAGGCGAATAGGGGAATTATGACAGTATATAATTATACAGCACTAAAAGATGGTACAAATGAACTTGTAAAAGGTAAAGTTGAGGCTGATGACCTTCGAGAAGCCCGTGCTGCGGTTAGACGTTTAGGTTTCACTCCAACTAATATTGTTGAAGAACAAGCTCTAAAAAAGGAAGACAAAAAGAAACCAACTGGTAAAATGCCGAAATTAGGTTTGGCAGAGCAAATTGATTTCACATCAACTCTTCAAATTTTGGCAGCTGCTGGTATTCCGATTATTGAATCCTTATTGTTCATCGAGAATGATGCTGCAAAGTTGAAAATTCGTCAAGTTGCGACTGAATTAAGACGACAAATTATGAACGGTGGTACATTTGCTGGTACTGTTGCAAAATATCCAGAACAATTTGGTCAGGTTTATATCGGCTTGGTAAGAGCTGGTGAAGATTCTGGTGAATTGGAAAAAACTCTTGACCGTTTGTTAGAATTGTTGAATAAACAACAAGCTATTAAGTCAAAAGTTGTTGGTACATTGATGTATCCGGTTTTCGTAATCTTGTTGGCTGTGTTTATTGTAATTGTCATGTTGGTATTCGTATTCCCAGTATTCAAAGAAATGTTTGATTCAATGGGTATGCAATTGCCATTCATTACAAGAGTTTTGATGAATATGGGTTTATGGATGAAGAAAAACTGGTATGCCATTCCGATTGGTTTTGCGGCAATTGGTGCATTTATCAACTTCTTATTCCGTTGGAAACCTAGTAAATGGAAAATTGATGATATATCTTTAAAAATTCCTGTTTTAACAGATTTGATTCAGTTCTCAAATTTTGCTAACTTTATTGCAGTAATGCAAGTTGCGTATGACGCAGGTGTTCCGATTTTGGAATGTTTGTATCTTGCAAATATGACATTGACAAACCATACTTTAGAAACAAGGGTTGAAGAGTCAACTGTTATGGTTCAACAAGGTCAGCACTTGTCAGCAGCTTTGAGAAAAACTCGTACAATGCCTAAGATGATTTTGTTCATGATTGCAACAGGTGAGCAATCAGGTCGTTTGGGTGATATGTTAGGTCAGGCAACTAATTATATTGATAAACAATTAGATACAATTATTGATATTATGACCAAAATGATTGAGCCTATCATGTTGGTTGTAATCGGTACAATCGTATTGATTTTGGCGGCAGCTCTATATTTGCCATTGTTCGCATCTTATATGGGTATGTAAATCAAAAACGAAATAAAAGATTAAAAATCGGTCTGGAGAAAACTCTACGACCGATTTTTTAGGTACAATTGCAAAAAAAAAGTTGCCAAATTATGGCAACATTAAATAAACACGAGGATATTAAGAGAGAGAGAGTATAAAAAACTTTTTTTACTTAAATCCTTTTTCAAATATTAAATTATTAACTCGTTTAGAAATTTAACTTTTCTTTTCCTTAATGCTTATTGCATTTCCCTTACATTTATATAAACAATTTTCATTTGCAAAAATTGCCTAATTTGTTGTAATGTTATTAATATTTCTTAAAGCTGTTACTAACGTATATTTCGAGTATATACTATATAAATATATTACATGCAAAAATTAAATTTTAACTTAACATATAAAAACTCAGCTCTCATATAAAATAAGAACTGAGTTTTAAAAAATTATAAATAATTATTAGATTAACTATTTATTCATTGCTTGAGCAACTGCAACAGCACATGCAACAGTAGCACCTACCATTGGGTTGTTACCCATACCGATTACACCCATCATTTCTACGTGAGCAGGAACTGAAGATGAACCAGCGAATTGAGCATCACCGTGCATTCTACCCATAGTATCTGTCATACCATAAGAAGCTGGACCAGCAGCAACGTTATCTGGGTGAAGAGTTCTACCAGTACCACCACCAGATGCTACTGAGAAGTATTTTCTACCGTTTTCCCAGCACCATTTTTTGTAAGTACCAGCTACTGGGTGTTGGAATCTAGTTGGGTTAGTTGAGTTACCTGTGATAGAAACATCAACGCCTTCTTTAATCATGATTGCAACGCCTTCGTTAACGTCATCTGCACCATAACATTTAACTTTTGCTCTTTCTCCTTCAGAGAATGGAGTTTCTTTAACAACTTTTAATTCGCCAGTTTTGTAATCATAATCTGTTTCAACAGCAGTGAAGCCATTGATTCTAGCAATTACATAAGCTGCATCTTTTCCTAAACCGTTCAAGATAACTCTTAAAGGTTCTTTTCTAACTTTGTTAGCATTTCTAGCGATACCGATAGCACCTTCAGCTGCAGCGAAAGATTCGTGACCAGCTAAGAAGCAGAAGCATTTAGTTTCTTCTCTTAAAAGCATAGCACCTAAGTTACCGTGACCGATACCAACTTTTCTTGTATCACCAACAGAACCAGGAACTGCAAATGCTTGTAATCCAAGACCAATTGCTTCAGCAGCATCAGCAGCATCTTTAATACCTTTTTTAATAGCGATAGCACAACCTAGAGTATAAGCCCAAGATGCGTTATCGAATGCGATAGGTTGAATACCTTTAACAATCGCATCAACATCAATTCCTTTTGATAAACATAATTCACGTGCTTCGTCTAAGTTTTTGAAACCGTATTCTGGTAAAACTTTTTTCAAAGTAGCTTCACGTCTATCTTTTCCTTCAAAATTTGCCATAATTTATTTTCCTTATTTTTATCTTACATGTTATTTATCTACTACTACCTACTTCATATGAAGTGATAGAAAAAGGATTTAACCTTTTTAATTTAAAGAAAGAAACTATTGTTTACGAGGGTCGATAGTTTTAACAGCATCAGCAAATCTGCCGTAAGTACCGATATTCTTTTCGTAAGCTTCTTTTGGATCAACACCAGATTTAATAGCATCCATAACTTTACCAAGGTTAACGAATTTGTAACCGATAACTTCATCATGTTTATCCAAACCTAGTTCAAGGATGTAACCTTCAGTTAATTGAAGGTATCTAACACCTTTTTGTTTAGTAGAGTGGATTGTACCAACCATAGAGCATAAGCCTTTACCTAAATCTTCAAGACCAGCACCTACTGGTAAACCATTTTCAGAGAACGCAGTTTGAGTTCTACCATAAACGATTTGTAAGAATAATTCTCTCATAGCAACGTTGATAGCGTCACAAACAAGGTCAGTGTTCAAAGCTTCTAAGATAGTTTTTCCAGGAAGAATTTCACCAGCCATAGCAGCAGAGTGAGTCATACCAGAACAACCGATAGTTTCTACTAATGCTTCTTGAATGATACCGTTTTTAACGTTAAGAGTTAATTTACAAGTACCTTGTTGAGGAGCACAGCAACCACAACCGTGAGTAAGACCTGAGATGTCTTTGATTTCTTTACATTTTGTCCATTCACCTTCTTGTGGAATTGGGGCAGGTGAACCCTTTACGCCACGAGCAACGCAGCATTTTTCTTGAATTTCTTGTGAAACTTGTATATTAGTCATTTTCTACTCCCTTCACCTTATATACAACTAAATTTTAACTTGCTCAAAATATTCCGTCAAGACAATTGAACTTTTTGCAAAATAATGTTAAAATAGATATATAATAATGGTCTTGCGAGTTTAATTAAACGCAAACCTATGAAAAATTTTTCTAGCTAAGACAAAGAGGAAAAAACACCTCTCCATAGGCGAGGGAAACAACTAAATAACAGTGCGTGAGGGTAAACCCTTCACCCTAACCTTCCACCCAAGGGGAAGGGAACAATAAAACATCACTCCTCTCTATAGGGAGAGGCTAGGGAGTAGCCCTTACAAAACAACTACACAGCAAACATAAATGAGGATTGGTTATGATTAAGATTAAACATAAGGCTTTTACACTAAGTGAAGTACTTATAACTTTGGCGGTTGTAGGAACACTTGCGGCACTTGTAGTCCCTGGTCTAATCAAGGATTACAACAGTAAAGCAAATATGGCAATGCTACAAAACATGGTTGCGAACCTTCAAAGTGCAGTTCAAACCGAATTGACAAAAGAAGGAGCTACTGATTTAGATGCAACAAATATAAAAAAAGACCCTGAACAATTTTTCAGAACTCTTGATGTTATCAATGCAAGTTCTGATTCAAAATATTTTCCTAATTTAAATAACTATAAAACTCTTAGTGGAACAAATTTAACAGCAATAAAAAAAGATTGTAAAGCATCTGCAAAGTTGAAAAATGGTGTAGCTCTTTGTATGTCAACATTTGAACCCACTATATCTTCTTCTGGTCTTATTTCTCGAAAGGTTGCAACAGTATATATAGACTTGAATGGAGCAAAAGAGCCCAATGTTGCTGGGGCAGATTTTTATGCTGTATATATTTATCCAGTAACAATACTTAATCGCCAAAACGCTGCTCATCCTGGTGATATTGCAGGCGTTCCAATTGAAACACCTGCGGGCCAATCTTGTAATACCAATTCTTTATATTCCCCTCTTGGATGTTATTCACAAGCTGAGCAATCTGGTTTTGATCCAAACTACTGGAAGAAATTGTAATAATTTGATTTTTTCTAATCTAATAACAAATATAACGAGATAATAAAAAGGAAAATAAACATGCAAAAACGAGCATTCACACTTACAGAATTACTTATAGCTTTAGGTATTGTTGGTGCAATTGCCGCAATATCTATTCCGAGCTTGATGTCAACAATCAATAACCGAGTTCTTGCATCTCAGTTGAAAAATACTGTTGTTGGAATCCAACAGGTTATAGATGAGCAATTGACGAGAAATAATACAACGAGCTTGTCTGATACTGATTTCAGCTCAACAAATAAATTGTTATCTGAATCAAATTTTTCAGTATCAAAAATTTGTCAAGCTGGAACAGCTCATGCAAACTGTTGGAAAATTACAACAGATGCAACTCCTTACAAATGGTTAACTGGTGCAGATTTAAGAATGAATGATTCGTTGACGTTGAAATTAAAAAGTGGTGCATTAATTGCATATTTCCCAACAACTTCAGCTCCATTTACATACGAGGGAACGATTGATAAAGTAATTGGAGCTTTTGATATAGATGTTAATGGAAATGAGGGCCCAAATATTGCAGGAAGGGATTTCTTTTCTTTTTATGTAACAGATAAAGGTAAAATTGTTGATAGATACTATAATAAAGGAAATATATCGCTTGCAACAAAACAAGAAGCATGTAAAGGTGATGCTTATGCTTGCTTTGGAGCGGTAGTTGATGACGGTTGGAAAATACGGTATTAGGATTATTTAGAATTCTAAAAATGTGGGTAATAGGGGAATAGACCCCTCTCCCTAACTCTCCTCTCTAGGGGAGGGAACAAGAAAACAAATACAAATAAATTAAAAAGTCTTACCACAGGCAAAGATATAACAAAACATCACACCTCTCCAAGGGAGAGGCAGGGTGAGGGGTCAATCGAACTCCTAAAACAACAAAAAGGAAAAATAAATTATGCAAAAACGAGCATTCACACTTACAGAATTACTTATAGCACTCGGAATTATTGGTACAATTGCGGCACTGTGTATTCCGAGTCTTATGACTACAATCAATAACAAATCACTTGCAATACAATTGCAAAACAATGTCGCAGCTGTTCAACAGGCAATTGCAAACCAAAAAATCATCAAAAATACTAAAGACATGTCAGAAACTGCGTTTGCGAATGAAACAGATTTTTATGCCCTTTTCCAATCGTCAAAAGGTGAAACATGTTCGGCATCTTCAACTACAAAGTGCTGGGGAAATTCCTATAGAGTTATCGGTGGTGGAAATTTTTCCCTCGCAGAAGAAACTCCTCCTGCAGCTGCAATTCGTTTAAAAAATGGGGCGACAATTGCTTACTTGAATGGTAAATTGAATCTTTCTGAAGAAGCAAGCAAAAAGGTTTTGTGTGAAGTTCTTATTGATGTAAATGGACCTGATGAACCAAATATTGTTGGTCGCGATTTATTTGGATTTTTTATTTCAAAAAACGGTGTCGTTAGCGGAAATAGGTCTGCTGGTGCTGGAACATGTGACACTCCGTCTGAATGTTTTAATGCTTTAGTTAAAAACAATTATAATGTTCCAGATGATAAGCATTATTACAATACAGATGAACATGATGAGGGCTAATTTCTTTGCTGAAAGTGGGTTTGCTGGTTAAATTTCAGTGATAAAATTTTCAATAGTAAATTATTGTAAAAAGTTTAGCATGGATAGGACAAAAGTTGAGAAATAAAATCACTTTTGTTCTATCATTTTTATATAAAGTTTAAATAACAAATTGGGTTATGTACTAAAAAGTTTAGGTTAATGTGAATCCTTTTTTGTTTCAGAAATGAAATAAGCGGGCAGTTTTCTGTCCGTTTTTTTTAATCCCATAGATTATTAAAGTTAGTTTAAATTTTAAAAATATAGTAAGGTCGTTATAAAGAGAAGGATAGATTTATAAATATGTAAAGTTAAGCTATTAGGGAAAAGGTTAGTATTATTGGGGTTTGTTGCCGCTTCCATGTCTAAAAAAATGTAATATAGAAAATATCCGATTTATCCTTTTCTTGTCCTTGGAATTATCCTTTTTTCTTTTAATATTCTGCATTTCTGCCTCAAACTCGCTTGCTTTTTGAAGATTTTAATGGATAAAAATGGATAAAAATCATTACATTTTAGTATGTAATATTTAAAAATTTCCCGGTAGTCGGGAATCCATTTAAAATAACTAATTTGACGTTTATAAAAATTTATGGGAAGTGGAAATGTAATCTCAAAAAATGTAATGGTCGGACAAAAATGTAATAGTTATAAAATAATTTTTTAAAGAAAAAATGTAATGATTGTTATTCTTTTGCTTGATTAACATTTTTTCAAATGTGTTGTTCTGATAACTTTCCCACAAACAGACTTCCAATTTGATAACTTTGGAGTGATTGATGGAAGTATGAAAAACTTACTTGAAAAATTTAATACCGCTGAAACTTGGATTGACGTGGATATTTTAGCCAAACTAAAAGGTGTTTCCAAAAGAGCAATCCGATTATCTTTTAACAGTAAAAATTCAAAATATGAAACAAGAATTGAAAAAGGTAAGGGTGGAAAGTTATATAAAATAAGATTGTCGAGTATTGAAGAAGACTTGCAACTAAAATATATCCACGAATATTATGATACCCTTGCAACGACAAACAATATCGTTGAATTACATAATTTCCAAACTAAAAAAGAACAAATCATTTCGTTCAAACAAAGAGAAATGGCTCTTGCAAAGTATGATTTGGTTAGGATTTGGAATAATTATAGGTTAGAAGAAAAACAAAAAGGTATTTCTAAAAAAGTTGCCGATAGTGAATTTTTAACGACATATAATACAGGTTTGTTGTATTCAAAGATATTTAATGTTTTGGGTAAAATCAGCATTGGTGCTTTGTATCGTTGGAAAGCCTTATTAAAAGATAAAAATGACTGGACAGTTTTGATTGGAAACTACAACTACACAGCAAACGGTTGTTATAGAACTAGTCTTAATGAAAACGAGATTAAAATATTTTTAAACATACTTTTATCTCCAAATAAATTTTCAATCGGTCGAGCAATAACATTAACTCAATATATTTTAAAAGAAAAGAATGCTGAAAATATTCCAACAGAAGTTACCTTTAGAAGATATGCAAAATGGTACAGAGCAAATAACTTAGATAAATGGACGCTTGCTCGTGATGGGATGAAAGCTCTAAAAGATAAAGTTGAGCCGTATATAGTGAGAGATACAAGTATGCTTGAGGTTGGGCAAGTATTAGTAGCCGATGGGCATACTTTAAACTTTCAAGTTATTAATCCATTTACAGGAAAACCATCAAGAGCAACACTTATCGGATTTTTAGATTGGAAATCAGGCGGACTTGTCGGTTATGATATTATGCTCGAAGAAAATACACAAAATATTGCAACAGCCTTGAGAAATGCGATTTTAACAATGGATAAAATTCCTGAGTATGTTTACCAAGATAATGGTCGAGCGTTTAAATCAAAATTCTTCAATGGTGATTCAAAATTTGAAGAATTAGGTTTTACAGGGATTTATGAGAAACTTGGAATTAAACCAGTTTATGCAACCCCATATAATGCAAGAGCAAAGGTGATTGAAAGATTTTTCTTAGATTTTCAAGAAAGTTTTGAAAAACTTATGCCAAGCTACATTGGAACAAGCATTGATAACAAACCTGCTTATATGAACCGAAATGAAAAATTGCACAAGCAAATCCACGAGCAAAAAGCGAATTTTGTTCCGACTATTGAACAAGCATTAATTTTAGTTAGAGAATGGTTGAAGTTTAAGCATTCCCAACCTTGTCCTAATGATAGAACAAAAACTATTCAGCAAATGTTGGATAGTATCGAAAGACAAAATATTAATGAATCACAACTTGATGATTTAATGATGGCAACTGAAATTAAACATATCGGCAGGAATGGAATCAGATTCTTAAAAGCAGATTACTTTAATGATGCACTTTATGGAATCAGAGAAAAATGCATTATTAAATACAATTTAAACGACCTTTCATACATAAAAATTTATTCCATTAAAGGCGAATTTTTATGCAGAGCAGATAGAGTAACAGCAACACATCCGCTTGCTCATTTGATGGGTGAAATTAAGGATATAGAAGATTACAAGCAAAAGATTAGAAAACAAAAGCAATTACAGAATAAAACATTAAAAGCTGTTAAACAGCATTTTTCACTTGAGGATATTGATTTAATTAAATCAAAACTTATTGAGGCAGAAATTGCCACTGAAGAAATTTCTGTAATTGAAAAACAGGAAATAAAAAAAGAAAAAGTGAAAGAGCCTGAAAACTATGTTCAAAACCGAAAACGACCAATATTTAAAGATAATTACGAGCGATACGAATGGCATATGAAAATGGTTGTATAGGAAATGAAGATAGACAATGGCTGAGTGAATATATAAGATCGGAGGAATTTAAAATTATTTATGAAAAATAGTTTGATTAAAACAAGGAATGTGAAAAAATTTATATCATTGATGGATAATCTTCAAAAAGCACCTTCAAATGTTTCAAAAATGGCACTGGTTTATGGAGCATTCGGACTCGGTAAATCTCAAACAATAATGTGGTGGGTTACAAATCATGATGCAATTTATGTCAGATGCAATCACAATATTTCACCAAGATGGCTTTTAAGTGAAATTGTGAAAGAATTAGACGAAGTTCCTTGCTATACTTCGCAAAGATTATTTGAACAGATTGAAGAAAAATTAAAATACAATCCTAAAATTCTTGTTATTGATGAGATAGATTATTTATTTTCAAATAAGCACACAATAGAAACGCTAAGGGATATTCACGACAAGTTGGGTATCCCTGTTCTATTAGTTGGAATGGAATTAGCAGATAAAAAGCTCCAAAAATACGGACATATTAACGATAGAATTTTTGCAAAATTGAAATTTGAAAAATTATCAAAGGAAGATTTTAGAGAAATTATTGAAACCTTATCGGAAGTAAAATTTAGTAATAACGCAATAAAATATATAACAAATAGGAATTTACAATTTAGGCAGATAGTAAAAGTTATCACCAAATCCGAACAACTAGCAAATACTAATAAATTGTCTGAAATATCCGAAGAAATAATAAAAGGAGTGATTAATGAAGAATAAAGTTCTAAAATTATGCAAACGCTTGAATAAAGTTACGGCATCAGAAATCACACCGATTTTAATGCTTGATGAAAAAGAGGTTTCTAATATTTTAAATGAATTGGTTAGCGAAGATAAGCTGACTGTTAGAGAGGATTTGGTTTGTTTTTATAACAGTCAAAAACAAATTAAACGAGATGATTTGTTTTTGGAGTTTCATTCAAAATATGATTCAGAATTTATTTTAAAATGCTTTTGCGTAGGGATTAAATCTGAGCAATGTGCATTTTTAATTGGAATAAGCGATTCTACAATACAAAAATATTATTTATATTTCAGAAAGAAAATTTATGAAGAACAATTAGAAACATTAATGAAATATTTTCAAAATAATCCTAAAACGCCCAAGATGAGAACTTTTTATGATGTAGAAGTATTTTTGTATATGTATGATGGGAAATTATTTGTTGTTGAAAAACCTTTAAAATCTAATGCTACCAAAGAACATTCCAAAACTGAAAAATCAAAAATAAAAGTCTTGTATTCAAGGCTAAGACGCAGCATAAATCATTCAAAAATGAAAAAATATATGCACTACCACGTAGCAGAACATGTGTTGAGGATGGGATTAGATAATAATCAGCTTTTGGGTTGTTTATCGAAATATGTTGGGGATTAAGTTATTGAGGAATTTTATATTTATTTGTTTAATACTTTTTTAATCTTACTATTAAATTCAAGTTTATCTATATTTTCAGGTATAAGAACTTTTGCAATAGTTGCATTATAAGCACCTGTCATGCCAGTCAAAATTCTACCGATAAAAGCACCATAGACATAGTAAATCACCCTTGGATAGAAACAACAATGAAAGTGGTAATTGTTACTAATGACTTTAATCGTTCAGATGCAGAATTTGCACAACTGTATATACAAAGATGGCAGATAGAATTATTTTTTAAATGGATAAAACAAAATCTAAAGATAAAAAATTTTTAGGCAAAAGTGAAAATGCAATAAGAACGCAAATATGCATAGCGTTAATTAGCTTTCTTTTGTTATGAATGGCAGAAGAATTGAAAAAAGTTTATCAAAAAATTCCTCACAAAAATCTCCTTAAAATCATTGGAAACACTCTTTTTAATTGTTAAAATTACGCAACCATAAACGATGTTACAAAAAACAATCAATTGCAATTTGAATGGAACTTTTGATGGACAAATTATCATGGACAATAGTGGAATTACTACGGTAATATTATAGACATCTTCTGTCCACTTACTTATTTGTTTAAATTCCTTTTCGCTAATATTGTATCCATTAACTTCTTTCATAAATCCTCATTATATCAGGAAACACATTAGCTCCAAAGATGACAAAAGCATTCAAATCTTTACATAGCAACACATTTAGTTTATTGTAATCGATTAATGTTAATGACTGAAAGGAGCACAATATGGCTGAAAAAGATTATCAATTATACGGGGCAAAGATTTTGAATTTTAAAACTCAAGAAATCGGTTTGTTGATTTGCATTTGGCAAAACAAATTTGCTGATAAAACTGTGGACTTTGCAACCTGTGTTGATAAAACAGGAAAACGATACAACATTGAACTTGATAATATAAGAGGTTTTGAAGATGATTTTGAAAAATAAAAGAACTCGAGAAACTTTAAATATTACCTTGCCTGAATTTAAAACTCGCTTTGCGAAAGAGATTAAAAGGGCATTTGAAAGTTATAAACAAACAGAACTGGCAAAGCCATATTTCAAAATCAAAAATGTTGATGAAAACGATTTTTATTTTGACCTGCAATGGAACTTTAATCATCATGCCTGTTCTGATTGGTATATCGAGAAATTCAACTAAACTATTTTACGAATAAAATCATCTCTCCAATTTAAATCAAAGTTATTTTTTTCAACCTCAAATAAACTGTGAACGTCATCAATTATTTGGTTATATTCATCAGACTTATCAGTTAATGCAGACAATTCAGATGAGTTTATCGGCATAATTACAACATTATCAGTATAACTTTCTCTATCAACTGAAGATTGCATAGGAACCGCTGCGACAGCTTTCCAAATATTGATAGTATTTGCGTCAAATTCATCTGCAATAAAGAATGTGGTTACTTGTCGCTGCGTACCATTTATTTCTTCTTCAATTTTCAGATTAACAGAATGTCTTAATACAGGTTCCCATTCTCCTCTCTTTTGGCTACTTGAATTCATTAGCGTAGCTTCCAACATAACAACCTTATCATTTTCATAAATAACAATATCTCCCTGTCCTCCACCAGCATGTACCAAGGGCTCAAAATTAGCAGACAATGTGAGGTTATAGCTACTTAGGAGATCAATTCTTTTCCCTGCAAAATAATACCAAGCAATGCCTACAACAAATTCGTATATTGTTGGAACGGTAGCATCTGAGCTTACATATTCTTTAAGTTGTGAATCATTGCATCGGTTACTAAATAAACCTAAAAGTTCTTTTACTTTTTCAAGTGGATATTTTTCTGCAATAAATTCAGCAAATTCACGTATTCTATTTGCAGTTACTGTTTCGGTAATTTGTTCTATGTCAGAAACGCCAAACTCTTCTTTTACAGAATTTGTTATACTAATTAGTTCTTCGTTAGAATATAATAAAATTTTCGCTAAAGAAGTTATTGAGCAAAAATAACTATCATATTCTGTTTCATATTCAATATAATCATTAGATTGACCATATATTCTTTGACGTAGCGATTGTTTTTCAAAAATGTGTCTGCATAATTCTTTATAAGCAAGCTCTACATAACCATTATCAAAACTGATTATACCTGTTGCCCTGAATATTCTTTTTGTTGTATCAGAGTACTCTCTAATTTGATCTAAACGTTTTGACAGTTCAAACTGCATATATAAATATTTATTTAACGTTGATTCAAATATTTTTTTATTTTTTCTTATAAATTCTTCAGGTGTAGGTCTTTCCCCGTTTCTTACCACAAATATATTCTTGCCGCAACCAAAAGCTTTATTAAGCATTGGCTTATTATCTTCATAATACTGTAGTAGTTCATTTAATCTTGCAGTATTTCTTTCATTATTAAATTTATATAATATATTGTAAAATGCCATATAAATATCAATGGCAGCAGAACTCTTCTGATTTCTGAAATATTTTTTAAATATCGTTTCATTTATAAGAGAGGATCCAATCTCATTAGGGATTTCAACATTTATATTCTCGACAACATCTCCTTCCTTATAAGCATCTACATAACTTTCTATTTCTCTAAAATCAAAATATGGACTTAATCCTTGTACTAATTCAAAAAATTCATTCTCAGAAATTCTATTTTTAAGAAGTAGAATATATATTGCAAATAAAAAAGGAGAATAAGATTTTTGTCCTTGAGCATCATATATACGCAATTTTAATAATTGTCGCAAGTATATGATATTTATATTATCCACCGGAAGTAATTTTTCTAATTCGTCTTTTTTTAACTTTATTTTATCTAATAAAAGTTGTCCAACATTTGTAATTTCTCTTTTTTGTGTTGTTAATCCTAACTTTACTAAATTACTTGTATAATGTCTTGCTCTATCTTCTATTCCTTGATCAAATTTATCTAATAGTTCTCTATATGAATCTTGATTATTTTGAATCCAAGTTAAATCATTATTTTCTATAGCATTTTTAAATTCCAGATTTCTATTTATTTCTGCCTGCAAATTATCATATGGACTATGTGTAACAAAAACATCAGGAGATAATTCTATCGCCTTTTTATAAAACAAATATTGCGATAAGCTATTCGGCAGATTATCCCATTCACCATTTAAATCTGCCAAAATTGCCAGATATCCCTGCAACGCATTGACTACATCATTACGTCTGCCGTTTGTATCCATTAGATTAAATATTTGCTTTTCATTACTTAATTTCATAGTAATTCCTTAATAATTAATTATTAAAACTTCTTCTGTTACAGAGTTTTTATCTTTTACTTGATAATTTGAATTGTTGTAATCATAATTAAAATTAATGACTCTGTATTTATCAATATTTTTATTGGTCCAATTTATAAGTATTGAATTCTCTTTACCTTTACTTCGCAAAACATTCGATAGTGCAAATTTAATGTTATTCGAATGTAATTTATCAAGAAATTTCAACAAATCTTTCTCATCTTGCTCATTCCAGCCTCCCTGTTCGTTGTATGTTGCACAAGTTATTAAATAAGGTGGATCGGCGTAAACGAAACTATCTGAATTTAGCTGTGATATATCAAAATCTCTAAAATCGCAATTTGAAAATTCGTATCTTTTTGAAGCCAGTCTTGTTATAAATTTATTCAATTTATCTTTCATTTTTTCATTAAAATCTCTTTTCCCAACCGGTAAATTAAATTGACCTTGTCGGTTAAAACGGATTTGATTATTGAATGAATAAATTATAAGCACGTATAACATTGCATAATGATAGTAACCGGAATCAGGACTATTGTTAAAATCTTCTCTTAATTTTAAAAACCTGCCCTTATTATAAGGTGCTAATCCTGTTCCGCTATCACAACCATAATATTCATATCCATGTTCCGCACTTTGAGATAAGCCGTATTTTTCTATAATTTCATCAAGTAAAGGTAAACAATCTGAACCCAAATTTTTAAACATATTAAACAAATATGTTAGGTTATCATCAGTATCATTTAGTATTGTCCTATTGCTTTTTACATTTACTCCAACGTTGGCTCCGCCACAGAACAAATCAACGAATATATCGATATTTTTGGGAAATAATGGTAATATCTGTGGAAGCAACTTAAACTTCCCGCCTGTATAATTCAAGGGAGATTGTATAATTTCTAAGTCTGTATCTTTATCTAAAAGCATTGGCATACAAAAAGTCTTTCCGCATTTTCTTCAATATTAGACTTTCCTGTTGAAAATGCTTTGTAATCCTGTGAAAATTGCTGAACTTTACCTTTTGCACTTAAAATTCTTAAAATATCTTTGTCTGATAATTTTGCATTTGAACGGTCATTACCTTTATTTGCCATATTGTTATATGAAAGAACGATGTATTTTGCTTTTATATTTTTAATTAAGTCTTCAAATGCTCTTGTTGCACTAATAGTACAATAGTCGCTTTTTAAAGCCGTTCTATCCATCTTTTTTGCAACCCCAATTACTTTTGGTTTTTCCCAACGTGCAACATTTTCTAATAAATGATATGCATCACAGTATTGTCTTGAATTATAAGGCGGATCAAGATACACGATATCTGCTGAAATGACCTTTACTAAATTATTTATATCTTCGTTGTAAATTTCGTTTTTAATGTTTGATTTCTCAATTTTTGGCATTTGTAATACAAGATTTCTATCTAATTCACCATTTTTTCTATATGCATCATAGTGTCCGCATGTATTTGCTATTTTATCCATTGCATACAAAAGAGATGTAATTAAAATGCACTTCTCTCTGTTATTCAATGATTCATTTTTATAATTTTTCTCAATATCTTCTCTAATATAGCCAATTTTACGACAATTCTTCTTGCTAAAATAAGTATCACTATAATTTTTAGACATATAATTATCGGATGATATAGAAATTGTGTTATATCTCTTGATAAAACCAGCAATTTTTGTTCTTGAGTATTTTTCTGCTCCAAACCAAGTTTGGTGACATACATAATTGCTGTATAAAATATCATTAACAATAAGGTGTTTATCCTGATAAATAGAAGCAACTGAACCTGTACCTGCAAACAAATCCGCAAAAGACTCAAAATCGCCACAAACATCAGCTATTGTAGATTGAATAAAGTTATTTAACTTATACTTATTTCCAAGATAACGACGGTTATTTATTGAAAAATAACCGATATCTGAACAATCATTATTGACAACAAGTTCTAAACCTCTATTTCCAGAACTTATTCTTACTTTTTTATTTTGCCTTTCTAATGTTTGAACAGACAAATCAATGCTCCTTTACCTGTTTACATTGTAATACAAAAACAACAAACTTGTCTAAAATATTGCGAGTGTTAATAAAATTTAAATCTAATAATAGTTATAGCAAGTTTACAATTATTTAACGAAAATATACATACAGTAGTATTTTATGTAAAATAATATCGTATGATTAACGATTTTACAGATTTAAATTTAAATTGCATTAAAGATATTCAAGGTGCTATAAAGAATAATAAATTAGTATTGTTTATAGGAGCAGGGATATCAGTTAATTCTGGTGCTCCAAGTTGGAAAGAACTAATTATAGAAATGGCAAAAGATTTAGGCATAACCAAAACTAATTTTTCGCAAGATGAGTACTTAAAAATTCCACAATATTATTTTAATGAATATAAAGAAGCTGCATACAAAAAGAAAATTAATAAAATCTTTAATTTAAAATTGAGTCCAAACCCGATTAATAATCTTATTTTTGAATTAAATCCTGCATATGTTATTACAACAAATTATGATAGTTTGTTAGAACAAATTGCACCAGCAAGTTATTCTGTTATTAGAAAAAATTCTGAGATGCCATATTTAAAAACTAAAAAAGCAATCATAAAAATGCATGGAGACTTTGTTGCAGATAACATTGTATTAAAAGAAGATGATTATCTAAATTATTCAACAAATTTTAAGCTAATAGAAACTTTTATAAAGAGTATAATTGCAACTCATACTGTTGTTTTTGTTGGTTATTCAATAAATGATTATAATGTAAATTTAATTTTTCAATGGGTAAAAGAAGTATTGGGCAAGGATCACCAACCTGCTTATTTATTGAATGTAGATTTAAAGAGTGACACAGCTGTAAATCCACGTTTAATATATGATTATTATAAACATAAAAATATTTATCAATTATCATATTCTCAAATTGAAAAAGCAATGGAAAATTTTTGGAATAAAGATTTGGTAATAAAGGATAATATTGATAAAAAACTAAAACAATCAGAAAAATCCATTGAGGGTAGAGGTTTAGCTACATATTATTTTTTATCTTTTATTAAATATTACTATTCAGATGAAATGGTTATTGACGATTATTATATGAAATTATCTATATTGAGCAAATTAAATAGTTGTTTTAACTTTGATATTGAGGAATTGTTAAATGAATAAATATCATATAAGTAAAGATTTTTCAGGTAAAGGATATCGCTTATATTCAAATAATCCTAAAATTAAAATTTTAATTAATTCAATCAAAGATAATTTGGTATATATATTACCTGATAATTTATTCTTTCAATATATTGTAAACGATAAAATACTATCCGAGATACATAAAATTTCTAAAAATAAAAATTTAACAAGAGAGAAAAAAGATAAAATAAAGCAAGCTTTTGAAGCAAAGACTCAAAAAAATGAAGAGAATATAAAAAAATTAAAATATATTTGTAGTGTTTTTATAAAAAATAATATTTTTAACATACAGACGCGAGAATGTAATATTAATTTACTACCATTTTTAGAATTTTTTGAACGAACACAAGAAAATAAATTCTTTGAAAATATTTATAATTTTAAATATTTTGATTTAAATAATTTGATTAATAATCAATCTTATAAACTTAATAAAGATATAGATATAAACATTTTTGCAAAAGCATACGCATATTATAAATTGCAAGAATTTGATAAGGCTTACAATGAATTAAAAAATATATCGAATAGCTGCAAAGAGAACTATTTTATTTACTCAATATCTGAATTTAACAAGAAAGTAATAGGACCATTAATTTCTTTTAAAGAGTTTAACTATGACAACATAGATAAAGACAATTATAAAAATATTGTAGAAGAAATAAATCAGATAGATATAAAAAAAATATTTGAAGAATATTCTTTTTCCCCATACAAAAGACTTTTAGAAAATAAATTAAATTTTTCATACTTAAATGAAATTGCAGCTTCTATTAATCAGCAAATTATCGATGTTCAAAAAACAAAAGAAAATGTAGAAAGAGGCGGTTTATCTTTAAATCATGCCATAAATGATCTTTTCAGCAATGTATTTGAAATATTTAAATACATAACACTTAATTTTTTATTGATAGAACATAATAAGCAAGTTGCAACTTTATATTATTTGTTTATTGATACAATTATGAAAAGTTATAGCATTCAAGAAAAAGGTGAATTTAAATGTTCAAAAGTCGAAAAATTTGATTATTTCTTATTTTATATAATGATTGAATACCTAAAACCAGAGGATTTAAGGAATTTAATTATAAGATATCAAATTCATGATTTAATAATTGACTCAGAGGAAGAAAATACTAAAGAAGAACTAATTAAAAATTTTGGAAATCTTTGTAGTTCAATGAATAAATTAAATCTGAGGGATGAATATTTTTGGAATAAATTAAATAATTTCATGATTATTATGGCAAATATTAATATTTCAAAAGAAGAAAATACAAACATAATTAATAACCTTATAGAAATACATTCAAATATCGGATGTGAAACAAATAGAAACGGGCAAAGTAAATTATTTGAGTATCTTGATTATTATTTAAATAAAAAATTTAATAATAAAGAAATTATGGATTTTAGAGTTTTATCTAAACTTTTAAATCATATACTTTCTTATTATAGAAATGGCAATGATATACAGCTACAACTATTGCGTTTATATCCGCTTATTCATACTATCATTTATATATTTAAACAGTATAATTACAATTTTAAATTGGAAGATACAAGTATAATAGAAAATCTTTTTACTTCAAGAGAATTAGTTGATACAAATTTAAGCAAATGGATACAGCTTGTAACTGATATATTCCAATTTTTAGATAAAGATTTACAAAAAAAAATAAAAAAAGAATTTAATAAATTTTTCAAGTCGTATTACTCTTTTGATTTGTATTATAATGCTTGTTTTTACAATATAATTAAATCTAATAGCTTATTGGAACAAGAAGCTATAAAAGTTATCAAAAATAAAATTGAGCAAGTAAAACATGAACCTAATTGCATAAACTATAAAGATGAACTAAAATTTCTTTTTAATGCACTCGTTTCATTAATTACAACTTCAAAAATTAAAAATATCAAAAAACTAAAGCCATTCAATGTATTGGGTAGTGAAGTCTATGACTTTCTTGTAGATATGAGTAATTTCGATTACCAAAATAGATTCAATTTTTCATTTATTACTGGATTACCTCAAAAATATCTATTAAAGTTAAAGAAAAAAATAGAAAATAACATAGATATAAAGCATCTCGTTCAAGTTTCATATTTTAAATATATTTCTACAAGTAATATAAACAATAATAATGAAATATATGAAAAATATAAATACTTATTTGAATCATAATTAAGATAAAATTGGTTTTACTTTTCTCAAAATTCCCTGTCATTTTTTCTCAATATCGATGTCAATATACATTTGTAGTCTGTTTTACCAAACCGACTGTAAAATTCTCATTTCATCTGATATTTTTTCTCAAACTGCAAGTCAAATTATAAAAATATAGTAAGGTCGTGCTAGATATGTTTAACACGACCTTAAATATTAAAAACAGAGAGGATGGGATTCGAACCCACGGTGGAGTGTTACCCCCACACAACCTTTCCAAGATTGCACCTTAAACCTCTCGGACACCTCTCTTTAATGTTTTAATTATCCTGTAAATGCTGAGTTTCGTCAAGACTTAGAACTTCTGTTTGGTAGTATTCGTCAGTTTTTTCTATGCTTGAAATCTTTGCATCTGCTAATTTTGCCAAGACCTTAGCGTAATCCATGCATCTTTTACCTTTTATTCCTTCTGTTTCCATCTGTATTGTTCCGTCTGGAAACAGTCTAATTTTCATCTTACCCATATATTTTCTCTTATATATCTATTGTTAGAACAATTGAGTTGTCGTCCATTATGGATTCGCTCTCAAGTCGCATATTCTCTTGTTCTAATCGTTCCTTAATCTTGTTATATGTCATTTCTTGAATGTTTAGACCATATTCTTCGTTCAAGTCATTGATTACGTCCTCACATTCTCCTTTGTTGGAAACTTGCGTTATGTCTAATACGTAGCCACCATTAGAATCTTTTTTATAATAAACCATTTCCATTCCAAACAGTTTGCAAGAAATTTCGTCACCATTCTCAACTAATTCTGTTGCTCCGTGTTCTGTTAGGGTATTTAGCAAAATTCCTTTGTCTGTGTAATTCGTGTTATATGTGTAAACGATTGTGGATTGGTCGTTGATAAGTCTTAAATCTCGTCCGGCTGCAATATTTAATTTCCTAAAAATAATTTCTGCTTCTTTATTTATTGCAGCATTGTTTGTTCCAGAAAATTCTGCGACATAAAATCCGTTTTTATAAACCCAATTTAGGGTTGCATCACTATTTTTTAACGGAGTTGATGAATTCCCAGAATAATATAGGTAATTTGCTTTCCTTAAAAGAGTTTTGAGTTCTTCTTGTTTGATATTTGTTTGAATTTTTAAATTCGAAAGATAACCGTAGCGAACATTTGTACCTTCAAAATCTCCAGACATTCCAATATTCATAATAGTTACTTTTTGCTCAACTTCTAATATATAATTGGATTCATTTTGAGGCTTGAAATACTTTACATTTTGCCCTTCTACTTCTGCAACAACTTCGTCATCTTCGGTTGAATAAATATGCTTTGCTCCTTGGTCTTTAAGTTTTGCATAAATATCTCGCATATTTTGGTATGCAGTGTCATATGTATAATAAAAAAATTCATTAGACTCAATCAACCTAACATTACGCATTGCGTATTCGTCAAGTTGTTTGAAAAAATCTTCGCCATTTTGTTGCAAAAATTTAGCGTTTTTTCCTCCAGAAAGAACGGCTGAACAATATTTACCATTTGGAACCCAGTTTACTCGCAGTCCATTTTGGAAACTATATGTATAAGAATCGTGTTTTTGGCAATCTATCATTGACATAATACCATTTAGTTCTTCTAATTTGATATTTGTCAAAACCCTAATTGCACGAAGATTTTCAGTCGCAACTTCTTCGTTTACAACTTTGTCATCTGATGCTCTTTTCAATTTTTCATTCTTAGCTTCTTCTGGATTTATTAAAAATGCCATTGGATAAGCCATAAGAGTGATGGACATTTGTCTATATAATCCTTTCTTTATACGTCTAAGGCTCTTCCACCACGAGAAGCGTTTACGTCTTCTTCGCTATCATTTTTAGAGCCATAATGAGCCATATCATCTTTTCTTGTTGCTGCCACAGCTCTGATATTTGCCCATTGTCGAAGTGATAAAATTTGTTCTTTTTGTGTTACAGAAAGAGGAACTACATTTTTAATTGTGTTTATCAAATCTTGAACTTCTAATGGTCTATTGTTGAAAAATGCTTCGTATAATGCGGAAATTACAACTTGTTCAATTTCTGCACCGACAAAACCTTCTGTTTGTGAAGCTAATTCTTTAAATAGTTCACTTGTTAAATCAATTTTACTTGCAACATCAGAGTTTTTTAATCTTTTCATTAAGTGTAGTTTAAAGATTTCTTCTCTTTCTCTTTCTGTTGGTAAATCTACAAAGAAGATTTCATCAAAACGCCCTTTTCTTAAAAGTTCTGCTGGAAGGCTACTGATATTGTTTGCTGTTGCAATAACAAACACGGGAGCTGTTTTTTCTTGCATCCAAGTAAGGAATGTTCCGAAAATTCTTGAAGATGTTCCGCTATCTCCGTTTGAATTCATCCCACTTAAACTCTTTTCGATTTCATCAACCCAAAGAATTGAAGGTGCAACTGCTTCTGCGGTTTTGATAGCTCTTCTCATATTTTCTTCCGAACTACCTACAATGCCTGAAAAAATCTTACCAAAATCAAGTTTAAGAAGTGGTAGTTGCCAAGCTGCACTCATTGCTTTTGCTGTTAAACTTTTTCCGCAACCAGGAACCCCAGTAATTAGAACTCCTTTGGGAGCAGGAAGACAATATTTTTTTGCTGCTTCAGACCAAGAATTGTTTCTTTTATTTAGCCAACTTTTAAGG
>ENA-UEQL01000343-UEQL01000343.1-human-gut-metagenome-genome-assembly--contig:-NODE-343-length-32448-cov-5.289735_pt1 | contig 32448 bp, 26 predicted proteins | sample MGYA00242905_ERZ507926 | MGnify/ENA primary metagenome ERZ507926 (study PRJEB26167, sample SAMN06115531) | human gut metagenome | host: Homo sapiens | place: China:Henan | collected 2015-09-09 | study...
CCGAGACCGTGCCGCCGTGGAACGTCTCCACGCTTGCGCAGGCGGCGGGCGTCGCGGCGCTGGGGGAGACGGAATTTCTTAAAAAGACCCGCGCGCTCGTACGCGCGGAGCGCGCATGGCTCGCGGAACAGCTTGCCGCGCTCGGCTTTCGCGTGATACCCTCGGACGCGAACTATCTCCTGTTCCGCGCCGCGCCCGGACTGGACGCCGCGCTGCGGGAACAGGGGATCCTCATACGAAATTGCGAAAATTACGCGGGGCTCTGCCCCAGCTGGTACCGCATCGCCGTGCGCACACGCGCGGAAAACGAGGCGCTCATCCGCGCCCTACGGGAGGTCTGACCATGGCAAAGAACATTATGATCCAGGGCACGATGTCCAACGCGGGCAAGAGCATCCTCTGCGCCGGACTGTGCCGCATTTTCCGGCAGGACGGCTACAGAGTCGCGCCGTTCAAAAGCCAGAACATGGCGCTCAACTCCTTCATCACCGCCGCGGGCGGCGAGATGGGGCGCGCGCAGGTCGTGCAGGCGGAGGCCGCGGGCATCGCGCCGGACGTGCGCATGAACCCCATTCTTCTCAAGCCGACGACCGACGTTGGCAGCCAGGTGATCGTCAACGGCGTCGTGCAGGGCAATATGCACGCGATGGAGTATTACCGCCGCAAGCGCGAGTATATCCCCGCGGTGATGGAAGCGTATAACTCGCTCGCCGCGGAGAACGATATCATCGTCATCGAGGGCGCGGGAAGCCCTGCGGAGATCAATCTCAAGCAGGAGGACATCGTGAACATGGGCCTCGCGAAGCTCGTGGACGCGCCGGTGCTCCTCGTCGGCGACATTGACCGCGGCGGCGTGTTTGCGCAGCTCTACGGCACCGTGGCCCTGCTCGAGCCGGACGAGCGAGCACGCATCCGCGGCACCATCGTCAACAAATTCCGCGGAGATAAGAAGATCCTGGAGCCGGGGCTCAAAACGCTCGAGGAGCTGTGCGGCGTGCCGGTGGCGGGCGTCGTGCCGTATGTCCATCTCGATATCGACGACGAGGACAGCCTCTCCACGCGCTTTGACCGCGGCAGCGAGCGCCGCGCGATCGACATTGCCGTCGTTCGTCTGCCGCGCATCTCGAACTTTACGGACGTGAGCCCGTTTGAGCGGTACGAAAACGTATCCGTGCGCTACATTGAGCGCGCCGCGGAGCTCGGAGCGCCCGACATGATCGTCCTCCCCGGCACGAAGAGCACCATCGCCGATCTCAAATGGCTGCGCGAGAGCGGGCTGGAGGCGGCGATCCTGAAGGCCGCGGACGGCGGGACGCTCGTTTTCGGCATCTGCGGCGGATACCAGATGCTCGGCCGGAGCGTTTCCGACCCCGAGCAGGTCGAAGCCGCGGGCATCACGGACATCGCGGGCATGGGTCTTCTCGATATGGACACCGTTTTTCGGGGCGAAAAGGTGCAGACGCAGACGCGCGGAACGTTCTCCGGCGTGGCGGGAGAGCTTGCCTGCCTGAACGGTCTTTCGTACGAAGGATATGAAATCCATATGGGACGCAGCCGGGAAGCACGCGGCGTCGTCACCGGGGGCGGGAACGTGTACGGCAGCTATATCCACGGCATTTTCGACGCCCCCGGCGTCGCCGACGCCGTGCTCGGCGCGCTCTGCCGCAAAAAGGGGCTGAGCCCCTCTATTCTCGGCGCTTTCGACCCCGTGGCCTACCGCGAGGAGCAGTACGACAAGCTCGCGCAGGTCGTGCGCGAGGGACTGGACATGGAGCTCGTGTACCGCATCCTCGACCGGAGGGACTGAGCGCCTTTCCTCATGTCGTTTTTTCGGAAATTCTGCGGGAACATATATTGCAAAGCTATCATGTTTATGCTATATTTGCTATACATGGATGAATCTCCCGTAAAATTGAATAGAAACATCCGAATGAAGGAACCGTGTGAGAATCACGGACTGTAACGGCAACTGTAACGCGGAGCGACCCCGTTATGCCACTGGGAAACCGGGAAGGCGGGCGAGCGAGGAAACGGAGTCAGGATATTTCATCGGATGGATACCGCTTCCCGGCGGATTCTTGTCTGGAACGGTATGTTTCCGATTAAAACGCTATTATTCTGAAAATACCGTCAGAGCAGCCTATGGGCTGCTCTGATTTTGTTTTTCCGGGAGGAGCGTCTGAATTTTTGCGAGATTTTCCCATGAGATCATTTAGGAGGGCATCAATATGCACAAAACAATGTCCAGGATCGTTGTGCTGCTGCTCGTGGTCTGTCTGGCGCTGGGGAATGTTGTCCCGGCGCTCGCCGCGGACGACACCGGCAGCGCAGGCGCCGTGACGCCGGCCGCGGAGACCTCTCCCGCGGCGACGGCGGAAGCGACTGCGGCTCCTGCGGCCACCCCCGCGGCGGAGACCACGGCCGGAACGGAGACAACTCCCACGGCCGCGCCGACGCCGACGGCCGAAACGACCGAGACTCCCGCGACGGAGGAGCCGACCGCTACGCCGACGGCAGAGCCGACCGCTACGCCGGAACCGGCAGCTCCCATGGCGGTGAGCTATCCCGCCGCGCCGATGGACGAGAAGGACATGAGCGGCAAGATGTTCGTCGCCAAGCAGGGCGCCGATAAGGTCTACCCCATGTTCAAGATCGAGACGGCCACCGCCGTCGTGGTCGGCGACAAGCTCTATGTCACGGTGCAGGTGAACCCCGCGGCGAGCGGCGCTTTCACCTATTCCTATCTGTACTTCGGCACGCGCACGGATCTCGTCGCGCAGCTCGATAAAGGAGGCGCGTTCGACGTCGTCGGCGGCGTGGCCGGAACGGCCACGCAGGCCTACCACTTCACGCTTCCCGCGAGCGCTGCCGGCACGCGCGTACCGGTCTGCATCCTCAAGGGCGATCTCACCGCGAAGAGCCCCTATAACTCCAGCGAGCTCGAGCTCGTCGTCCCCGCCGATATCCCCGAAGGCACCGGCTCGGGCGAGGACCCGGATAAGAAGCCGGAGGCCACGCCCGCGATCCCGAAGCTGCCCGACAATCTGAAGGAAGCCGGCATCAAGGTTCTGAAGGCCGAGGACAACGCGGAATTCAAGATGCTCACCGCCGCGAAGACCGGCATGGTCGTCGCGGGCGAGAAGCTGCTCATCCGCTTTGAGACCGCCAACACCTCGTTCGACAAGCTGTACTTCGGCTCCAAGGACGATGCGTTCAAGTCCCCCTATGTGCAGGGCACGGCGCGCAGCGGCGGCGGCTGGGTGTTCGAGTTTGAACTGCCCGCGTCCTACCGCGGCACGCCCATGCCCATCGCCCTCGGCAAGCCGGACGGCGGCTGGTATACCACCAAAGACCTCGTAATCTCCATCCCTGCGGACGGAGACTGCGACACCGGCACGGAGATCTCCGATGCCAAAATGAAGATGGTCGCCGCCGGCGGCTTCAACGAGTCGAGCTTCAAGATCAGCTCCTCCACCGCCGCGCTCATCGGCGATACAATCTACTGCACCATCACCGGCGAAATGACCGGCGTCCACGCCGGAAAGCCCGCGGTGAAGCTCTATCTCGGCAGCCGCGACGATAAGGACAAGTCCTCCGCCGTTTCCGGCAGCGTGAACGGTCTGCAGACGACCTTCTCGTTCGGCGTCTCCGCGGACAAGCAGGGGACATCCATCCCCGTTGTCATCGGCTTTGCCGACGGCAGCTGGGACGAGAACCAGGATTTCTTCCTGAACATCCCGAGCTTTGGCCGTGCGTTTGACCCGAGCTATTACACCGACGGCGTGTACGACCTCTACGGCAACGCCTACCCCTATCTCGACAAGGTCGACAACCGCGGCTTCCCCGTGGACACGCAGTCCACACTGACCGTTTCCGGTGACACCGTCACGATCAAGTGGGTCACCCGCGCGAGCGATACCGACAAGATCTACATGGGCCTTGTGACCGACCCGATGGCCACCCGCGAGGCGAATGCGATCGGCAACGCCGATTATGAGCCCATCGGCATGAACTACAAGGTGTTCTATATCACGCTCCCGAAGAGCGCACTCGGCGACAAGATCCCCTTCGTGCGCCATTCGCCGCTGTGGTATCAGGATACGAACGGCTGGCTGGAGAAGCAGGATTATCTGGTTCTCACCGACTATCTGCCCCGTCTGACGGACGATACCGAGACGCGGCTGGACGATGCCGGTATCCGTCTGCTCGCCGGTGGCAGCCGGGTGGAGCAGAGCTTCAAGATCTCCTCTTCCTCCGCGGTGCTCAAGGGCACGACCATCACCTGCACCATCACCGGCAAGGCGGCCGGCAACAATTCCTCCAAGACGCCGGACAAGCTGTATTTGGGCGACCGCAACGATAAGGACAAGTCCTCCTATGTCACCGGCACGCAGAACCCCGACGGCACCACGACGTTCGTTTACACCGTGAACGCCGAGCGGCAGGGCTCCTACACGCCCGCGACGGTCGGCTTCTCCGATAACTCGTGGGATACCTCGCAGTCCTACTTCCTGAACGTCCCGAACTTCAACGGCACGTTTGACGCCTCCGCCTTCACGGACGGCGTGTACGACCTCTTCGGCTACGCCGACACGAAAAACGGCGTCATCCCCGTCGACGCGGGCGCGACGCTGACCGTGTCCGGCGATACGATCACTATCCGGTATGTCACCCGCACCAGCGGCTACAGCAAACTGTACTTCGGCTCCGTGAGCGACGACGAGGCGACGCGCGAGGCCAACGCGGTCTCCGCCGGCATCCTCAACGCGGACGATCCCTACAGCTACCGCGTGTTCTCCGTCACGCTGCCGAAGAGCGCCCTTGCGGAAGCCATCCCGTTTGTGAGCTGCAGCAAGAGCGGAGCGTGGAGCACGAAGCAGGATCAGCTCCTGCTGCCGCGCTTCCTGCCGCGCCTGAGCGGCGGTTCCGACCCCGTCGATCCGGTCGATCCGAGCGACCCGAGCTCGGTCATCAAGGACGGCACCACCTACACCACCACCGCCGAGACCGGCGCTGCGATGTTCAAGGTGCGCCGCGTCGTCATCACGGCGAAGGACGGCAAGTATCAGCTGACGCTCACGCTCAACGGCACCAGCTACGATTACCTCTACCCCGGCACCGGCACGCAGGCCGACGCGGCCGGTAAGAGCGAGTGGGCTCCCGCCAAGGTCGTGAGCGGCACGATCGACGGCGAGACGCGCGACAACTGGCACACCTACACCATCACGGTGGATAAGCTGACGAACCCGCTGGCCGTCACCTCCCACAGCCATAAGAACGACAAGTGGTACGACCGCAGCATCACGCTGGACATCGAAAATCTCAAGCGCACCGCCGAGGACGGCAAGTATTCCGCCGCGGCCGAGTGCGACGCGGCGATGTTCAAGATCATCGATACGAAGCTCAACGTTGTGAACGGCACGATCATGGCCACGCTGACGCTCAGCGGCACCGGCTACGATTACATCTACCCCGGCACGGGCGACGCAGCCGAGAAGGACAAGGACAACTGGGCGCCCTTCGCCGTGGACGAAAACGGCAAGTACACCTACACCATCCCCGTGTCTGAGCTCGACAAGCCCCTCATCATCTCCTCGCACAGCCTGAAAAACAACATCTGGTACGACCGCACGGTGACGTTCCGCTCCGATTCGCTCAAGAAGATCGGCGACGCGGCCGACCCTGTCACTCCGACCCCGACGCCGACCCCGACGCCGACGCCTACCCCGAACCCCACCAATCCGGACAACGAATCCGATCACGAAACCGACACCAGCGGCTCCACCTCCCGCGTGGATAACAGCACGACGCTCAAGGACGGCGTCTACGCGCCCGACAGCTTCTCCTTCTCCGGCGGCTCCGGCCGCGCGCGCATCGTGTGCGACAAGGTCACGGTGAAGAACGGCCAGGCGTACGCTACCATCCGCTTCGTGAGCAGCAGCGGCAACCCGCCGCAGTACTCCTATGTGAAGGCCTCCGGCAACACCTATTACTCCAACGACGGCAGCACCTTCACGATCCCCGTGGAGCTCAACAAGAACAACCGCATTCTCGGCATGACCACCAAGATGTCCTCCGCGCACGAGATCGAGTACATCATCTTCGTGCAGCTCAAGACGAACGCGAACAACCAGAAGGACAACACCGACGGCAAAACGCTCAGCACCGAGGCGCCCGAGATCATGGGTCTCACGTTCCGGGAGGAGATCAAGCTCGAGCACGCGCAGTATCTCAAGCTCTTCCGCTATGAGGGCAACATCGTCCTCGCGGAGATCGACGTCATAAGCGACACGGTGCTCGACACCGACGAGGCGAAGGCCGAGATCGCCAAGGCGGACAGCGCCGCCGCGTCCGACGGCACGGAAGAAGCCGTCGCCGAGGAAGAGAGCGCCGACAACGCGCAGATCAAGGCCGACTACGTCGCCGGGCTCTATAAGCAGAACGTCCTGCGCTATCTGTTCGTTCCGGAAGGAACGGAGCTCCCCGCGGGCCTTGAAAAGCAGCTCATCATCGTGACGCTGCCGGCGAAGAGCATCTATCTGATGGACGAAACGCCCGTCGATACCTTTGAGATCTTTGAAGCGCTGAACCTTGTCAAGGTGTTCGGCGCGGAGACGAGCGAGAACGAGATCCTCAGCAAGGGTCTTGCCGACGGCAGCGTGCTGTACGGCGGCAGCTGGGATAAGCCCGAGTACAAGAAGCTCGTGCAGAACAAGACCGATCTCGCGATCACGTCCGGCAAGCTCCTGCCGCTGAGCGGGGAAACGCTCACCGAGCGCAAGCAGACCGCCCCCGCTGACGCGGAGAGCCTGACGGCGGTGGAGTATCGCGACCGTCTGTACGATCTGGCCGACCGCTTCGCCGTGCTCGACATCCCGATGCTCATCGACCGCTCCGCCGACGAGGCCGACACTCTCGCGCAGGCCGACTGGCTGCGGCTCTACGGCATCCTCTTCGGCGACGAGACGACTGCCGAGCGCATGATCCGCGAAATTACCTCCCGGGAGGGTTAATGCATGAAACACACGACAAAGAGAATCTCGGTGCTTCTTCTGGCGCTGACGCTGCTTTTGACCGTCATGTCCGGCTGCGGGAGCACAACTCCCGCAGCTGCCGGGGCGACCGCCGCTCCGACGGCTGCCGCGGCCGAAGTCCCTGCGGCGGAAGCCCCCGCCGCGGCTCCGGCTGACGCGCCGGTCATCGAAGGGCTGACCTTCACCGAAGAGTCACCGCTCAAGTACGCCACGGTGTTCCGCCTCTTCCGCTATGAGGGCGGGTACACGCTCATCCGCATCGACAACGGCGGCGACTTCCTCGTCGTGCCGGAGGGCGCGGCGGTACCGGCGAAGATGGACAGCTCCGTCACGGTGCTGCAGCAGCCGCTGGACAAGATCTATCTTGCGGCTACCTCTGCCATGTCGCTCTTCGCCGCCGTGGACGCGCTCGACCACATCCGGCTCACCGGCACGCGCGAGTCCGGCTGGTACATCGACGCGGCCGTTGAGGCGATGCAGCGCGGCGATATCGAGTTCGCCGGCAAGTACAGCGAGCCCGACTATGAGCGCCTGATCGACGAGGAGTGCGATCTGGCGATCGAGTCCACGATGATCTACCACACGCCCAAGGTCAAGGAGATGATCGAGGATCTCGGCATCCCCGTGCTGGTGGACCGCTCCAGCTATGAGCAGCACCCGCTCGGCCGCACCGAATGGATCAAGCTCTATGCCGCCCTTGTCGGCAAAGATGCCGAGGCCGCGGAGTTTTTTGACCAGCAGGCCGCCATCATCACGCAGCTCGAGGGCTTTGAGAACACCGGCAAGACCGTCGCATTTTTCTTCGTGAACTCCGACGGTTCCATCGTCATCCGCAAGCCCACCGACTATATTCCCAAGATGATCGAGCTTGCGGGCGGCCGCTATGCCTTTGAAAACTTCGTGACCGACCAGACGAACACCTCCGTTTCCGTTACCATGGAGACGTTCTACGGCACCGCCGTGGACGCCGATGTGCTCATCTACAACGCCTCCATCGACGCACCCATCTCGAGCATCAATGAGCTGCTCGCCAAAGACGCCCTGTTTGCCGACTTCAAGGCCGTGCAGGAGGGCAACGTCTGGTGTACGGGCAAATCGTTCTATCAGGCCACGGACATTGTCGGCGAAATGATCCGGGACATCCATCTCGCTCTCACCGGCGGTGCGGAGAGCGACATGACGTTCCTGACCCGCGTTTCCTGAAAACTATGACAGAAAAAACCGTCAATACGAATACCGCCCCGGCGCAAGCCGGGGCGTATCTCGTGCATCAGGCACGGCGGCGCGCCCGGTATGCGCTCGTGTTCTTCGTGCTCATTGCCGCCTTCTGCCTCATCACGGTGCTGAACATCAACATCGGCAACATCCCCATCCCGCTCGAGCGGATCGTGGAGATCCTGTTCACCAAGACCGGCAATCCCACGGAGGTGAACATCATCTGGAAGATCCGCCTGCCGCGCATCCTCATGGCGGCGATCCTCGGCGGAGCGCTCTCGCTCGCAGGCTTTCTGCTGCAGACGTTCTTTGAAAACCCAATCGCCGGACCGTTCGTGCTCGGCATTTCGAGCGGCGCGAAAATGGTCGTCGCGTTCGCGATGATCTATTTCATCCAGATCTTCGGCGTCGTGTCGTCGTATACGCTGATCCTTGCGGCGTTCGTCGGCTCGCTGCTCTCGGTGGGATTCATCCTGCTCTTCTCGCGGCGCATCCCGAGCATGTCCACGCTGCTCGTCGCGGGCATCATGATCGGCTACATCTGCACCGCCATCACGGACTTTACCGTGACGTTCGCGGCGGATTCCGATATCGTGAACCTGCACAACTGGTCCAAGGGCAGCTTCTCCGGCATGAACTGGAGCAACGTCGGCGTGGCGGCCACGGTCGTCGGCATCACCGGCGGCGCTACGTTTCTCATGGCCAAGCCCATCGGCGCGTACCAGCTCGGCGAGGCGTATGCCCAGAGCATGGGCGTGAACATCAAGGCGTTCCGCACGGCACTGATCGTGCTCTCGAGCATCCTCTCCGCCACGGTGACGGCGTTTGCCGGACCGATCTCGTTCGTCGGCATCGCCGTGCCGTTCCTCATCCGGCACTGTCTGAACACATCCAAGCCGCTCGTGGTCATACCGGCCACATTCTTAGGCGGCGGCGTATTCTGTATGCTGTGCGATCTCATCGCGCGCACGGCCTTCGCGCCGACGGAGCTGAACATCAGCACCGTCACGTCCATTTTCGGCGCGCCGGTCGTTATCTACATGATGCTGCGCCGGAAGGGAGGACGGAAATGACGGATACGCCCTATTTTGTGATCGACGATCTCACGATCGGCTACCATAAGGTGCCGGTCATCCGCGATATCTCCGTCAAAGTACAGAAGGGCGAGATCATCGCGCTCATCGGCCCGAACGGCGCGGGCAAATCCACGCTGCTCAAGACCATCGCGCGTGACCTGGAACCGATCCGGGGGAAGATCTTTCTCGAGGGACGGGATATGCAGACGATCACCTATCGCGAGCTTTCCAAAAAGCTCGCCGTGATCCTCACCGAGCGCATCAAGGTCGAGCTCACGACCTGCCGCGACGTTGTGGCCACCGGCCGGTACCCGTACACCGGACGGCTCGGTGTGCTCCGCGGCGAAGACCAGCGCATCGTGGACGAAGCGATGGAGACCGTCCACGCGCTCGAGCTTGCCGAGCGCGACTTCAACGCCATCAGCGACGGCCAGCGCCAGCGCGTGCTGCTCGCGCGCGCCATCGCCCAGCAGCCGGAGATGATACTGCTCGATGAGCCTACGTCGTTCCTCGACGTGCGCCACAAGCTCGACCTGCTCACCATCCTCACGCGTATGGCGCGCAAAAAGAACATTACGGTCATCATGTCGCTCCACGAGATCGATCTCGCGGAGAAGGTGGCCGACCGCATCCTCACCGTGAAGGGCGACACGCAGTTCGGCTTCGGCGCGCCCGGCGAGGTGTTCGAGGAGCAGGCCATCCGGAAGCTGTACGACATCGAGGACGGATACTTCGATCCGCTCTTCGGCAGCATCGAGCTCAAAAAGCCTGCCGGCGACACGCCGGAGGTGTTCGTGCTCGCGGGCGCGGGGACGGGCATATCCGTGTACCGGAAGCTCCAGCGCGAGAACGTCCCGTTTGCGACCGGCGTGCTGTACGAAAACGATGTGGACTACCGGCTCGCGCGGCTGCTTGCCGCGGAGACGGTCTCCGTGCCGGCGTTCGCCGCGCCGGACGATGCCGTATACGAAAAAGCATTTGAAACGATGCGCCGCTGCGGAAGGATCCTCCTCGCGGGAGATGCTGCCCGGACGCCGAACGCGCCGCTCCTCGCGCGCGCGAAGGCCGCGGGGCTCGCGGTACTCGACGCGAAAACGGAAGGATGGACGCTGTGAAAGGAAAGAAAGGAATGTTTTACGCCGTAGGCGTCGGCCCCGGCGATCCCATGTGGATGACGCGCGAGGCGTGCGCCGTGCTGGAGGCCTGCCCCGTGATCGCCGCGCCGCAGACCGCTTCGGGCGAGATGCTCGCGCTTTCCATCGCGCAGGGCGCGGCAGAGCTCGGCGGAAAGACCGTTCTGCCGCTCTCGTTCGCCATGTCGCGCGACGCCGCCGTCCGCGCCGCGGGGTACGCGCATGCCGCGGACGCCATCGCGCCGGAGCTCGACGCCGGACGGGACGTCGCCATGGTGAATCTCGGCGATGTGTCCATCTACGCCACGGCGTATTATGTGCTCGACGAGCTGCGCCGCCGCGGGTACGATACGCGCATGGTCCCCGGCGTTGCGAGCTTTTCCGCCGTGGCCGCGGCGCTCGGCCGGAGCCTCACGGAGATGGAGCTGCCGCTGCACATCTATCCCGCCGGAGCGTCCGATCTCGATGCCGCGCTTGCCCAGCCTGGCACCAAGGTGCTGATGAAGTCCGGCAAAGCCATCGGCGAGACCGCCGCGGCGCTCTCGCGGCACGGTCTGGCGGAGGCTTCCGCTATGGTCGCCGACTGCGGCCTGCCCACGCAGCAGGTGTTCGAGACGATGACCGGCCTGCCGGAGAAGATCAGCTATTTTGCCACGGTGATCGTGCCGGACAGCAAAGAATAAGAGCAGCCCCACCGCCTTTCGCGGCGCTGCCCGTCATAAAAGAAAATCCTCTCTCTGCACAGCGCAGAGAGAGGATTTTTCGTATGTCCTTATTTGAGATCGGGATTGGAGACCTCGGTATAATCCGGCGTCGGGGCAGCCATCGGAGCCGCCGTCGCGGGAGCAACCGGCACGGCCGGATCGGCGGGGTTGACCGGCGCGGCGGGCGTTGCCGTCGCCGCGGGGGCGTCGGCCGTTTCGCGCAGCAGCTCACCGGCGGCCCAGCCGTAGCGGCCGTCGGCGGTGCGCAGGAGCACCCAGCCGTTCTGCTTGGCGAGGATCTCCACCGTGTCGCCGATGTTGAGCGCCATGTTCTCACCCCAGTCCATGCCGGGGCCGTAGTGAACGGCGAGCATGTACGGGATGACGGCGGCGGTCTTTGCCTCGTCATACCAGAACTCGTCCGCCGGACGGTAGACGTAGCCGAGCATCTCGGCGGTGATCGTGTCGCGCAGGAGCGGGGCGGGCGTGGGCGTCGGTTCCGGCGTGGGCTCCGGCGTAGCAGTGGGCTCCGGCGTCGGCTCCGGGGTGGGTGTGGGCGCTTCGGTCGGCGTGGGCGTCGGCGTCTCGGCGGCCCGCTGCGCGCGCAGATCGTCAAGCTGCACCTGCACGGCCGTCAGCTCCTGCGAGAGCGTTTCGGCGCGGGAGTTCGCGGTCTGCAGACGCATGTAAAGCAATACGATGATAGCGGCAAACAGGAGAAGGAGCACAACGAGTGCGATCAGAAACGGCTTGAGCGGGTCGCGGTATGTCTCCTCCGGGGACTCGTCTTCGTATTCCGGATAATCTCGGGGCATGGTACAGCCTCCTTATCACTCACGAGGAATCTTTGTTATTCTATCAGACTTTGCCGCATTGGTCAAGATTTGGCGGCAAATGGGCTGATTTGGCAGATAAAACGGCCCTCCCGCCATGAAAGCGGAAGAGCCGTGAAGGGGGTAAGGTTATTTGCGCAGCGTAACGGTGAATTCGTCGTCGCCGTTATCGGCTGCGGTCACGGTATAGCCCTGGCTTTCGCCGAAGCGCGTGACGTTTTCGACGGCGCACTTGTTATCGACAAGCACCTGCAGCTCGCCGGGAGCGTCCGCCTTGATGGCCTTCTGTGCCATGATGACCGGCTGGGGGCAGGCAAAGCCTCTCGCATCAACGGTTTTCATAGGCTTATTCCTCCGCCTTCTTCGTGAAGAGCAGGGAGACCACGAGCACCACGACGAAGCCGACGATCACCGCGATCTTGCCGTTGCCGGTCGGACCGTCGGCAGAGGAGGCGAGCTTCAGGTTGTGGCAGAACGCCGCGCCGCACATCATGCCGAGAACGGTAATGGCGCTGTCGCTCTCGCCCTGGCCGGCGAGAATGAGCTGCCGCAGCGGGCAGCCGCCGAGCAGGACGCAGCCCCAGCCCATGAGGGCGGTGCCGAGGAAGTTCCAGAGACCATCGTTGTGCGCAACGGGCTGGCCGGTGAAGCCGGGGTTGAACTTGCCGAGAATGAGATTGCCGACGAGAACCGTGAGAATGATCGTCACGAAGCCGGCGACAAGGCCGAAGTCCTTGAACATGACGGCGTTGCGGATGCCGCCGACCATGCACATACGGCTGCGCTGGCAGAGCGCGCCGACGACGAGACCCGCGACGAGCGCGAGACCCCACGCGGCATGCATGCTGCCGGGACCTTTTTCGGAGAACTTGAAGATCGCCGGAGCGGCGAGCCAGAGGACGAACAGCAGCACATAAACGACCGGGAAGGCGGCGCCTTCGGCGAGCGTCTGCTTATAGCTGCGGCCGAGCGTGAAGCCCTTCTTGAGGAACACAACGCCCACGAGAATGCCCACGATGAAGCCCACAAGACCGACAAGGGCGTTCCAGTCGCCGCCGCCGATACGGATGACCATACGCAGCGGGCAGCCGAGGAACATCAGCGCGCCGATCATAACGAACACGCCGAGAAGGAAGCGGATCATCGGGGAAGAGCCGCCGCGGCCCTTGAATTCCTTCGCCGCGACCGCCGCGATGAGCGAGCCGAGCAGAATGCCGACGATCTCCGGACGGAAGTACTGCACGACCTCCGCGCCGTGCAGACCGAGAGCGCCGGCCGTGTCGCGCAGGAAGCAGGCGATGCAGAAGCCCATGTTGCCGGGGTTGCCGTGCGCGCCCAAAACGAGCGCCGCAATGCCGATCACAAGTCCGGTGACGAGGATCAGCCAGTTGTTTTTCAGCCAGTTGCTTTTCACAATTTTTCCCTCTCTCTTTCAAAAACTGTGTTTTAACAGTTTCATTATACGACGGCTCTCCGGAAAATGCCAAACGGTAAATCGGATATCGCCTGTGGCTCTATCGGAGAAACAGATAGAACGAGTCGTCAATGCAGCGTCCGGCGATCAAGCAGAAAGTCAATGAACGCGCGCGCGGACTTTGTCGGGCGGCGGTCGCGGGAGCGGATCATGTAGATTTCGCGCTCGTTGTTTTTCCCGACGAGAGGGAAGGAGAGAAGCTCCTTTGTCGCGCCCGCGGCAAGACCGGAGACGACGGCGCAGCCGAGCCCGCACGCCACGGCGCGCAGCACGGCCTCGCTGTTGTCGATGCGCGCGACGATGTTGAGTGCGCCGGAGTCGATGCCGTTTTCGGTGAAGAATTTCTGCCCGGCGAGCTGCGTGCCGGAACCGCCCTCGCGGAAGATGAGAGGCTCGCCGAGCAGCGCGTTGCCCGATTCCCCGGCGTCGAACATGGCGCGGTAGCGCGGCGTGTCGGGCGTGACGAGCACGAGCGGATCGGTGGCGATGCAGTCGTAGGTAAGCTCGCGCGTGTTCAGCACCGCGCCGACGAAGCCGATGTGCGTTTCGCCCTGCAATACGGCGGAGTGGACGGCGGCGCTGTCGCCGCTGCGGAGCAGAAAGCGGAAATCCGGGTTTTCCCGGTGAAACTCGCTGATGAGCTGCGGGAGGATATACTGCATCGGGATGGACGACGCCGCGAGCGATACCTCGCGGGAGGTCTGTTCCTCCAGCTCGCGGGAGAGCTCGGCGCAGCTCTGGAGAATGGTGTGCGCATGGTCGTATACGCGCCGTCCCTCCTCGGTGAGCGTGATGCGCCGCTTGCCGGAGCGGACGAGCAGCGGCACGCCGATGTCCTTTTCGAGCGCGAGAATGTGGCCGCTCACGGTGGACTGCGCGAGATAGAGCGCCTCCGCCGCGGCGGTGAAGCTGCCGCGCTCGACCACGGCGCAGAAGGCCTCGAGCTGTTTGAGATTCAGTGTCTGCATGGCGCTCTCCTTATTAAAGCTCGCGCAGGTACACACCCGCGATCTCGGGAAGCCCCGGTTCGTTTTCAATGCGCTTGCGTTCCTCCGGCGGCGCGGCCCACGCGATGCCGCAGTCGGCAGTGATGCTCCGCGGCGCGGGGATGAGCCGCCCGGGAATGTTTCGCTTCTGGCAGAGCTTTTCCGTCGCCATCGCAGCGGCGGTCGTGTGGAACGTGAAGATCACGTATTCTTTCTTTTCGCGTACTCTCATAGGGCAATGTCGCGGACGGCATCCGCCGCCTGTTCCGCTTCCTCCATCGTATTGAACCAGCCGAACGAAAAGCGCACCGCGCCCTGCGAAACGGTACCGAGCGCCTCGTGCATCCGCGGCGCGCAGTGTGCGCCGGAGCGCACGGCGATGCCGTATTCGTCGGAGAGGATTTCCGCCGCCTCGCCGGAATCCATGTCGCCGATGTTGAGCGTGACGATCGGCGCGCGGTCCTGCGTGAAGTCGCCGTACACCGTGACGCCCGGCAGCGCGGATACCTTATTATAAAAAGCGCTCATAAGCGCGGTCTCATGCGCGTGGATGGCGGCGGGAGTGATCTCGCAGAGGAAATCCACCGCCGCGGACAGCCCCGCGATGCCGTGGCCGTTGAGCGTGCCGCTCTCGAGCCGCGTCGGATATTCCTCCGGCTGCTCGCGCCGGTAGGACTGCACGCCCGTGCCGCCGGTCTTGAGCGGGCGGATTTCCACGCCGGGTGCGGCGATGAGCCCGCCGGTCCCCTGCGGCCCCATCATGCCCTTATGCCCGGTGAAGCAGAGGACGGAAACGCCGTCGCGCTGCGCGTTCAGGTCAAAGCTGCCCGCCGTCTGCGAGGCGTCGAGGATGAACAGAAGGCCGTGCTCGCGCGCAAAAGCGCCGATGCGGGATGCGTCCAGCGCGTTGCCGGTGAGATTGGAGGCGTGCGTGCAGACGATCGCGCGGGTGTTCGGCCGCAGCGCGCGGGGGAGATCGGCATAATCGATGCAGCCGCGCGCATCGGCGCGCAGGAACGTGACCTCCACGCCCTCCTGTTCCAGCCGGTAGAGCGGGCGGAGCACGCTGTTGTGCTCGAGATCGGTCGATATCACGTGGTCGCCGGGCCGGAGAAGCCCGAAAATGGCAGTGTTGAGCGCCTCGGTCGAGTTCTGCGTGAAGCACACGCGCGACGGGTCCGCCCCGCCGAAAAAGGTGCAGAGCTTTTCGCGCGCGGCGTATACCACGCGCGCGGCGGAAAGCGCGCTCTCGCTCGCGCCGCGGCCGACGTTGCCCAGCGAGCACAGCGCCTCGCTCACCGCGCGCACCACGCCCTCCGGACGGCGGAGCGATGTGGCGGCGTTGTCGAGATAGATCATAAAAAACCCCTCCCGGAGATATTATCCCCAAGAGGGTAGCACGTTTGCCTTGTTTCGTCAAGAAATCCGATAGTAAAATCGGAATTAAGAATGATCTTTCGTTTCCAGAAACGCGGCGTGCAGACAGCGGAGGGTTTCAAGGCTCTGCGCTTCTGGAACATGCACGGTAAGGCACCCGTCGGTGAGAAGCACGGCGTCCGGGGAGAGCCCCGCCTCCCGCAGCGCCGCGGCCGCCCGTTCGGGGAGAGAGGCGAACGTGTGCAGATGCGTGCCGACGAGCGAGACGAGAGCGCCCGAGCGTGTCACGGCGGTGAGACGGCCTTCGTCCTCGGGCAGCGGCAGAGGGCGGATGACGGTGCCTGGCGCGGGGACAAGACTGGAGAGCACCGTGAGCGGGACGGCAAAGCGCAGCGCGAGCGCCGCGCTGCGCTCGTGCAGCACCTGCGAGCCGAGCGAGGCGAGCCGGAGCATTTCCTCACTGTCTACGGCGCTCAGCCGCCGCGCCTCCGGAATGAGCCGGGGATCGGCGGTGAATACGCCCTCCACGTCGGTATAGATGCGGCACTCGTCCGCGCGCAGCGCCGCGGCCACGGCCACGGCAGTCGTGTCCGAGCCGCCGCGCCCGAGCGTCGTGATGTCGTTTCCGGGGCTCACGCCCTGAAAACCGGCGATGAGGACGACCTTCCCCTCGTCCAGCTCACGGCGCACGCGCTCCATCGAGAGACGGCGGATGTGCGCGTCGCCGTATGTCTCATCCGTGCCGACACCTGCCTGCCAGCCGGTGAGCGACACGGCGGGCAGGCCCATTTCCTCGAGCGTCATCGCCATGAGCGCGACGCTTGCCTGCTCGCCGGTGGCGAGCAGCATGTCGAGCTCGCGCTTCGAGGGGCTGCGGCTGTAGTGCGCGGCGGTAGATAAAAGCGCGTCCGTCGTTTTCCCCTGCGCCGAGAGCACCGCCGCGACGGAGTGCCCGGCGCGCACCGTATCGGCGATGAGGCGCGCCGCGCAGCGGACGCGCTCGACCCCGGCGAGCGAGCTTCCGCCGAATTTTTCCACGAACAGCATATCGATAAAACCTCCGGAATGGCAAAATGGGATTTGACACTCCATTGTATTCGCCTGCCGTGATGCGCGCCATTTTGGACAATAAAAAAGGCTCCCTTGGGTAAAGGGAACCTTTCATGGGCAGAGCATAGCCCTGCCCATGCGAGGGGAAATAGGATCGTTATTGGCTCCCTTGTGTAAAGGGAGCTGTCAGCGAAGCTGACTGAGGGATTGTAACCTCTGGAAAACGACAATCCTTCCGTCTTTTGCCTTCGGCAAAATCCACCTCCCTTTGCACAAGGGAGGCTTTGGCACCATCTCATTACATCATCATAATCGATTCGTAAATCCAGTTTTTAGCTATTCTCCAAAGATTGTTCAACCATGTGGTGAATATATTCGCAGACACCTTCAAAATTTTTGCTAATATCTGTATTAGATATTCTTATAACTCGCAATCCGTATGTTGACAGAAAAGCTGTTCGATTTGCATCATACCTCACGCCGTTCTCGGTATAATGCTCCGATCCGTCCAACTCAACCACAAGCTTTGCCGCGGCACAATAAAAATTCACAATATACTGTCCCAGCACCTTTTGCCTTGAAAAGCGAATAGGATACGCGCGCAAAAAATAATACCACAGGTGTCTTTCTTCTTTTGTCATTTGCTTGCGCAGCGCTTTCGCAAAAGGAACCAGCTTTTTATTTTGTTTTCTTTGCAACCTTATTTCCTCCGCTGCCTTTTACCACTCGTGATAATTGCCCAGCAGCGTGAATTGGGGCATCTCCTCGGACAGCGCGCACAGCAGCTGCAACGTTTCTTCGCGATCCATGCCCCCCTCGAAATCCAGATAAAACGCATATTCAAAATCGCCGGTGCGCATGGGGCGGCTCTCCATTTTGGTGAGGTTCAACCCCTCGATCGCGAACCGCGACAGGGTGCGATACAGCGACCCGGTGACATGCGGGATCGAGAAAATCAGGCTGATCTTGTCCGCGTCCGGTGTAATGACCGGCACCCGCGAAATCGCAATAAACCGGGTGCAGTTGTGCGTCACCGATTGAATATCCGGCTGCACGATCTCCAGCCCATACAGCTTCGCGGCTTGCGGCGACGCGATCGCACCGATGGTGCGATCCCCGCTTTCCGCCACCATTTTGGCAGCCATCGCCGTGTTGGCGTAGGTGTGGGCGGTCAACCCATGCGCCGTCAGATACTCCTCGCATTGCGACAGCGCCTGATAATGCGAATACACATCGGTAATGGCGGTCGCACCCGGCAGCGCCATCAAGCACTGGTGCGCCTCCACCGTTGCCGCCGCCACGATTGAAAACCGGTGCGCCAGCACCAGATCAAACACCTCGTTGACCGAACCGGTGGAGGAATTTTCCACCGGCACCACGCCATAATCCACCCGTCCCTCTTTCACCGCGGCAAACACCTCGGCAAACGAGGACACAAACAGCGGCTCGCGCCCCGGCTGCTCACAAAACGGAAACATGGTCACCGCCGCCTGATGCGCAAACGCACCCGCACACCCGGCGCACGCCACCCGTGTTTGATCGGTAACCAATGGCCGCTGCTTGGCGGCGGCGATCTCCTGCCGCAGCTGGTCGCCCGCCCCCATGCGGCGATGCTGCAGTGCCCGCGACGAATCCATCATGGTCGCGAACACCAGCGCGGCGGCCTCCGGATACCCGGCGGCATCGGGGCGTTTGTCGCGGATGCGCTGCTGCACCTTTTGCAGCACCTCCGCCTCGCGTGAGGCGTTCAACACCGGCAGATCGTGCGCCGCCTTGTACGCCGCCACCCCCGCCGAGCAATCCATCCGCTGGCACAGCAGATCCGCCAGCTGGTCATCCAGCGTGTCGATCTGCGCCCGCAATTCGTTCAAATCCATCTCACCGCACCCCCGTTTCGGTTTGGCAAATATCCAACAGTCCCACCGCCAAAGCAGCTTCCACCACCGGCAGCGCACGCGGCACAATGCACGGATCGTGCCGTCCTTTCACCACCATGCGGGTGTTCTGCTTGGTGGTCAGATCAATGCTGTCCTGTTCACGCCCGATCGACGGGGTAGGTTTAATCGCCACCCGTACCGTCAGCGGCATCCCATTGGTGATGCCGCCCAAAATACCGCCGTTATGGTTTTGCGCCGTCACTACCCGCCCGTCCGGCGTGTAGCGCCAACAATCGTTGGCGGCGCTGCCGCGCATGGTCGCCAGCCCAAAGCCGTCGCCAAACTCCACGCCTTTCACCGCGGGAATCCCGAACAAAATCGGTGCCAGCCGGTTTTCGATGCCGTCAAACATCGGCGAGCCCCACCCGGCGGGCAGTCCCACCGCCGCAGCTTCGATCACGCCGCCGACACTGTCGCCATCCAATCGTGCAGCCTCCACCGCGTCGCGCATCGCCGGTTCCACCGACGGATCCACCAGCGCAAACGACTGCGCTGCCAGCGCGTCCAGCTGTGCGGCGGTGACCGCCACCGGATCCAGCGGCGTGTCCTCCACCCCGGCAATGGCGGCGATATGTCCGCCAATCACAATGCCCTGCTGCCGTAAGATCTGGCGGCACACCGCGCCCGCAAACACCAGCGGCGCGGTCAGGCGGCCGCTGAAATGCCCGCCGCCGCGAACATCGTTAAACCCGCCATACCGCACCGCGCCGGTGTAATCGGCGTGGCCGGGGCGGGGACAAGACAAAATGTTTTGGTAATCGCCGGAGTGCTGGTTTTCGTTTTGGATCACCATACACAACGGCGCACCGGTGGTGCGTCCGTCCAGCAGCCCCGACAACACGCGGGGCTGGTCGCTTTCGCGGCGCGGGGTGGCGGTTTTGTCCCGCCCGGGGGCGCGTCGCGCCATCTGCACCAGCACCGCGTCCATATCCACCGCGTATCCGGCGGGCAAACCGTCCAGCACACAGCCGATGGCTTCGCCGTGGCTTTCTCCGAAAATCGACAGCCGCAGCCGTTGTCCTATGCTTGATGCCATATGGTTTGTCCTCCGATCATCCGAAAATCCTCAAAAAAGGTGGGCCAGCTTTTGTTCACACTTTCGGCATCGGTCACGCTGATCGCGTGGACGCTGCCGGTCGCCGCCACCGCCATACTCATCACAATGCGGTGATCGTTGCAGCCCTGCACCAACCCGCCGCGCAGCGGTTTGCCGCCGCGAATGGTCAGCCCGTCCGGCTGTTCCGTCACCGAAACGCCGACCCGGCGCAGCGCGTTCGCCATCGCCGTCAGCCGGTCACTTTCCTTAATGCGCAGCCGCGCCGCCCCCACAATGCGCGTTTCGCCGTGGGCGTACGCCGCCACCACCGACAGAATCGGCACCAAATCGGGAATCTGGGCGGCATCGATCGTAATGCCGTGCAGCCGCGCACGGCGGCACTCGATCCCCCGCTCGGTGGCGCGAATATCCGCGCCAAACCGGCGCAAAAGCGGAACGATCTCCTTGTCCCCCTGTGCCGACTGCTCGTCCAGCCCGTGCAGACAGACCTGTCCGCTGATTGCGCCCGCCGCCAAAAAGAACGCCGCTTGCGACCAGTCTTTTTCCACCACATGGGTCACCGGCCGGTAGCTTTGGCCGCCGGGAATCTCCCATCCGTCCGGGCGATCGTGGATCACAATGCCCGCCTGCCGCAGGGTGCGCAGCGTCATATCCACATATCCGGCGGATTCCAGCGGCGTAGTCAGCCGCAAAACGCTGTCTCCCGCGCAAAGCGGCAGCGAAAACAGCAGCCCGGTCAAAAACTGACTGGAAACATCGCCCGGCACCGCATATTCGCCCGCTTGCAGCTGTCCCGCAATGGTCAGCGGCAAGCCGTCCGCGCGGCTGAGCCGCAATCCATGCGGCGGCAAACAGTCACCGTAAACCCCCAGCGGGCGCTGCGGCAGCCGTCCCCGCCCCACAAAGGTGGTGGGAATCCCCCGCGCGCCAAACAGCGGGATCAAAAACCGCAGGGTGGAGCCGCTTTCGGCGCAGTCCACCATCGGCGCTTCCGGTACCGGTGCCGGCGCAAACGCCAGCGTATCTCCTGCGCGCGTGGCGGTCACGCCCAGCGCGGATACCCCCGTCAGCGTGGCATCAATATCCGCCGATCGGGCAACGCCTTCCACCCGACCGCTGCCGGACAACGCCGCCGCGATCAACGCCCGATGCGCCGCCGATTTGGACGGCGGCACCGCCCCTGCGCCGTGAATCGCGCCGGGCAAGCATGTGACCATCCCCATCGCATGGCCTCCTTTTCCCAACAATCGTGTGGCTTACGCGTCCTCGCCGCGCAAAAATGCGCCCAGCAGCGACAACGGCAGCCGATAGATAAAGCTGTCGCCGATGCGGTGCAGCAACGCGAGATCGATCTGGCTGCCGGCGCGCTTTTTGTCGTTGGCGACACCGGGCAGATAATCGTCCAGCGTGGCGGTGTCCGCCACCGGCAGATCGTATTTGCGCAGCACCTCCACGATCCGCATGGTGGTGCCCGGGTCGGTCAGATGCTGGCGTTCGGACGCCTCGCTGATGATGACCATCCCCAGCGCCACCGCGTGACCGTGGGTCAGATCGGTGTAATCGTAGTATTTTTCCAGCGCGTGCCCCATCGTATGCCCAAAGTTGAGCAGCTTGCGCTCGCCGGATTCGGTTTCGTCCCGCTCCACCACGCCGCGCTTGATATCCATGCAGCGGGCGATGGTCGCTTCGATATGCGTTTCTTTCATCGCGATGCCGGTTTCCAGCTCGCGGAACAGCTGCTCGTCCTTGATGCAGGCGGTTTTGATGACCTCCGCCATGCCGTCGGCAAAGGTTTTCGGCGGCAGCGTGGACAGGGTGTTCACATCCGCGATCACCCGCACCGGCTGCCAGAACGCCCCCACCAGATTTTTGCCTTCGTCCAAGTCGACACCGGTCTTTCCGCCGACCGAAGCGTCCACCTGCGCCAGCAGGGTGGTGGGAATCTGCACAAAGTCCATGCCGCGCAGCCAGGTCGCCGCCGCGAAACCGGTCATATCGCCGGTCACACCGCCGCCCAGCGCCACCAACAGGTCCTGTCGGGTGATCGCCATTTGCGCCAACTTGGTGTAGATTTCCTGAATCACCGACAGGCGCTTGTGCTCCTCGCCCGCCTCGAACACGAACACATCGGCGGCGTATCCCGCCGCTTCAAACGAGCGCAGCACCCGCCCGGCAAACAGCGGAAACACATGCGAATCGGTCACGATCAACGCGCGGGTGCCGTGGTTGACCTCCCGCGCCAGCTCTCCAGCATGATCCAGCAAGCCCCGCCCCACCAAAATGTCGTACGGGCGGGAGGTTTGTACGCGAATGGTTTGCATAAGGCATTGCCTCCTTCATAAAGCCTATGGTATGAGCGCCAAATGTCCGGCGCTCAGGGATTTTCTTCTTTTCGTTTGCGTCCGGTCGCCAAAATTTGCTCCAACCGGTCGCGATCGCCCGCCGCCAGCGCCTCGCGGTACTGGTGCAGCCGGTCGATCAATCCGTCGATCTCGTCACACAGCGGACCGGCGTTCAGCAAAAACAGGTGGCTCCACAAATGCTCATCCACCGTCGCCACGCGGGATACATCCCGGTAGCTGCCCGCCGAAAAGCCACGGTATTGCGGGCAGGTGGGCGATGTGACATATGCCCCCGCCAGCACATGCGGCACCTGGCTGGTGAACGCAATAATGCGGTCGTGCTCTTGCGGGGTGGTCAGCGTGGTGCGGGCACAGCCCATCTCGTGCGCCAGCTGCTGCATGGTTTCCAGCGCGCGGCGGTCGGTGCGTGGAGTGGGAGCAAAAATATAGCTTGCCCCCACAAACAAATCCGCATCCGCGTTGCCAAAGCCGCTGTGCTCCTTGCCCGCCATCGGGTGACCACCCACAAAAAACAGCCCGTGCTGTTCACAAAGCGGTTCGCACACCTCCACAATAGCGGCTTTCACGCCACACACATCGCTGACAATGGCCCCGGCGGGAATGCGGTCGATATGCTGCTGCACAAACGGGATCAAATGCTGCGGCGCGAGCGCCAGCAGCACAATATCCGCCTCCGCGAGTCGCTCCGGACCGCCCGCCTCGTCCACCGCGTCCTGCTGCAGCGCCGCCTCACACACGGCGGGATTCACATCGATCCCGACCAGCCGGTGGGCAGTGCGGCGGCGCAGCGCCAGCGCCATCGAGCCGCCGATCAGCCCCAATCCGACGATAGCAACGGTTTTCTTTTCCATGCTTACACCCGCTTGGAAACGGTTTTGCCGAACAACGGCGCCACCTGCTGAATCCGCGCCGACAGCTTATCAAACTGCGCGGGCGTCAGCGACTGCGCCCCATCCGACAGCGCGTGCGGCGGGTCGTTGTGCACCTCGATAATCAAGCCGTCCGCACCGGCGGCGATCGCCGCCAGCGCCAGCGGCTCCACCAGACTGCTGATGCCCGCCGCGTGGGACGGATCCACCACCACCGGCAGGTGGGACAGACTTTTCAGCAGCGGAATCGCCGAAATATCCAGCGTGTTGCGGGTCATGGTTTCAAAGGTGCGGATGCCGCGTTCGCACAAAATCACCTTTTCGTTGCCGCCCGCCATGATGTATTCGGCGCTCATCAGCAGCTCTTCGATGGTACCGGACAGACCGCGTTTCAGCAAAATCGGCTTGTCGATTTTGCCCAGCTCTTTCAGCAGCTCAAAGTTCTGCATATTGCGCGCGCCCACCTGAATGATATCCACATCCTCGAACAGCTCCAGATGCGCAGCGGACATGATCTCGGTCACGATCGGCAAACCGGTTTTGGCGCGGGCTTCGCGCAGCAGTTCCAACCCTTCGGCGCGCAAGCCCTGGAACGAATAGGGAGAGGTGCGGGGCTTGAACGCGCCGCCACGCAAAAACGCCGCGCCGGACGCTTTGACATCCTCGGCGATCTGCACGATCTGCTGCTCGCTTTCCACCGAGCAGGGACCCGCGATCACGCCCAAGCGACCGCCGCCGATCACCGAGCCGCCGCCCAGATCGATCACCGTATCCTCGGGATGGAATTTGCGGTTGGCTTTTTTATACGGCTCCTGCACCCGCTTGACGCTTTCCACCTCGTCCTGCGCCGCCAGCGACTCAATATCCACCGCGGCGGTATCTCCCAGCAGACCCAACACGGTCGAATGGGCGCCGTGCCAGGTGTTGACCGCCACATCGTAACGCTCCGCCAGTTTGCGGGAGAAATCTTCCGCCTGTGCAGCGGTCGTTCCGGATTTTAACACGATAATCATAACAAAAACTCACCTTTCCTTGGGCAAAAATAAAAGCGGAACTCGTTCATGAGTTCCGCTAACACGACCAAATAGAGATCAAGCTGGGCAGCGCCGCAACGCTCATGACGATTACTTTTCGATTTTCAGGCAGCCAAAGAAGTTCCGACCAAAATAATAGCCGAAACCCATAAAGCTGGTAAATCGATTGTCATAAGCTGTGTACAGCATACGATCATTCTCCGCCTGTTTTAATCCTTACCATTGATAATACACGCTTTTTCGCCGGTTGTCAACACTTACGCCTCATTCCGGTGAAAACTTTTCGCCGCCGCGGCAATGGCTGCCGCCACCACTTCCGGCGTTTGTTCGCCATCCACTTCCACATCCGCCGCCGCACGATACAGCGGCAGCCGGCGGTCGAACAGCTCCTGTACCGCGCGCTGTTTATCCGGCCGCGCCAACAGCGGACGGGTGGTATCCCCCTCCAGCCGCTGCAGCACCGTGGCGGGGCTCACCCCGATCAGCACCACGCATCCGGTCGCCGCCAGCGCCTGCACATTTTCGGGAAAGGTCAACGCTCCCCCGCCGGAGGCGATCACCAATCCGCTTTGCTGTGCCAACGCGCAGCACGCTTCGCGTTCGCGGCGGCGAAAATCCGCCTCGCCAAACTGCTCGAAAATCGCGGATACCGTCATCCCCGCCTGCTGCTCAATATACTCGTCCATATCCACAAACTGTGCGCCGGTCAACGCCGCCAGCCGCTTGCCGACGGTGGTTTTGCCGCAGCCCATAAACCCGCACAGCACCACATTTTGCTCAGCCATGGAACACCCGCTCCATTTCTGCCAGCGCTTCTTCCACCACACCGGCGACCGCCTGCGGGTCAAACTCCCGCCCGAACCAGATGGTTTGGGCGTCCGCTGCCTGCCACACCAGCATCGCCATACCGCCAATCGCGGCAGCGCCTTGCGCTTTCGCCATTTGCAGCAGCTGCGTTTCGCGCGGGTTGTACACCGCGTCAAACACCGCCTTGGTGTGCGCCAGCACCCCCGCCGCCACCGGCGACGCGTCCGTGTGGGGATACATCCCCACCGGGGTGGCGTTGATCAGCAGATCAAACTCGCCTTGCAGCGCGTCCAGCGACACAATCGTGTAGTCCACCTCCGGCACCAGCTGCTGCACAAAGGTGCGCAGCGCCGCCGCCATCTCGCGATCCGCCTCCCGCACCGCGTTGACGATGCGGCAGCCCGCCAGCGCGGCTTCGCACGCGAAGGTGCGTCCCACACCGCCGCAGCCCAACAGCGCCACCCGACCGCTCAACGGCGCGCCGCCTTCCTGCAGCGCGTGGCGAAAGCCGTCCGCATCGGTGTTGTAGCCGACCGCGCCGTCCGGCGTGACCGCGATGGTGTTGACCGACTGATAGATCTGCGCGCGCCCCTCCAACCGGGTCATCAGCGGGATCACCGCCTGCTTGTGCGGGATGGTGACATTCACCCCGCGCGTTTTTGCCAGCAGCGCGGGCAGCTCGGTCGCCAGATTTTCCGGTGCAATATCCTGCATGGCATAGGTGGCGTCCACCCCCAGCAGCGAAAACAAACGGCGGTGGATAAAGGGCGACATGCTGTGCCCCAGCGGATGACCGATCACGGCAAAAGCAGGTTGTGCGGACATGGAACATTCCTCCCGGTAAGAAAAAGTGAAAAATCTAAAAAATATGGTCAAGGGGATTGACAAAAGGGGCTTTTTTGCATACTATACTATTACCAACAGCGCCCCGAACATCACGCCCTGCAGAACCGTGCGCAGACCAAAGCCGTTTGCAAAAATCCCCTCGTTCTTCGGGCGGGGCTTGCGCTCCATCACATCGGCTTCCACCGCCTCCATGCCAAGAGAGATGGCAGGGAGCGAGTCGGTAATCAGGTTGATCCACAGCAGCTGCATGGATAGCAGGGGCGTTTTGTGCCACAGGATCATGGCAAAGAAGACCGTCAGAATCTCGCCGATGTTGGTCCCCAGCAGGTATCCCACCACCTTGCGGATATTTGCATAGATGCCTCTGCCCTCGCGGACGGCATCCACAATGGTTGCAAAGTTGTCGTCGGTCAGCGTCATATCCGCCGCGCCCTTGGCAACGTCGGTTCCGGTAATGCCCATGGCACAGCCGATGTCCGCCGCCTTGAGCGCCGGCGCGTCGTTCACGCCGTCTCCGGTCATGGAAACGACCTGCCCCTTGCGCTGCCATGCGCGCACGATGCGGATCTTATTCTCCGGCGATACCCGCGCATAAACCGCGATGTGCTCCACCTGCGCGTCCAGCTCCTCCTCGCTCATGGCGTCCAGCTCCGCACCGGTAATGGCGCGGTCACCGTCTGTAAGGATGCCGAGATCCCGCGCGATTGCCGATGCCGTGACCACATGGTCGCCCGTAATCATCACCGGCTTGATGCCCGCGCGGCGGCAGACCGCAACGGCATCGCGCGCTTCGGGTCTGGGCGGGTCGATCATGGCAACCAGTCCCGCAAGCGTCAGCCCGTTCTCCAGCGTGTCGCTGTCCACCGTTTCCGGCAGGGCATCGATATATTTGTAGCCGACCGCCAGCACGCGCAGGGCGTCCGCGCTCATCTGCTCGGTCTGTTGCTTTGCCGCTTCGATATCCCCCGCCGCACAGCGCGGTGCCAGACTGTCAAACGCGCCCTTGGTAATGACGATCAGCCGGTCGCCCATGCGGTTGACGGTGGTCATCAGCTTGCGGTCGGAATCAAACGGCAGCTCTGCCACGCGCGGAAATTCCCCGTTCAGCGCGTCCTTTTGCATTCCGATGCGCATGGCGCCGAGCACCAGCGCGGTTTCGGTCGGGTCGCCGATGTGTTTCTCTTTTCCGTCCTCCACCGTGACCGAGCCGTCACAGCAGAGCGCGGACAGGCGCAGCAGCTCCCGCACCGACGCGGTCTGCTCCCCGGCAAAGTTGAACGGTGCCGACTCCGCGTCTCCCTCGCACCACGTGCGCACCAGGGTCATGCGGTTCTGCGTCAGCGTGCCGGTTTTGTCCGAGCAGATGACCGACGCGCTCCCCAGCGTTTCCACGGCAGGCAGGCGGCGGATGATGGCATTCTTTTTGACCATTCTCTGCACCCCGATGGACAGCACCACGGTAACAATGGCGGGCAGTCCCTCCGGAATTGCCGAAACCGCCAGGGACACCGCCGTCATGAAGATTTCCAGCGGCGGGATTTTGTAAATCAGACCGATGACAAAAATCACCGCGCAGGCGGCAAGCGCCACAATGCCGAGGTACTTGCCCAGCTGTGCCAGCTTGACCTGCAGAGGCGTTTTGCTCTCCCCCGCGCTCTCCAGAAGATTTGCGATCTTGCCCATTTCGGTGTCCATCCCGGTTGCGGTGACCACGGCAAGCGCCGTACCGTAGGAGATGCTGCACCCTGCGTACAGCATGGTCACGCGGTCGCCGAGCGGGGCATCCGCCGCCACCTCTGCGTCCGCGGATTTTTCGCTGGGGACCGATTCGCCCGTCAGTGCCGATTCCTCGCTCTTCAGGCTCACCGCCCGGATCAGTCTCGCGTCCGCCGGGACACTGTCCCCCGCTTCCAGCCGGATGATGTCCCCCGGCACCACGTCTGCGGCGTCGATCACGCGCTCCACGCCGTCCCGGATGACGCGGGTGTGCGGGGCGGAGAGATTCTGCAGGGCTTCCAGTGCCTTTTCCGCCCGGCTCTCCTGCGCCACACCGATCACCGCGTTCAGAATGACGATCAGCATGATCAGCCCCGGCTCCAGGAATTCCTTCGCGTCATTCCCTCTTGCCGCCACCACGAACGACACGATTGCCGCCACGATCAGGCAGATGATCATCACGTCCCCGAACTGCGCCGCAAACCGCGCCGCCCAGGACTTCTTCTTTTTCCCGCGCAGACGGTTCTGCCCGTGCTGCTCCAGACGCTTTGCGGCTTCCGCACCGGTGAGTCCCGTTTTTTCGTTACTGCCGAGCGACTGCAGGACCTCTCCTGCGGACTGACTGTAGAAAGACATTTTCTTTCCTCCGTTTGGTTGATAGGATTGCCAAAATGCGGCATTTTCATACCGCCGATGCTATTATAATAACACGATTTTCTCACACTGTCAAGTGATTGTTATAAGATTTTTCAGTTTTAACAGTTTGTTCATGCATTTTGAGAAGAAAACGCCAAAAAATCCGTCCCTCCGTTTATACCTGCGCCATCGGCGTTCCATACTGAATCAAAAGGGGTGATTTTTTTGAAAGCACTGATCATCGGCGGCGGAATATCCGGGCTTTCCGCCGGAATTTACGGGCAGATGTCCGGCATGGACTGCGAAATTTTCGAAAAGAATCCGCACGTTGGCGGCAATCTGACCGGCTGGGAGCGAAAGGGATGCCGCATTGACAACTGCATCCACTGGCTCTGCGGGACGCTCCCCGGCAACGCCACCAACCGGATGTGGCACGATCTGGGGCTGTTGGACGACAGCGTCCGCGTCCACCGGAACGACTGTTTTTTTGAAAGCGAACACAACGGCGAGCGCGCGGCACTCCTGCCGGATACGCACGAGACGGAGGCGCGCCTGATCCGCCTCTCCCCGGAGGACGCCGGCGAGATCCGCCGCATGATGCGCACCGTCCGGGTGCTGATCCCCTACGCCGGGAGCGGAAGCCTTGCGCAAAAGGCGGCGGCTATCGGTCATGTCCCCGATCTGCTCCGCTACCGCAGCATGAATCTGTACCACCTGGCGTCCGGATTTCACCATCCCCTGCTCCGTCTGCTCGTGACCGACTATATCGGCGGGGAGTTCTCCGCCATTGCCCTGCTCTGCGCCTATGCCGCGTATGCAAGCGGCAACGGCTCGGTTCCGGACGGCGGGTCGTTCGCCTCGGCACAGCGGGTCGGGGAGCGCTTCTGCGCGCTGGGCGGGCGACTGCACACCGGGGTTGCCGTCTCCAAACTCCTCGTCCGGGACGGCACGGCGTGCGGGATTGTCACCGAAGCGGGCGAGGAGATTCCCGCCGACCGGGTGATCTGCGCCTGCGATCCTTACGTGACCTTCGGCAGACTTCTGCCCCGTGAGCTGCTCCCTCCGGCACTCTCCCGCCGGCTGGAAAACCCGCGCACGCCGGTCTTTTCCAGCCTCCACGCGGCGTATCTCTGCGACCGGGATGCGCTTCCCGAACCGTTCGGCACCCGCATCATTGACGCGCCGTGGTTCTCCTCGCGCTCCGGCGGCAGGCTCCCGGTCAAGGAGTACTCCCGCGAACCGGACTTCGCACCGCGCGGAAAGGTTCTGCTTCAGACGCTGGTCTTTCAGACCCGGCAGGAATGCACCGACTGGATCGCGCTCTCGGTCAACCGGGAGGCATACCGCCGCCGGAAGGAGGAGGTCAGCGCACGGATGGGCGCCGCGATTCTGGATGCCATGCCGTCCCTTGCCAAGGGGTTTGAGATCATCGACTGCTGGACGCCCGCGACCTACCACCGCTATTTCGGGGCTTACTGCGGCGCATATCTTTCCAACGCCTTCACACCGTCCGCCCCGCTCCGTTGCTTTCCCGCGCGCGTCCCCGGTGTCAGGAACTGCTTCCTTGCCACGCAATGGCTCCGCTCCCCCGGCGGTCTGCCCATCGCCGCCGCCTGCGGGCGAACCGCGGCACGGCTTGCGGCGGGGAGGGGGAAGACCTTGGGGCGCTGCCCCAAACCCCGCTTAGAACCTTCTTGAAAGAAGGGTTCTAAGAACTCCAAGAACTTTTAACGCATGGGGAGGGGGATGGTTGCGTATAGCGGTTCCTCTCGCCGATTTCGCCCTCATCCGTCGCTTCGCGCCACCTTGCCCACCCGGGGGAAGGCTACCACGGTCATTCCGTGAAATACAGAGACAGCACCAAATGATCGGTCAGATTAAGAAGCAGTACAGAAAAGGTTCGCATAGCCGAAAAAAGCCTTCCCCCGGGTGGGGAAGGTGGCGCGCCAGCGCCGGATGAGGGCGAAACGGGCGAACGTACCCACAAAAAGCCACACAAATCCCCTGCACCAATAAAAAGCAAAACCAACGACCGCTCAAGCCGATGATGAGCGGTCGTTGGTTTATTCGGCGGAATCCGGAGCGGTATTCCGGAACCACTCCACGGTATCGCGGACGGTATCCTCCCACGGAGTGGGCTGATAGCCGAACGCCGCCGTGGCGCGGGTGCAGGAATAGCTATGCGGCTCGGTCAGCGCCTTGAGGGTGATTTTGTTGAGCGTCCGTGTCAACGGCACGAACGGGCGCACCAGCGCGGTCGGGAAAATAACCGGTCGCCGCCGCACGCCCAGCAGGCGGTTGACATCGCGGTACAACTGCTCCACGCTGACGGGATGCCCGGACAGAATGTACTGATCCCGCAGGGTCCCCTCTCCCAGCGTCAGCAATGCGCGGCAGACATCCCGCACGTCCACGAAATCGTAGCCGCCGGGGATGCCGAACTCCGGCTTTCCCGCGATGCAGCTCCGGATCACGCGCCCGACCGCCGAGGGCTTGCGGTCCTCCGGTCCGATGACCGCCGTCGGGAGCACCATTGCCGCCGGGAAATCCGGCTCCTCCCGCATCACCTGCAGGACCCGGTGCATCGCCGCGGCTTTGCTCCTGCCGTAGTTTCCCGACACCGCCGCCGGGTCATAGTCCTCCGGCTCACAGATCACGCCGTCCCCGGATTTTGCAATGCCGTCCACGCTCCCGGCGTAAAGGAAACGCCCCACAGGAACCGTCCGGCAGACCGCCAGCAGATGCTCGGTCAGCCCCACGTTCACGCGGAAGGTCTCCTCCCGCCCGCGGTCGCGCAGATCAATCCGGCACGCCAGGTGAACGACAGTATCCCCCGCCCGGATCACCGAGCGGAGGAACGCTTCATCATCCAGTTGACCGACCGCCATGCGGCAGTGCGTGCCCGCCAGCTCCGGTCCGGCAGGATGGCGCAGCAGGGCAATCACCTCATCCTCCGGGCGCTCCGCATTCAGCAGGCGCACCAGATTGTTGCCGATGTGCCCCGTTGCGCCGGTGATGACCCATCGTCTCATTCCTTGACCGAGAACTGGTAGACGGTGATATGCTCGTAGGGCTTGCCCGGCTCCACAATCGTGTCGGTAAAGTTCGGATGGTTGACGGCATCCGGCATTTTCTGCGTCTCCAGGCAGAACGCCGCCTGCCGGTTCTGCGGATATCCGCCCTTGAGCGGGTACTCCGGATTGCACAGGAAGTTGCCGGTGTAGAACTGCATACAGGGCTGGTTGGTGAACATTTTCAGGATCCGTCCGCTGTTCGGCTCATAGATCTGCACGCGCAGGGTCGGCTCCTTTGTCTCTCCCTCGGTAAAGCAGATGCAGTGGTCATAGCCGCCCGCCGTTTTCAGGTCGGCGCAGTCTGCGTGGAAGTCCTGACCGATCGTCTTCGGCGCCCGGAAATCAAACGGTGTCCCCTTTACCGAGCGGATCTCCCCGGTGGGAATCAGGTCCTCATAGGTCGGCAGGTAGCGATCCGCCTCCATCTGCACCACGTGATCGAAAATCTTGCCCGACGCATAGCCGCCGAGGTTGAAGTAGGTGTGGTTGGTCAGATTCAGCGGCGTACGCTGATCGGTCGTTGCGTCATAGCGGATGGACAGCGCATTGCCGGACAGGAGCGCGTAAGTCACGGTCACGTCCGCGTTTCCGGGGTACCCCTCCTCGCCGTCCGGGGAGTGCAGGGAAAGAATCAGCCTCGGCTCCTCCCCGTCCACCGGACGGACATTCCACATCCGGTGCGAAAAGCCCGTCTTTCCGCCGTGCAGGGAGTTCTTTCCGTTATTGCAAAAGAGCGTATAGGTCTTGCCGTCCAGCCGGAAGGTTCCTTTTGCAATGCGGTTGCCGACTCTGCCCACCAGCGCGCCGAGGTAGCCGTCCGCCAGGACGTAGTCCCGCAGGGAGTCGTAGCCCTCGACCACATCGCTGGAGCGACCGTACTTGTCCGGCACCCGGATCTCGGTAATCGCGCCGCCGAACTCACACACCGTCACCGTCATGCCGGTGCGGTTCTTCATGGTATAGCAGGACACCTCCTGACCGTTGTCAAGCGTCCCGAAATGATGCTTTGTAATCATTGCTCCCTCCGTCAGCCTTCGTATCCGTTCGGATTCTTCTTCTGCCAGTTTGCCATATCGCGGCGGTATCTACACCAAGGCTGCTGACGTCGGCGCCGACCTCGTCGGCAAGGTCGAGGCAGGCATCCCCGAGGACGACCCGCGCAACCCCGCTGTTATTGCCGATAACGTCGGCGACAACGTCGGCGACGTAGCCGGCATGGGTGCCGAC
>ENA-UEQL01000352-UEQL01000352.1-human-gut-metagenome-genome-assembly--contig:-NODE-352-length-32054-cov-10.972699_pt1 | contig 32054 bp, 20 predicted proteins | sample MGYA00242905_ERZ507926 | MGnify/ENA primary metagenome ERZ507926 (study PRJEB26167, sample SAMN06115531) | human gut metagenome | host: Homo sapiens | place: China:Henan | collected 2015-09-09...
AAAAGCCAGACATGCTTCGTCTGGCTTTTGACTTTATTATAACTTGGAGAGAAACACGCACGAGGCCGAATGCTTACTTTTCTATGATACAACCGTCTTCCTGACCAATATAAAGTTTATCCGCATCTGCTGTCGAACGGCTGATACATGATATAGGAGCGTCAAATGTATTGATATTGCAAGTGAGCTTTATAGGTTTCGGAACAAGCGCATCCTTGCAGCCTGTCAAACAGAACAAGGCTAATATAAAAAGAAAGTACAAGCTTTTTTTCATATTTTACTCATTTAAGTGATATCGATTAAACAAAGGCTTTCTACAATTAATCAAAAAGTTGAATATCTGTTATGCTTATGCAAATATAATACGTTTTCTCAAAATCCGGAAAGCTCTTAACAGATTATTAGCTAATTCCTTAATATGCCCTCCATATACAAAAGAAGTTACGTCAAAACCCAGATGATTCTCTCACCCGACTTTTGACATAACTTCTCCTAAAATAAAAAAATATATTAACCTGATTTATTTCAACAATACTCCTATCTCACCGACAGCAGTTACTGCTTTGTTATTTATTTCGGTAACAGGCTCCAGTTTAAAATAACGGGCTGGATAAGTCTTTCCGAAACGTACAAAATAAGGAACAGGATTATGCATGATATTACTGAATTCACCTGTAGCGTCACACTTCATCCAATCCTTACCATCCCGGCTGACATAAAAGTTGTATTTATAGATAGTGCCAGTCAGATCCTCCTCCTGTGCAGGAGCATAACTGAAACCGGCTATTTCCACTTCTTTACCCATATCAACCACCAAGGGAGTTAAAGTTTCGGTTTTCCAAACAGTTTCCTGTTTTCCATCGATGGCTGCGGCTGCATCCATGCCCACTGTTTTCCAACCATCCACCGGGACATCACTCAAGGTTACTTTCATCGTTTTATCAACCAATGGTTCAGCATAATACAAGCCTATGTTACTGATATTGACGGTTCCACGAGCACCCGTAATTGTCACTCTAACCTTTTCGGCATGACTATCCGAGAAAGGCAACAACCGTTTATATCCCACCGTAGTTCCCTCACCCACATGATGCCATGCGCCATTGGCGAACACTTCTACTGTAAAACCTTCCACACGCTGGCCTTTTGTAATATCCTCCTGAATTAAGAAAGTATTAACAAGTGTATTCTTCCTCACCTTATATTCTTTCGTATCTCCTACTTTGGCTGTCCATATCCTATTTCCCTTCTCAACTTTATTATCGGCAAAGGTCTTTTTTATATATTCCGTCAACTCCTTGATACGTTTCACATCATTCTCGTGCATCAAACCACGTTTATCGGGTGGAATATTCAGCAACAAAACAGAGTTACAACCCACAGAACGATAATAAATATTCACCAAGTTGGCAAGTGAACGAACTTGATTATCCTGTTCGGCATGATAGAACCATCCCGGACGGATAGAAACATCAACTTCAGAAGGATACCAGAACAAATCCGATGCTTTAGATACCAATTCACGGCTTCCCAAATCCTTGGACATAGCATTTATGCCCAATCTCTTATAGACTTCATCAGAACCCGGATAAGAATTAGGCATCAAAGCCGTTGCACTCCATTCCGTGGTACGTCCCAATCCACCTTCATTACCTACCCAACGCACATCATCGCCCATGATAGCGGTAACTGCCTTAGGTTGAAGACGACGGATAGTCTTCAAAATAGCGTCCCAATCATATTCCTGCTTCTTTCCGTTAGGTCCTTCGCCGTTAGCTCCATCAAACCATACCTCATGCACTTCTCCGTAATTGGTAAGCAGTTCAGTCAACTGTTCGATGAAAAACTTATTATAAGCTTCTCCTTGTCCGTAACATTCCGCATTACGATCCCAAGGAGAAAGATAGACTCCGAATTTCAATCCATACTTGTCACAAGCTTTGCGGAGTTCCTGTACCACATCCCCTTTTCCGTTTTTCCATGGAGAAGAAGCAACAGAATGCTTGGTTGTCCGGGTAGGCCACAAACAGAAACCATCATGATGCTTGGCAGTAATGATAGCCATTTTGAAGCCACCTTCCTTCAGAGCTCTTACCCATTGTTCACAATCCAATTCGGTAGGATTGAAAATGGCCGGATCTTCTTTACCATCTCCCCATTCACGGCCTGTAAAGGTATTAATACCAAAATGAAGGAAACAAGTGAATTCCATTTGTTGCCATGCCAACTGTTGCGGTGTAGGCACCAAACGGGAAGCCATATCTATCTTCTGTTCCGTAGTCGCTCCTGCCGGAAAAGCTACGTGTTTCTCATAATACTCCTGTGCCTGAGTTCCCAGAAAAGCACAAAGTAAGGCTGCGGTTAGAATCGTTTTTCTCATTTTTCTTTATTACTAGGTTATTTTAATGGACGAATCATAAACTCAAACGTATGCTTCTCCACCGGAACACGATATGGCGGCAATACCCCCGGACCACAAGTCGCAGTACCTACCCCCGACTGTTCCGCATCTAAGTGAACATTTATAATCCCTGTTCTCTCAAGTTTATTAATATGAGTAGCTTTATCTACATTAGAATCCGTAAATGGAATAACACTGAACTGAAACACTTTATCCGAACGGAAAGACAAACCTTCTCCTGCCTCATCCGCCAATTCCATCCAACGCACATCCGTACGGTTTCCTGTAGCCTGGGGCTTCACATAATAATGGAACATACGTTCTGCATCTGTATGGTAAATTCCAATACATCCAGACTGATTACGGTCTATATAAGTTTCATGTTCACCACGTCCCAAATAAGAAACCTTGTTATAGGCATACGGCATTTCAAATGCCAAGCCCACTCTAGCCAATGAAGTAACAGCAGAAGTATCCGGCAGGAAAGTTGTCTTTACTTTTAATACACCATTGCTCTGCAAAGTATATACAAAGGTAGCCATTCCCAACTTTACGCCTTTAGCATTCCATAATTCTACTTCCGCTTTACCACCTGTTTCAGATGCTTTGACAAAAGTAGCTTTTTGAATCATATTATCCAAACCTTCTTTCCTCCAAACTTTGGCTCCTCCTGTTTTTTCCCTGCTGTCATTGTCCGTTACAGGACGATAAAGGCTGAGAACTACAGGAGATGAAAGCATCTCTTTACCTTTATATATATAAGAGCGTAAAGCGCCGGTTGCAGGATCAATATCTATCTTCACCTTATCAGCCAATTTGATTTCCGGCGCACGATACCCTTTGTTGGCAGACAGTACAAACTGGTCATAGGCCACTTCGTCATGAGTTCCAATAAAGGGAGTTGCCTTATCAGGCGTCCAAGACAGATTCAAATAAGCCTCACGAATCGTAGAAGGCAACTTTACAGCACCCAAAGAGAATGTTACAGCCTCATGAGGGGCACAGTCTGCTTTTCGAGTTCCTTCTGCTATCACTTTCCCATCATCCCCCATGACCTGCCAGTGCAACGTATAGGCATTCAAATTGGTAAAGTCATACCAGTTCTTGACTTCCACTGTCAGCTTCTTAGGATCGGTCAGTGCCGATTTGATATATTGATACTCCTTCTTCACTTCAATGAGATGCGGATGCGGTTCGCGGGCTGCATTGACCAACCCGTTACAACAGAAATTGCCAAAGCTGGGCACATCCTTCGGACCATAATCCCCACCATAACTCCAATACCATTTACCATCCTTATCTATCTCGCGGAAAGATTGATCCACCCAATCCCAGATACAACCTCCCTGAACAATCGGTTCGGTTTCGAATACATGCATATATTCCTTTAATCCTCCGCCACTATTACCCATAGTATGCAGATACTCTGTCATGATGAAAGGACGATAGACTTTAGGTTCTGTCTGGCGGGCATAGGCCATGAGTTCTTCCACGCTGCGATACATACGGCAATAGATATCGGTATTATAATTCTGTTCGGCCCGTTCATATTGTACAGGACGACTTTTCTCCACTGACTTCATCCAGCCATATGTACGTTCGAAGTTAATACCGTTTCCGGCTTCATTCCCCAATGACCAGATGACGATAGCCGGATGATTCTTGGAACGCTCATACATACGTTGGGTACGATCCATGTGGGCAGGCAACCAAGTGGAATCTTTGGCCAATGAAGCAGGTCCATACCCCATGCCATGTGATTCAATATTAGCTTCATCTATCATATAAAGTCCATAACGATCACAAAGCTGATACCAATAAGGATGGGTAGGATAGTGCGAATTGCGAACCGTATTGATATTATGCTGTTTCATCAATTTGATATCTTTTTCCATCAGTTCCTTGCTTACAGTCCGTCCTAATTGGGAATGTTCATGACGGTTCGTTCCCTTTACCAAGACCGGCACACCATTGATGCAAAAACGTCCGTCCTTAATTTCCGAAGTGCGGAAACCTACTTCACATCCGGTAAGTTCCGTTACTTTACCTGTTACATCTTTCAATTCCAGGATCAGCGTATAAAGATTCGGATGCTCAGCACTCCAGACTTCCACATCCGGCAAACTTTGTTCATCCAACTTCAAGAAATGGCTCAATCCCTTCGATTTGATAGGATATTCACCTTGCAGAACCGCCTTACCGGTTTTATCTTCCAGTCGGTAAGCAAAGGTAGTCATGGAAGTAGAAGGTCCTTCAATGGTAGCTTCCAAACCGAAAATACCTTCTTTATATTGTTGTTTGTCTAAAGAAGAGGTTACTTTGTAATCGGCTATATACTGTTTAGGAGTGCTGTAAAGATACACATCACGTTCAATACCACTCAACCGCCACATATCCTGGCACTCCAAATACGAACCGGCACTCCAACGGTAAACCTCCAATGCCACCGTATTCTCACCTTTCTTCAATTTATCAGTGATATCCCATTCGGCCGGTGTCTTTGAACCTTGATTATAGCCCAACAGATGTCCGTTCACCCAAATATAGTAAAAAGAAATCACTCCTTCACAACAGATAACCACACGGCGGTCTTCCCAATCGGCAGGAATTGTAAAGGTACGTCTGTAGGAACCGACTTCATTCTCTTTATATGGAACTAAAGGCGGATTCTTTTTAAAATGGAACAGTTTGTCATCGAACTCATAGGTTTCGTTTACATAAATAGCTGTTCCATATCCTTGACGTTCCCAATTGCCGGGAACCTGAATATCCGCCCATCCTCCTGTATAAAACTCCGGTTTATAAAAATCCTTCGGACGGTTATCGGGATTCTTTACCCAATGGAATTTCCAACTACCGTTCAGACTCATGTAATAAGGAGAAGATTCATAATCTCCGTTACGGATATCAGATACGGTTTGATAAGGCCACACATAAGTATGAGGGGCCAGTTTGTTCAGTCCGACAGCATATTGGCTCTGCCATTCGGGTTGTTGTTGCGCCATTACTGGAAATATAACCAGAGCAGCAAAAAAATATAATAATGTATTTCTCATATATCTATTTATTCTATCATTACCTCATCAAAATAAATCCTTGCCTCTTGTCCGGGGCGTACATGGGTTGCAGGACACTCTCCGGCTCCTTTAGCAATAATCCGCACATAACGGCCAATTTCCTTATTCAAATCAAGTACCACATCCTCTTTGAAAGTCCCTTCACGGAAAATCTCTCCATCCGTGAACTGTTTACCGGATACTTTACGATAATCCCGATTATCATTTGAAACCCACACTTCAATATCTGCCGGTTTATGGGCTGCCATGCCATAATTCGTTATGCATCCCACTGATACAGAACGAAGCGACTCCTTCTTTTGCAAATCTATAGTAAAAGCGACAGAATCACTGCTTTCCCATGAATGCCATTCGAAATCCGACTGGCGCAAGCTGCCACGTATACCATTTACTAAAATCTTCCCAGCCTGTGTATTTCCTAAAACAGGTTTGGCGGTAGCCTTATTCCAAACCAAAGGCAATGTCAATGTTTTTCCCATCTGCCGACCTGCTCTATAAGTCGTACACTTTATAGTTTGTGTACCGGTCACCATCAACGGGCTCTTATATAGCGGAGACCGGTCTGTCGGCTCCTTACCATCCATTGTGTAACGGATTTCCACATCAGGACGTTCACATTCCAGTTTCACCTGTAGCTTTCCATTTACAGGGGTTACCGTATGTTGTATATTATACATGGAACAGGCAAACACAATCCCTTTAGCAGACAGATGCTCGTTGAATTTATCCATTGCCACCAAAAAACTTCTCCAATTTTTATGCCAAGGCTGTGTCCAAGCCACTTCGGCTAAAGCAGCCAGACGAGGGAACAGCTGATATTCCACATCTTCCGGTTTATTGCAAAACTCAGTCCACATAGAAGCCTGTACTCCCATCAGCAAGGAACGTACCTCCGGACTCCATTCTTTCTGTATCGGTTCATACCCATATACATCCTTCAATGTATTATTCCCAAAATAGGTCAAAGGTTCAAACCATTGCGGTCCCTGATAACGAATCAAATACATGATACGTGCAGGAGTCATGACAAACCTATGCCCTTGCTCCGCTGCCTTAACGGCAGCCTGACCGTAGCCTCTCCAACCATAAATAATTGCTCCGTCGGGAATCCGGGTATTGGTCAGTTCATCCCAGCCCATGGCTTCTTTCCCTTTGCTTTGTACATATTTACTCATTCTCGCCATAAAATAACCTTGCAACGCTTCTTCGTCCTCCAAGCCTTCCTGTCGCATACGCTCCTGGCAAAGCGGACACTCCTTCCAATGCGTTTTCCGAGCCTCATCCCCACCCAAATGAATATACCTGGAGGGAAACAGCTCCACCACCTCGTCAATCACCCCTTGCAAGAAAGTGAACACACTATCGTTTCCTGCACAGAAGATCACATCCGCATGATTTCCTCCCAATCCTGGAAGGACACCGATAAATTTATCGACCACAGGACAAGCCAACAACGGATAAGAAGCCAACGCAGCATTACTATGAGCCGGCATTTCAATTTCAGGAATCACTTCAACCTGATGTCGGGCGGCATACGCCACTATCTCACGGATATCCTCCTGTGTGTAAAATCCTTTTTCTACAGTCGGTTCACCCTGCCGGGGATTACGACGCTCCGGAAAAGATTTTCCAGGACGATCTACACGCCGTGAACCGATTTCCGTAAGTAAAGGATATCTCTTTATTTCAATACGCCAACCATTATCATCCACCAAATGCAGATGCAGGGTATTGATTTTCAACATTCCCATACAATCGATAATACGAAGCAGATTCTCTTTCGGAATAAAAAAGCGGGCCACATCCACCATCAATCCACGATATCCGAAACGAGGTTCATCCTTGATTGTCATAGCCGGCACGCTCCAATCCGCAGTTTCCGCCACCGCTGTGCCCTCAATGGAAGCAGGCAATAACTGACGAATAGTCTGCAAGGCATAAAAGAAACCTTTTGTATCTGAAGCTTTAACTATTATCTGCCTGGGAGTTATTTCCAGATGATACGCCTCACTCTTTAATGCGTCATCGGTGAGGAAACTGATTTTCCCCTTCTTTTCTCCAACCTTCACACTAGGAGTAAATCCGGCCGCCTGGGTAAAAAGAGCAGAGAAACAGCGTGCAACCTCTGCCTGCTCCTCATTTTCTACCGTAAAGTCTGTTTTTCCGGAGAAAGTAAAATAACCTGTACCCGGAGTAATACTCTCCGGGCAGGGAACAATAGATATAGATTGGATTAGGTTGTCAGCAGGTAAGGCCATAGTCGCAAATAACGACCATAGCAAAATCAAACAGGTGTATTTCATGATATATGCTATTTTTCTTATTCTTTGTCTCTATCGGGTGAAAAGCGTACCGGATCATTATACTGCTCCTGCAATCTTGCCAATTCAGTCTTCAGCTCCGTCACAACCGGTTCATATTCTTTCTGACCATAAAGATTATGCATTTCCGTAGGGTCTGCCTGTAAATCATACAATTCCCACACATCAATATCATTATAGAAGTGAATTAATTTATAACGCTCTGTACGTACACCATAATGACGTTTCACCATATGTTCTGCCGGATATTCATAAAAATGATAATACAATGATTTGCGCCAATCAGCAGGTTTTTCTCCTTTCAACAGTGGAAGCAACGAAACACCTTGGATATCTTCGGGAACAGGAGCACCTGCCAATTCCAGAAAGGTAGGTGCATAATCTATGTTTTGCACCAGTTCTGTAATATCACCTTTCCTGTCAAAACCTTTGGGCAACCGCATTATAAGCGGAGTATGCATGGATTCTTCGTACATAAAGCGTTTGTCAAACCAACCATGTTCTCCCATATAGAAGCCTTGGTCTGAAGTATAAACCACCAAGGTATTGTCCAGCATATTCTTTTCTTTCAGATAATCCAGTACACGACCTACATTATCATCCAACGATTTCACTGTTTTCATATAGTCACGCATATAGCGCTGGAACTTCCAATCGGCCAATTCTTTACCCTGAGGATTCTTTTTATAGAAGTCATCGATAATGGGACCATAAAACTTATCCCATGCCGCACGCTGCCCCTCATCCATACGTCCGATATAATTTTCATAAAGAGCCTTCAAACGGGTTTGTTTATCGGGGCGAAGCATCTTAAGGTCATAAATCATATCCATATCCTTCACGATGCTCATTTCCTGAGCCGCTGCCGCAGGACGTCCTTCATAATCATCAAAGAAATTATCGGGCAACGGAAAAGTTTTATCTTCATACAAAGACAAGTTACAAGTATCTGCCAGCCAGTTGCGATGAATAGCCTTGTGATGAATCAAAATACAAAAAGGTTTGTCTTTATCCCGTTTGTTCTCCATCCAGTCTATGGCATCATCAGTAATGATATTGGTTATATACCCATGTTTTTGAATGGTGTCATTGTCTTGCGTAATAAAATCCGGATTATAGTAATCACCTTGTCCGGGTACAATCTCCCAATAATTGAAACCTGTGGGCAGACTCTCTAAGTGCCATTTTCCGATAAGGGCGGTCTGGTATCCGGCCTGTTGCAGCAGCTTCGGAAAGGTCTGTTGCGAACCATCAAATATACAAGTGGTATTATCATAGAATTTATTAGCACAACTATGCTTGCCGGTAATCATGCAGGCACGGCTGGGACCACTTAATGAATTGGCCACAAAACTGTTAGTAAAACGCACTCCGTCATTAGCAATGCGGTCAAGGTTAGGCGTTTCCATATAACGCTTGTCATAGCAGCTCATCATCTGGGCAGTATGGTCATCGGTCATTATATACACGATGTTGTAAGGTTTCTGCTCCTCAGTTTTCTTTTGTGAAGCGCATGATGACAAAGATGCCACAGCAGTGATGCCGGTCAAAGAAAAAAGTAATCCTGATTGTAGGTTGTTCATATTCATAAATTTAAATAAGCAAAGAATTAACATCCGCAAAGATACAAGTTATGTTATTGTTTCTTGTCTGGAAATGACTATTTTATATCCGAGAATGTCCAGAAACAGGTTACAGACAAGAAAAAACGGATGCAAAGCGCAGGTGCGCCCTGCATCCGGAAAAATCCAATAAAGACCTATTGAATAAAGCGTTCTATCATGTTTTCTTAATTAGTATAACCATAATTATTATCACTATAATCAAGAGCAGAATTGGTATCTATCTCATCTTTCGGAACCGGGAGCAATAAATTTTTCTTCAAGAAGTTTTCATCATTCAAATTTCCATCATTAAAAATACGTTCTCCCCAGTTCCCGTTCCCTTTAGGATTATTGGCCACTGATTCTTGAATAATTCCATGCCCATTGTTGACCTCGAAAGCTTTTTTCAAAAGCTCTGTGCCGCGTAAACGCATTTTCTGATACATTTCCGGTTCACCGGCACCTTCGAAAATACGTTCAAAATAAATTTTCTCACGCACTTGTTCCTTAGACAAGCCACTCTTCCAGTCAGCCGGCTGAGACGCGTTTCCTGATTGACGCGCTCTCTTCAGCACCTCATTGACCAATGTTATCGCCTTGTCAGTCTGCCCCAATTCATTATATACATCCGCTGCCATCAGCAACATATCTGCATAACGATACAAAATTAAATTCTTATGACTGTTATTACCACTCTGCTCAGGATCCCATGGTTTTTTGAAATAGGGCCATGACTTTGTATTGGTAGATGGCTTTTTTGTCGCATTTTCCAACAAAGACAACAAGCCTTTCAAATACCCTTTTTCAGCGGGAGTCGCAGTAGCCGTATCGGCAATCATAGCATAAAGTTCTTCAGCTTTCGGACTAGCCGGATCAGCTAATTTCTCGTAAGGAATCCGTCCTACATACAACTTGGGTTTCTTCCATCCGGCAGGTTTTTCTTCTCCTTCAATGGTATATGTAAAATAAGGATATGCATATACAGTATCGCGCGCCGAAGCTATAGGCTCCTCTTTAGGTTTCTCACCTTTTCCTACTCCGGCATAAGACTTCCAATAAGTCAGGAATGTGCTTTCAATACGTGGATCACCGGGATAAGTAGCCAAAAAATAATCATACAAAGCTTTTGAAGCACGTATGCGGTCCCAAGCCTGCCCATTACAAGAGCCATTAGGAGCGACCAGCCAGCTACCCCGGTTACGGGTGGTAGAACCTGCAAGTGCAAAATTCAATTGAAAAATAGATTCCGGAGAACCTTGTACGTAATCAACAAACAAATCACTGAATTTATCCGCCAGCCGGTATTTAGGCATTACCTCATCAAAACACGCTTTCGCCTTCTCCCAAGCCGTATTATCACCCTGACAGCCCAAAGTATGATAGAGTTTTCCTAGATACGCTTTCGCCGCCCACTTCGTTGCAAAACCGTCATCATCTTTTTCCGGTAAATTCTCATAAGCGAACTCCCAGTCAGTACGTACCAATTCAAAGACCTCATTTTTAGGAGAACGAGGAACAGCTACTCCGTCATGAGCAGAGGGAGTGGTCTTTAAAGGTACATCTCCATAGGTAACTGCCAAATTATAATAAGCCAATGCACGCAAAAAACGAGCAGCCGCTTCCATTGGCAACTTATCAGCCGATTCTAACGGACTATCGGCAATATTGGCAATGAATGCATTTGTTTCACCAATCACTTTATACATCCCTCTCCACGCCATTGTGTTTATGGTTTCATCAATTCCTCCGTCCATAGAGACCAATAAATCTGTAGAACTGCCATTCGTTTGTGACCATCCAAAACCACAATATCCAAATGTAACTTCCTGCCATGCCTGGCCATAAGCATTATCAGCCGACATATATCCGTAACATCCCATCAAAGCCTGTCTGGCATTTTCCACAGTACTAAACTGAGTTTTTGTATTTATCGTATATTGCGGGTCTTCATCCAGCCACGATTCGCAGGATGCCAATGACAAAGCACCTGCTAATAAAAATATATATTTTAGTTTTTTCATTTTACAAAAAAATTATCGGTTAAACTATTTAAAAGGCCACATTTAATCCAAAGACATAAGAACGTTGGCTTGGAAATGCATTCATATCAATGCCCGGGCGTAATCCATCAAAAGCAAACGAATTGATTTCCGGATCGTATCCACTGTAATTAGTGATGACAAATGCATTTTTAACCGAAGCAAATACACCTATATTCTGAAAGCCGATTTTCTTCATCCAAGATTTTGGCAATGTATAATTCAAAGTGATATCCGAACAACGCAAGTAACTTCCATCCTCAATATAACGGTCATAAACCACGTTCTTTACATTCGCCGTAGCCGACGGATAAAGATTTGAATGATTCTCTTCCGTCCAGATATTCCGGAATGCTTCTTGTGTCAAATTACCAGCTTGCCGAGAGGGCGTATAATAACGGATATTCGTATTCAATATCTGATTACCATGCACACCATTAAAAGAAGCCGAAACAGACAGGTCTTTCCAGGCAATACGAGTTTGGAAACCATAAGTAAAGTCCGGATTCGGATTGCCTAAAATGGTTTTATCCTTTTCATCCACAACACCATCCTCATTCATATCCACCGCTTTTATATTACCGGCTCCCAAGTCATTGGCCACAGAACTGGAATAATATTTGGTTGATCCGTCAGCAGCCGTATAAGCAACTTTTCCATCTACAATATCTTCCGGCTGAATAATACCTTGAGTCTTATATCCGAAGAACAATCCCGGTGCCTCACCTGCAATGAAAAGATTAGCAATACCAAAATGATCTCCTATAGAAGTTCCCTGATATCCACGCACATTCTTCAAGGTTCCAAAATCTGTCGGTGCAAAACCCAGGTCACCAATTTTTGATTTATTGAAACCAATGTTTCCGCCCAAACTCCAACTCCAACCGTTCAAGTTACGGAGAATATCTCCATTCAAACTAATTTCAACACCTTTGTTTTTCAACGAACCTTGATTCAACATCACACTTGCAAAACCACTGGAAGCAGGCAATGAACGCGAAATAAGCAAATCATTGGTTTTTTTCTGATATACATCTACTGATCCTGACAGACGGCTGTTGAAAAAAGCAAAATCAAAACCTACATTCCAAGAAGATGTACGTTCCCACTTCAATCCGTCATTCTGCAAATTGCTTACCGCCATTGCCAAAATCTGATCCCCTGTGGCTTTTGCATAATCTATTATTTGTGAATAATCAGAGAAAGTAGCATAAGGATTAATGCCCTGATTGCCTGTAACACCAAAACCTAAACGTATTTTCATTTGATTCAACCAGTTAACATTCTTCATAAACTCTTCCTGCTCCATACGCCAGGCCAAAGAGAAGGAAGGGAAGTAAGACCATCGGTTACCCTTTTTGAATTTACTTGATCCGTCCGCACGTACAGATGCAGTAAGCAAATATTTATCATAAGCAGAAAGATTGATACGACCTAGATAAGACAGTAACTGATAATCCTTTTGGGTAGGTTGTTCATGAGTCTTCACAGAAGCAAGGTGTAACCCTTTTGTACGTAAGTCAAAATTAGAGAAACGAGTACCCTTCACATTCTTATTCAAGAATGTATGTCCGTCATAAGTTACACCAGCAGTCGCTCCCAGATGAATACCTTTCGCCAAGTCAATATTTAAATTCAATAAGTTCTCTATATTATAATTGGTCTTGTTCAAATTAGCCATGGCTAGCACACCTTGATCATTAGCACCGATAGTGAGCTGCATGCCATACCAACGAGCACGTTCGTTTATATTCACATTTCCTCCGGCACGAAGATTATACGAAAGGTATTTGCAAATATTCCATTTCAAATCCAGACTACCGCCAAAGCTTTTATCATCCGTTATATCATCATAGTCATCCCGCCAGCTATAAACAGTAGTTTTTGCGTCCATGTCCGTTTGTAATGTCGGGTCGTCTGCCGGAATTTCATAAGGAGCTGTATCCAATACTGTACGTGCCAATGAACCGGCAATACCACCTGTCGTATTACCCCCGGTCATCATATCATTTTGTTTGATAGATCCATTCAAAGCAAGCGCCATAGTAACGGACTTTGAAAGGTTAGCCGTAAGGTTTGCACGCAAATCACCTTGTTTAATACCTGTATTGCTCACAATACCTTTTATATCCTTAAAACCACCCGAAACATAATAAGTCATTGCATCCGATCCTCCGCTGACCGATACAGAATAGACTTGAGAGAAAGCAGATGAATAAGCTTCTTTCTGCCAGTTCTTATAACTCAAGACACGATAGTATTCAGGGTTGGTAGGATCTTTTTTATATTTATCCAAGTTTTCACCATACACATAATGCATCTCGCCATTTGCTTGCGGATAGTACTTTTCCTCGCCGGCATTAGCCTTCATATTGGCATAAGCAGCATACTGTTCCAGATTCAACATATTATGCAGGTTACGGGCATCCGCAATGGTAAAGTTTGCAGTCACGTTTACTTTAGCCTTACCTGCTTTCCCTTTTTTAGTCGTAATGATAATAACACCATTCGCACCGCGGGAACCATAAATTGCCGTAGCCGAGGCATCTTTTAATACAGTGATATCTTCAATATCCGCAGGATTCAAAGCACTTAAAGGATCCTGCGCAATCTGGAAATCACCGCCACCCATAGCCGACTCTGCAAATTCCCCGGTGGAAGATTGCGGGACATTATCAATAACATACAGAGGCTGGTTATCTCCACGCAATGAGTTAGCGCCACGAATTGTCACAGAACTGGCAGCTCCCGGAGCAGCCATAGATGAAGTTACATTCAGCCCCGCCACCTTACCTTGCAACAGATTATTAAAAGAAGCTGTTTTAGAAGCATCGTTAGCATCCGGACGCAAGCTGGCGGTAGCACCGGTCAAATCACTCTTTCTTGCCGTACCATAAGCCACTACCACCACTTCATCCAATGTCTGGGTATCATCTTTCAACTGAACATTCAATACTTTTTTTCCACCGACCGGCACTTGCTGGGTCACATAGCCAATAAAAGAAAACACTAATGTAGATTTGGAGTCAGGAACATCAATAGAATAATTGCCATCAAAATCTGTAATGGTTCCCGTGGCTGTACCTTTCACTTGTACATTCACACCGGGCATCCCCTCGTTCGTACTGTCAGTAACTTTACCTGTTACTTTTATCTGCTGGGCAAACACATCTGGAATTGCTGCCACACAGAAGACACACACTAGAAAAACGTTAAAGAGGTTCTTCTTCATAGAATTAAATTTAAATTAGTAATTTATGATAGTTAACATTATTTTAATCTGTGGCAAATGTAGAGGAAAACAGAAGTATAAGGGGTACAATAATCACTATTTTTAAGTCCAAAATTAGCTAAAAAGGTCCATTTCACCGAGAAATAGTCAATTTTAGAGGAATAATAAACAAAGTCGGAAACCCGGCCATTGTTTTTTTAAGGACAATGACAACCAACCCAAATATAAAAACAAGTATCTTTGTATCTCCAAATATGTTTTTATCCATTAATCAATATATTATGAAACTAAAATTTTCTATTTTAACGATCCTGCTGTTCTTCTTATCAGCATCTTTTCCCTTGGCCGCCCAAAAGGCTCCCCAACCATTTGATATTGACACCCCTTCACTCCGCGTCTTCCTTCCGGCTCCCGAACTGGCGACAGGCCGTGCCATAGTAGCCTGTCCGGGTGGCGGATATGGCGGACTGGCTGTCAACCACGAAGGCTATGACTGGGCACCTTACTTCAACAAACAAGGCATCGCACTGATTGTACTGAAATATCGGATGCCTCATGGTGACCGCACTCTCCCCATCTCGGACGCCGAAGCTGCCATGAAAATGGCACGCGACAGTGCCGATGTATGGAATCTGAATCCATATGATATAGGTATAATGGGCTCCTCTGCCGGAGGACATCTAGCTTCAACCATCGCCACACATGCCCGCCCCGAACTCCGCCCTAACTTTCAAATCCTGTTCTATCCTGTCATCACCATGGATAAATCCTATACTCACATAGGATCTCACGATAATCTTTTAGGTAAGGACGCTTCCGCCGAACTGGAAACCGAATTTTCCAATGAAAAACAAGTAACCAAAGAAACTCCCCGCGCCTTTATCGCCTACAGTGACGATGACAAGACAGTTCCTCCTGCCAATGGGGTAAATTATTACCTGGGGCTGCACAAGAATCATGTACCAGCCGTACTCCATATTTATGCCAGTGGCGGACATGGCTGGGGTATCCGCGAAAACTTCATTTACAAGAATGAGATGTTAAACGATTTATCCGCCTGGTTGCGCAGTTTCAAAGCTCCCCGTAAAGATGCTGTCCGGGTAGCCTGTGTAGGCAACAGCATTACTTACGGAGCAAGAATCAAAAACCGGAGCCACGACAGCTATCCCTCCGTTCTAGGCCGTTTGCTAGGAGATAAATACTGGGTGAAAAACTTTGGAGTCAGCGCACGTACCATGCTGAATAAAGGTGATCGCCCTTATATGAAAGAACAAGCTTATCAACAAGCATTGGCGTTCAACCCCAATATCGTTGTTATCAAACTGGGAACCAATGACAGCAAGTCATTCAACTGGGTACATAAAGCAGATTTCATAAAAGATACACAAACCATGATTGACGCCTTTAAAGCCCTTCCCTCACAACCTGAAATCTATCTATGCTATCCTTCAAAGGCATATCTTACCGGAGAAAGCATTAATGATGATATCATCTCAAAAGAGATTATACCTATGATTAAGAAGGTTGCCAAGAAAAACAAACTGCCTGTCATTGACCTTCACAGCGCAATGGATGGAATGCCGGAATTATTCCCCGACCATATCCATCCCAATGAAGAAGGAGCGAAAGTGATGGCAAAAGCTGTTTACGATGCTATAGCAAAATAAAAGGAAACGAAGGAGCAGACAGGAATTAATCAGCCAAAAAAAGACTTTTTATCGGTTGTACGCATTATTCATACGTCATTTTGTTGTGTTATTCAAGACAATCAACTATTTTTGTTCCCAAACCTTGAGTAAGCAATGAAAACATCTGCCCACAACATACGAATCCTGTCTTTGCTCCTTCTATTCACTCTACTGCATTCTATATCAGAAGCCAAACAGTACTTTTTCCAACAAATCCCCTCTCAAAACGGACTTTCCTCCATGGTACGCTGTATGGAAGTCAGTCAGGAAAAAGGATATGTCTGGATAGGGACACGCTCAGGAATCGGACGATTCGACGGTTACGAACAGCGAAGATATCTGCGCGGTAATGTCACACATATTTTGGAAGATGAAGAACATACCATTTGGGCCATCACAGAAAAGGGAGTATTCCGCTACAATGAAAAAGAAGACAAGTTTACCCTTGTGCGGGATAAAGACAACAATCCGGTAATAGCCAGTTCTCTTTGCCTATGGGAGGACGGAGTAATCTTCGGGGGAAGAGGCAGTCTATACAAATACAACTATGAAGACCATATTATCAACCTGTTCCATACGTTGAAGCCGAACGGCAAGTATCATATTTCCAATCTTTACCAATGGGATTCCCGCACTCTCCTGGCCACCAACCGATGGGCAAAAGCTCTGTTTATTGATATCGCTACGGGCAACACCCGTCCTGTTCCCTTCAACAGTGAACAGATTATCTCACTGTTGATTGATAAAAAAGGGAATGTATGGGTAGCTCATTACAATCAGGGAGTAAGCTGTTATGACCGCAATGGAAAACAATTACAGACCTATCATACACAAAACTCTCCCCTCAAAACCAATGTAGTGCTATCATTAGAAGAGCATAACGGACAAATATGGATGGGTACAGACGGAGGAGGAATCCATATTCTCAATCCGCAGACCGGCAAGATATCGACATTGAGGTACATTCCGGGAGATCGTTACTCCTTGCCTGCCAACTCTATTCTTTGTCTATATAACGACAAAAGCGACAATATGTGGGCAGGAAGTGTACGTAACGGATTAATCAATATTAAAGAGGTAGGAATGAAAACCTATCAAGACGTACTGCCGGGACAGAATTACGGACTGAGTGAGAAAACAATCCTATCCATTTATCAGGACCATGACAATCAAATATGGATCGGAACAGACGGAGGGGGCATCAACCTCTTCGACCCGGCCACCGGAAAGTTTCATCACATACTTTCTACCTGGGAAGAAAAGGTGGCTTCCATCACCGGCATGGACAAAGACCATCTGCTGGTTTCGCTATTCAGCCAAGGCCTGTTTATCTTTCATAAAGAAACCCACCGATATCAGCCGCTTGTCATTATCAACGACAGCATTAATGATATTTTATGCCATCGGGGAAAAACAGTCAATGTATATCAAAATACTCCTGAAACCATTTTGATGTTATCCGAAACACCTTATAAATACCATATTGGTAAAAAGCAATTCATTCCCATCACCAAGGGAAAAGGCATCACTGATATTGTCGGTACATTGTTACCCATAAACAGCACAGGAGAGGATTGCTATCTGCACGATTTGGAACATATCTATCAAATCAACTCCAGCCTCAACGAACTGGAACTTATATTTACCTGTCAAACAGACACCGTGTTCAATTCTGTTTCACAAGACGAGAACGGATTGCTATGGATAGGCAGTAACCATGGTTTAAGTTATTATAATCCGGGTACAAAGCAATATACCCCTGTCTCCAATACCCTGATTAATGAAATAAGCTCGCTCATTTGTGACCGGCAAGGACGTGTATGGATAGGAACGGAAGAAAAGTTATTCGCATATCTGATTAAAGAAAAGAAGTTCATCTTATTCGGTGAACCGGACGGAGTGGTACAAAACGAATATCTGGAGAAACCCCGGTTGCTCTCTTCATCCGGAGATGTCTATATGGGAGGTGTAAACGGCTTGCTACATATCAACCGGCACTTACCTGACGACCCCGCACTTCTCCCCACTCTCCAACTGGCCGACATCCTAGTGGGCGGAGAACGTGTCTACGACCGGATATCAAACGGCCACCAACTCAGTGTCAATGAAAAAAGCAAACCGATCATCATCAAAATCATCACCCGTGATAAGGATATTTTCCGCAAACCCATGTATAGATACACCATTACAGGACTGAACGGACAAAACATCTATTCTTATTTACCGGAAATAAACTTAAGCAGTCTGCCAACAGGCAGTTATCACATAAAAGCCGCCTGTAGTACCCGCAACGGTGACTGGACAGCAGACTATGATATTCTTACCCTGACAGTACTGCCTCCCTGGTATAAATCCGGCTGGTTCATCCTAAGTTGCACCCTTTTTATCTTCATCAGTGTCATCCTCACTTTCATCCTGATATTGCGCAACAAAGAAACCAAGCTAAAGTGGGCAATGAAAGAACATGAACAGCAGGTATACGAAGAAAAAGTACGCTTTCTCATCAACATCAGCCATGAGCTTCGGACTCCACTGACCTTGATACATGCACCCTTGAAACAACTAATGGACAAACTTACCGCCGACAACGAAAATTATCCGTTGATCCAAAGCATCTGTAAACAATCTGAACGGATGAAGAACATTCTGAATACTGTTCTGAATGTTCGCAAAATGGAAGTAGGACAAAGCACACTCCATATCCAGAGCATACAATTGGATGAATGGGCGGAGCAACTGATTTCCGATTTTAAACCGGAAGCCTCCGTCAGAGGCATCACACTCGTCTATCAACCTGAGCCGGAGATTCAAACCTTGTGCTTCGACAAAGAAAAATGTACCACTATCCTGACCAACCTATTAATTAACGCATTGAAATATACTCCCGATGAGAGTACAATCAGCATTTCAACCCGTTTGTCGGAAGACAGGACAAGAGTACGCATATCCATTTCCGACCAAGGTCCGGGACTGAAAGATGTGGATACCAACAATCTCTTTGTCCGCTTTTACCAAGGCAACAACAGTCGTCCCGGCACAGGAATCGGATTGTCCTATTCTAAAATACTGGTCGAACAACACGGAGGCAACATTGGAGCCTACGACAACAAGAATTTCGGAAGTCCGGGAGCTACTTTCTGGTTCGAACTTCCATTAAATACCGAACCGGGAAATATCACGCTGCACCCACAAGAATATCTGAATACACTTTTGGCACCCACGCAAGAAACAGAAAGCATTCCCGAACAACAGGAAGAAAATAAAACAGCCCAAAGCCATACCTTATTAATAGTAGATGACAACAAAGACCTGACCGATTATCTGGCAACAGCCCTGAAAGACCGGTTTAAGACAATATGGGTAGCAGCCGATGGAGAGGAAGCATTGCGTCTTTGCCGGGAAAAACGTCCTCATATAGTTGTAAGCGATATCCAAATGCCCCATATGAACGGCTATGAGCTATGTAAACAAATAAAAGAAGATTTGGAAATAAGCCATATCCCGGTTATCCTGCTCACTGCACGTAATGACGAAGAAAGCCAACTATATGGTTATAAAAACGGAGCAGACGCCTACATCACAAAACCTTTTGAAGTAAGTATGCTGTATGCAATTGTCTGTAGCCAACTGCATAACCGGGAACGGATGCGTACCCGCTATACAGACATCGGTCCTCTGCCGCCACCCGAAGAAGGAACCTTCAGTTCGGCCGATGAAGAATTTTTAAATCGCCTGAATCAGATAATCACAGAACATCTGGATAACGAACAGTTGGGTATTCCATTCATTTGCAACAAAATAGGAATCAGCAGAGCTTCTTTATACAATAAGCTGAAAGCATTGACAGATATGGGAGCCAACGACTATATAACCAAAATACGTATGGAGAGAGCTATCTGGCTTATTCTCCATACAGAACTCAGTGTCAATGACATAGCAGATAAGACAGGATTCTCGACCGCCAGATATTTCAGCACTGTATTCAAACAGCATACAGGTTGTTCCCCTACCCAATACAGAGAGAAACCGCCTGTCAACACTCAATAACCCTATAAAACCCTGTTTTCATTCCATGTTATGTTAATTTCCGACCATTTATAATAATAAATGATATATAATATGGAATAAAAGCAGAGATATAGTGCATTATCCAAATGAAAGAGTTTACTTTGTCCAACAAACAATTAGAGATTTATTCTAATTTTATTCTCATCATGTATCTTCTCAGTTATCCACATTGAGTATATTCATTCCTGATTTAGAGCTTCTTGAAATTTCGTTGTTAGATTATTAATTTTTTATATTGACAGTTATGAATATGTATGTTGGAAACCTTAGCTACAACGTTAAGGAAGTAGATTTGAGAGAAGTTATGGAAGAGTATGGAACAGTAGGCTCAGTCAAGTTAATCATTGACCGTGATACAAGAAGATCAAAAGGTTTCGCCTTTGTCGAAATGCCGGAAACTTCAGAAGCTTCAAACGCTATCAAACAGTTGAACGGCGTAGAATATGCCGGTCGTCCAATGGTAGTAAAAGAAGCCTTACCCAGAAATTAATAGAGTAAACTTGATAGACAAAGAAAAAGGATTTTCCATGCAGGAAAATCCTTTTTCTTTGTCTATCAAGTTTTAATGAATACTGCTTACATACACCAGCTACCACTCTATAAATTTACCACGAACTCTGCGTTCCGCCAACATCTGTGTAAGAAAACGCTGGCGGTCCTTGGCTATGTAACGCCGGGCAAAAATATTAGGAACAGCTACCCCCAAGGCTATACAGAAAATGATAAGCGCCGAGTTAATACCATTGGAAAAAGCAAGTGTCACTTCTCCTACCACTCCACGCATATTGATAAGCGCCAGCAACGAACGATACATCAAGACACCGGGAACCATCGGAATGACAGAAGGAATAGTCAGCACATGATTAGGAACATGAAACCAATGAACGGCTTTGACAGCTATCAAACTCACGACAGCTTTTTGGGGAATTCCCGGACGGTGATGCGAACCTCCTGACCGTCGCTGACATACTCCTGCCCGGCACTTTTCAATCTGCGCGGCAGCGTGATTGTAAGCCATGCGGATCTGAACGACAGCTTTGATTCAATCAATGCCCTTCTGCAAAAGGAGTATGACACAGAACGCCTGTCGCAGGTTCTGTTGCGGATGTTCTTCCGGATTTCCGAATCGGTTTCCGTTCAGACCGATGCACAGCTCTCCCTTGCCGACAAAATCCGCCTTTTCATCGACAACAGCCCGCAAGCCAATCTCACCGCAGACGATGTTGCAAAGCGCTTCGGCATCACGCCAATCTATGCGGCTCGCGTGTTTAAAGCCAACTATCAGATGACCGTTCAGCAGTATATCCGTGTCTCTGTCATTTCCAATGCCGCACACGCTCCGGTTTTTGGAGAATATCAATTAAGTCCGTAATGCTATCGATGACTTCACGATACTCTTGCGTAATCTTGTCTTGTTCCAAACCCGTCAAGCGTTGCAAGCGCATTTGTAAAATGCTTTCGGCTTGCTTTTCGCTCAAATGATATTGACCGTCGTGCATGCCAAGCTCGGCACTGATATCTTCCGGACGGTAAAGCGAAATATCAGCCGAAGCGCGACTGAGTAATTCGCTGACCAAAGAAGAGCTCCAGCCACGACTCATCAAACCGGCCTTTGCCACTTCGGGCGTCGGCGCATTGCGAATAATGGCTAAGAAGTCATCAATATTGGCCAGTGCTACAGCCAAGCCTTCCAAAATATGACCGCGTGCACGAGTTTCGCGAAGCTCAAACAAGCAACGACGCGTGACCACTTCACGACGGTGCATCAAGAAAGCTTCGACAATCTGACGCAGGTTGAGCAATTGCGGTTGACCGTCAACCAATGCCACCATATTGATCCCGAAGGAGTCTTGCAGCTGCGTCATCTTATAGAGGTTATTGAGCACTACATCGGCAACGACCCCGCTCTTTAAATCAATGACTACACGCACGCCGTCCTTATCGGTTTCATCTCGAAGATCACTGATGCCTTCAATTTTCTTTTCATTGATGAGATGGGCAATGCTTTCAACCAAGACACGCTTATTGACTTGATATGGAATTTCATCAACAACGATTCTCGTGCGACGGCCGCGATCGAATTCTTCGTAGTGCGTCTTGGCTCGCATCAAGACGCGACCACGTCCCGTACGATAACCTTCAATGACGCCTTTTAAGCCGAAGATCGTGCCCCCAGTAGGAAAGTCAGGTGCCGGCACAAACTTAATCAAGTCATCGACCGTGGCCTCGGGGTTGTTGAGCAAATGCACGCAAGCATCAATTGTTTCGCCTAAGTTGTGCGGCGGAATGTTCGTTGCCATCCCAACTGCAATACCGGCACTACCGTTAATTAATAACTGAGGAATGCGAGTCGGCAACACCGTCGGTTCTTTCTCGGTGTTGTCGTAGTTAGGAGAAAAGTCAACCGTTTCTTTTTCAATGTCGGCCAACATCTCACCGGCCAACTTCTGCAATTTCACTTCGGTGTAGCGCATAGCCGCAGCACTGTCGCCGTCGAGGCTACCGAAGTTACCTTGACCGTAAACCAACGGATAGCGAAGCGAGAAAGGCTGAGCCATACGCACGATTGTGTCATAGGCAGCAATGTCGCCATGCGGGTGGTACTTACCGATCACGTCCCCGACCACACGGGCCGATTTTTTCGTCGGACGTGAGTACACGTTACCCATTTGTTGCATGGCAAACAAAACACGACGGTGCACAGGCTTTAAGCCATCACGCACGTCAGGCAAGGCGCGACCCACGATCACGCTCATGGCGTAATCGAGGTAAGCACGCTTCATTTCTGCTTCCAGCGATACGGGCAAAAGCTCCTGTGCGATGTCGATCATCGACCCGGGTTCTTGTGTACCGTTATTCTCAGCTTCGGTGAGTTCTTCGTTTTGTTCGTCTTTAATTTCTTCGTTATCCGACATTGATTCAATATCCATTGACGTTTTTATGCAATCTGCTGATTTTAACAGGAAACCGGCAAAATTTCCCATTCAAAAGCTTATATTTTTTCATTAAAAATCAAGGCGTTAATAATGTTATTAAGAGAAATTTCCGCACTGAAACAAAAAGCTTCGAAAATGTGAACGCCCGTGCCCTACAATATCGCATCACACCTTTTCTTTGAGCGAGGACAGACAATGCATGTTCAGACAATGATCCGTGCCGGGCACGTCATGCCCATGACCGAGGATCGAGCCGTACTATCCAATCAAGCCATTCTGATCAACGATGGACGTATCGTCGCCATCCTTGACCCAGCCCAATGCGCCGACGTTACGGCGGACGTTGTTTATGAACTTCCCGATCACATTGTATTGCCGGGTTTTGTCAACGCGCACACTCATGCACCGATGAATCTCTTACGTGGACTGGGCGCAGACCTGCCACTGATGCAATGGCTTCAAACGAAAATTTGGCCGGCCGAGGGCAAACTGATGAGTCCAGCGTTTTGTCATGATGGAGCGCTACTTGCCGGCGAAGAAATGATTAATTCGGGCGTTACCTGCGCAAGCGATCATTATTTCTTTTCCGCCGATGTTGCTCGAGGACTTACAGAGGCCGGAATGAAGTGCTCGGTTTCTGCCATCATCATCGGATTCCCGTCAGCGATGGCCGCCGACGATGAAGCTTATATTCGCTGCGCGCATGAACTTTTTGAAGAGTTTGCCGACAGTCGCAACGTGCGTGTTACGGTAGGCCCTCATGCCCCTTATACCGTTAGCGACACAATGCTGACAGCCGCACGGGACTTAAGCGAGAAATATGGCGCTCGAATCCATATGCACGTTGATGAAACACAAACTGAGATTGAAGACTCTCTGAAACAATACGGCATGCGTCCTGTTGAGCGTCTACATAAACTCGGTCTTTTAAATGATCGTTTCATTTCTGTGCACACCGTGCACCCTGATGACAAAGAAATCGAACTTTTGGCACAAGCCGGCGCAAGCATCGTGCACTGTCCTTGTTCGAACTTAAAACTGGCAAGCGGTTTTTCTCCTGTCTCACGCATGATGCAAGCTGGCATTAATTTAGCCATCGGCACTGACGGCGTGGCCAGCAACGACAAACTCGATATGTTGGGCGAAACTCGACTGGCGGCCATGCTTGGCAAAGCTGTCGCCAATGACACAACCGTCATGAAAGTCGCTGACCTTTTGTACGCGGCAACCATGGGCGGAGCCAAAGCACTCGGTTGGGACGATCGCATCGGTTCTATCGAAGCCGGCAAAGACGCGGACATCATTGCCGTCGACTTAGGAGCCGCCGATTCGATTCCGGTATCGAACCCTGCTTCACAGCTGTTGTATAGCGCCGGTCGTGAAGACATTACCCATGTTTGGGTTGACGGCCAGCTAGTTGTAAAAAAGCAACAATCGACCAAGCTTAGAAATCTAAGTCGAGAAAAATTACAGAATTTAGCCAAAACGTGGCAGAATAGAATTTAGCTTGGATCACTGTCCCCGCAAAGGCCACTCGCGAGGGCGGAGGGACAGGGTCGGACGCCTGCGGTCGTCTGGTTGTTTAACCGCAAAAATTCCAATTGGAGACAATCTATGAAAAAAGTATTTGCTATGAGCGCCGCAATGGCTGCCATGCTCGCTTTCGGCGGTGTGGCTCAAGCTACTGACATCGCTCCCTATGTGACTTCCTCTTCTAAGGAAATCGTCAAGAGCGGCTACGACCTCTGCTGGCGCACCGGCTTCTGGACCCCGGCTTTGGCCGAAGGTACCGGCTGCGACGGTGACGTTGCCAACAGCGGCAAGATCGTTTTGGCTGCCGACACCCTCTTTGACATCAACAGCGCTCGCGTAAAACCCGAAGGCGTTAAGATGTTGCAAGAATTGGTTGCTCGTATGTCCGGTTTGAACGTTGACGTCGTGATGGCCACCGGCTACACCGACGAAACGGGTCCTGCTGACTTCAACCAAGCTTTGAGCGAACGTCGCGCTGAAGCTGTCAAGAACATCATGGTTCGTGAAGGCGTGCCCGCTGACAAGATCCAAACCGAAGGTAAGGGTCCTGCCAATCCTGTCGTGACCTGCACGGAAGGCCAATCCAAGGCTGAATTCATCGCCTGCTTGGCTCCGAACCGCCGCACGGTCGTCGAAGTGGTCGGCTCTCGCGCTGAATAATTGATGCTGCCTTTGTGCATTAATTGATTCTAAAGGGCGCTCCCATTTTCGGGAGCGCCCTTTTTTCTCTTTATAAACTTTGTTAAGTGGTCTCAATCATGCCTTTGATGTTGTTTGATCTTGACGGAACGCTTGTTGACAGTGCCCCCGATCTTGTTGCCAGTATGAATCGAATTCGCCGAGCCATGGCTCTGGAAGAACTGCCCTACGAGACCTTGCGAGAATACGCCGGGGCCGGTGCTCGAGGTCTACTATGGGCCAGCTTTGGCCTGAAACCCGAAGATGAGTCTTTTGAAAAAATTAAGGCCGACTTTCTTGCCGACTATCAAGCACACTGTTGCGATCACGTGACCATTTTCCAAGGCATCCCGTCAATGCTGGATGCGCTGGAAGCCCGAGGCTGGCAATGGGGCATTGTGACCAATAAATTTGCATGCTTTACTGATCCGTTGGTTGAAAAAGCCGGGTTTACGGGTAGAGCGGCCGCCATTATTTCCGGGGACGCAACGGCACACCTAAAACCCAGCCCTGATAATCTCTTCGTGGCGCTTGAAACTATCGGAGCATCTGCCGAGACCTGTATTTATGTTGGCGATGACATCCGTGATGCCAAGGCTGCACGGGCTGCCGGCATGGACTTTATTGCTGTTGACTGGGGCTACATTCGTCACGACACCCCGATTCAGACATGGGGAGCCAACTACATTGCGCATCAGCCTAGCGACATCATCAATCTTTTACCGGAACTGGAGGGAAGACTTACGAAATAAGTCTTTCAGTCGTTAAGATTGAAACAATGTTTCTCAACTACAATGGTTTTTGTCCACTGATTTAATCAGGGTTTACACCTAGTAAGTAAGTAGAAACAATAATATTTTAGGTCATCATTATTGTTTCAAATCTGGCTAGGCTTGCGTTTGTCATTTTTCCTGCCGAAGAAAATTATTGGCAGGAGATTAGGAGATCAAAATGAAATCTGTGCTCGTGCTCTACTACAGCCGCAGCGGTCATACGGCACGTGTCGCCCGTCGTATTTGGGAAACGCTTGTTGCCGAAGGTAATCAAGCCGACATGATGGATGTGATTGAAGCCGACCGTGAAGGCGTACAGTGGGATAAGTACGACTTGTATATCGTCGGTTGCCCCGTGCTTTACGGTACGTACCCGAAACCCTTCTATGAGTTTGTCGGCAAACACAAAGACATGCTCAACGCCAAGCCGCACAGCTTCTTTAACGTCTCCGTCGTAGCCAGAACGCCGATCAAGGCAACGCCTGAAGGCAATCGCTACATGCAAAAATTCTTGCAAAAATCGCCTTGGGTGCCGCGTGATGTGAAATGCATCGCCGGTAAGGTTGACTATCCGAACTGGGGTTGGCTTGACACCAAGATGATTCAAATGATTATGAAAATGACGAAGGGCCCGACGGATCCGACCGCCGTGATCGATTATACGGACTGGGAAGACGTCAAAACCTACGCTCGTCATTGCCTCACGTTAGCCTAATGGCTTAACGGCATCATAAGTTGCAAAAGTCGCTCATTTTTGGGCGACTTTCGTAATTTATGCACATAGGGGCTAAAATCTTATTTTTACAGCTTTTTGACTGAATTAGGAAATTAATGATGACCGATTTTCCTTGGTTAGCCAAGTACCCTGAAGGGGTTCCTGCTCAAATCGATCCCGATCGCATTGCCAACATTCCGGCTCTTCTCGATCAAGTGGCTCAAAAACATCCTTCCGCCCCCATCTTTACGAACATGGGCGTGACTTTAACGGCCAGTGAAACACAGGCCATGACCAAGGACTTTGCCGCTTATTTGCAATCTTTGCCCGGCATGAAAAAAGGCGACCGCGTCGCCATCATGATGCCTAACCTGTTGCAATATCCCATTGCCATGTTTGCCATCTTGCGTGCAGGGTTCATTATTGTCAACGTCAATCCCCTCTACACGGCCCGCGAGCTTGAACACCAATTAAAAGACTCCGGCGCCAAAGCGATCATCATTATTGAGAATTTCGCCAAGACGTTGGAACGTGTCATCGATCGCACAGAGGTCAAGCACGTTATCACGACGCAAGTGGGCGATCTGTTCCCGTGCGTGAAGCGCTTACTTGTTAACACCGTGGTCAAGCACGTCAAGAAGATGGTCCCCGAATGGAACCTGCCCGGCGCTATTGACTACCGTACTGCTTTGTCTCGCGGTCACCAAGTCGGTTTCAAACCCGTTGAAATCAGCAACGAAGACGTGGCTCTTTTGCAATACACGGGCGGCACCACGGGTGTGGCCAAGGGCGCCATGCTCACGCACCGCAATGTGTTGGCTAACGTTGAACAAACTGGAACTTGGATTAGCGTGACCTTCAAGGAATGTGAAGAAGTGGCCATGTGCGCCTTACCTCTTTATCACATCTTTGCCTTTACGGCGACGTTAAGCTTCTTGAACTGGGGCTCTCGCAGTGTGTTGATCACCAATCCGCGTGACATGAAGAGCCTGGTTAAAGAGTGCGAACGTTGGAATTTCTCGGTGTATACGGGCGTTAATACGTTATATAACGCACTGTTGAACAACCCCGACTTCTGCAAGCTCAACTTCTCTGGCTTGAAGATGGCAGTGGCCGGCGGCACCCAAGTGCAAAAGGTTGTGGCCGAGCGCTGGAAGGAAGTCACCGGTCACGGCATTCTCGAAGCTTATGGCTTGACAGAGGCTAGCCCCGGTATCTGCGGCATTTTGCCCGAAGCTCCTTGGGATGGCTCCGTAGGCTATCCGATTCCGAGCACCGAAGTCTCGATTCGTGGCGAAGGCTTTAAGGACTTAGGTCTTTGCCCGAGTGATGATCCTGAAACCATCGCCGCTTACACGGGTGAAATTTGCGCCAAGGGCCCGCAAGTCATGAGGGGTTACTGGAACCGTCCTGAAGAAACCGCTGCGACGTTCCGCGACGGTTGGTTACGTACCGGTGACGTGGGTTACATGGACATTAACGGTAAGATCACGATTACGGACCGCAAGAAAGACATGATTTTGGTCTCGGGCTTTAACGTGTATCCGAACGAAGTCGAAAGCGTCATCGCTTCGATGCCCGGTGTGCTTGAATGCGGCGTTGTGGGTGTTCCGCACGAACGCTCCGGCGAAACGGTTAAAGCCGTGATTGTATTGAAGGATCCTTCCATCACCAAGGATGACGTTGTGAAATACTGCCGCACGCAATTGACGGGCTACAAGATTCCGCGCCAAATCGTCTTTGTGGACTCTTTACCGAAGACGGCCGTCGGCAAGATCCTTCGTCGTGAATTGAAAGATATCGCTTAAGCACTCTTGAGAAATCCGTAATGGATTTCTCACTGTGATTTCCTCAGAGCTCGGACAAATATTCGTCCGGGCCTTTTCTTTGCTCCATGCAATACAAAGGGCTCCCGAAGGAGCCCTAATGTCAACGTAACAATGAGATGTTCGTTAATTGGCTTTTCGTCTGCTAATGACCAAACGGGCAATCAACACCACCAAAATAGCACCGACTATGCATGAAGCATAATGCAGCGTTGAGGTTTGCGGAACAATGTCATGCAAGACAATATCCGACGAAACCAAACCACCGCCGATCCAACCTAAGAGAGCACCGCCAAATGTCACAATGATCGGGAATCGGTCAAAGAGCTTGAGAATGACTTGGCTACCGAACACGATAAACGGCACGCTCACGACAAGACCGAAGATAATCAAAAGCGTTTGATGATGTTCGTGCGCTGCTTGTGCAGCACCAGCAATACCGATCACATTATCGATACTCATCACGAGGTCAGCGACGATAATCGTCTTAATAGCCGAGAGCACCTGAGTGCTTGCCTCGATATGCTTATCTTCCTCATCGTGCGGAATCAACAGTTTCACGCCGATCCAAATCAAAAGCAGGCCTGCGACGACCTTAAGCATCGGCAACTGTAACAAGTACACCGCACAGGTAATCAGTACTACGCGCAAAGCGATAGCACCGAAGACACCCCAGAAAATCCCTTGTCGCCGTTGTGCAGGCGGCAAATTGCGGCAAGCCAGGGCAATCACCACGGCATTGTCGCCGCCCAAGAGAATATCAATCATGATGATCTGAGCTACTGCACCCCAGTGCATAGTTGTAATCAGCTCGGTCAACCATTCCATAATATCTTGAGTCCTTTATTGAAAATTGGAAATGAAAGTTTAACGCATTTATCTGCCTATGAAGACTGCATCAGACTAAAAATTTGCAAATGACTGTTGAGCCATTTTGCGAGAACAGTAAATCGGCGCGTATGGCGCTGCCTGTGTGATGCTGATCAGCCCTTCGCGAGAAAGCTCCAAAATGGCCAAGAAACTCACCACACGTTCTTGCATCGTTGCCTGCTCCTGCACCAACCGATCAAAACTGATGAACGGATTGCTATCCAAACGTTTAACGATTGCAGACATAAACTCGTGAATCGAGAGCTCTTGGCGACTGACAGTATGGTTAATTTTTAAGTTGGCCGTTTTCACAACCGATAACCACACCCGAGCCAACTCCTGCGGCAATACATCGGGCTCTGGCGGCGCTTCCTCGGGTTCAGCAACAAAAGCACGCCAAAACCCATCGCCCATCGTCGGCAACGCATTGAGTAATTGTGCGGCTACTTGAATCTTTTCGTATTCGGCCACTTCTCGCAAAATGCGAGCTGTCGGATCTTCTTCCGGCTCCCCGTCTTCTGTCACCGGCACCGGCAACAACATCCGACTTTTAATCATCATTAAGTCGGCTGCCATCACCAAGTAGTCGCTCGCCAACTCCATGTTGTGTTCACGAATTTGCTCAACGTACTGCATGTATTGATCGGTCACAGCTGCCACGGAGATTTCGTTTAGATCAAGCCGCTGCTTGCGGATAAGATACAGCAGTAAGTCAAACGGTCCTTCGAAAGACTGCAAGAAAAGCTTTAAAGCATCTGGCGGAATATAGAGATCTTCGGGAAAGTGCAAAAGTGGCTCACCCTTGAGACGTGCCACCGCCACGACGTCCTCGATCGCAGGAGTCGTATCCGGAATAAAAAGCGGGTCAACGTCAATTAAGCGATTATTTTTCACGTTGCAAATGCCCTAAAAATCAATCGCGGGCGAGTCTGTTATTTTAGAGCTCGCCCGCTAATTGCATTATTCGACGACGTTAGTAGGACGGCGTGTAGAGACTGCTGGTGATGGCTTTTGCCAAATCTTGCGGTTCTGTCCCTGTAGCGACCTTATTGTCGTAGCACCAACGAGCCACAGCGATTGCAATGTCAGTCGAAATAGCACGAATGTCTGACAACGAAGGATAAAGACTACCTTGAGCCAACTCTTCGTCGCTAACTAACTCTGCCAGGCGACGAGCTGCTGCCAAGAACATCCCCGTCGGCATCGTTTTGGCTTTCACGAAAGTCGCTGCCAACCCTAATGCCGGGAATACGTAGGAATTGTTGCCTTGACGCGGCACAAACGTTTGACCGTGACACACGACGGGATCGAAGGGCGAACCAGAGGCAAAGAGTGCACGACCTTCCGAGAATTGATAAGCCATCTGTGCCGTACATTCGGCCTTAGAGGTTGGATTCGAGAGTGCGAAAATAATCGGACGCTCGTTAATCGCGCTCATTTCTGCGATTACCATCGAATCAAACGCGTTGTGCTGAGCCGCCACGCCGACAATGGCCGTCGGACGCAATTGTTGGATGGCTTGCAAGAATGTTTCGGCAGGCTCGGCTTCGTGAGCAAACTCACGCTTGTGCGGGGTGAGGTTATCGCGGGCGGCGGTCACCAAACCTTTGGAGTCAAAGAGATAGCAACAACGGCGAGCCTCTTCAACAGAAATGCCTTCTTCATCAGCAATAGCATCGGCAATCAAATTGGCGATACCGGTGGCTGCTTCACCGGCGCCTAAAAAGAGTACACGTTGATCGGAGAGCTTTTCACCTTTGACACGAACGGCAGAGTAAAAGCCGCTCAATGCCACGCAAGCAGTCCCTTGAATGTCGTCGTTAAAACACAGCGTGTCATTTTTCCAGCGATCGAGCAAACGGAAGGCGTTACTATTGCCGAAGTCTTCAAACTGAATCAGCACGTTGGGCCAGCGGCGACGTGCACAAAGCATGAATTCATCAATGAGCTCATCGTAGGCCAACCCCGTGACGCGTTCATGACGCAACCCCAAATACAAGGGATCGAGCAAGTAGTCAGGATTATTCGTACCGACGTCGATCACCACGGGCAAGGTCTTTTCCGGCGGGATACCAGCGCAAGCGGTGTACAAAGCCAGCTTGCCGATCGGAATACCCATACCGTTGACCCCTTGGTCACCTAAACCCAAAATTCGTTGACCGTCCGTAACCACAATCACGGCCATGTCATCTTCGGGGATGTTGTTCAAAATCTCGGCCTCTACCCCATGGGCTGTGCAGTGGATGAAGTCAACGTGAACATGGCTGAACTCCAGTTCCACAGCACTATCCCA
>ENA-UEQL01000353-UEQL01000353.1-human-gut-metagenome-genome-assembly--contig:-NODE-353-length-32037-cov-8.516615_pt1 | contig 32037 bp, 31 predicted proteins | sample MGYA00242905_ERZ507926 | MGnify/ENA primary metagenome ERZ507926 (study PRJEB26167, sample SAMN06115531) | human gut metagenome | host: Homo sapiens | place: China:Henan | collected 2015-09-09 | study...
GGAAGGACGACATCTCAACGCGAATATCTATGTAGTTTTCCTCGGGGTCGTTTCGCACTACCGACGCGAAGTCGTCCACAAAGTCGTCGTCCTGATTGTTAATGGGATATTTCATTGAAGTTTTTTATTTGCGTGTTAATCTGCGTGTGTGGCGGGCAAAACTAATTTCAAAGGGAAGAGGGGAATGAGAACGGCGAAATTCAGACGGATTTCTTTGCCTACCTTGACAATCCCCTGAAAATTAAATCCGATTTGGAAGCCATCGTGTTTTTCAACAGTCTTTCTCAGGCTAAGAAAAACGCATGGCTACTCTGCCTTCTTCTTGCGCTTGCGCGCGGTTATATCGGCTAAGAGCCCTTCGGCCATCTTTCGGGCTTCGGCGATTTCCTCCAACGTCGCCGGCCGTTTTTCGGCCTCGGCTCCGCCAATCAACCGTTCCAAAGCCGCCCTAATTCGGTCTATTTCGGACTCAATTCTGTTGAGGCGTTTTTCCAGCGGATTTATCCCCGTTTCATTTTTCAAAATGGCCACAGTGGCCACTTTGCCGTCATTGGTTTTCAATGAGTTATGTTTAGGATTTTCCGCTTCATAATTATTTCTTAGCCCTTTAATAAGTTTAACGGTTTCGGCCATTCCGGTTTCAAGTTTTTCGAGGCGGTCTTCAAGCCTCGGAATCGCTTTCATGGCGTATCCCGCCCCAATAAGGGCGTCTGCGATTCTTGCGGCATTGGCTTCGCTGTCAGGAAATAAGCTCCGTGCGGCTTCGCCCGCATCCTTGAGCGTATCACAGTGTTCTTTGAACGTGAGGCTCGGCAGCTCTTGCGAGTCGTCCGTCAAAACTTCTGGATTGATTCTGAAAACTTCTGATATTTTCTTTATTTTATCTGGCCGTGGATATGAACCCTCGGAAAGCCAATCACTCACTGTACGTTGTGATACACCGACCAATATGGCTGTTTTAGCCTGACTAAGGCCGTTATTACGCATCAAGCAAGATAGTTTCTGTTTAAAAGAGGCCATTTCTACGAATGTTAAAAAACTTCTAAAAATCTCTTGACATTAGAGGTTTTTAGAACTTTATTTGTTTACAGTTTAAAAAACTAACATACCCAGAACGCGAAACAAGCAAAATGAAGGCCATAGAACTAAAAATAGAACTGATAAAAAAGGGCTGGTCCCAGAAAGACGCGGCAACGGCGCTCGGCATTCACCAAGTCTATATGAACCAGCTTTGCAATGGCAGACGCAAATCCCGCCGGACGGCGACGCGGATAATGCTCCTTCCCCCCTACAAGGAATATCTCAAATTTGCGGGGCGGGGCGCATAATGAAAATACCGGAAGATGAAAAACACTTCCTTTACGGAAGGGCGTTCAAAAAAGGAGACAACCTGATGCCGTGCGACTGCGCGGAAATTATAGGCAAACGCCGCTTCCGTAAATACGGCAAGGAAGAATGCATCCGCGTAATTATCGAGCTAATGCAACGCTGCAATTTCTACTGCGATTCGGAAGAAGCCGAAATCGCCCTCGATATATTTCCCCAACAACCATAGCAGAAAGTGTAAAGATGAAAAAATACCTACATATCTATTATGAACAAAAAACAATCGCTGTTTTTGACTATCTCAACTCCCGCAAGCCCCGCGAAGGCGAAGTGGTGGCAAGATTGGCCGTTGCTTTCATAGAAAAGGACAGCGTTAACGGGACAGGCGCATTTGTCTTTGACGACGACGCGTGCAGACTTGCGCTTGACGAGGTTTCTTGCGGGGAGCGTCCGCTTTCATGGTCGCTTGAAGACAGCGTAGACTGAAAATGCCGCGCGATTACGGACAGCTTGAATTTCCCTTCTTTTCGATGGACTTCGCCGACAGGTCGGCGTTGTCCGTGAGGGAAGTCGCATCAAAGTTCGGCTGTTCGGAGCGGCATATAAACGACCTCATAGACGAAGGCGCGCTCGGCTGCATAAACCTCGCGCCGAACGGCCTGCGGGCCTACCGGAAAATTCCCATAGAAAGCTACCGCGATTTTATCCTCCGCAACTTTTCCGGAGACCTGCGCCGCAGCTTCCTGCGGACGCTGCCGCGAGACACTCTGAAACTCCTAAAAAACGACATAATCCAAATTCTGGCCGACAAGGACTGGCTCGACTGAAATTTATGAAAAATCCACAACTCGAAAGACAATTAACCGTCGTTGAAACGTCGCTGCAAGCGCGTTTCAAGGGCATTTCCCCCGCCGAACTCTGCGCGGCGTTTGCGGACACGGAGCGCAAACGCGCAGACTGGCTCGTTTCCGCCGTGATGTTCGGCTTAAAATGCGTCGCGACAAAACCACAGGTTAAGCGCGGCGACTTTATGGATTTCATAGCCAAGGCAATAAAAGACAAGGATGGGAAAAGCCTTCGTTCCGCGCGCCGCTATATAGGCCTTGCGGGCAAGATTATGGCGCAGGTCGCCATGCCCGACGCCACAAACGAAATCGGCGCGCGGGTCGTCGAATACTTCAAGGGGGCGAACGGCAAGAAGCCGAAATTCGAGCGCGTCCTTTCGACGGAGGAAGGCATACGTGAAATCCTGAAATTCCTGCTTGAAGGGCTTTCGCTGCACGGTCTCACAAAGGCGTTGCAGGGGGCGGACGCGCGGGCCGCGCTCGAGGAAAAGTGCGCAAACCCACCCCCGCGCGAGATTCCCGAAGAGGAGGCTGAGGTCGTCCAGCTTTCGTTCGAGGAGGAGCTATTCGAGCCCATCGGCAAGATACAGAAGCTTATAAAGACCGATTCGTTTGCGGGGCTTCCGAAAGACAAGGCCCTTGAATTTGCCGACGCTCTCATAGCGGAGGGCACGGCCTTGAAGCGCAGGATAAACGGGGGCAAATAGCGATGGGCACGGAACTGGCGACATCGAGGAGCTTTTGCGAGGCTTGGTGGGCGCTGCGCGACCCCGAGCGCAGGCGCATAAGCGAACTGCTCAAATGCTTCAAGGAAATCGACGAGTCCGGAGCCGTCGTCCGCGCCTGCAAAGAGGCCGCCGCCCGCCGTTCCCATATTCCAGGCTTCAAATGGAAGACGATTTACAACTCCTACAAGGCGTGGAACGAAAACGGCCGCTCATGGGCGGCGTGCGTGCGCGAATGGTCCGGCCGCAAGTCGAGCCTTCCGCCGGAGTTCGTCAAGTTCGCAGTTCCGTTTTTAATGAAGGGCAACAGCGGGGACAACGCGCGGCAGCGCGTAAACGAGCTCAAGCGGATGTGGATACGCAACGAGGAAATCCCAGGCTACGGCATTCCGATGGAATGGTGGGGCGCGAACCGCCCCGGCGTGCCGTTCCCGAAGGCGTACATTGAAAAGCGCACGTTCGACTTTCCGCCAGGGTGGACATACCGAAACCTCGTAAACCTCCTGCCGAAGCACAAGGCCGTCCAGACGCTTGTCCGCCGCGGCTACCACGCCGCCCACGGCTACCTGCCGCAGGCGTATTTCGACCGCTCCAAGCTGCGGCCGCTGGAACGCGTCACCTTCGACGACATCCGCCTCGATGTAAAAGTGCGCGCCGAGGTGGACGGCAAACCGCATCTTTGCTATGTAAACGCCATATTCGCGCTCGACATCGCAACGGGCATGATTCTGCCCGCGTTCTGCCTGAAACCGCGCCTCAAGCGCGACGATGAAACGCACGTCGGGCTTTCCAGAAACGAGACGAAGGAAATAGTGCGCCGGATTCTTTCGATGCCGCTTCCCACGGACTACAAGACCACGTTTCTCTTTGAAAACGCCTCCGCGACCCTCGACGCGCGCGACCAGGAAATGCTTTCGGCGGTTCTCGCGGAGCGCATAAACATCAAACACACCGGCCTCGAACACCGCGCGCTTCTCGGCGAATGCGGGTTTATCGAACGCGGCGGCAAGCCGTGGATGAAGGGGCAGATAGAGGCGGTCTACAACCTCATAAGGACGATGACAAACGCCCTGCCTATGGCCACGGGCAACACCTACGAGGGAAAGCCGGGAGACCTGGAGGACAAGTGCAAATATACGCTCAGGGTGCTGCGGGCCGCGGAGAAGGACGGCGTCAACCCGAACGGGCTATGGTTTCCGAACATGACGTATGCGCAGCTCCACGAAATCCTTTTGGAAATAGTGGAATGCTGCAACAACCGGCACGACCACAGCCTCCAGGGGTTCGACAGCATTACCGAATACCTCGACCCCGTTTCAAAACGCTACTATTCGCGCGAGGAGGTCAACTACCTCAACCCCGACATTGTGGACGCGCTGCGCCCCGTGGCCTATCCCGAAAGCCCGCGCCAGCGTTTCAACAGGCTCGCGCGCGGCGTGAATTTCGCGACGCTTCCGCCCGCGGCCCTGTATCCTTTGTTTCTGCGCAAAAAGGAAGTGACCGTGCGCAACGGCAGAATCGAAATGTCCGACAAAAACTTTTGTTTCGACAAGCTCATATATCCGCTTCCGGCCGAAGTTGCGGCAAGCGGCGCGCTCGAGCGCAAGACGTTTACCGCCTGCGTTGACGACGACCGCAACAGAATACACCTGTGGACGAACGAAGAAGCCCCCTCCTATGTGGGAACGCTCGAACGCATACGGCGCGCGGATATGTCCGACGAAAACGCGGTTCTCGCCGAGGCGGGAAGAGTCGGGCGCGAGCGCGAAGTGTTCTACGAGGCCGCATCCAAACTCAAGCGCGACGAAGCGCGCGAGATTCTCGCGGGCAAGGCGTTCAACGCCGCCAGACTTCCGGGCCTTGAACGCGAGACAAAGGACGACGAATCAAAGGAAAAAATCAAGCTTTCCCAACGGCAGGAATCGCGCCGCGAGCGCGCCCTGCGAGACGCGCAGGCGGAGAGATTCGCGCGCCAAGCGGCCGCGGCGCGCCGAATCGAGGGCGGAGAAGAAATCTTTTAACACAGCAAAGGAGAAAAAATGGCAAAATCGTTAAACGAAGTTGAGGGGCTGACCGCAAACTACCCCGAAGAAGTGAGACAGGACGTGCTCGACCTGTACAAGTACATGCTCGACAAGTGCCAGGGCAACCGCAAGGTGCTTGCGGCCAACTTGCAGACGCTCGGCGTCGCCAAAAGCGACAACTACTTTTTCAAACTGTTTTCGGGCGGCTGGATTGAAAAGGGCGTTTTCACCGCATCAATCGACGCCATAAGAGCAATGGCGAAGGCCGTGCGCGACGCGGAAATCGGCCGGCTTACGAGCGGAATCATTCCCCACACGGAAACGGACATCGTGCGCCTGATGCGCAACGCCATAGACGCCGTGAGACAAAAGGACAACATATGCAAGTGGCTGTACGTCGTGGGTTCGACCGCGGGGCAGAAATCCTATTCGGCGCGCTACTACGCCGCAAGCCGCCCGCAGCGCGACACCTTTTACATGGAAAGCCCCGCGACCTCCAACCTCATGCCGCTTGCAAGCAGAATGTCAAAATTTCTCGGCTGCCCCGAAAGCATCGCGACATACCGCAAGGTGCAGTGGGTGGAGGACAACGCAAAGCCGAACCACTGCTTTATAATAGACAACGCGCAGCGCATGTACGACCCGCGCAGGGGAATGACGCAGCCGACTTTCTCGTTCCTGCAAGCCGTGCAAGACATCACCAAGTGCGCAATCGTGCTCATATTCGTGGACGAGGCGACGGGCGAGGGCGACAGCCTCAGCCGCGTGATGAACGGCAAGAGCCGCGGCTTTTTCGACCAGTTTATCGGGCGCGGCGGCGGCGAAGACCAGATTCTGCGCCTGCCGAATTTCAGCAGCGACCGCGACCTGCTCGCATTCGCAAAGGCCGCAGGCTTCAAGTCGGAAAGCGACCGCAGGGCGATTCTGCCGTTTTTGAAATACCTCGACCGCCAGCGCGGCCGCATGCGCATACCGCTTAGGGCGTTGCAGGCTGCGGCGCGCTTTGCGGCCTCGCAAAACAGGGCGGTTGAAGTCGGGGACTTTCTCGCCGAGCTTCCGCCGAGCCTGCCGGATTCGCTGCTACTCAAAGCCGACGAAATGAGGGCCCTGCCATGCGCGCAATAATGAAAGTATTGATATTTTTCTGCGCGCTCGCGTTGCGGCTTTTGTGCCTGCCGATAGCGGCGGTTCTGTATCTCGCCGCGGCGGTATCCGAAAGGGCGACGGTCGCGCTCATATCCCTAATAATAACGCTCGAATACGCCAAGAATCCCGATGACGCCGAGCCGGAAACGGAAGAGGAGCAATACCTTTGATGAACAAATGAATCCAGTAAATAGAAAGGAAAGAGAAAATGGCAAAAGTGGATATTGAACTAGTCAAAATCGTGTTGCAGCGCGCCGAGCTCGACGCGCGCAAGACGGCGCAGATAATAGAGGACTTGGCCTTCGAAGCCGAGGCTCATAAAGGCGCGGAAGACAAGGAGCCGCCCTGCAAAAAGCAGTACGTGGTATTTTTAAGCGACCCCGAAGGCGCGCATCGTTTGCCGCGCGACCTTGTCGGCTGGGTCGCCCAAATCCCCGAAGACGAAACGCCGGACGGCGCGGAGGAAAGGCTTTACGCCGCCGCACGCGACTTCAACCTCACGCCCAAAGGCCGCAGAATGCCGCTTAAAACGGTCGCCGAGGCGTGTGAATTCGGCAGCGCGAAAATCAACAAGGAACACGGGCTTTGGATTCGCTCGAAGGAGCCGGTTCCCGTCGTGCCCGTCTTCAACAGAATACCGGCGGAGGAAATCTGACGTGGCCAAAATCAAGAACGACGAGGAATTTTTCGCGGTGATAGATTCCGTCGCGCAAAGCGCGGCGCGCATCGAGACTCTTAAAGCGCAATTCAACGAGGCGAAAATCGCGCTAAGCCTTGAATGGGGAAAGCGGATAGAAGAAGTCGAAAAGCCCCATCGAACGGAGTTCAACCGCGCCAAGAAATACGCGCTCGACCACCGCGATAGACTGCTCGGCAATGGCAAATCCGCACAGACGAAGGCGGCTACATGGGGATTTAAGGATAACCGCTTTTCGGTCGTTCCGACTTTCAAGGCGACAGACGAGGAAATGGTCAAAAAACTTCTGACTCTCCCTGGCGGAATGGACTACCTGAGTGTCAGCTACAAGCTCGATAAGTCCAAAATCGCAGACGGAATACAAAACAACATCGCGTGGATAAAAGAACTCTTCCAGCTGACGAAAGGCGAAGTGTTCTTCGCCGACAAAATCAAGGACAACGCGGGGAGCGAATGATATGATATTCCGCGATATGGAGGGCTTCTCTATGATTGATTTCAACAAAATTTATCTCGGCGACTGTATGGACTACCTGCGAGAAATGCCCGAAAAGTCCGTGGACTTGATTTTGACCGACCCGCCGTATGGGGACGGGAAAACGAGGCTTGACCCGGGTTCACAGTTTTTCAGCGGGCGGAATAAAATTAGAACGGGCGGTTCGTGGTCGGTTAAATATGAAAACAAAATAGCCGCATGGGATGTCGCTCCGAGCGGTGAAGTTTTTTCCGAAATCTTCCGCGTTTCAAAAAATCAGATAATCTGGGGCGGGAACTATTTTAACCTGCCGCCGGCTCGGTGCTTTTTTGTTTGGGACAAAAAGAACATTTCCGAAAGCTTTTCGATGTCTATGTGCGAGTACGCTTGGACTTCTTTCCCCGGCAACGCGAAACTGTACCGGCAGATTCCGCAAGATTCCGCGCGCTTTCATCCGACACAGAAGCCGGTCGCCTTAATCAAATGGTGTCTTGCGCAAGCGCAAAAACATATCGGCGAAAGCTTCGCCGTCCTCGACCCTTTCAGCGGCTCCGGCACGACGGCGATAGCCTGCCGCGAGCTCGGGCTTGATTTTGTTTGCATAGAAAAAGACCCCGAATACTTCCGCCGCTCGGTCGAACGCCTCGACGCCGCAAAAGCGCAATCCCTTTTAAAAATATGAACGCGCCAGAAAAGACACTCCAAACTGGCAAAACTTATAATCATGGAGGCAAGGCAATGACATCAACCCTTGAAACGCTTCCGCAATCCTCCCGCAGGGGGCTAAAAGCAAAGTCTCCTCGGCAACGTAAGACCAACCGCGAAGCAGCCAAATACTGGGGGCTTTGGGGCGAAATCGGCCGCAAGTTCAACCTGTCGGCTGCCGAGCGCGAAGCTTGGCGGCGCGAAATAACCGAGGAGATTTTCGGCGGGGAATACAAGAGCCATAGGGCGTTTACCCACGGGGACTACGATGTCGTCCTCGGCGCAATGCGCGAACTCCTCGCGCGCGACGAACTAGTCATATCGCCCTTGAAAGTCGTGCGAATGTACGTTGACGGAGAAGAGCGGCGGATAGCGCATTTAATCGACGAACTCGATATGCCGCCCGCGTACATTGCGGCTGTTTCCTTCGGGAAGTTCCACACGCGGCACTGGCGCGGCGCGCTCCTTGCTCACGAGCTGATGCAGCTCTTCTACACACTCTCGGCGCGAAAGAGAGCCGCCGAGAGAAAAGGGCGAACCCTTGCCAAAACGGTGAAACGCCGCAGAACCGCACGCGAAATCTCCGACAACTGCCCCTTCTGAAATGTTTGACCCGTTTCACAAGATACTCCTTTGCGCCCTGATTCTCGTTTTTATGGAAGACAGCTGTCTGGCATTTGTTTTAATCTTTATCGTTTTGGGTTTATGAAAACCGTCCACGACTACCTCCGAGCCCGTCTGTTGAATCAGGCGGGCGTTTTTGAGCCCGCAGAACCCGCACCGAGCCTCGACGAAATCGCCCGCGTCCAATCCTGCCCGCGCTTCGAGGAATACCGCAAGAATCGCCTAATCATGGGCTACTTTCGCTACGGCTCCCTTCAATCCCAAATAGGCCGCGCAAAGTACGATAATATCGGCTCGATTGAAAAACGCCTTTCTATATATAAGAGCGACCGCAACCGCGAGCACCTCGTGGACATCGCCAACCTCGCCATGATAGAGTTCGCCACCCATCCGGAGTACCCCTTCCGCCCATCCGACGACGGCGTCCACGCCGCGCGAAAAAAATGAACCGGCAACCCCGTTTCAATACCCTTGCAAGTATTTTGCAGGGGCTTTTTATTGCCGATTCAGGATATGTTCGGCGACGGCTCGACGAGGCGAAAACCGTTCCAAATCTTACTTCATTTTAGGGATTCGGCGCAAAAAGTTTCCAAACTCAAACCCGAAGGCCAAATCCGCTCCAACCCTTTATTTTTCCCGTAATTTCCCATTATTTCCCGCCATTTCCCGTTTCCAAACTCATCCTTCAAACATCATTGCGCTGTAAAAATTACCCTCCCCCAAAAAAACTCTTTCGGAACCTGCCGCGGCTGCAAGCCGGCATGGGGCACCGCGACCTCGCCCTCCTGCGCTCCGTCAACATGCGCGGCACTTATTTATCCGGCGCATTCGCGTTTTTTGAATTAAAACGGGGTGGTTATTTAATATCGTTTATAAATCAAAACGCCCGTTCGGGGATTTTCCGGAACGGGCGTTTTTGGGGTTTTGATTGTTCGGGCAAACCGCGCGCTAATAACGGTCGTCATCGTCGTCGAGCGACCCAAGGTCGTCGTCGCGCGTGCGGTAGTCTTCGTAGTCGTCGTCCTCCTCGTCGTCATCGTCCCACTTCATCGTGTCGTCCTCTTCGAGGTCTTCGTCGTCTTCGTCGGGCAGGTCTTCTATCTCGTCGTATGTCTCTTCGTCTCCCGATTTGCGCTTTTCGTCTTCCTCGTCGTCGTCCTCTTCGAGCGAGTACCCCTCGGGGACGTATTCGAGAATGTCCATAACTTCGTGGAAGGCGTGCATTGCGCGGCCCTCCATGTAGTCGTTGGAATAGTTTTCGCGTATTTCCTCTTCGAGGTCGTCTATTGCGACATCCTTTTCAAAATGGAAGGTGTCGTTGAGCATCTTGACCTGTATGCGCGTGATGTGGTCGAGAAATTCGGCGTAGGGCGAGCGTTCGTCGTCGAGCGTGTCGGGCAGCAGAAAGAGCTGCTGGTCGTCGGCGTCGTAGGGCGAGTCGGTGGTGCGGACGAGCCTGACTTCGTTCTTGGCGGTTTTCTTGTCTATCGAAAACGGTATGAAAGCCTTTTCCACTATGGATTCGTCGAGGCCGTAGTCTTTGAGGCCGTCGAGCGTTTCGAGCATGTGGGCGGCCTGGCGCGGGTCTATCACGCTAAGCCCGTCTATGTCCCAGTTCACCTTGTCGCTCGTCTCGCAGACCCACCAGTTGAGGTCTTTTCCGAGGCGCACTTTGCACCAGTTGAGTTTGGGGGAAATTTTTGCCATATCTTCTTTTGGCAGGGGAATATTTCAGTTTGCCGCTCGACTTCAAGCTTTTTTTGGGGCGTCCGGATTTTTCCGGAAACCGCCCGCGAGCGCCGGCGCGCACGACAGGCAGAAAACCGCCGCGCACGCGCCGGCAAACCAGTCGCCGTATTCCACGTACAGCGTCCGCTTGCCGTCGAAATTTTTATAGAACACTACGTCCGAATACCCCGCGCCGCGGAAGTATATGGAACCCGAGTCGTCGAGCATGGGCGACGGGCGTTTGGGGCGGAGCGTCCGGCCGTCAACGGGCCGCCCGCTTTCGTCGGACACGTCCATTGCGAGGGCGGGGGAGGGGGTTGAGGCGTCCCAGACCTTGCCGCCGGAGTCCCTCAAAACGAAGGACGGGCGCATTCTCCCGTATTGGTCGAACACCGCGCTGAGGCCGTTGTTGGATGAGCGCAAAAGCGGCCTGCGCGTCGCCGCCGCCTGCAGGGCCGAGTGCGCCGCGTGCTGCCAGGCTCCGCCCTCGCGCCCGTACCATGAGTCGTTGGTGCAGACGAAGAGAATGTCCGCGCCGTTGAGAGCCATATCGCGCCCAAGCTGCGGGAATATGTCCTCGTAGCATATCATGGGGCCGATTTTGTAGTCCTTGCCCGCGATGCGCGCGGAAATCGGGGCTTCGGACTCGCCGCGCGCCATGTCGCCTACCGGGACGACCTTCCCGATGGGCGACGCCCATTTGGGGACGTATTCGCCGAAGGGGACGAGTTTGCGCTTGCCGTAAAATTCCTCCGAGAGCCCCGTTTCGGGCGATACGAAAAACGCCCCGTTTTGCGCCTTTTTGGAATCCTCAAAATACGCCATGTTGCCCATCAGTATCGGAAGGCCGGTCGATTTCGACAGCCTTTCTATCCATTCGCGCATCGGCGGGCAGCCTATTACCGGCCAGCGCGGAGGGGTTGCCGCCTCCGGCCATAGGGCGACGTCGGCGCGCGCGGATTTTAGGCCTGCCGTCAGCCTGGAAATCACGCGCATGTTGTCTTCGGCGAGGGCGTCGTCCCACTTCAAAATTCCGGCGAAGTCGGTCTGCACCATGCCGGCGCGGAACGCGGGGATTTCGTTTGCGCGCGAGGGCAGGTTTTTGACGTATACGAAAAGCCCCGCCATTACGAAGAGTATAGCCGCGTATATTTCGGGGCAAAATCTTCCGAACGGCGGGCGCGTTGAAAAATTGTCGGATATCCTGAACTTTTGCCGCGCGTAGAGCCGCCATATGTATTCCGCCGCGGCGAGGTTGAAGAATATGACGATGAACGACACCATCCACACCCCGCCGAACTCCGCCGTCTGGATCGCCGCGGGCCTGCGCCACTGCGAATGCGCGAGCAGCAGCCACGGAAACCCCGTAAACAGATGCGCCCTCAGCCATTCGAGGCACACCCACGCGCCCGCAATGCCCCCGTATCGCAGCAGCCTTTTTGCGGGGTCGTCGCGCAGGGCGGGCAGGAGCCTTGGCAGCAGCGCGAACCACGGCCACACGAATAATCCAGATATTATGAGCGGCAAAAGCAGCGCGGCCGCCCAGCCCGCCGGCGGGTATACGTGCCTGAGCCACACGAGAGTCGCCGCCCACGCCGCGTATGAGAACGCGAATGTGGATATTAGCCACAGCGCGCGCGCGCGCGGCTCCGCCTTGAAGGGGGCGCGCCCGCCCTCCCCGCCGTCCGGGATTTCGAGGAAGTCCGGCCCTGAGCGCCTCCTGCGCCGAACCGCCTGTTCGGGAGGCTTTGGCGCTGGAATTTCGGAAAACAGCGAGCGCGCCGCGAGAATCGCAGGAACCGCGAACACGTATGCGCATTCGGCGATTCCCCACGGTTCGAACGATGCTGCGTAGAGGAAAAAAGAAAACGCCACAGCCGCGAGGCGCGCGGCGTTTTTTATTTTGGCTTCCCCTACCATTTAACCAGCCGCCAGCCCTCGTTGCGGATGAGGGGCTCGGCCTTTTTGAACTTCATTTCGACCTCTTCGCCGTTTTTGGCTATCACGACCGTGTCGTTTCTGCCGATTTTGGGAAGCTCGATTTTGCGCTCGATGTTGGGCAGCTTTATCTCCCTTCTGGGCTCGCCGTCGGCGGGCTTGTGCGGCGCCGATGGCGCTTCCGACCGATCCGCCGAAGCCGCGGCCTCGGCGCGGTCGCTGAACTTGCGCTGCATTTTTTCTATCATCGCCTGCAAGACTTCAAGGCTCGACGCGCTGCGGAAGAGCCCGAGGCACACGTCGTTTCTGATCTTCGACATCAGCGATTCAAAATATTTGAACGCCTCGCTCTTGTATTCGTTGAGCGGGTCTTTCTGCCCGTATCCGCGCAGGCCTATGCTGCGGCGCAAATCCTCCATCTCGGTGAGGTGGTCCTGCCAGTTTTTGTCGAGCGCGCGCAGAAGCACGAACCTCTCTATGGCTTTCAGCGCGGCGGGGTCTTCGACCTCCTCGCGGATTTTGTAGACGGCCTCGATTTCTCCGACTATGGTTTCCCGCATTTCGTCGGCGGATTTGCCCTTGAGCTGCTCGGGTATGAGGGCTATCGGGAAGCGGCTCGTCACCCAGCTGCACAGCGCCTGGTAGTCGGCCTCCTGGGCGGATTCCGGCGCCGGAATTGCCGAGGCTATGCGCTCGTCAAGCTCGTCCTTTATGAAGTCGAATAGCATCGGGCGCACGTCGGCGTCGGAGAGGGACTCGTTGCGCAGTCCGTAGATTATTTCGCGCTGCTTGTTGAGGACGTCGTCGAATTGCAGCATTCTCTTGCGGCTGGAATAGTGCTGGTTTTCGATGGTCTTTTGCGCGCGCTCTATCGAGCGGTTGAGAAGCGGGTGGTCGAGCGGAACCCCCTCCTGGAAGGTCTTGTTGAGGATTTTTGCCATCGGGCTGTTGCCGAATATGCGCATGAGGTCGTCTTCGAGCGAAATGAGGAATTTGGAGACGCCCCTGTCGCCCTGGCGTGCGCAGCGCCCGCGCAGCTGCCTGTCTATGCGGCGCGATTCGTGGCGCTCGGTGCCGAGCACGTAGAGCCCGCCGAGCTCCTCGACGCCCTCGCCGAGCTTGATGTCCGTTCCGCGCCCCGCCATATTGGTGGCGATTGTGACCACCCCCTTTTCGCCCGCGTGGGCGATGATGTCGGCCTCCTGCTCGTGGAGCTTGGCGTTTAGGACGGTGTGGGGGATTTTGTAGCGGTCGAGCATTCTGCTGAGGACCTCGCTCGCCTCGACGGACGCCGTGCCTACGAGCACCGGTTGCCCGCGCTCGTGCGAGGCCTTGATTTCCTCGATTGCCGCCTTGTACTTTTCGCGGCGCGTCTTGTATATGACGTCGTTTTTGTCGATTCTGCGGCAGGGCTTGTTCGTGGGAATCGCCATGACGTTGAGCCCGTAGATGTCGTGGAATTCCTGCGCCTCCGTCTCGGCGGTGCCGGTCATGCCCGCGAGCTTTTCATACAGGCGGAAATAGTTTTGGATGGTAATGGTGGCGTAGGTTTTGGTCTCCTTTTCTATGGCGACGTTCTCCTTTGCCTCGACCGCCTGGTGCAGCCCCTCGCTCCACCGCCTGCCGTACATTATGCGCCCCGTGTTCGGGTCGACTATGTGCACCTTGCCGCCCTGCACGACATATTCTATGTCCTTTTCGTATATCGAGTACGCGCGCAGCAGCTGGCTGACGCAGTGGATATCCTCGGAAAGGGCGATGAATTTGTCTTCCGCTTTCAGTTTTGCCTCCTGCTTTTCCTGCGCGGACATCGACTTGTCGGAGTCGATTTCAACAAATATTGTCGGCAGGTCGGGCAGCACGAAAGCGTCGGGATTTTCGGGGTGAACGGCGTTGCGCCCTTTTTCGGTGAGGTCGCTTGTCAGCTGCTTTTCGTCTATTACGTAATACAGCTCCTCCTTGCGGCGGAAGCGCTCCTCCTTGCGGAAGTCGGCGGCCATTTCCATGTCGATTTTATCGAGCTTGCGGCGTATGTCGCCGTGCTCCATAAGCTGCCGCAAAATCCTGTTTTTGGGGGCGCCCATTTTGACCTGCCAGAGCTTTATGATGTCCTCTTCCGAGAGTTCCTTGCCCTCCTTTACCAGCGCGAGAACCCCGTTGGCGAGCTTGTTGCAGAGCTGCGTCTGGAGCTTTACAACGCGCTCTATGTGCGGCTTGAGCGCCATGAACGGCGGTTCGCGGTCTTCGTCCACGGGGCCGGAGATTATCAGCGGCGTGCGCGCCTCGTCGATGAGGATCGAGTCCACTTCGTCTACTATGCAGAAATAGTGCCCGCGCTGCACCTGGGCGGCGGCGGAAGTCGCCATGCCGTTGTCGCGCAGGTAGTCGAAGCCGAATTCGCTCGCCGTGCCGTAGGTGATGTCCGCCTTGTAGGCCTCGGCCTTTTCCGCCATGTCCTGCATATTGTAAATCCACGACACCGACACCCCGAGGAAATTGTACAGGTACCCCATCCATTCGGAGTCGCGCTTGGCGAGGTATTCGTTGACGGTCACGAGGTGGCAGCCCCTGCCGGTTATGGCGTTGAGGTAGAGCGGCAGGGTGGAGACGAGCGTTTTGCCTTCGCCCGTCGCCATTTCGGCGATCATGTTTTGGTGGAGAGCGATGCCGCCTATCAGCTGGACGTCGTAGTGGACCATCTCCCACTTGATTTCGTGCCCGCAGACGGTGACGGTTTTCCCGCAGAGGCGGCGCGCGGCGTTTTTGACCGCGGCGAAGGCCTCCGGCAGCATGGAGTCGAGCGATTCGCCCTTGGCGTATCTGGCGCGGAACTCGTCGGTTTTTGCGCGGAGCTGCTCGTCGGTGAGCGACTGGTACTGCTCCTCTATTTTGTTGATTTTTGCGACTATCGGGCGGGCCTTTTTATAGAAGCGCTTGTAGTGGCTGCCCGCGAAAAGTTTCAGAATTTTTGCTATCATGGAGTCTTGCGCCGGTTTCGGCGCCAATGTGTTTTATTGCTGGAAGCGGCCGCAACGGACGGTCGGAAAAGCGTGCGGCCGCGCGCCCTCCGCCGCCGGAGAATCCCTCCGGTTCATGCCGCGGACGGCGCCCTTATCGGGTTTGAACGCCAAAAAAATTGTGGGCTGGACGAAAAACTTTCAATCCGCCCGCGGACGGCGACGCGGAAATCCGCCTTCGGGGCGCGCGGGCGCGGGAGGGGTTGGGCGCAGAAAAATTCGGTCTGCGCGGAATGCTGCGCCGCCTGCTTTTCGGATTTTGGCGCGCGCGCGATGCGCTCCTGGGGTCTGTTCTTGCGCGGATCCTCGGGGCGGGCGCAGGCGTCGGCGGCGCGCAGAACGCCCGGCAAAAAGGCGTCGTCGGAATACGCCCCCGGGCGTGTCTCGGATTTTTCCACCCCGCACAGGGCGTGCATGCACGCGACCGCAAAGCCGAGCGCAACCGATACCCCGTGTGCAATTTTTGCCATATTCCGAAAAAGATACGCTTTTGGGCGGGCTTGCCAAGTTTTTATTTCCCGCCGCTACTTTGTGGCGCCCCAGCGCGAGGTGAACGGATAGAAAATTATCAGCGATTTCCCGACCAGCGCCTTTGCCGGAACCTGCCCCCAGTAGCGGCTGTCGAGCGAATTGTGGGAGTTGTCGCCCATCGCGTAATAGTGGCCCTCTTCGACTTTCACGCTCTTGCCGCCGGCGAGCGCGCCGTCCGCCGAGTACCCGCCGTACAGCCCCTCTTTTTTGGCGTTTTTGCCGAACGCCGGAGAGCCCGTTATGGGCTTGCCGTTGCGCAGCAGCGCGTCGCCCTCAACTTTCAGCTCGTCGCCGCCGACTCCCACGAGCCTCTTTATATAATACTTGTCGTCCGGAACCCCGTTGTTCATGGCGGTCATTCCGTCGCAGTACTTCGTCAGAAACACTATGGAGTCCCCGATCTTCGGCTTTTTGAAATTGTACGTGAACCTGTCGACAAAGAGCATGTCGCCGCTTAAAATGTCGAAATTTATCACGCGGTCGCCCTTCTTGACGGGGCCGTAGTTTATGAAGAGCCTGCCGTCCTTCGATACTATCATGTTGCGCTCGTTCGCGGCGTTCAGGTATTCTATTATGTCTTTGGCGCCCCCTATCGGCAGGGCTTCCGCTATCACGGAGTCGAGCGAGAAGTCCGCGGGGAGATTCAGCTCGAGCGGCCGCCCGCCGACCTCAAAGCGGTACTGCCTTTCGCGCGCGGGCCACAGCCCGAAATATTTGCGCACGTTTTTCTCCTCGAAGCTCAGAAAACCTCCCCTGAACCGGGCAGTCTGCGGGGAGTTTATTTCAAGCAGCATGTCGCCGTCCGCCGGAGCTTCGAGCGAATAGTTCCCCGCGCCCTTCAACAGGAGCCTCGCCGCGCGCTCGGGCAGGCTTGGCGCGTCCTCTCCCGGCGCGTAGGCCTCCGCAGTCATTCCGTAGAACGACGGGTACATCGAGTTCGTCGGTATCTTGAACGGTTGCAGGAAAAAGCTGCGTATGCCGAGCGCGACTATCCCCACGACTATCACCGTATCCACGTTTTCGGTCCACGACGACGCAGGATAGACCCTTCCGCCGCACTTTTTCATCAGCTTTTCGAGCCTCTCGGAGAGCCCTTCGTATTCCTTCGTGCCGACTTTTCCGTCGAGTATCGCCTCGTCGAGCTCCTTTATCATGCCGCCGAGGCTTTTTGCGTCTTCGGCGTCCATGACGTCCCTGCGGTAATTGTACACCTTGCACGCCGTCTCAAAAAGCAGCTTTGCGCTCTTCGTTTTCCTGTCCCTAAAAATCCCGAACATTTTTTTCTTGTGGTTGGTTATTTCGTTTATTTGGCGCGGTCGCTTTGCAATGCGCTTATTGCCGGCGGTGTTGCGGCGCGGCTGCCCCGCGCGGTTTTGAAAATTACGCGTTTGATTTGAGCACTTTGACAAACGCCTCCTGCGGAATGGAGACTTTGCCTATCTGCTTCATGCGCTTTTTGCCCTCCTTCTGCTTTTCGAGCAGCTTTTTCTTTCTGGTGATGTCGCCGCCGTAGCATTTTGCCGTGACGTCCTTCCGGAACGACCCGATGGTCTCCCGCGCGATGATTTTCCCGCCTATCGCCGCCTGTATCGCCACTTTGAACATCTGGCGGGGCAGGATGTCTTTCAGCTTTCCGCAGAGCATTCTTCCCTTGCTCTCGGCTTTGTCGGCGTGGACTATCGAGGCGAACGCGTCTATCTGCTCGCCGTTTATCAGGATGTCGAGCTTTACGAGCTTCGACTGCTGGTAGCCCGCCATTTCGTAGTCGAGGCTGCCGTATCCGCGCGTTATGCTTTTGAGCCTGTCGTTGAAGTCTATCAGGATTTCGTTGAGCGGCAGGGTGCAGAACAGCATCACGCGGGTGTCGTCTATGGTGTCCGTCCTATCGCAGAACCCCCGCTTTTCGGATACGAGAGCGAGCATGTCGCCTATCGATTCGGCGGGTATTAAAATATTTGCCTTTATTACAGGCTCGTATATCGCGGCGATGTCGGTGGGGTCGGGCAGGCGCGAGGGGTTGTCGATTTCGATCTGCGAGCCGTCCGTCAGGTCGAGCTTGTACACGACGCTCGGGTAGGTGGAGATTATGTCGAGGCCGTATTCGCGCCGCAGCCTCTCCTGCACGATTTCCATGTGCAGAAGCCCGAGGAATCCGCAGCGGAAACCGAAGCCCAGCGCCGCGGAGGTCTCGGGCATGTAGGCGAGCGCGGCGTCGTTGAGCTGCAGTTTGCCTATGGAAGTCTTGAGCTTTTCGTATTCGGAGGTGTCTATCGGATATATTCCGGAAAAGACCATGGGCTTGACCTCCTTGTATCCGGCGAGCATCTCCGCGGCGGGATTGCCCGCGAGCGTAATGGTGTCGCCGATTCTCACGTTGGAGACCTCCTTGATATTGGTGACGATATATCCCGTGCAGCCGGCGTCGAGCGACGGTTCGGGCGTCATGGACGGGGTGAACCGCCCGACTTCCTTGACCGCCGTTTTGCGCCCGCCGCCCATGAGCAGAATTTCGTCGCCCGCCTTTATCGAGCCCGAAAATACCCGAACGTAGCAGATGACGCCCTTGTAAGAGTCGAAAACGCAGTCGAATATGAGAGCGCGCGCGGCGGGGTAATCGGCGTTGCGCGGCGGCGGGACCCGCCCGACCACGGCTTCCAGGATTTCGCCTATGCCGATTCCGCTCTTGCCGCTCGCCAGAATCGCGTCTTCCGCCGGAATTGCGAGCACGTCTTCGACCTGCTTCTTGCAGACGTCGGGGCGTGCGCTCGGGAGGTCGATTTTGTTGATTACCGGAATTATCTCCAGCCCCTGCGCCACGGCGAGGTGCGCGTTGGCGACCGTCTGCGCCTCGACCCCTTGCGCTGCGTCGATCAGCAGGAGCGCGCCCTCGCACGCCGCCAGCGACCTCGAGACCTCGTAGGAAAAATCGACGTGCCCGGGGGTGTCTATCAGGTTGAGAAGATATTTTTTGCCGTTGCGGGAGTATTCCATCGTGACGGGGTGGCACTTTATGGTTATCCCCCTTTCCCGCTCCAAGTCCATGGAGTCGAGCAGCTGGTCCTGCATTTCGCGCTTTTGGATAGTCCCCGTGGCCTCCAACAGGCGGTCGGAGAGGGTGGTCTTGCCGTGGTCTACGTGCGCTATTATGCAGAAATTCCTGATGTTTTCGATATTTTCCATTTCGGATCGGTATGCAAAATAAATGTAAGGGGCGATTTTTCCCGAATTCGGAGCTTTAAGCAAGCACTTTTATGCGGGGCGGGCGGGGGGATTTTTTTGAAAAAACTTCGAGCGATGCGAACTTTTCCGTTTGGGGAGTGTCGCAATATAAAATGAAACGCAGAGAAATGTTATCTATTTTGGCAACCGCCGCGGCGTTTCCCGCATTGCGGGCGGTGAGCGCGCAAACCCCGAAAAAGGAAAAGACAATGCAATACACCCTAACGCCCCTCGACTACGGGCGCAAAGCCCTCGAACCGTGGATAGACGCCGAAACCGTCGGATACCACCACGACAAACACCAGGCGGCGTACGTGGCAAACCTTAACGCGGCCCTCGATTCCGAGCCGTCTTTCAAATACGATGGCGACGTCTGCGGCCTGATTTCGGATCTCGAAAGCGTCCCCGAAAAAATCCGCACGGCCGTCAGAAACAACGGCGGAGGAGTCTGGAACCACGAATTTTACTGGAAGGGCCTGAGCCCGAAAAAGTCGGAGCCCTCCGCCGCGCTCGAAAACGCCGCGAAAAAGTCTTTCGGGGGCGTTGACGGGCTCAAAAAGCTGATGTCCGACGCCTCCGTAAAGCAGTTCGGAAGCGGGTGGGGGTGGCTGATAGTCAACCCCGACGGAAGCCTGAAAATCGCCTCGACGCCGAATCAGGACAATCCGCTTATGGGCGCGTACGTCGGGGCGTGCGGCTGCATTCCGATTCTCACTATCGACGTGTGGGAACACGCGTACTACTTGAAGTATAAAAATCTGCGCGCAGAATACGCCAAGAATATCTGGAATCTCGTGGATTGGAAGCGCGTCAGCGAGCGGTACGAGAGCGCGGTCGACGCCAAAAAGCCGCTCGTCTGACGGGCGCGGAAACGCTTTTGCCATAGCGCAAAAAACGGAGCCGGAGGGCGAAGGCCCTTCGGCTCTTTTTTTCCGGCTATCGGGTTTGGGGGAGGGCTTTTGAGAAGAAGTCGCAGAAGTTTTCCCAGTCGTATTCCACCATGTCGTGCTTGCCCTTGCGCATGTGGTACCCGACGTCGCCGATAAACGGCTTTTCAATCGCAAAGTTCTCTTCCGAAGGAAGGTTTTTTGCGCCGAACAGCGCGTAGACTTTCGAGGCTTCCGCGAGGGAGAGAAATTCGCCGCGCGGGTCGGCCCAAAGGTCTTCGCTCGCGCTTGCAACATACAGCGGGCGCGGGGCGACGAGCGCGAGCATCTGGTGCTGGTCGGCGGGCATTTCAGCCTCCCTCCCCGCCCATTTGCGCAAATTGGGCGAGAACCAGAACGGGAACTGCCGCGTTATGGCCTCCACCGTCTCGCCGAACTGCCTGCGCGACAGCGCGGCTCCCATGCAGCCGGAGTCGTTCGACACCGCGCCCGCGAAGCGCCTGTCGAACGCCGCGGCGTGCAGAGCCGTCTTGCCGAGGCGCGAATGCCCGACGGCGACAACCCTCTTTGCGTCCGCCTGCGGAACGGTTTCGAGCGCGTCGAGCGCGCGGGATAGCCCCCAGCTCCACGCGGCGATAGCCCCGTTCATCGGCTCTTTGAAAATCGAGTATACGCTCTGCGGCGCGCCGTCGGCCTTTTGGAGGTCGGGGTAAATGTCGCAATAGTAGATTGTGGCTGCGCCGAATCCGCGGGAGATTATCTTTTCGTAGGGCCACCTGCGGCTTTGCAGGCCCCTGTATTTTTCAGTCGGCCTGTTGCCGGAGATTTTTATACCGCCGAGACTGGTGTTGCGGACCCATTCGGGCATTATTATTTCGGGGTCGCCGGCGGTCGCGTGGTTGCCCATGAAATTGAGCCCGACGAACACCGGAGCGGGGTCGGGAGACTTGGGCAGGTACAGCAGCATTATGAAGGATTTTTCCCCCCTGGCGTCCGCGACGGTTATTTTTATCTGGCGGCGCAGGGCTTTGCCGCCGAGGGCGTTGTCGGAGCTTTCGACAATCTCGAAAATTTGCCTTTTGGGGCGCGGAGGCCGCCTGCCGTACACTTCGGACTCGAAAAACTCCGCTATTTTAGGGCGCACGCGCGATTCCCATTCAATGGCGCCGGAGGCCTTGAAAGAGCCGTCCGGAACGGCGAGCGCGTCGGGCAACGGCGCGTCCGGGACTTTTGACTCGTCGTAGTTTGCGTCGGGCGCGCCGAGAACCGGCAGGGCCGCCAGGGCTATGGCGCATATTGCAATCGGCTTCATTGCTGCATAAAACATCACGGGAGAGCCCGAGTCAACAGATTTCCCTCGAACGTATGAGCATTTGCCGCGCAAAAGCGGCAATCTATTAAAAACCTCCGAAATCCAATAGGCGGCGCAATGGAGATTTCCGGCCGCGAGGTGAGCGACGAGATTCTCCGAAAGGTTATCGGCGCGGCATTCAAAGCGCCGACAAACGACCATCTGCGCCAGCTGGAATTTGTCGTGGTGCGCGGACGGGAGAACATTGCGAAAGTGGTTGCCCCGCTTGCCAAGAACATGGCGTCGTTCAGGGAACTTGTATTCGAGGTGGACGAATCGGGCGACAGAGACAAGATGGCCATGTTTGCCGCCGCGCTGACAAAGCAACAAAAGATGTTGATGGATAGCGGACTGCTCATCATTCCCTTCTTTTGCCAGAAAACTTGCCCCCTGCTCGAGCCGGTTGAGCAAAGCTCGCTCAACTACTTTGCGTCGGCTTGGTGCGCGGTGGAGAATATGCTGCTTGCGGCCGCAAACGAAGGCTTGGGCGCGGTGTTCCACATCCCCGTGGGCGACGAGGCCGACAGCATAAAGAAAGCGGTCAATGCCCCCGAAGGCTACGAGTTTGCCTGTCTTCTCACAATAGGCTATCCCGCCGAAAACGCTTTTCTCCCAAGGCAGAAGGAAATCAATATAGAGGACAGAATACATGCGAATGTTTGGTGACGGGAAAAATGAAACGGAGGGGGCGCAATCCGGTATGGATATATATTTTCCCATGCGGGCGTTTCGGAAATTTCCGGAACACTCCGCAGGTTTCGGCGTACTATCATATTGTCTGCAAAAGCCGCGGCGGCAAAGCCGGCGGGGCGGAAGAGAAAAGGCATTATGAAAAATTCCAAATTTTTGGGGATAGTTCTGGCGGCGATCGGCGTGTTCTGCCTCGTCTACCCGATAGCCGCGTCGGTATGGATTGAAATCGTGGTCGGCGCGTGTTTTATCGCGGCGTCGTTTTTTACGCTTTTGGGCGTTTCCGCCCGCAGGGGCGCGTGGGACAAGGCGTACGGCGCGCTGCTGACGGTCTTGTACTTCGCAGCCGGCGGCCTTATGCTGCTAAACCCGTTCGAGGGAGTGATGATGCTCATGGTTTTGATTGGCGCGATTTTCACTTTTGAAGGCGTTGCGGCCGTCGCGCTCTGGGGGACGGACAGGAATTCCCCCAACTCATGGCTGATGTTGGTTAACGGCGCGGTGACGGTGGCGCTCGGCGCCCTCGCGCTCTTCAATCCCTCCTATGGCGTGTGGTTTATCGGGACGCTCGCGGGCATTGACCTGCTGTTTAGCGGCATTGCCCTCATAGCCCGCGGCGCGGACGCATGAACTTTGGGCTTTCCCGTTTGCAAACGCGCGCAAACCCCCGCCGGACGGCGCGCGTTTTCATTTGCGGACAGGGAAGCCGAGTTCGCCGAACATGGCGGAATAGATTTCGGCCTTCTTTTCGAGCTTCATGGGGTAGGCGCGCGACGACGACGGCATTCTGTAAAATTTCAGATTGCGGCCCTCGAAGCTTATTTTCTCCATGCTCCCCTGTTTCGGGGCGCGGCAGCCCATGGTTTCCGCGGCGGTCTCGGCGGCTTTCGCGCCGGTGCACACGACGGCTTCGCACGCCGGTATTTGCGCCAGAACCGCCGCGAGGTCGACCTTTTCGACGATTTCCAGAAAATTGTCGGATGCGTTGTCTTTCAGGCGGTTGACGGCCGCCGCCGTGTCGTATAGCGCAATGCCAGCATATTCCAGAAATTCCGCGATTTTATCTTTGCGGAAGCGTTTTGCGGGGGCGTCCCAAAAGAAGTCGCGGTCTCCGAAAAACGCCAGTCCGAATATGCGCCACATGTCGTTTACGGCGTTTGGGTAGAAGAAGTCCATGCACCATTTTTCGCGCTTTGGCGGAAAGGTGCCGAGCATCAGGGCGCGCGCCGATTTCGGCAGAAACGGCTTGAGCGGATGGGTTTCCATGCGGCGTTTCAACAGTTTTCCGCTTTGGAATTCAAGAAAAATTGCGGTTTTGCGCGCGCTCCCGCGCTTTTCCCGCGCCCGGCGGCGGAGCCCTGCGGACGAATTTCTTGACTAATTTCCCTTTCCGGGCGAATATCCGCGCTTTACCAATTTGCGATATGCAGCCCGACAAACATTCAATGGAGCGCCTTTGCGCCGCCGCCGAAAGCCTGTACGCACGGAGGTTCAACCAGCTCGGATACCCGTTCGACCAGGAATCCGGGCTCTCCGGATTTTACGAATGGCTCGCGGGGACGGGGCTTGGCGGCGTGACCCTCATAAATGTGGGCGACCCGTACAAAACCGATTGGGACATGCTCAACACCGACGAGTTCGAGCGCGAGTGCGTCGATTTTCTCGCGGGGGCGTACGGGTTCGGTGACGACTATTGGGGCGTGATTTCCAACGGGGGAACCGACGGAAACATGCACGGGATATATTTCGGCAGGAAGGCTCTCGCCGCAGTTTCGGACATTCCTCCGGTTTTGTACGTCTCCGAAGAGGCGCACTACTCGCTCAAAAAAATCGGCGACATCCAGAATATCGAGACGCGCGCGATACGCGCGAAAGAAATGGGGGAAATGGACGTCTCCGACTTCGCCGACAAGCTCGACCCGTCGCGTCCGGCGATTGTCGCGATAGCAATCGGCGGGACTTTCAAGGGCGCCATAGACGACCAGAAGGCTATTGCGGAGGTTTTGCGCTCGGCGAAGCCCGTTGCGGTGTACAGGCATCTGGACGTCGCGCTGTTCGGGGGATACCTGCCGTTTTTGGACGACCCGGCGGCGCGGGAAATCGTTGACGCCTCGAAGGCGGGCTTCGACTCCGTCGCGGTGTCCGGCCACAAATTCTTTTCGCTCAACGAGCCCGCCGGAGTTTTCATATGCCGCAAAAAAGCCCTCGAAAGCGTCCGAGGCAGCCCGATACCGTACCTCAACGGGACGGTTCCTACCATAAGCTGTTCGCGCAGCGGGCTCGACGCGCTCAAGCTGTTTTGGCGCATAAAGTCGCTCGGCGCCGATGGGCTGCGCAGGCAGGCAGTCCGCGCGCTTGAAATGGCCGCCCTCCTGCTCTCCGAACTCTCCAAGGCGGGAATCCGCGCGTACAAAAACCCCTATTCCAACACGGTTTTCTTCGACCGCCCGTCGGCGCGCGCGGTGAAGAAGTACGCGCTCGCCTGCGGAGAGTACGCCGGTTTCGGAAAGCTGGCGCACATAGTCGCCATGCAGTATTTCACTCCGGAGCTGATACGCTCGATAGTTTCGGACATCGCGGAGGACCGCCCGTGAACCTGGCTTTGCGCAGGGGCGACAGGGCGGTGCCGCCGGAAGAGGCGGAAAAGATTTTAGAGTCCGCCGAATACGGGTTTTTGTCGCTCGTTTCCGACGACGAATATCCCTATGCCGTGCCGGTGAGCTTCGCGGTGGTCGGAAAGTCGGCGTACATTCACTGCGCGCCCGAGGGCAGAAAAATCGACATGGTTTCGCGCAATCCGCGCGCGAGCCTTTGCGCGGTCGCCCGCGCCGAAACCGTCCCCGAAAAGTTTACGGTGCGCTACGATAGCGCCGTCGCTTTCGGCAGGATAACGGTTTGTTCCGATGCCTGCGAAAAGCGTTTCGGCCTGCGCGCGCTCGCCGAAAAGTACTGCCCGGGGCTGTCTTCCGAGGCGGGAGCCTATATTGAAAGCGCGCTTTCGCGCACCGCCGTTTTGCGCTTCGATTTCGATGGAATTTCCGGAAAGCGCAATTCCGTTCCCGACAATTTGCACAGAAAATGAAAAGAAAGACCGCAAAAACAGCAGCAATCCTATTTTCGCTAATTCCCGCCGCGCTCTTCGCGCAGGCCCAAAACTCCGCGGAGGACTCCGTCGGGGCGGAGGAGGGCGGCGTCAAAACCCTCGACGCGTACGAGGTGACCGCCCTGCGCTTCGCGGACTCCGTATTCGACGTTCCCGCCAGCACGCAGAACATATCGTCCGATGCGATAGAAAAGAGCGGCCTCGTCTCCGTCCCCGACGTCCTGCGCAGGCACGCGGGCGTCAACGTTCGCAACACGGGGCTGAGCCCGTTTACCGCGGAGCTTTCCATGCGCGGATTCGGCGAGAACAGCGGCCAGCGCGTCATGGTAATAGTGGACGGGCAGAGGCTCAACACGCTCGACCTCTCTTTCATAAACTGGGCGCAGCTGCCGCTCGAGAACATCGAAAACATCGAGGTCATGCGCGGCCCGCAGACCGCCGCATACGGAAATTACGCCGAGAGCGGGGTGGTGAAAATCACGACAAAGCGCTGGAACCAGCCTGATACCGCGAAGATCGGAGGGTTTTTCGGAACCTACGGCGAGTACCAGGGGTACGCGCGCGCCTCGCATTCCGACGGCGACTACTACGCCTCCGCTTCCGCAAACTACTACCACAACAGCGGCTACGTTGACAATTCGCTCAACTGGAACAAGACAGCCGCCGTAGCCGCCGGCGCAAAGCTCGACGGGCAGAACGACATCACGTTTTCCGCGAGCGGCGGCGACGAATTTCTGCGCTGGGCCAACCCGCTTTCGTCATACTCCGAAATGATGCGCGACCCGGCCTCTAATTCGGGCGTTTCGAGCGAAAACAACCTCAACTTCGCTACCGTCGCCGCCGCGCTCGAAAATTCATCTTCTTTTGGCGAGGGCGCAATCCAGATGGGCGCCAATATGCGCGAGGTCGACACTCTCTTTCCGTCTTCGTGGGGGGACACGTCGAACAGCGTCGTGCTGTGGACGGCGTCGTTTACGCCGCGCTACCGCGTACTGCTCGGCTCGGAGGACGAGAGCTTCGCCGAGGGCGGGGTTGACTTCTACTACGACAACATGTCGTCGAAGCGATATTCCGACGGCGGGTATTCCAATAAAATAGGCTCCACCGACATTGAGCGCGTCACGGTCGCCCCGTGGCTCGGCGGGAGGCTTGCGATAGACGACGTGTTTTCAGTGACGGCCGCGGGAAGGTACGAAACCGCCCTGAATTATGTAGACCACTATTCCGCCGCTCCCTACGATGAGAGCAAAAATTTCGGGGGGTTCGCGGGGCAGATAGGCTTCAACGCCAAGCTCGACGAGACTTGCAACGTCTATTTCAGGTTTGACCAGATTTACAGATATCCGGCCATCGACGAAATGGCGTCGTACTGGGGGTACGCCACCGACGCCTTCAATCCCCTCATCGACCCCGAGCGCGGCCAGAACTATGAAATCGGCGTCAACTTTGCCAGCGGCCCGTGGAGGGCGAACGCCAGCCTGTTTTTCATGCACCTCGACAACGAGATAATGCTCAACCCCGCAACTTACGCCTCCGAAAACATCGGCTCGACGGACAGGTTCGGCGCGGACGTGCGGCTGGCGTACGAGCTCGAGCATTTCGGCGTGTCCACGGCGTGGGCGTTCGTATCCGCCAAATTCGACGGCGGCGAATACGACGGCAGCCGCGTGCCGCTCGTCCCCGCGATAGTCTCCACAACGCGCGCTTGGGTTCGGCCGGTTGAATTTTTGGAGCTCGCCGTGGAATACGAATGGGCGAGCGGCCAGTACATGGGCAGCGACTTCGCCAATTCTCAGGAAAAAATGCCCGCCGCATGGACCTTGAATTTCGTCGCGAACTTTTTCATAACCGAAAACGTCCGCGCCTTCGCCGCTTTCAACAATGTCACCGACGAAATCTACGCCTCATACGCGGTCCATTCCGCCTACGGCGATTCGTGGTATCCCGCGCTCGGCAGAAATATAAGGGTTGGCGTGGAATTCAAATTCTAATCCGACGGCGGGCGCGTGAGAATGGGCTTGATGCTCCGTTGGGAGGACCGCCGCAGCCGCGCGGCGTGTTGGCGGTTTTCATATGCTCGTCCGGCTTCCTTTTGACCGCGCCCCTTTGGGGCGATGTTTTTATTTTGGGCGCGCGTTTGCCGCTTGCGCCCCGTATTGAAAGAGCCCGCGCCGGCCGCATACTCCGATGCGGGCCCGCCGGATGGCTCTTTCAAATTGAACTCGCCCGCGGCAGCGCGCTTCCATCCTTTCCGCGGTTCTCGGTTTTTTTGCTTACGGCGACAGCGTTGTTGCTGCGGCGCATGTTATATGCCGCCGCAATTCGCTGCCTCAAAATTTCCGACGCGCGGAATTTTATGTTCTCGCCCGAGCGCAGCCTAAACCCGAAAGCAAGGGGCGATTGGGAAGGATGGAGGCGTTGGCGAAACCGGAGTTCGCAAAGGGGTGCGCCCTCCAATGCGCCATGCGCCTATTGGCGCAGGGTGGGGTTGTACATGTCTTCCGGCGCAATGTTGCATTCGCGCTTCATTTTCAGGCAGTATTCCAGCTTCCCGAAATTTGAGTCGCCGTTATTGCTGCCGAACGTGAATTTTATTCCGCGCGCTTTCGCCGCCTTTATGAATTCGGCGTCCGGAATTTCGTATTTCGCGCTGATTTCGAGAGCCATTCCGCCCTTCGCGAGCGCGTCGAGAACCTTTTGGCGGCGCTCTTTGGTCCAGAGCTTCGCGTAGTCGGCGGAGAGGGCGTCGGGCAGGTATGTGGCGTTCGCGTAAATGTCGGCGGGCTCGCCGAGCACCCCGCATATCTTTTCGACTATCATATCCATGTAGGCCTGGCGGTCTTTTATTTTCACCTCTTCCGGCACCCAGAGGTGGACGCGGCTGCCGTCGCGGTCCTCAAAAGTCATTCCGTCGGTGAACACGTATGCGAACTTTTCGCGCGCGGGCTTTGTTATCAAGTTCATCCACTCGCGACCCTCCGCCTGCATAGCGAGAATGTAGGGTTCGGACTTGTTCCTTTCGATGAACTCGATTGCGAGGGAGTCCTTGTTCACCGGAAAGTCCTTGCCGCAGTTTACCGCGACGATGTAGTTTATTCCGTATTTGCGCGACTGCTTTTGCGCTTTCCGCGCGTCGAGGTCGCCCTTTAAGTGCACGTGGTAGTCCACGGCGGGAAAGTCGGACTGGTGCAGGCCCATGATGCCGTCGGCGCTCTCGGGCTCCGCCTCCGCGCGCACAGCGGAGGGCTTGAGCCTTCTGACTTTGAAATCCTTTATTTCGATTCCTTCTCCGGAGGCGCATTTTACGCCTATTGCGCCCTCGCCGAGCCGCATGTTGCTGTTTTCGGGGGTTCTGTACGGCTCTTCCGGCTCGGCGTATTCGACGAGCTGTTTGCCGTTCACGAAAATTTCGACGAGGTTCCCCGCGACTTTGGCTTTGACTTCCGCCCATTCGCCGTCGTTTGCCATGCGCTTTACGATATTTCTCACCCCGAGAAGGCTTCCGGTCTTGCGCCACCACGCCCTGGAATCGCGCGAATTGTCGATGGCGATTTTGTAGCCCTTGGATAATTCGGCGTCGGAGTGGAACGCGGCAAAGCCCGTCGAGCCGTTTAGCGTGCGGACTTTGAAGGACATCTCGAAGTCTTTGAACGCCCCCGCGTTCAGCTCGGGTTTCAGAATCGCGCTTGCGCCCTTTGAGAGGAGCAGGGCGCCGCCGGGGGCAGTGACGACTTTTCCGCTTATAGTCCAGTTGCCGCTTTTTTCCGCCGCGGCGAAGGCGGCCGCGCCGAACGAGAGCGACATCGCCGCCAATATTCCAAAAATGCCTCTCGCAAGATTTTTCATGCGCAAAATCAAAGAGATAGTTTGCGAAAATCGCAAGACTATTCGCGGGCGCGGGGCGGGCGTCAGAATTTTATCGCAAACTTTCCCCTCTCCGACGAAAACTTCAGCATCCTGCCGGAAAGCGAGACGGTCGCGGGGCTTCCGAGGCGCATTTCGCCCTTGTCGGTCGAGATTTTCACGTCGCCGGAGAGTACGAGGGTGAGGTCTTTTTTGAGCAGCGCGTGGCCGGCGCTCACCGTCATTTTATTTCTTTTGCCGTAGAGGGTGAGCGAAAAATTTTCGGCGGCTATGAAAAAGAGCGGAGGGGTTTTGAGTTTTTGAAGTTCCGCGTCGCCGAGGTTTCGGCAGTACACGTCCACCGCGAGCGAGCGTATGAGCAGCGTCTGCGGAATGGGTATTCCCCATTTTTTCACGCGGCTTTCAAAATTCATCGACTTTAAACGTATCCGCGCCACCGCGTCCCCCGAGGCGGAGCGGCAGATTGTGTCGAGATTTTTACAGCTTTCGGGGTTTGCGAGGGCGGAGTAGTCGATGCCCGCGCCCGCGGTCGAAACCGCAGAGGCCGCTAACGCCAGACAGAGAAAAAGCTTTTTCAGTTTCCGCCGCATCGCAGGTCACTTGCCAAGTTTTGAAAACGCGTCGCCGAAGGAGTTGAATCCGGCGTCCCCGCTCCCGCCGAACCTTCCGCGCCCCCCGCCGGAGCCGCCTTTCCCATGAACCCGCCCGCCGGAGCCCGCGGTTTCCCCCGCGCCGCGGGCGCGCTTTGCGGGGTTGGATTTCAGCGACAGCGATATCCTCTTGCGCGCCTTGTCCACCTCCAAAACGTATGCGCTCACTTTCTGCCCGGGGCGGACGGCCTCTTTCGGGTCTTTGACGAAGAAGTCTGCGAGCTCGCTTATATGGGCGAGCCCGTCCTGGTGCACGCCTATGTCTATGAAGGCCCCGAACGCCGTGACGTTCGTCACTATCCCGGGCAGCCTCATGCCCTCGCGCAGGTCGTCGATTGAGCGGGCTTCGTCGGAGAATTTGAACGCCTCGAATTTTTCGCGCGGGTCGCGGCCCGGCTTGCCGAGCTCCTGCATGATGTCTTTTAGGGTCGGCAGCCCGATGTCTTCGCCGACGTAGTTTTCGAGCCTTATTTTCGAGCGCGCGGAGGCGTCGCGCATCAGCGATTTCACGTCTTCGCCCATGTCGGAGGCCATGCGCTCGACGAGCGCGTACCGCTCGGGGTGCACGGCGGAGGCGTCGAGGGGGTTTTCGGCGCCGCGTATTCGCAGGAAGCCCGCCGCCTGCTCGAAGCCTTTCGCACCGAGCCCGCGCACATTCATGAGCTCTTTGCGCGACTTGAACGGCCCGTGCTCGTTGCGGTACGCGACGATGTTCGCGGCGGTCGCGGCGTTGAGCCCCGAAACGTATGAGAGCAGCTGTTTGCTCGCGGTGTTGACCTCCACGCCGACGCTGTTGACGCAGCTTACCACCACGTCGTCGAGCGACCTTTTAAGCTGCGTCTGGTTGACGTCGTGCTGGTACTGGCCCACGCCTATCGACTGGGGGTCTATTTTCACGAGCTCCGCGAGCGGGTCCATGAGCCTGCGGCCTATCGAGACCGCCCCGCGCACGGTGATGTCCTTGTCGGGGAATTCCTCGCGGGCAACTTCGCTTGCGGAGTATATCGACGCGCCGCTCTCGTTCACCATCACTATCGGCAGGCTCGCGGGCAGCCCGAGAGACCTCGCAAAAGCCTCGGTTTCGCGCCCCGCAGTGCCGTTGCCGATGGCGATTGCCTCGATTTCAAAGCGCGCGCAGAGGCCGAGAATTTTGTCGGCGGCCTCCTTTTTGCGCATCGCCGACTGCTCGGGGTAGATTACGTCGTTGAATAGCAAGTCTCCCTGCCTGTTGAGGCAGACGACTTTGCAGCCCGTCCTGAACCCGGGGTCGATGGCGAGCACGTTTTTCTGCCCGAGCGGGGAGGCCATCAGAAGCTCTTTCAGATTCGACGCGAACACGGAAATCGCCTCGGCGTCGGCGCGCTTTTTCAGCTCAAGGCGCATGTGCGTTTCCGAGGCCGGCGCGAGCAGCCTTTTGTAAGAGTCCTCCACCGCGAGCTTCACCTGCTCCGCGCATTCGCCCGCGCCCTTTGCGTACATTTTTTTGAGGATTTCCACTGCGGGGGCTTCGTCGGGGACTACGCGCATTATTAAAAATCCCTCCGCCTCGCCACGGCGGACGGCGAGTATCCTGTGCGACGGCGCGGTCTTTGCGGGCTCCTTCCAGTCGAAGTAGTCGCGGTATTTCGCGGCTTCCTCCTCTTTGCCCAGCATAACCTTTGAGGACATGACGGCCTCCCTTTCAAAGTAGCCGCGCATTGCCTGGCGGGCTTCGGCGGAGTCGCTCACGGCTTCGGCGATGATGTCGCGCGCCCCCGCGAGCGCCGCCGCCGCGTCCGGAACCTCCCTCTCTGTTGAAACGAATTCCGAGGCTTTTGCGGAACACTCCGAAGACTGGTTGTTGAAAATGAAGTCTGCGAGCGGCTCAAGGCCCCTTTCCCGCGCGACAGTCGCGCGGGTTCTGCGCTTTGGCTTGAAGGGCTGGTATATGTCTTCGAGCTTAGCGAGCGTTTCGGCGGCCGCGATTGCGGCGGAGAGCTCGTCGGTGAGAATGTTGCGCTCGGCGAGGGACTTTTTTATCGCCTCCCGCCTGTCGTCGAGGGCTTTCAGGCGTTCGAGCCCGTCGCGGATTGCGGCTATCGCAACTTCGTCGAGGGAGCCCGTGGCCTCTTTTCTGTACCGCGCGATGAACGGGACTGTCGCCCCGTCGCCGAGGAGTTTGGCTGTCGCGGCGACCTGCATTACCGGCAAGGAGAGGTCTTTGGCGATTAAAATCAAATGGTTTTCGTTCATAAAAAAATTTTCGAGATAATGTTTCAAACGCGGAGCTTTGTAAAGATTTGTCGCCGGAAATTTTCACGCCAAAAATTGCGCCGTTAAAGCGGGACGCGCCGGAATTTCTGCCGTTTTGGAGCGGCCAAATTTTGGTGCGCTCCAAAAAAGATGGCATAAATCCCGATTTTTATTTTTGTATCTATCGGATTTGCAATAAATAAAAAATGTCTTGACTCGGGGGGGGGGGGGGGGGGGGGTTTTTTCCCAAACACTTTTAA
>ENA-UEQL01000360-UEQL01000360.1-human-gut-metagenome-genome-assembly--contig:-NODE-360-length-31744-cov-8.044968_pt1 | contig 31744 bp, 26 predicted proteins | sample MGYA00242905_ERZ507926 | MGnify/ENA primary metagenome ERZ507926 (study PRJEB26167, sample SAMN06115531) | human gut metagenome | host: Homo sapiens | place: China:Henan | collected 2015-09-09 | study...
GCTGTATGGGCATCTTCCAGATTCTTTCCGCAATAGAATTTATAGGCGGCAGACAGGGTGCGCTGTTCCAGTTTGTTAAACAAATGTCATTCAGTCCGCTGATTGTCGGTATTATTTTAGGTATGTTATACGCCAACAGCCTGAGAAACCATTTGCCGGAGACGTGGGTTCCGGGTATCCTGTTTTGTACTAAGCAAGTACTTCGTGCGGGTATCGTACTATATGGGTTTAAGCTGACCTTCCAGAGCGTGATTGCGATCGGCCTTCCGGCAATCCTGATCGATATGGTGATCGTGGTGCTTACCATCTTGATCGGTGTTTGGGTGGGACGATTGATGAAAATGGATAAAGACCTTGCTTTACTGACTGCCACGGGTAGCGCTATTTGCGGGGCTGCCGCGGTATTGGGCGCTGAACCGGTCGTGAAGTGCGAGGCTCATAAGACGGCGGTTGCCGTATCGACAGTCGTGATTTTCGGTACGCTTTCTATGTTTATTTATCCGGTGATGTACCGTGCGGGTATTCTTGATTTAGACCCGGAGCAAATGGGACTTTATACGGGTGCGACCTTGCATGAGGTAGCTCATGTGGTAGGAGCCGGTAACGCTATGGGAAAGGAAATTTCGGATGCGGCTATTATCGTGAAAATGATTCGTGTGATGATGTTAGCTCCTGTGCTAGTGGTCATGAGTTTCATGTTGGCTCGAACCGCCGTGAAGTCCGTGGTTAACGGGGGGAGGAATGGCGGAGGCGTTGCCCCTTCTCGTGGTAAGATCACTATTCCTTGGTTTGCGTTTGGTTTCTTGGCCGTGATTGGTTTCAATTCGCTCGACTTGCTTCCTCATGCGGTTGTAGATGGGATCAATCAGGTAGATACATTCATGCTGACAATGGCCATGACTGCTCTTGGTACGGAGACTAGTATCGAGAAATTTAAGAAAGCTGGCGCTAAGCCCTTTGTTTTGGCCGCTATTTTATATGTTTGGTTACTAGCTGGTGGTTATTTGTTGGCGAAATATGTGCCTCAACTTGCATAAGATCGTATTTTCCTCTATTTTTGTGATCTTAAATAGGTCGTTGTGGATAAGATGAGTCTCTTATCCATACCGTGAAATATAAAAAGATGGCATCAAAGATTACAAAAGGTATCCTTATTTCTTGTTGGATAGTATACCTCGCTATATTAGGGGCGGTGGTAATGGTGTTTATGGCGATAGCGAATGGTTCAATTGGTTATATGCCTCCGGTGGAACAATTGGAGAACCCGATTGATAAATATGCTTCCCAAGTTATCTCCTCGGACGGAAAGGCGTTGGGAGCCTATGCGCATAGCAAAGACAATCGTATTTACGTGAATTATGAGGATCTTTCGCCGGATTTGGTGAAGGCCTTGATCGCTACCGAGGATATCCGGTTCGCCGAACATAGCGGTATCGATGCGCAGGGTTTGTTTCGTGCCATCGTGAAGCGGGGTATCTTGATGCAAAAAAGCGGTGGTGGCGGTAGTACCATTACCCAGCAATTAGCGAAGCAATTATTCTCGCCGAGTGCCGATAATATGATGGAACGTCTTTTCCAGAAACCGATCGAATGGGTGATTGCGGTTCAATTGGAACGTTATTACACAAAGGAAGAGATTATAAATATGTATCTGAATAAGTTTGACTTCTTGTACAATGCCGTGGGAATCCAATCCGCGTCTCGTGTGTATTTCGGGAAGACCCCTAAAACCTTGAAGATCGAGGAAGCCGCCACGTTGGTAGGCATGTGCAAGAACCCTTCTTATTTCAATCCGGTTCGCCATAACAAGCGTACCATCGGCCGTCGTAATACGGTTTTGGAGCAGATGGAAAAGGCCGGGTACATAACCAAGGCGGAATGTGATTCGTTGAAGGCTTTACCCTTGGTCGTACATTTTACCCGTATGGACCATAAAGACGGTTTGGCTCCTTACTTCCGTGAATACCTTCGTCTGACAATGACCGCGAAGAAACCGGAGCGTAAGGATTACGCCTCTTGGCAATCTCAGAAATTCAGTGAAGATTCATTATCTTGGGCAACGAATCCATTATATGGATGGTGTAACAAAAATAAAAAAGCCGACGGAGAATACTATAATCTTTATACGGATGGCTTGAAAATCTATACGAGCATCGATTCCCGTATGCAGAAATATGCGGAAGATGCTGTCCGCGAGCATATGAGTAAAGATCTTCAACCGGCTTTCTTCCGGGAAAAGAAGGGACGTAGCTATGCTCCGTTCTCAAGAGACGTAAGTGTCGGTCAAGTAGACACGATGTTGATGCGTGCGATGCACCAGACAGATCGTTACCGGGCGATGAAGAAGAGTGGAATGGCTGAGGCCGATATGCGCAAGGAGTTTGAGAAGCCTGTCGATATGCGTGTGTTTAGTTGGGATGGTCCGATCGATACGATCATGTCTCCCTTGGATTCGATTCGTTATCATAAGAGTTTCTTGCGTACGGCGTTTATGTCGATGGACCCTCGCACCGGGCAGGTCAAGGCTTATGTAGGTGGTATTGACTATAATGACTTCCAATATGATATGGTGAATGGCGGTCGCCGTCAGATCGGTTCTACCATGAAACCGTTCCTTTATTCGTTGGCGATGATCGAGGGGATCAGTCCTTGCGACCAGATGCTACATGTGCAGCAGCAGTTGATGGACGAGAACGGTCGTTTGTGGGTTCCCCGTAACGCCAGCGCGAAGCGAATCGGCGAGATGGTTACGATCAAGTGGGGATTACAGAACTCGGATAACTGGGTAACCGCTTATCTGATGAGCCAGCTCTCACCTTATACGTTTGTTCGTTTGCTTCATTCTTTCGGCTTGAAGAATCATATCGATCCGGTTATCTCGGTCTGTCTGGGTACTCCGGATGTATCGGTGGGTGAGATGGTCGGGGCCTATACGGTATTTGCCAACAAGGGCATCCGGGTAGAACCTTTATTTGTGACCCGTATAGAAGATTCATATGGAAATACAATCGCGAACTTTACCCCACAGATGAGTGAGGTGCTGACGGAAGATGCTTCCTATAAGATGCTACATATGTTGAAAAGCGTAATCGACGGTGGTACCGGAGGACGTGTACGTTTCCGCTACGGCATCAAGGCGGAGATGGGAGGTAAGACCGGAACGACCCAGAATAACTCCGACGGTTGGTTCAGTCTCTGCTGATCCGCCGCAACAAGCTGGTGGATGTCGGCGGCTGCACGGAGGATCTGGACGACCTTCTCTCCAGATTATGCAAATGAAAATCGAAAGTTCGGGACGCTGACAAAACGGTGTCCCATTCTTGTTTCCGGCAGGTATCCCTTACATAGCCTTCAAGCCAACCACTTGGAGGCTTTTTTTCATTGCAAAGGAGGGATGCCTATGTCCTCGCTGTAGTCCGACCGCAACCTGTCGTACCAAAAAAACAAAACGAAACCAATTCTAAAATTCAAAGGAGAGTTATCATGAAACAGTTTTTTAAAAAGATCGCCAACGCAGTCAGAGCCGCAGTTGAAACCGTGGTTGGAGTCGTCAAGCGGTTCTTTTTCCGGAAGGTCAACCGCACAAGAGCCGCGCTTGCGTCCGTAACCGGTGAGGGCTATGTCGATACCGGCGTGAAGATCATCATTGCCGTTGTGGTCGGCGGTGTCCTGCTTGCGGGTCTGTATGCGCTGTTCAACACGACGATCATTCCGACGCTGACGACGAAGATCACCGAAATGTTCAGCTATTCCGGCACCTGATTCCCGACACAGAAAGGAGAAAAACATGAAGCGCTTTTTTCAGAAACTTGCCAATGCTTTCAGATCGGCGGTGGAAACCGTCAAGATAATTCTCACGCGGAAGGTCACGCAGACCAGAGCCGCGCTCGCGTCCGCTGTCGGTGAGGGCTATGTGGACAGCGGTGTGAAGATCATCATTGCGGTTGTGGTCGGCGGCGTTTTGCTCGCGGGGCTGTATGCGCTGTTCAAGACCACGATCCTTCCGACGCTGAACACGAAGATCACCGGAATGTTCGGTTATACGGGCTGAGAAAGGAGCGGGCATGAAACGGATTCTGAAAAGCAATCGCGGGGAAGGCTCGCTTGGCACGGGGGTAAAGATCATCATTGCCGTGGTAATCGGTGCGCTGGTGCTCGGCGGGCTGTTCGCGCTCTGGAAAACGGTCCTTCTCCCGAAGATGCAGACGCGGGTGGAGGACATGATGGATGTCAACCAAAACACCGCTGTGCAGATTCGCTGTGTGGCGAATGACAGCGGCGCGTCGGTGTTGGAATACAGTTATGACGGGAACACCTGGTTATCCGTCCCGATGACGAACTTTTCCGCCGATGCGGAGATCAAAGCCTATTATGCGGACACGACCGGCGCAACGCCGATGTATATTGCAGGTATCGTAGAGGGCGGTCGCATTTACGTTGCGTCCTCCACGGACGGGTTGAACTGGGCGAAGCGCCGCTACTGGGACTGGCAGAATCAGGTCATCACGATCAAAAAGACCGCCTCCGGCTACAGCTTCACGATGCAGCGCGGCTCCACGCCCTACACCTCCGCCAGCTCCGACGGCATCACCTGGAGCGAAGCCTGGTCGCCTTTGATTCCGATTGGGTAAGGGGGAGGCGAAGACCTTGGGACTCTGTCCCAAACCCTGCTTAAAACCTTCTTGAAAGAAGGTTTCAAGACTTCCAAGAACTTTCAATGAGGGGGATTTGGAATTCTGAATTTGAGTGGGTACAGATTTTGTGCAGCCATGCGAGATTCGGATTCCGGACGCAAACCGGGCTTGCCCGGTTTTGCACCGAGATAGAAAGATTCGGATGTTAGTAATGCTGAAAGAAAAGAGGTAATTATGAAAGGATATTTATATTTCGGGAACTTCCCGCAAGACCGTCGTGCGGTGGTGCTGACGGTCTTATTTCTGTTCTGCATGACAGGGGGTGCAATGCTGATCGGCTTGCTTCTGCACCGCATCATGCAGGGAAAGGGCTACAAAACCCATCTTGCCCCGTGCCTTGCCGTTCCGGGACTTGCGGCGCTGGCGGGGTTTCTCCGCTTCGGGCTGTCGGTCACGGCGGTGCAGGGCGTGTTCCTCGCCTGTCTGCTCCTGTATGCGTCATGTAGTGATCTAACCGACCACCACATGGACGACCACATCTGGGTGACGGTGCTTGCCCTGGGGCTGTGTTCCGTCGGTCAGTTCGGGATCGTCTCCATGCTCATCGGTGCGGCGATGGTCTTTGTCCCGCAGATGTTGGTGTCGCTCATCGGGAAAGGGAACACGCTCGGCGGTGCGGACATCAAGCTGTCAACCGCACTTGCGTTCCTGCTCGGCTGGCAGAGAGGTCTTGCCGCACTGATGGCGGGGCTGTTGGTTGCGGTCATTGTGATGGCAATCGTCCAGAAACTGAGCAGGAAAAAACGCAAACAGCCGTTCGCCCTGATTCCGTTCCTCGCGTCGGCAGCAGCGGTTGTATTCTTTATCTGACAGAAAGGAGACAGGATTGTGTTCAAGAAAACTCCCAAGGCACCGAAAGCGCCGAAGCCACCGAAAATCAAGGTGCAGAAAACCAGAAAGATCGGCAACCGGACGCTCATCGGGATTCTTTCCATCGTGGTCGCACTGCTCATCTGTTTCGGCGTTGCCCCCGTCATCAATCGGGTGGCGGACAGCAAGACCGAGATTGTGCGCGTTAAGACCCTGATTCCGAAAGGCACCTGTATCAATGAAAGTGACCTTGAAACCGTGACGGTCGGGGCGTATAACCTGCCGGAGAATGTCATCCGGAAGAAAGCCGATGCGGTCGGGAAGTATGCAACGGGCGATCTTTATGCGGGGGACTGGATTCTCCCCGGCAACCTGACCGAAGACCCGGATTCCGCAACGGACATTCTGGATTCCCTCGGCAACGACCGCAAGGCGATGTCAGTCACCATCGGCTCCTTTGCGCAGGGGCTCTCCGGCAAACTGGAGACGGGAGACATCATCTCGGTCATCGTTTATTCCAATAAAGACGCCTTTGCCTTCACGCCACCCGAACTGCAATATCTGCGGGTGATAACGAGTACCACCTCGCAGGGCGTGGACAAGTCGGATGTGACCGACGCCACACAGCCCGTGACGGTGACGCTGCTGGTTAATCAGGCGCAGGCGGAACAGCTTGCCTATTATGAAAAGACCGCCTCCATGCACTTTGCGCTGGAATACCGTGGCGACCGTGCCACCGCGCAGAAATATCTGGACGCACAGGCACAGTATTTTATCGACCATCCGAGGGGGAGGGACTGACGAATGCCGACGAACGAAAAGATCATTGCGGTCTGGGGTTCTCCGCACGCAGGAAAAACGGCGTTCGCCGTAAAATTCGCGGAGAACCTGTATCAGAGGACGCGCGGGGCGGTCGTGGTATTGCATTGCGACCTCCTGACGCCGACCCTGCCGATCCTGTTCCCGAACGCAAGGGAGCAGGATCTCTTTTCGGTCGGGACGGTGCTGGCAAAGCCGAACATCTTCCGGGGTGACATCGTATCCAATCTGGTAACGGTCAAGGAGCGGCAGAACCTCGGTTTTCTGGGCTACCGCACGGGAGAGAACCGCTACAGCTTTCCGACATTCGGGAGGGTTAAGGTGGCGGAATTCTTCGCCGTCCTGTCCGACCTCGCGGATTCCATTGTGGTGGACTGCACCTCAGACCCCGAAAGCAACCTGCTGACGGCGGTGTCCTTACAGGATGCCGGAACGCTGATTCGGGTGTCGTCCCCCGATCTTTCCTCGCTGTCCTTCTTTCAGTCACAGACGGGGGCAGGGTTCGGAACGCCGAAGGAGCGCACGGTCAGCATCCTGAATGTGCGCGAGCCGGACACTGCACCGCTTGCCTCGGATTTTGCTTCCCACCTCGGCGCGCAGGTGATTCTGCCGTACAGCGAAGCCCTGCGGGAGCAGAGCCTCGTCGGGACGCTGATTCAGCCGACGAAGGACAGGCGGTATCTCTCCGGAATCGCAAAGGTGACAGAGGCGGTGATCCGGTGAAAGAGATGGAACTGTATCCGCTCCTGCAATTGGCGCAGGGGTATCTGTCCACGCATTATGCGCAGGCGTTGGTTGACCGGAGCAAGGGAGCAGAACTGCGGGCGTATATCGCAAAGTATCTGTACGACACGGGCTATACGGTGGCGGGGTACACGCGCGAAACGCTGACGGACAGACTCTTTTCCGAAATGGCGGAGTATTCCGTCCTGACCCCGTGGCTGGGAAATCCCGATATTGAGGAGATCAATGTCAACGGTTGGGACGACATCGCCCTGACGCACCTGGACGGGCGGATTGAAAAGCTGACGGAGCATTTTTTCTCGCCGGGGCACGCGGTGGATGTCATCAAGAAACTGCTCCACCATTCCGGCATGATTATCGACAGCGCAAGACCGATGTCGCAGGGACACCTGCCGGGGAATACCCGTATCACCGTCCTGATGGATCCCATTGTGGACGGGGAGCGCAGGATCGCCGCGTCCATCCGAATGCTGCACCCGCAGAGAGTGGACAGAGAAAGCCTACTCCGCACCCAATCCATCACGGACGAAATGCTGTCGTTCCTCGAAATGTGCCTGCGGTTCGGCGTGTCCTTTGTCGTAGCGGGCAGAACCTCGTCGGGCAAGACGACCCTGCTGAACAGTCTTTTGAACTCCGTTCCGGACAGTAAGCGCATCTATACGATTGAATCCGGTGCGCGGGAGTTATCGCTCCTGAAACGGGACGCAGAGGGGCGGGTCATCAACAATGTGGTTCACACGCTTTCAAGACCCTCCGAGAACCCGAACAGCGACATTTCACAGGAGGATCTGGTCATGGCGGCGCTCCGCTTTGATCCGGATGTCATCTGTGTCGGAGAAATGCGGGACGCCGAGGCGCACTCGGCAGTAGAGGCAAGCTCCACCGACCATACGGTCGTGACAACCGTTCACGGCGGGGGCGGCATCTTTGCCCACCAACGCATTGCATTCCTGTCACAGCGCCGTTTCCCGATTGATTTTTCTATTTCCATGCGGCAGGCGGCACAGGCATTCCCCGTGGTCGTCTTTGTCCACAAGCTGGAGGACAACAGCCGCAAGGTTATGGACATCTCGGAGTGCGTAGTCGGTGAGGACGGGGGACTGACCTACCGGACGCTGTACAAGTACCACATTACGGACAACCGCTTTGCGGACGGGGCGTTCCGCATGGAGGGGGAGTTTTGCAAGGAAAACACGCCGTCCCCGTCGCTTTGCGCCAAGCTCATGCGCGGCGGAGTACCGCAGGAAACATTACAACGATTTATGAAAGGAGGGGGCGCATGAGTGCCATTTATATTGTCTGTTTTCTCGCCCTGACGGTCGGCATCGTGTTGGTGCTGGGATTGACGCCGGAACAGCTGACCCGTGACCTTGCGGGACTGTTTCAGCGGAGGAAGTCTTTGCGGGAGCAGTCGCTGAACGCAAGGGGCAAGAAGAAATCCCGCCGCATCGCGGTTGCCATGCAGAACATCCGCACGGCTCTGGAGGAGACGGGAAAAGGAAAGCAGTTTTCGGTTGCGCTTGCCGCATCGGGACTGCTTTTTGTGGTCGGCTGTGCCATCGCCATTGCCATCGGAAATCCGTTTCTCATCCCCGTTCTGGCGGTCGCCTTTGCCGTGATCCCGTTTGCTTACCTGCGCCGGACGCTCGACACCTATGAGCGCCATGTCAAAGCGGAACTGGAAACCGCGCTGTCAATCATCACGACCTCGTATGTCCGGAGCGACAGCATCATCGACGCGGTGGCGGAGAACATCGACTATCTCAAACCGCCCGTGAGGGGTATTTTTGAGAGTTTTCTCGCCGAAACGACTTCCATCACGCCGGATGTGCAGATGGCAATCGTCCACCTGAAGGAGAAGATTTCCGACACCATCTTTGAGGAATGGTGCGAAACGCTCCAATCCTGTCAGAACGACCGCACGCTCAAAGACACGCTCATGCCGGTTGTTGCGAAGTTCACCGATGTGAGACTGGTCAATAGTTCCCTCAAAACCATGCTTGCGGAGGCAAGGCGGGAGTATTACCTGATGGTTCTGATGGTGCTTTGCAACATTCCGCTTCTGTACTGCCTCAACCGGGATTGGTACAATGCCCTCATGCACACCACACTCGGCAAAATCGTGCTTGCGGTCTGCGGCACGGTGATTCTCGTCACGGCGTTCCTGATGCACCGCATCACAAAGCCGGTCGAATACAAACGGTAAAGGAGGAAAGACGATGATTTTTACAGTTCTACAGCTGCTTGTCGGCATCTTCTCCGGCATCGGGTTGTGCCTGATCCTTCTGGACCTTTACCGTGTCCCCACCATGAAAACCGCACGGGCGGCGGGAAACCTCGGCAAGAAGGGCAACCGCAAGGTCGGTGTGGCGGAAATTCTGCTCAAGGATTTCTCCGCTTTCCTCGCAGGGAAAATCCGGCTCGGCGAATACCGCAAGGCAAGTCTTGCCGCTGATTTGCGGACGGCGGGTATGGATACCACGCCGGAAGGATATGTTGCGGACGCACTGACCAAAGCATTGGCGGTGGGTATCTTTGCAATCCCCGTGTTCTTTGTGGCAAAGGTGCTGTCGCTTGTTGTCCTTGCGATTGCGGTGACGGTCTGGTTTCTGGAGTACCGCAAGGTCGGAAAGAAAATCCGCACCCGCCGCACGAAAATCGAATACGAACTGCCGAGACTGGTCGGCACGGTTGAGAAAACCATGCAGCACAGCCATGATGTCATCTATATGCTGGATTCCTACCGCGCCCACGCAGGGGAGGAGATGCGGGAGGAGTTGGAGATTACCGTGGCGGATATGCGGTCGGGTAATCAGGAGGTGGCGTTGACAAGGCTGGAATCCCGCGTCGGCTCGACCATGCTCTCCGATGTCACGCGCGGGCTGATCTCCCTGATTCACGGGGATGACAACTCCATGTACTGGGCGCAGCTTTCGATGAAGTTTTCGGACTACCAGCGACAGCTTCTGCGGGCGCAGGCAAACGCCGTCCCTCGCAAGGTGCGGAAACTCTCCATGGCGCTCCTCTGTTGCTTCATGCTCATCTATGTAGCCGTCATCGGGCAGGTGCTTCTGACCTCGCTCGGCGGGCTGTTCTGAGGAGGTGCGCATGAAAGGGTTACGAACCAAACGGGCAGAAGGGTATGTGGATGTGGCGGTTGCCGTCCTCGTCGTGTCCTTTTTGCTTGTGTTGCTGGTCAGCGTATTCGGTCTGGTATCCAAAAAGCAGGACCTGCGCTATATGGCAAGCGAACTCATCGACGCCGCAACCGTCAGCGGGTGCGTTGGACAGGAGGTGCAGAAGCGGTACGCACAGTTGTGCGAGGAAACGGGACTGCACCCGTCCGTGAACTGGACGGCGGCATATTACGATGCGGCAACCGGAAAGGTCCAGCTCGGCGATGTCATTTCCGTTTCTTTGGAGACGGAGACATCCATCCTCGGCTTCGGCGGAGTGCTGTTTCCGGTGAAGCTGACGGCGACTGCATCGGGGCTTTCCGAAGTGTACTGGAAGTAGGGTGCGGTCATGCGGAAACAGAAACGATTTGCGGTGATTCAGCCGCACCCCACATTTTGCGGCGCAAAATGTGCCGGAAAGAATGCCAAGAAAGTCTTACGAAACAACAGCGGTTTTTCCTATATTCTGATCTGCGTGATCCTCTGGTTTGCCGTCATGCTCCTCCTTGCCGGATTGGAGTATGCAGCGGTGGTGGGACGGGTGAAGCAGGAGAAAACGTGGCTGAAGCAGACAGCGGACGGCGTTGTGACCGAATACGCAACAAGGGTCTATGATGCCGTCAAGCAGGGGGCACGATACGCCGACGCGCTGAATCCAGACGCATTGGTCAGCGAAACTTACCGCGCGTTAGGGTTTGGGGATGACAACACCGCGTGCCTGACAAGAACCGAGGGGACAGATGCCCCCCGCGTTGTCCTGATTCTGGAGCGTCCGGAGATCACTGCCGTTACAGCGGACGGTTTCGGTGTCAAGGTCAAATGCTGTGTCAAAGTGCCGTTCACGGTGCTTGGCAGGACCGTTTCGGTACCGGAAACGGTGATGGAAATCGAATCGGTATTCAGTAAAAAATGGGAGGATTGAAAGATGAATCGAACACAATGGTTGGTGCTCCTTGCGGTTGTTGTTCTGCTTTTCGCGGCAATCGGCGCGTGTCTGGCAGGTCGGTGTACGGGAAACAAACCGTCCGCAGAACCGTCAGACCTGACCGTGGGGCGCATCGGAATTCCGGAAGTGCCGAAGCTGCCGGAGCTGACCCGACCGGAAACCGACACCGCCGCGCCTGCGGGCTTGGATGTCAGCCTTGCCACCCGCCCGCGTGCGCCGCAGGTGCTGGAGGTGCTGACCGAGACAGGGAAAAGGGGGAAGGAAGAATGAAAAAACGGATGTTCTTTTTCCTGCTGTGTATGGCTGTCCTGTCCGCTCTTTGGGCGGTTTCGGTCAGCGCGGACACCTACGAACCGGACGGCAGCATCTCGGTGGAATACCTCTTTGACGAGGCAGACTGCAACCGGCAGGTGTATGTCACCTGTGTGGACTACGACACCGGAAAAACGGTGAAAGAGGTGGTGTACTACACCAAAACAGGCGAGGACGGGCTGCTCTCTCTGTCGCTCTACGGCTACGACATCCCACAATCACAATCGGACGATGACGTACAGCCCAGTTCAACATCTTCGCATACCAAGTATCAAGTCCGTCGAGCGCTTTCTCTATCGGAGTAAAGAAGAGCTTGAACATTTTCGATGGTTTCTTCTGCAAACGAAGTAACTGAGAACAGAGCATCGGAGTCAAAGATAGTGCGGCGACCGTAGAAATAAACATGATGGCACACATCATCCAACCCAACTGTTTGAAAAGCACACCGGACATACCGCTTACCATCGTCAACGGGAAGAACACGGCAATCATGGTCAACGTAGAAGCGATTACAGAGATTGCCACCTCATTTGTTCCGTGCACGGCTGCCTGTTTCGGATCGGAGCCACGCTCGATATGGGTCGTTACGTTTTCAAGTACCACAATCGCATCATCCACCACCATACCGATAGCAATAGAAAGTGACGAAAGCGAAATAATATTAATCGTATTTCCACTAATCGCCAAGTAAATGAACGAAGCAATCAACGAAAGCGGAATAGTGATACAGATAATCAGCGTCGCACGCCAACGTCCCAGGAAGAGGAACACGACAATAACAACAAAGAGCAGGGCATAAACAACGGTTTCCGTCAAACTGTCGATAGTATTCAAAATGTTGTCGGAAGTATCGACGATGACGCCGATCTTCACATCACTCGGCAGGTTCTTCTGAAGCCTCGGCAGTGCGTCAGCCACTTTCTTGGAGATTTCTACCGAATTGGCTCCCGACTGTTTCTGAACAACAATCATAGCACCTTGCACACCATTATTATATGTTTCCTGTGCACGTTCTTCCACGGTATCGACAATACGGGCTACATCACGCAAAAAGACATTCGCCCCATTGTGTGTACCCACCACTACATCTGCCAACTGACGGGAATCATCAAACTCACCTTCTACACGCAGTGCATAGGTTTCGCTACCAATATCGAAGAAAAAGTCTTATTCTAAGAAACAAACATTATGAACACGGTCCGTATCCGTTCATTCCGGACGGGTACGGGCTTCATTGTCACATTAAAAGCCATAAATCATGAAACACAAAGCTACAACAGCGGGAACCACCCGCATCGTTTTCCTCGATTATCTGCGTGTCCTAGCCTGTCTGATGGTCATTGCCACGCACAGTTGCGACTCTTTCTACATCGGCCCGGGCGGCGTATGGCAATGCGCTTCGGAGAGCGACCGTTTGTGGATCAGTATCATCGACAGCATCATGCGTGCAGCAGTGCCATTATTCGTAATGACCTCTTCCTACTTGCTGTTGCCCCTGAAGGATGACAACACCACTTTCTTCAAACGGCGTTTCATCCGTGTGCTCGTCCCTTTTGCCGTATGGTCGTGCATCTACGCCTTCTGGCCTGTCCTGATGGGGGACCTGCCCGCATCGGAGCTTCCCATGCGTCTGCTCCATCCCATCTGGAACTTTAATGACGACAGCGGACATCTATGGTACATTTACATGCTCATCGGCCTGTATCTGTTCATGCCCGTCCTGTCTCCTTGGCTCAAGCAAACCGGAAAAAAGGCTGAGCTCGCTTTCCTTGCCGTATGGTTCGTATCGTCCTTCCTTGCATATTTAAAAGAAATCGGGGCAGGCGACATGTTCGGCGAATGCTACTGGAACGAGTTCCACAGCTTTTGGTATTTCTCCGGTTTCATCGGCTATCTGGTATTGGCGCATTACATCCGCCACCACCTGCACTGGAATGCCTCGCGAAGCCTCGGCATCGGCCTGCTCTGTTTTCTGGCAGGTTACGCTGTTACCGCAATCCCGTTCTACTACCGCTCGTTCTCCCATGAACTCGTGCAGGAAGCTATATTCGGTTCTTGCATAGCTACTTTTGCTGTAGTTTTTCCATCGTTCATATTAATGGTAATCATCAGCCGGTTCTTCTTGAAATACCAAAAGCATCCGGTTGTAGAAGCCGTATTCAAAGGGTTGCGTCCGGCAGTAGTAGGTCTGCTGGCAGCAGCTGCACTCGTCTTGATGAATGCTGAAAACTTCGGCAGTTATCAAATAGATTTGTATCAATTCATCATCAGTATAATTATTTTTCTAGTAACCTTTATAGGTACACGGAAATACAAAATCAATCCTATATTAATGATTATACTTTGCGGAGTGGCAGGGTTCCTGCTTTACTGAGAATAGGACGATTATGGGAAATCATCAAAAAAATCCGTATGATCGGCTCCGGAAATAATCATCAACTCTTTGTCATCACTGATTAGATAAAGCCGCAATAGATGGATTACAGATGTTATAACCTTTTCCTGATTTCAACATAAACAATATAGCACCCGGAAAACAGGCGGCATACAAATCAACTGCCACTGCCCCGGAATTCTTTATTCATCGATAGGACGTGAATATAATACCCAGGCAGTGGCAGTAAAAATAAAATCTAAAATTAAAGAAACACTCCCGCTTCTTACAGTTTTACTTTCTTTTTAGTACCCTTCGACTCATTGTGCAAACGATCCAACGCTGTCACTACATACTGGTACTTCGTTTTTCCATCGTTATAAGGTAATGGATAAAAATGGTCACGGGTAATGGCTACAATATGGGAAGCATCATCCAAATTGACTTTTTCTTTTTTATCAAAGCGATAAACCACATATTGTACAGCTTTGTCCATCTCGTCCTTTGCCTTCGGAGCTGTCCAGAAGAGTACCGGACCTTCATACGTCCATACCATCTTCACCTTCTTTACTTTACCTGGAGCCTTATCGTCCATAAAAGGAGATTCAGGAATCAAAGCCGGATAACGATGATACTCCTTCTCCAGCATAGTGCGGTAATTGCCGGCATTATCCACCACTGCAGCAGCATACCATTGACAACTTCCCTGCACGGTAGGAAGCGACCGTTGCAACTTCATTTTGGCAGGCATCTGGTTTTGTAACGGATTACGGGCATCCGCCTTGTTCACCGTACGCATCACATCCTGACCGATAAATAACGGACGCGAAGCGGCATGTTTTGCCCACCAATGTATCAAGTTGTCATAATCGGCAGCAGGATGACCTATTTCCCAATAAATCTGAGGGATATTATAATCTACCCAACCATTATTAATCCACATCAGCACATCTGCATACAAATCATCATAATTCTGAAGACCGCGTGTATCACTTCCATTCGGATCATTTTTCTTGTTGCGGTAGATACCAAAAGGAGAAACACCGAACTTCACCCACGGCTTACACTCGCGCACAGTTTCGTGAATTTCCTTTATCAGCACATTCACGTTGTCACGGCGCCAATCGGCTTTATTACTGTATCCGCGACCATATTGCGCAAAACTGACATGATCAGGAAAATCTTCGCCCGGGTTGGGATAAGGATAGAAATAATCATCCATATGAATGGCATCCACATCATAACGGGTAACAATATCGCGCACAATCTTGCAAATGTATTTACGGTTTTCGGGCAAAGCCGGATCAAAATAAAGTTGACCAGCATAATTCACGAAACGTTCCGGATTCTTATTATACGGATGAATGGGTGATAAGGCAGTAGTTCCCTTTGTCTTGGCACGGTAAGGGTTAATCCAGGCATGGAACTCCATTCCACGCTTATGGCATTCATCAATCATGAACTGCATCGGGTCCCAGTAAGGTGAAGGCACTCTGCCCTGCACTCCTGTAAGAAAGCGGCTCCACGGCTCATAAGAAGATTTATACAAGGCATCGGCTTCTGCACGTACCTGAAAAATTATCGCATTAATGCCTGCGCCCTGCAGACTGTTTAGTTGATTTATTAACAGCCGCTGTATCTTCTCTGTCGGCATTCCCTGGAACTGTCCATTCACACACTGAATCCATGCACCGCGGAACTCACGTTTAGGATAACGTGTCTGAGCACTGACGACAGAAGTAAAAAGTAGTGCTATCAATAAAAGAAGAATAGTTTTTGCTCTCATTTTGTTATTCTTGTTTAATACGCTTGCAAAGATAAGAAAACTTATAATTATCTTTGCATATTAAACCAAATTCAATAAAGAATGTCAGAAAGTAACTATATATCCATAAAAGGAGCAAAGGTAAACAACCTCAAAAACATCGATGTAAACATTCCACGCAACAAGCTGGTCGTCATCACGGGACTATCCGGTTCCGGAAAATCATCCTTGGCTTTTGATACATTATACGCTGAAGGTCAGCGACGCTATGTAGAAAGCCTGTCATCATACGCCCGTCAATTTCTGGGCCGCATGAGCAAGCCTGAGTGTGATTTCATCAAAGGTATACCACCCGCTATCGCCATAGAGCAAAAAGTGAACAGCCGCAATCCTCGTTCCACCGTGGGTACTTCCACCGAAATATATGAGTATCTGCGACTGCTCTATGCACGCATGGGGAAGACTTATTCCCCCATTAGCGGGCAACTGGTGAAAAAACATAGCATTGAAGATATTGTAAACTGTATGCTTTCCTTTCCTAAAGGAACGAAATACACGGTTCTCACTCCTATGATGCCCCGTGAAGGCCGTACACTGCTCCAGCAACTGGAAATGGACTTGAAACAAGGATTTACCCGTATAGAGGTGAACCGTGAAATAGTCCGTATAGAAGATTTTCTGCAACAAACAGCTGCCGAAGATAAAAAACAAAACATCTATCTGCTGGTAGATCGCATGACAGCCGATGATAGCAAAGACAGTATCAGCCGCCTCACCGATTCTGCCGAAACGGCCATGTACGAGGGAGACGGGAATTGCCTCCTCCGCTTCTACTCTGCTGACGGAAGTACGCAGCTGTTCTCTTTCAGCACTAAATTCGAGGCCGACGGAATTAAATTCGAAGAACCGAATGACCAAATGTTTTCATTCAATTCCCCTCTCGGCGCTTGTCCCGAATGCGAAGGCTTCGGTAAAGTGATAGGTATAGATGAACATCTGGTGATTCCAAACCGTGCTCTGAGTGTATATGACGGAGCTGTCCTTTGCTGGCGTGGTGAAAAGATGGGGGAATGGCTACAGGAATTCATTCATGAAGCTCCCGCCCACGATTTCCCCATCTTCGCCCCTTATTATGAACTGACACAGGAACAAAAAGATTATTTATGGCATGGACCTAGAAATAAGGCCTGTATAGATTCTTTCTTCAAAATGCTGGAAGAAAACCAATATAAAATACAATATCGTGTGATGCTGGCACGATACAGGGGAAAAACTATTTGTCCTGTCTGCCACGGAACACGCTTGAAAAAAGAAGCCGGTTATGTAAAAGTAGGTGGAAAATCCATCTCTCAACTGGTTGACTTACCTATTCACGACTTAAAAGAATTCTTCCGCACTCTAGAACTAGATGCACATGACACAGCCATCGCCAAACGGATCTTAACGGAAATTACCAACCGCATCAACTTCCTCATGGATGTGGGTTTGGGATATCTTACACTGAACCGTCTCAGCAACTCGCTCTCCGGCGGTGAAAGCCAGCGCATCAATCTGGCCACCTCATTAGGCAGCAGCTTGGTAGGCTCACTCTATATCCTGGACGAGCCCAGTATCGGATTACACAGCCGTGACACCGACCGGCTGATAAAAGTACTTCGTCAGTTACAGGAACTGGGAAATACCGTAGTAGTGGTAGAACATGATGAAGAAATAATCCGTGCTGCCGATTATATCATTGATATCGGTCCTCAAGCAGGACGTTTAGGAGGACAAATAGTATATCAAGGCAACATGAACGATCTTCAAAGAAACAGTAACAGTTATACGGTGCGCTATTTGTTGGGAGAAGAAAACATAGAGATTCCCCGATGCCATCGTCCGTGGAACAATTATATAGAAATAAAAGGTGCGCGTGAAAACAACCTTAAAGGCATTGACGTAAAATTTCCACTGAATGTAATGACGGTAGTTACGGGAGTCAGCGGTTCGGGGAAGAGTACGTTGGTACGTGATGTCTTTTACAAGGCATTGAAACGCGAATATAGTGAAGCTAGCGAACGGCCGGGTGAGTTCATCTCTTTGGAAGGAGATGTACAGCTGGTGAAAGATATTGAATTTGTAGACCAGAACCCTATCGGAAAATCATCACGCAGCAATCCGGTAACCTATGTAAAAGCATACGACGAAATACGAAAACTCTTTGCCGAACAGCCTCTTGCCAAGCAAATGGGATATACTGCCGGATATTTCTCATTCAATACCGAAGGCGGGCGCTGTGAGGAATGCAAAGGTGACGGTACGGTAACCGTTGAAATGCAATTTATGGCAGATTTGGTACTAGAATGTGAGTCTTGTCATGGAAAACGTTTCAAGAGCGACACGCTGGAAATAAAATTCCAAGACAAGAGCATCTATGACATTCTGGAAATGACAGTGAATCAAGCCATTGAATTCTTTGCCGAATACAATCAAAAAAAGATAGTGAAGAAACTAATTCCATTACAAGAAGTGGGATTGGGATATATAAAGTTAGGACAAGCCTCCTCCACTCTTTCCGGCGGCGAGAACCAACGCGTAAAACTAGCTTATTTTCTGAGCATAGAGAAAGCACAACCCACTATTTTTGTATTCGATGAACCAACCACAGGTCTGCATTTTCATGATATCAAGAAACTGCTGGAAGCATTTGAAGCCTTAATCAGCCGCGGACATACCATTATCATTATCGAGCATAATATGGATGTGATAAAATGTGCCGACCATGTGATTGACCTAGGACCCGAAGGAGGAAATATGGGAGGAAATCTGGTAATTGCGGGCACTCCGGAAGAGGTTGCAGCATGTGCGGCATCTTATACGGGACAGTTTTTACGTGAAAAACTGGCGATGGATTCTCCTGATTGATTTTTTATTCACCGTTGATTGTCCAAACTGACACAAATTATTAAATATGATTATACGCAATATACCACTAGATGATAAATGGGAATTTAAAAGTGATTTATTCTGTTCTGTAAATTTAGCATTTTGTGGTATGATTGCAGAATCATTTTACTAAAAATCTGTTTTAATGTTTTCCACATTGTCAATCTAAACGAAAATATGAGTAAATTTAGAATTGAATTAACAACCTTATAAATCAACAGAATATGAAAAAACTTTTTTTACTACTCTTGCTGTTCCCTTTCCTATTGGGATGTTCACAAAAAGAGAAAGAATTCACCGTTCTTCAATGGAACATTTGGCAAGAAGGAACTGTAATTCCCGGTGGTTACGACGCTATTGTGAATGAAATAGCCCGTCTTCGTCCGGACTTCGTCACATTGAGCGAAGTACGTAATTACGAAAACACCAATTTCACTGCCCGCCTAGTGCAATCATTAAAGGAAAAAGGAGAAACCTATTATTCCTTCTATACCTATGATACAGGTCTGTTAAGCCGATACCCCATCACTGATTCATTAACCGTTTTTCCCGAAAAGAATGACCACGGCAGTATCTATCGCCTTACAGCCGATATGAACGGACAGAAAATAGCAGTCTATACCGCTCATCTTGATTATTTGGATGACGCCTATTATAATGTACGCGGATATGATGGTTCTACTTGGGAAGAAATCCCTATCCCCACTACCGTAGAAGAAGTATTAAAGAGAAATGTAGCCTCACAACGCGATGACGCCATCAGACTATTCATTGAACAGGCAAAAAAAGATCGTGCAGCCGGCTACACCATCATTTTAGGAGGAGATTTTAATGAACCTTCACATCAAGATTGGACTGAAGAAACCAAAGACCTGTATGACCATCATGGCTTTGTAATCCCCTGGACAGTTCCTGTCCTGTTAGACGAAGCCGGATTGAAAGACGCCTATCGAGAATTCTATCCAGATGTATTAAACTATCCCGGCTTCACTTATCCTTCGGATAATCCGGCAAAGCCCGCCGACAAAATAACCTGGGCTCCCAAAGCAGATGAACGCGACCGTATAGATTACATTTGGTATTATCCCGAAAAGGGGTTGAAAGTGAAAGACGCCGCCATTTTCGGTCCGAAAAATTCCATAGTCCGTGCACAGCGTGTTCAGGAAACATCTAAAGACAAGTTTATAGAACCATTGGGCGTATGGCCTACAGACCATAAAGGAGTACTGGTTACTTTCCAATATCCCGCCAAATAATATCGTTTTTCCCAATATTTCTGTTATCTTTGTCCAATAACCTAATTTATTATCCTATGACCAAATGTACACATAAGCAGTTAATGACCGCCTGTATGTTAGCAGGCACATTGATGTTGGGAGCATGTACCAGTACTCCCCCTGTAACAAAAGAGGTATCCATTGTACCCATAACCAACCATCTGGAGGAAACAAACGGTGCTTTTGTATTGAAAAGTAATACCTCCATCGGTGTTATTGACGCCGAACTAATTCCCGCAGCCGAGTATTTGGCCGATATGCTTTCCGGTGCCACAGGCTACGACCTTAAAGTAAAAGAAGGCGAAGGAACCATCACCCTTGCCTTGGGGGATGTTCAAGGAAAAGAAGGTGCCTATACCCTGACAGCCGAGAGCGATAAGGTCAACATTACAGGTAACTCTTACGGAGGTGTCATTGCAGGTATCGAATCCCTCAGACAGCTGTTTCCCCCGCAAATAGAATCTAAAGAAATTGTTAAAGGTACAGACTGGGCCATACCGGCCGTTAACATTCAAGATGCCCCCCGCTTTGAATGGAGAGGCATCATGCTGGACGTATCCCGCCATTTCTACACAATAGATGAGGTGAAAGAATTACTGGATGTCATGGCCCTTTACAAGATGAATAAATTCCACTGGCATCTTACCGATGACCAAGGATGGCGTATCGAAATCAAGAAATATCCTTTACTGACGGAAAAAGGAGCCTGGCGCAAATTCAATTCCCATGACCGCGAATGCATACGTCAGTCAAAGACTGACAACAATCCGGATATGGCAATTCCCGAAGACAAGATACGCATCGTAGAAGGTGACACCCTATATGGAGGCTACTACACTCAGGAAGATATCAAGGATGTCATAGCATACGCCAAAATACGAGGCATAGATATTATTCCCGAAATTGATATGCCGGGACACATGCTGGCAGCTGTGAGTAACTATGAAGGTGTTTCCTGTTTTAACGAAACCGGTTGGGGAAGCGTCTTCTCCTCACCTGTTTGTCCGGGGAAAGACTCTGCATTGGAGTTCTGCAAGAATATTTATGCAGAACTGATAGCCCTTTTCCCCTATAAGTATGTACATATAGGAGGTGACGAAGTAGAAAAAACCAATTGGAAAAAATGTCCGGACTGCCAGAAACGTATGCATGACAATAATCTGAAAACCGAAGAAGAACTGCAATCATGGTTCATTCATGACATGGAGAGATTCTTTAACGGGAAAGGCAAAGAAATGATAGGCTGGGATGAAATCATTGAAGGCGGATTGTCTAAAACAGCCACCGTAATGTGGTGGCGCAGCTGGGTAAAAGATGCAGCGACCAAGGCAACGGCACAAGGCAACCCTGTCATTTTCACTCCTAACGGACAATTTTATTTGGATTATGCAGAAGACAAGAATTCTATGGCAAGCATTTATAATCTGGATACGACAGACAACCTGACTCCCGAGCAGCAGTCGCTGATTTTAGGAGTGCAGGGAAATATTTGGTGCGAATGGATTCCTTCCAACGCACGTATGCAATATATGGCCATTCCACGTTTGCTGGCTATTGCCGAATTAGGTTGGAGCAAACCGGAGCAAAAAGACTGGAATGCCTTCAAACAACGCCTGTCTGATCAGTTTGAACGTCTCAATATCATGGGTATCAATTACCGTATACCCGATTTGGAAGGCTTTAATGCCGTCAACGCCTTTATCGGTGAAGGAACCATCAATGTAACTTGCCTTGACCCCACTGCGGAAATTCACTATACCACTGATGGCAGTACTCCTACTTTACAATCTCCCGTATATGAAGGTCCCATCAAAGTGACTGAAACCACAGACTTTACTTTCTGCACCTTCCGCCCTAATGGAAAGAAAGGTGACATAGCCAAGACACGTTTCATCAAAAGTGAATATACCCCCTCTGTAACTGCCGCTCCTTCCAATCCGGGTTTGAAAGCTACATGGCACGAATTTAAAGGAAATAAATGCAGTGAAATAGAAAAAGCTCCGGTCAATGGTACTTATCCAGTGGAAGACGTTATGATTCCTAAAAAAGTAAAAGGAAATATCGGACTGATTATCAAAGGATATTTCAATGCTCCTCAAGACGATATCTACACTTTTGCACTCCTGTCCGACGATGGTAGTACATTGACCATAGACAGTGAACAGATAGTAGACAATGACGGACCTCACGGACCTAAAGAAATAGTGGGACAAAAGGCATTGGCGAAAGGATATCATCCAATGGAATTACGTTATTTCGACCAAAACGGAGGACAACTGAAATTAAAAGTAACAGGTAGTGATGGTAAAGAAATTCCGTTCACGCATCTCTATGCGCATTAATCTCACATAAAAAGTTTTTCCACCACAGATTATACAGATTTACATAGATTGAATTTCAATGAATTCTCCCATTCAATAATCTGCGTAATCTGTGGTGGAATTACATCAATCAGAAGTAAACTCCGAACCCTATCTTGAAGCCTAATTTACTAAATTCTGAAATATCACTAAAACTCAAGTCATAATATACAGACGGCTCAATAGTCACATTTCTGCCCAAGAAAAAAGCATATCCGACTTCCGGTGTCAAACAAACCAGATTCTTTTTAAATCCTACACAAGAAAGGTGCTTATACGCCATTCCCAATCCTCCATAAATACCGCAACTGGAAAAATAATAACGTCCTTGTGCACCAATACTGGTTTCATCCATTCCATGTTCTATATAATTGCCCTTAAAATTCAGCAATACAGCCACATTATCGGCTACAAACGCACCACCGGTCAAAGCGAAACCAAAATTTGTACCCTCATTCTTGCTATGAGATAGGTCAAGCCCTGTCAATGAAGCATTCACATACCATACCTCCTTCTCAAATTGAGCATGTGCACTCAGTGCAGTCATTACCAACAGCATCAAGCTGACTAAAATTTTCTTCATAATGTTGTCGTTTAATAGTTATTTTTTATTTTCCAAATCACGTTCACGTCTTTCCTCCGCCTTTTCTTTCTTACGAAGGACAATCCATAACAACGCTATTATCATATAGGATAAACCTACTGTGAGATACTTTTCCGTATCACTTATTTCCGTATTACGCGGAATAAAACAAACGGCCATCGCTGTAGTATAAACCAACAAAGCGACAGGCAACCAAATCGATTTTCTATATTTTTTCATAAACTATGCTGTTTTGTTTCCTATACCAACTTACAAACCCTATAGCGGCTACCAACGTGCAAAGACCACCGATTATATAAGATACATAATCAGAAAGTGCCAATCCTTCGGGAGCAATGCAAATATAAGTAGAACATACAGCCGTCATAAACAAGGCAGGAAACAAGGTAATATAATAATTCTTTTTCGCACGTACCAGAAAAACAGTGACCGCCCACAAAGTAAACACAGACAAAGCCTGATTACACCAGGCAAAATAACGCCATATCATATCAAATCCCGCCGCATCACGCTGACTGTACAACAATATACCGATAGTTACCGCAAAAATAGGAATACAAATCAATAAACGTTTCGCTATACTTTTTTGTTCCAAATGCATAAAATCGGCAACAATCAAACGAGCTGAACGTAAAGCGGTATCTCCACTGGTAATAGGAGCGGCAATTACCCCCAGTACAGCCAATAAACCTCCTATCGTACCCAACCATTCCTTGGTTATGCTGTCCACAATAATCGAAGCATTACTCTCCTCCATACCATTTTGATGAAAAAAACAAGTAGCGGCAGCAGCCCAAATCAATGCCACGATCCCTTCGGTCACCATCGCTCCATAAAAAATAGGACGGCCATACTTCTCATTCTTCATACAACGTGCCATCAACGGAGATTGTGTGGCATGAAAGCCACTGATTGCCCCACAAGCAATAGAAACAAACATGATAGGAAAAATTGGTAATCCGGCAGGGTGGGTATTATGCAGCCCGTCCGTAATTTCGGGCAATGCCGGATGATTCCATAACAACATCACCAAAATCCCCACCGCCATAAACAATAAAGCAATGGCAAACAACGGATATATTTTTCCTATAATCTTATCTACCGGCAACAATGTAGCCAACATATAATAGACAAATACGACTATAATCCAAAAAGTAACATCCATATACTCCGGAGTAAGTTTGGCAAGCAATCCGGCAGGTCCTGCCACAAAAACCGCTCCGACTAATATCATCAGCACAACCGTAAAACCGCGCATCAACTGCTTTGTGGGAAGGCCCAAGTAACGACCGATAATTTCCGGCAAACTCTCGCCATCATGCCGAATGGAAAGCATTCCGGACAAATAATCGTGTACCGCCCCGGCAAAAATGGTACCTAAAACAATCCACAAATAAGACGCCGTACCAAACTTCGCTCCCATTATAGCACCGAAAATAGGTCCTAAGCCGGCTATATTCAAAAATTGAATCATGAAAATCTTCCAAGTAGGAAGTGGAATAAAGTCAACACCATCCGCCATGGTCAGGGCAGGTGTCTTCCTTATCTTGTCAGGACCGAACACACGTTCCACATAACTTCCATACAAAAAGTATCCGCCTACAAGAACCAATAATGCAATAATAAAGGTTATCATATTCTATTTTTTGTTTTGTTGGGGCAAAAGTAACGAATTAATTGATTACTTCGTATCTTTGCCCTAAAATTAAAGTAAATGCGAACATTCTTTATAACTTTATTACTAGTCATAGTGAGTTTATCACCCGTTTTCTCACAACCTAAATATGAAATCCGTGCCACCTGGCTCACTACGCTCGGAGGAATGGACTGGCCTCGTAACAAGGCAGTAAACGCATCAGGCATCCGGCGTCAGCAAAAAGAATTATGTGATATACTGGATCGCCTGAAAGCCGCCAATTTCAATACGGTATTGTTGCAAACCCGTCTGCGCGGAGATATGATTTATCCTTCCGCCATAGAAACTTTCGCCGAATCACTGACAGGTAGCACAGGAGGGAATCCCGGATATGACCCTTTGGCTTTCGCCATCGGAGAATGCCACAAACGCGGCATGGAACTACATGCATGGATTGTTACGATTCCTGCCGGAAACACCCGTCAAGTACAATTGCAAGGACGTAGCTCCGTAGTACGGAAAAACCGGACTATTTGCAAACTTTATAAAGGTAACTGGTACTTGGACCCGGGAAATCCGGGAACCAAAGAATATCTGTCATGCATCGTAAAAGAAATAACTTCCCGTTATGATATAGACGGCATTCATTTCGATTACATCCGCTACCCTGAGCAAGCCGACAACTTTCCCGACAAGGACACCTACCGGAAATACGGCAAAGGTAAGGAGTTGAAACAATGGCGGCGTGATAATATCACAGATATTGTGCATAGGCTCTATACCGACATCAAGACTATCAAACCCTGGGTGAAAGTCAGCAGTTCCCCTATTGGCAAATACCGAGATACCAACCGATATCCCTCCCGTGGATGGAACGCTTATCATGTAGTTTACCAAGATGCTCAGAAATGGCTAAAAGAAGGTATTCATGATGCGTTGTTCCCGATGATGTATTTTCAGGGAAATAATTTCTATCCTTTTGCATTGGATTGGAAAGAGAATTGCGGTAACCGCTGGATAGTACCAGGTTTGGGCATTTATTTCCTCTCTCCCGACGAACAAAATTGGCCGTTGGACGAAATAGTCCGCCAACTTCATTTCACCCGTCAGATAAAACTAAACGGACAAGCCTACTTCCGCAATCGTTTTCTATTGAACAACACCAAAGGCATTTGGGACGAACTCCAAGAGAATTTCTATACCACTCCGGCATTGATTCCCCCAATGACCTGGATGGACAGCATCCCCCCATCCACTCCGGCCATGCCTTCCCTGCAACTGTTGCCGGACGGCAAAATGCACATGAGCTGGCAGATTTCCACAGATAACAACGGAGGTCTTGTCACCTATCATCTTTATGCCTCGGATACCTATCCGGTAGATATCACAGATGCCGGAAACTTACTGGAAACCTATCTCACCCATACGGAATACGAATATACCCCTACTTCACCTTGGCGACAAAAACGTTATTTTGCCGTAACAGCTGCCGACCGTTTTGGAAACGAAAGTGCTCCCTTGGAACTGAATGCAATTTCAGAAACGGACATACCTTTACTAAATGACGGAGATATTCTCACCCTGCCTGAAATAAAAGAGGCAAAGACAGTGAAAATATTTACTGCTACCGGTGAAGAAATAAAATATTTTGTTTATGCACCCCAAATGTCCATAGCCTCATTACCCGGCGGATTCTATACAGTATATATCTTGAATAATGCAGGAGCACAAACCTTTGTCGGAACAATCGTAAAATAAACACATAGCAAAAAGTAAATTTGGGCAAAGCGTAGCGAAGTACATTCAAAGTGTTATTCTACGTGAAGAAAGGCAGTGCCAAACCCAACGGCAACCTGCCTCTGATGTGTTGTATCACGGTGGACGCGGAAGTTGTAACAAAATACTCAAAGATATAAGCATACAATGCGGTTTCAAGGTTCGTTTGACCTACCACGTGGCAAGACATTGTGCATTGTCTTTATCGCTCAAATTGAATGGGTTGCAAAGATTGGCTTCTTGATAGGTAACGATTTAGAAACGAGCGAAGTTCTGTATTCTGCCTTGTTAAACCCAAAGAACGCTGACTTCAAATGCAAAGGTAGTGGATTAGTTTGGATTATTATCATTCTTGTCCTTTAATCTTTTGATTTCTTTATCAAAATCACTTTCAAGCAAATCCATTTCGCGTTTGCGATAGATGGCGAATTCCTTTTCTGCCTTTTCAATCGCCTGTTTATGTGAAATACGTCCCTTATCAATCAAAACCTTTCGTTTATGGGCAATAATCTGATTATCCAATGCCTCTATCCAATCTTTCATGGTCATGGGATTCATTTCCAATGCCTGGAACTCGGCAAAGTCCAAGAAACCGGAAACAAGCAGATTCAAACGCTGGAGTTCTATTTCTGACAAATAGTTCTTGGCAATCTTCACATCATCCTTAGTCACATAGTTGCCTTTGAAGTTCGTCATACCCACAAACGGCTTCTCATTATCCACACGATTGTAGATAACTTCCGCTGCCGTATTTTCGTGAACGGCATAATGGAGCTTGTTTTGCACGGTGGCAAAAAACATCTTTGTCATCTCGTCCCGTGGGTCATAGTCCGTGGCTGTGGCATATATGTCCGTAACCTGTTGATAGAAGTTACGTTCACTACTACGAATATCCCTGATGCGTTGCAGCAACTCACGGAAGTAACGATTACCCCCTTGCTTCAACCGCTCATCATCCATAGCAAATCCCTTTTGGATATATTCATGAAGCCGTTGAGTCGCCCAACGGCGAAAACGGGTTGCAACCTGAGATTGCACACGATAGCCCAAGGCGATAACCATGTCAAGATTGTAATGGTCAATGTTACGTCTCACCTGACGATTGCCTTCCTGACGAACTAACAAGAATTTCTTGTTAGTTGCTTCTGTGAATAATTCTCCGTCTTTATAGATGTTATCTACATGTTGGCTGATATTCTGTTGTGTAGTACAATATATTTCCGCCAACTGATTCTGTGTCAGCCACAAATCTTCATCGGAAAAGCGAACAGACACACGTATTATCTCATTATCGTCTTGATAGAGTATTATTTTGTTATTCTCACTCATGATTAGCGATTGTCTTTTTTCTTGGAATTTGAACGATAAAGGCTATCAGTGATGATACCTCTAAATATATCTTCATTAAGAAATTCTAAAGTACGATTTAGCTCAACAACATTATTGGTCGGTAACACTAACTCATTGTTCCCATTAATTTGTGCATTGATTCCATATTTCTTTAAAAGACTTGTTTTCGTTCGAAACGTCTTTCGCATAAAAGTAGCAATGTTGTTTGTGCTAGATAATAATTTTATGAGTCGACGAGTTTTTATGTTTGCGATATGTTTTATATTCTCTGCATTTACATCTATACCTTTTATTTCGCCAAATGATTCAATTTCTGTATTTGTGGCTTCTGTAACAAAATCTATTAGCGAAAATATTTGATTTGCAATTGTATAACTTTGAAAGTACAATTTCCCATTTTCATATATTGCATGAATTTTATCTTCTACGATAAAGGCAGAAGTATTCATTTTAGCAAAAATGTTTCCATGCTCATCTTGCAGTTGGCTTCTTGCCATGTCTGTAAGGCTGATATAGTCTTCTTCATTGTATTTGACAACGCTAATATCTGTATTTTGAACGGTAATTTTTGCCATTGTAATTGATGCATTGAGTTTCAATCACAAAGATAGCTATAATTTGTGAGGTTGCATTCTTTTTATATGGACTATCTACAAAGATAGGATGCAGTTTTTTTTGATAGTAGGCATTATTCCCCGAATAATTTTATTAACTTTATAAATGCAAAGAGTTATTTGACAGCATAGCACCGCAAATCGCTGATATTCGCACGGTTGCTAAATCGTTACCTCTGTTTCTCAAATACTACGCTAAAAGTTTATTCTTCAATCGGTTGCATCAAACTGATGAAAATCTAAAATAAAATGCAAACTGCTTCTTTGGCATGACACATTATGTCGTTGCAGATGCCCGGCTCTCAAAAAGTTTGTCTGCCGGGCATATCCATCTTTGTCGTTAAGTTATAATCTGATAAAACTTTACGTACTGTTATTTTTTGTTTCCGCACTGCAATGTTTTTGTCTCGCCACCGTATCATACTGATATACAACGACATGAAGTGACAGAATTTTCTGTATCCCCACAAAGTGTTTTTTTCGTTTTTCCTTGTAGAAGCCAGCTTGTCAGATGCCGGTTGTCATATTGGATACGTAATCCTGGTATATTTACGGCAGTATCCGTGCAAGAAGAGTGCACCATCTGTACCATCACCCAGATGAACAGGCCCTGTCATTCGGGTGAATAGCCGTTGTCACCTGTGTGAAACTGCCGCTTCACACAGGTGAAGCAATAAAGCCATAAGGCTATTTTCATGGTAACATACTGCCGACAAGGTATATCTGTTGGAGTTTTGCCGCTATGGGTGTGGTGGGCGCAATGTGGTACATTGACCAGCGATTACCAACCGTTTCGGGGCCTTTACAGATATTTTCACACCGGAACATACTGATAATTAAGACGATGAGGTGACGGGGGAATTTTATATTTCACGTTAAATTAGGCCGTGTTTTCTTTTATAGTCTTTAAGATCTTTGATATTGATGGGGGATGGTTTGTACTATGCGTCTTTCTTTATAACGCTATATTGGCAAGTGTAATTACCTGGTTAGGAGTGAGCTTCATCGTCTTGGCCTTCTCCGTGCGTTCAAAGTTCCAGAACTTGTCGCTCTCTTTCTTCATGCGTTCCAGGAATTTCTCGATGGATACATTCCAATAGATATCGTAGGTGTTAGGGATAAACATGCAGGCGATGGTGGCTGTATCGTAGCCCATCTTCTCGCAAACCGCCTCATCTGTGAGTGCCTTCTTGATTTCTGTGCTGTCGAGCATCAGTTTCTTGCTCAGCTCCACGGCGAGCTTGTCGATGGTGCGTACGGAAGGTATGGTGAGGTTGACTGGTTCCTGCAAACCGTTCTTCATGTGACGCCAGACCTTGAGTGCTCCGTCTCCAGGATGGATGGCGTATCTACCGGTGCGGATGTGGTCGGCATAGCCTGAATGAAGGGTGAGGGTGCGGAACGCCTGCATCGGGATGCTCTTGGCGATAGGCTGCACCTTATTATATACGGAGTCGATGTTGTCATCGGCGTCGATATACACATACTTGGTTTCGCTGCTTTTCGAGAATGATGAGAAGCAGTAGAGATAACCTACGATGGCAATGACGGCGATGCAGCCGATGGCGCCATAGAGGTAAAACTTAGAAGTTGTTTTCTTTTTCTTCATTTTCTTTATCTACTTAAAACATTTTCTTTTCTTCTTGAAATATTTCTGTTCGTCTTTGAACTTGATCTGTTCTTCTTGAAACATTTTGGTGCAAAAGTACAGTAAAAATGCCAAATAGCAAAGCGTAGTCAATTAAAATAGGTTAATTCGCTGATTCTTTATCCGTGGTATGAAGAATTTCATTACCTTTGCATCATTGAAACTGAGGAATATTGACATATTAAAACGATAGATGATATGAGAATGAAATTTACAATATCATACAAGGCAGAGTGGGGGGAGTCTTTGCATGCCGATATCACCTTCTTCGCACGTGACGGAAAGTGGAAGGTGGTAGATCTGGCGATGAACACAGTAGATGGTTATCATTGGATGGCTGAAACCCAAACTTTGGAAAACCGTCATCAACCCTTTGTGGCTGTAGCCTATTATTATAAGGTGGTAGATGCCGAGGGAAATGTGGTGCGCAGGGAATCTGTTGCTTCTCCTAGAGCCTATGTGTATGAGGCGAACAGAAACTATATCCTGTCCGACTTCTGGCTGGATGATGAGAATGAGCTGCTGGGCGGTTTCATCAACTATACGGCTCCGGTAGTCTGGACGGGTGATGAGGCAGCCAAGCTACCTCTGTTCGAGCAGACCGTGATCTTCAAGGTTTCTGCTCCTCAGCTTCACGAGAGTGAGGCTGTGGCACTGCTGGGTAATCATCCAACTTTGGGCGACTGGAATACCGACCATTATCTTCCGATGATTCATCAGGGCGGAACCAGTTGGGTGCTCTCCGTCAACGTACAGGCTTTGGAGGCTCCGCTGGAGTATAAATATGTGGTTGTGGATGCCAGGACCCATCAGTTCAAGAGATGGGAGTTTGGTGAGAATCGCACCATGGGAACAGGTATCGCCTATGGCCATGATGAGGAGGAGAAAGCCAACCGCTATGCGGTTAGCGGTTCGGATGAAATCCGACTTTATTCCAAGGATGTCTGTATCCTTCATGGCGGTGAATTTCGTGTGAAGAAGATGCCGCCTCATGCTCAGTTTAATTTCGATACCTATATCTTCGACTTGGATGGTACCTTGCTTTCTACCCTGGGCGATTTGGCTGCGAGCTGCAATTATGCTCTCAAGACGAATGGCTTTCCTGAGCGAAGCGTAGATGAGGTGCGCCGCTTTGTTGGAAACGGTGTCAAGAAACTGATGGAACGTGCCATCCCGGATGGTTTGGAAAATGAGAAGTTTGAACAGGTGTTTGCCGATTTCCGCAAGCACTATATGATGCATAATCTTGATACCACGCAGCCTTATCCGGGCGTGATGGAAATGTTACAGGAGTTGAAGGATAGAGGCAAGAATATTGCCGTGGTGAGCAATAAGTTTTATGCTGCCACCCAAGCCCTCTGTCGCCATTTCTTTGGCGACTTGGTAGATGTGGCTATAGGTGAGCGTGAGGATATTCAGAAAAAGCCAGCCCCGGATACTGTAAATGAGGCTTTGCGTCAGATGAATGCCGATAGGGAAAGCGCTGTCTATATCGGCGACAGTGATGTAGATGTCATGACCGCCAAGAACAGCGGAATGCCTTGCATCAGTGTACTTTGGGGATTCCGCGATCTCGAATTCCTTATCGCACATGATGCTAGAATATTTGTTACATCCCCACTGCAGATCTGTTAGTTGATTCCGTGTTCTTCTACGAATTTCACCACATCATCCCTGTTTGTGTCAGAGATAGGCACCGCCAGTTTGCCATAGACTACCTTCATGTTCTGGATGTAGTCAAAATTAGTTAGATTGGCAATGAAAGAGCGGTGCACTCTTCTGAATTTCTGGCGCGGAAGTTTCTCTTCCAGGCGTTTCAGGTTGCCCAGGGTCATGATGTTGTTCAGTGCACTCACCACCTTTGCCGCCCTGCTGTCGTTTCTCGCTATTCCGATGCAGCCCATGCGGTTCATT
>ENA-UEQL01000372-UEQL01000372.1-human-gut-metagenome-genome-assembly--contig:-NODE-372-length-31439-cov-9.536637_pt1 | contig 31439 bp, 21 predicted proteins | sample MGYA00242905_ERZ507926 | MGnify/ENA primary metagenome ERZ507926 (study PRJEB26167, sample SAMN06115531) | human gut metagenome | host: Homo sapiens | place: China:Henan | collected 2015-09-09 | study...
TCGAAGCGCGGCATGATCCAGCCCATAAACTCATGGTTCTCAGTACCTTCGTCCAACACGGTGAATTGGTTGTCGTAGATACTAATCATCTCATCGAGTGCCACTTGGTGTCCGCTCAGCACATTACCGGCGACATAGCGGCAAGGCAACTCCTTATGCACATTGCAGGCAATCACACTCGATACGGGCATACCCGGCAGCACATTGTAGTACTGCGCACCGTAAGCCAGCGGTCCGGTGAGAGCCACTTTCTTCTGCATATCCACGATACCTTTGGTCAGCAGACGCCCGATGATACTCAGGTCTTGGATGTTGATGGTCCATACCGTCTCACCCTTGGCGATAGGTGCGATGTGGTTGATTTGCACACCCACATTGCCTGCCGGGTGCGGACCGAACACCTCGTACAAGGTGCAGTCTTTCAACTCACGGAACTCGATGGCTTTCGCGCCGCCACGAATACCCACATACACCGGTGCGACCGTGCTCAACGCACTTACAGCGGCCTGTAACTCTGCCAATTTGCCTTTGAGCACCCACTCGTAGTCCGGTGCCACGGGAGCAGAATCGAAAGTAGAGATGAAGATGGCCTTCGGCTGCTTGCTCGGCATAGCGATGCAATCGTAAGGACGCTGCTTGATAAGACACCAAAGACCCGACTGAAGCAGCAGGGTCTTTATGTCGGCAGACTTATCAAACATCTCATACGCGGTGCAAGCATCTGCCTCAATGTCGATAGACATCACTTTTCGGCGGTCTCCACGGACGATAGCCACGACCTTACCGCTCACCGGCGATGTAAACAACATCTGCTCAAATGCTTTGTCGTGAAACAGGGGCGAACCTGCCTTCACGCTGTCGCCTTCGTGCACCATCAACTTAGGAGTGATGCCGGCGAAATGGTCGGGAACAATATGGAAGACAGTGGGACGATTGACACTACCGAGCGTCAATGCAGCCTTGCCTTCGAAAGGAATGTCCAAACCATGTTTCAGTTTGATTTGTTGCATGATTGTTAATTATTTTGTATTATTTTCTTTCCGAATACAAAAGCGCAATGCGGGCAGGTTTCACTCTATCTGCCACCCTAATCGACCCTGTTTTTCACGCCCACACGCCACTACACCGCATAAAATGCGTGCAAAGTTACTACATTTTCCCGATATACGAAAATAATTTTCGATATTTCCAAGAAAAATTCCGAATGTGGAAAAATTGCCTTATCTTTGTGGACAAATTGTTTTTAGAGAATGTTTAGTTTACTTGCACTCGTTGCCACCTTCGTGGTAGAAAGCAACAAGGAAATATCGACAAGCGGTGTTCTCCCCGAGGGGGCAACCGCCGGCTATGTCTGCACCGGAAGAAAGGGGCAGATGACTAAAGGTCAGCAAGCCACACTCGCCCTACAAGGTTGGCAAAACACTGATATAGAGGGCGTTCGGCTGTCTATGAAGTCTAACAAATCCAGCGGAGCAGGGGCATTGCAGATGTCGATTGACGAACAGGAAGTATGGACTATTTCTGACTCCGGTTTCGACCAATGGTGCGGCGGATACACCACCGAATACACTGCAATTATTCACGCTTTCAGTCCGGCAATAAAAAGCACCAACGGCCAAATTAGCATTCGTATCGAGGCAAGCACCAACTCGCTCTACATTGAAAAATATGAAATCATCTATCAAAAATCCGCTGCGAAGCCTTATTCTATTGATTTACAGACAGAAAACGGTACTTATTCTCGTCTGACAGAGAGCCAAGCAGGGAGCGGAATCGTATTGCCTACCCTACCCGATGAGGACGGGTGGCGATTTGTCGGTTGGGCAGAGAAAGCCGTCGAAAAGACCACTACACGACCTACCGTTTACGCGCCCGAAAGCACCTACTATCCCCGCACAGACTTGTCGCTTTGGGCAGTCTATTCGGATGATTTGCAGGAGGTAGAGATACTACAACGAACCGATTGCAAAAGCGGTTCTTACGCCATCGCGTTTCCGATTCTCAACGCTGCTTACTCGGGAGAGCCGGACAACTCCTCCGGATTGCTGCCTGCCAGTGAGATTTTGCTCTCGACCACAGACAGTATTTGGTACGAACGGCAATTCGAAATTACGCCCGAAATGGTGTATTACATCGATTTTGCGGCCGATAGCACTGCCACTATCACGCATGTATCTTCCGCAAAATCAGTCGGTTGCAAAAACAAGAAGTTGTACGATACGCCCACCAAGTGGCAGTATCGGCTATTGCCCGACCAAACCGTGGCATTCTTTTTGCAGGAGGGCAACAATAGTGAGTTGGTGCGTACATTGTGGGTTTCGGTGGAGGAAAACAAGAACTTCTATGGTAAACTGCTTTCTGCTTACGAGCGGACACTTTGCACCCAAGCATTGCTATACGAAGCACCTGATAATGAGCGGATTATCTACTACACCTCGTATCCGTTGCACTCAGATATTCGCTACATTGGGGCGCAGGAACAGCCTACACAAACCATCCAGATAGGAATTTACAAATTGCAAATCGTACATGGTAAAAAGACAATAAATTTGCGAGAATGATATATTTTTGCTATCTTTGCACGATTCGTGGACTTTCTATGCGTGTATCGAGACTTAGCCGAAATCTAAATCGGGTTTAGTGCTCGTCTAGAAAGGGAAGTCTGGCAAAGATGTTGTATTTTTTGCTTAAACCTAACAACAAACACCTCTTAAATATATTTTCGTATGAAACCATTGAGATGTACTATTTTTCTCTGCCTATCGATATTGCCGATATGGGCGAATGCTGATGTGATGACCGACATCTTAGACGGGAAGTACAATGCCAAAAAAATGTCTATTGAGCAGATAGACAGTGTGTTGGGCAATAGCGACAACGGGCGGTTCCGCTTAGAATATGAGAACAAACAGCAACTCTTTCGCAGGTCGTTTATCGCAGATTACTATATTGTTGATACTCAAAAGAATACACGCAAGCACCTAAGCGACACGCTTGTGCGCGATGCGGTGTTGTCGCCGAACGGCAAATACATTGCTTTTGCGAAAGGCAACAACCTATATCTGCACAAGTTGGATTTTGGTACCGAGGTAGCAGTTACTCGCGACGATAACCCGGAGATAATCAACGGAATAGCCGATTGGCTATATGAGGAGGAGTTTGGAATTACCTGTATGTTTGCTTTCTCTCCGGACTCGAAACAGTTGGCTTTTGTGCGCCTCGATGAGACGCAAGTGCCGACATTCTCGTGGCAGGAGTTTTTGAGTACGACCTACCCGCGTGAGCAATCGCTCCGCTACCCCAAAGCAGGAGAACCGAATGCGAAAGTATCGGTATGCGTGTACGATATCAAGGACAAGACTATCCGCACGATGCAGACACACGATGCGGACGAGGATGTGTATTTGCCTCGTTTGCGCTGGACCAACCCGATACAACAAGGCAAAGAAGAGAAGCCGAGCGAGTTGGCAGTACTGCGACTCAATCGCGACCAAACGAGAATGGATGTGTTGCTCTGCAATCCCCGCTCCACCGTTTCGCGACCGCTATACAAGGAGGAGAGCAAAGATTGCTTTGTAGATTACGAACTGTTTGACCAATGGCAGTGGTTGCAGGACAACCGCATCATCGTATTGAGCGAGAAGAACGGTTGGCGGTCGGCTTATCTCTATTCTGCACAAGGTATTGAGCAAAAACAACTGACACCGAAAGACATTGACCTAACGGAGATATACGGGTTTGATGAGAACACGCAAACGCTTTATTATCAGGCGGCTACCACTCCACAGACGCGGAATGGGTATATGCTCTCGCTCAAAAAAGGCGCACCGGTTTGCCTCACTGACGGCGAGGGAATGCACAACCTGTATTTCTCGGGCGACTATCGCAAGATGATAGATGACTATCAATCGGTTTCTCAGCCCGACACCTACACGCTCTATAACTTGAGCAAAGACGGAAGTAAGAAGCGGGTTGCGGTTTTGCAAGACAATGCCGATATTGCTCGCGATTGGCAGGCCTTGGGTATTCCCGAGACGGAGTTTTTCTCGTTTACCACAGAGCGCGGCGACCAACTGAACGGGTGGATGATTTTGCCCAAAGGATTCGACAAGAACAAGAAATACCCCGTGCTGATGATGCAGTATTCGGGTCCGCAGAGCCAGCGCGTGCTCAACCAATGGCGCAAGCGTTGGGAGTACTATTTGGCAGATGCGGGGTATGTAGTAGCCTGCGTGGACGGGCGGGGTACGGACTGCAGAGGTCGCCAATTCAGAAATGCATCGTATATGCAATTAGGGCGGGTAGAGGCACAAGACCAGATTAGTGCCGCTAAACACTTGCAGACATTGCCCTACATAGACGGCAACCGAATGTGCTTGTGCGGGTGGAGTTATGGTGGTTTTCAGACGCTTACGACGATGTCTCAGTCTGACAGTCCGTTCCTTTGCGGTATTGCCATTGCGCCCGTTACCGATTGGCGGCTCTACGACTCGGCATACACCGAGCGATATATGCGGCGACCGCAAGTGAACGAAAGTGGGTACAACCAAAGCAACCTAACCGACAAAGGCGACCGCCTAAACGGCAAACTGCTGATTGTACACGGATTGGCAGACGACAATGTTCACGCACAGAACACCTTATTATATATAGAGTCGCTAGTGGAAGCGGGAAAACAATTTGAGATGCAAGTCTATCCCGATGACAACCACTTCCTAAAGAAACGCTCCAACTACGAGCATCTGCACCGCAGACTGATGGAGTTCCTCGATAGGACTATGGACGATGGACCGCTACGCTAAGGGACAATGGACAAAGGGCCGCTGCGCTGATGGACAATGGATTTGGACAACAAACAAAACAAATAATACTATGAGTAACAATCAGAATCGAAACATACTCCCGATAGTGGTGATGTTTCTCCTGTTTTTTATGATTGCCTTCGTAACCAACTTTGCGGGTTCGATGGGCGTCATTGTTAAGAATCAGTTCGGTGCGAGCAATGCGATGTCGCAGTTGGGAACACTTGCCAACTTTATCGCTTATGCCTGCATGGGTATCCCGGGCGGTATCATTCTGAAGCGTAAAGGCTACAAGTTCACCTCTCTTTTGGCAGTATCGGTAGGTTTCTTAGGCGTTGGTATTCAATGGCTTAGCGGCTATGCAGAGAGTTTTGGCGTGTATGTATTGGGTGCTTTCGTAGCCGGTTTCTCGATGTGCTTGCTTAACATTGTAGTTAACCCGATGCTCAACACCTTGGGCGGCGGCGGCAAACGCGGTAACCAGTTGATTCAGTTCGGCGGTTCGTGCAACTCGATTGGCGGTACTATTGCACCTATCTTCTTGGGTTATTTGATCGGCGGACAAGCCAGCACGGCGAGCGTATCTGACGCGGCACCTGCCATGCTCACGGCTATGCTGATTTTTGTGGTGGCTTTCTTGGTAATTTTCTTCACAGACATCCCCGAACCGCATATCGAGACGGCAGAACAACGCGAGGCAGCCAAACTGAACAAGGATAACTACAGTCCGATGTCTTTCCGTCATTTTGTACTCGGTGCCATCGCGATTTTCTTCTATGTAGGCGTGGAGGTAGGTATTCCGAATACTGCCAACCTATATATGTCGAACAACCCATTGGTAGGGCCTGCTATTGCCGGTACGGTGGTAGGTTTCTATTGGCTGATGATGATGTGCGGGCGTTTGCTCGGCGGCGCGATAGGCGGCAAAGTGAGCAGCAAGGCTATGCTCGCTGCCGTATCGGGTACGGCTATCGTGATGCTGCTCTGCGTGATGTTCTTCCCCGAGACTTGGGTAGTAAGTTTCAAGGGCGTGGAACTGCCTGTAAGCATGATCATTATGTTCCTTTGCGGTCTGATGACGAGCGTTATGTGGGGTGCTATCTTCAACCTCGCAGCCGAAGGATTGGGCAAGTACACTCCTGCTGCCAGCGGTATCTTTATGGCATTGGTTTGCGGTGGCGGTATCCTGCCGTTCTTCCAGAATATGCTCGCTGACCATGTAGGCTACCTGCTCTCGTACATCGTGCCCATCGTCGGACTGCTGTACATCTTGCTCTATGCATTGTGGGGCAGCAAGAATGTCAATAAAGACATCCCGACTGAATAAGCCTACGCCTTAGGTTAGCAAACTAAAAAACTCCCGTTCCGGATAGGGGCGGGAGTTTTTTGTAGTGTTTCTACGAAGGTGTGTAGGTATTGCTGCCTGTTGTAGCAATTTGACATTTTGTTTGTATTATGCCAATTATACTGACAAAATGCTATTTAGCACAGTAAGTCTTAGGTCTCGATGAGGTTTCGACGAAGTCTCGACAAAAACGGCTCTTTCTCAGGATGACAAAATGATAGGGGAAAGGGGAATATGATAGCAATGTGAAGCAGATGACTCATGCTTGGTAAAGTACAGTACCAGCAGGACGAGGTTTGATAACAAGGAACTGTATGATGAGATGTAAGCGGGCTTGGCAAGCCCGCTGCGAGGACACTTCGCGAGGATTTTTTCTTTTTTTGGCGGAGATTCAGGGGGCAGGTACAACTTTGGCATGGTTTCTTAGAATATAACCGAAGGAACATTTACGAATAGACATACAAAAAGAGGGCATCGATGAATTCAGACGCCCTCTTTTTTGATATTCGTGTGGATGAAAATACTTGGTTTAATCAATCTCTTGCCCCATAAGCGTATAAGTTTTGTCGTCACGGATGATATACACCTGCCCATTGCGGGAAATCTTGTGAGTTTCGGATTGCAACTGCGTGGAACGGATATGATCGATGTCGGTAGCAGGGGAAGTTGTAGTAAATATACCTGCGTAAGTGGTCAGGATTGCATCATCGATATCCGTAGCCGTGATAGTGTATGTATAGGTAGTGGCGCAATCTAAGCCATCAACCACAAAGCGGAAGCCGTTGCCCGTTGTTTCGGCTTGTGTGGAGGTTTGCGCAGTATGGCGAGCAGGAGCAGCGAAACGCATACTCTGCAAAACACCATCCGCATCGAAGACTAAAGCGTAGACCAATGCACTATTAGTGCTAATTTCTATTGTATAAGCAATCGCATCTTCTACGGCAGGCCATGTGATAGTAACCTTGTTTTCGTCGGGGGTAAATATAGGCTCCTCCACATCTGCAGACATGGCACTGATGGGCAGTACCAGGAAATCTTTCCATACTGTCGAAGCATTGTATTTGGGCATAGATTCCATAGGTACATAGAGAGAAATAGTACCAACCTCCACTCCATCGAAAACATTCCCTATCACACTTGGCGGTTCTATGGCATAACAAGTCACATAAGTCAGATCACTACAATTCCAAAATGCCTCAGTTTCAATACTTGTTACACTATTTGGAATGGTAATAGATTCAAGATTGCTACAATTACTAAAAGTGTAGTGTTTAATTTTTGTTATGCTATTCGGAAGGGCAACATATGTGAGGCTGCTACAACCACTAAAAGCCATACTTCCAACACCTTGTACACTATTAGGGATAATAACAGAACTCAGTTTACTGCAATTTGTAAAAGCGCTTCCTCCAATACTCGTTACACTATTTGGGATGGTAATGGACTGCAGGTTACTGCAACCTTCGAAAGCGCTTCTACCAATACTTGTTACACCATTGGGGATAACTACAGAGATAAGACATGTATCACCACTAAATGCATCATTGATGGAATCTATATTAGCAGGAATAACCAAATTGGTAAGAAGCACATTGCTCAAGTATAAATTTCGTGAGATATTTACAGGATTAGATTTTTTATTCATCATATACCAACCTGCCACATCACCAATATAATTTGTTTTGCTTAGGCCACTGTGGGTAAAAGCATACTCTCCAATACTCGTTACACTTGAAGGAATGGTGATAGTGTTTAAGCGATTCATACGATAGCATAGATAGGCAGGAATAGTATCCACCTCATTACCAAATGTGAAGGATTGGACACTTCTTGCTGCTTCATAAAAAGGAGCTTCCTCCTCACGACTCCAACCACAACAACTTTTAACATTCCAAACAATTGATGTCAGATTATCACAACCTGAAAAAGCATAGGGACCTATGTAGGTTACACTTTTGGGGATGGTTATAGAAGTAATTTTATCACACCCAGAAAGAGCATAGGAGCCAATGCTAGTAGTACCTTCTCTAATAGCAACATCCTTTGGTAATATACCCTTGTAACTATATAAAAATGAATTAATATAAACTAATCCATCTCTTTGGCTATTCAGCCAATATGTGCCATCAAGAGCTTGATAGCCAACATATTTGATATTTTTACCAACTGTAATAGAAATCAATGCACGACAATTCTTGAATGCTGCCACGCCAATACTATCAACACTATTCGGGATAGAAACAGAAGTTAAATTCACCATCCCATTACAAAGGTTACTTGGAATACTTTTCACTTCTTCGCCAAAGGTGAAAGAAGTAATGTTATTTGGACAGAAAGGAGATGAATCACATTCAACATGCTCCCCAAAATAGTCAGCGCAAGTGCATTTTTGTGCATTCCATACTATAGATGTTAGGTTGCAACAACCTCCGAAAGCCCCATCTCCAATGCTCGTTACATTTTTGGGGATAGTAACAGAGGATAGACTACTACAACCCTCGAAAGCATTATTTCCAATAACTATTACATTATTCGGTATCGTAATAGATGTCAGACTACTGCAATCTTTAAAAGTACCCGATATACTCGTTACGCTATTGGGGAGAGTAACAGAGGTAAGACTACTACAATCTTCAAAAGCACCCCATTCAATACTCGTTACGCTATTGGGGATAGTTACTGAAGTAAGACTGCTACAATCATCAAAAGCATAATAACCAATGCTCGTTACACTATTGGGGATAGTTATTGAAGTAAGACTGCTACAATCCTCAAAAGCATTATCACCAATGCTCGTTACACTATTCGGAATCGTAACAGAGGTAAGACCGCTGCAACCAGAAAAAGCATACCATCCAATACTCGTTACGCTATAGGTTTCGCCATCGTAGGTAACCGATTCGGGAATGATGACTGAAGTAAGTCCCGAATAGTTGTCGGATGACCATTGTTTTTGGTACGTTACTTCTGCTGTACCATCGTCTTTAATGTTGTAGTACAGGTCGCCATGCTTGAAATCGTATGCGAATACACTCATTGTGGCAAACAGAGCCACTAATAATGAAAATAGTTTTGTTTTCATACTTCTTTACACTGATTTGTGTCGTGCGCAACTTCTAATTGGTTAAAGAACTTCATTTGAGATTATTTTTGAATTGTTGATAGGCGAATTGTGCGGTGTCATACTCATCCGGGAATATTTTATCGTGTGTGTATCCATTATTGACACATTTCGTCTTGATATAGTCCGCTAAAGATTTGTGTATGTTTAGACATTGTATTTTCTTTCGGAACATCGATAGATCCTCCAATGGATCTGTGTCTGAATTATTGTAGATCAGTAACCCCTTTTGTGCAATCATATTGCGGTTTGGAATCTGATATATAATTCTATTCCTTACAAAATTACCATAGGTGGCTTCTTGATTGATATAGAACACACTTATATCATTCAACTCTTTCGTTGTAAGAAAAAATCGAGGCTTATTTTGATATGCCGATCTCTTTCTTCGGTCTTTAAGATCAAGAAAGGCTTCTTGTAAAGGCTGTTTCTCTATCTTTCTCTCTGCTTCCTTAAAACTATTATATAAAGTTTGTAGGGTTGCGTCTCTTTTAGACATTCCATTGTCTATGTAGTACAATGAGATATAATTGTCAATCTCGGTGCCGGAAGGTGAGTTTTGCATTTTGTAAGTACAAAAGAACAATGCGACATAGATATCCGTACTAAAATCTATGTATGGGGTCGGTGCACCATAGTGCTGTAGATAGGTATAGAAAAACGAATCGCTAAGGTTTTTGTTTATGGCCTTATAGAATTGCAGTAGGTCTTGATTATGTTGCAAGGGACGAATAAGCGACTGAACAAAATCCCAATAGGAGCAATCGCATATCTTATCGTATTCTTTCCCAATATATTCTCTTTGCCCGGAAGTGTACATCTTGTACTTTGCTTCGTTAACCCCCCTAAAGAAATAAGTAGTTTTGGTCTTGATTAAGGGCATTATAGCATCATCGAATGCCTTTTGACTGTCGATGGTCTTACAAGAGAATATACTCTCTTTTTCCGACAACTTGGTGTATTCTGGTAATTTTGCCATATTGGTATCAGAAATTGCGTTTAATATCGTCTATGGTTAGAATCTTAGATACGAGGAGTAACCTATCCTCGTCTGATATTTCTGAAGAAGTTCCGCCAATACTCTTAAAGTCTTGAATGCTACGAATCAAAACCAGTCGCTCCTTATCATTAGGGACAAGAATGAAAGTAATATCTGCATTGCTGAATGTTAGTAACATTGTTGGATGTTGTTTTGGTGGTTTATTTTGGGACAATGCTGCGCTATCTGCTTCATCGTTTTTGATAAAAACCGTATTATATGCTTTTCTCCATTCACGCTCTTGGTAATTGTTTAGTCGATACCCTTAGGGGTTCGCATACTTATTGTATGGCTTAGCAAATGCGAGGAGATTATTGCATTTTTTCGCATTTCTCATCCTTTTGTTCTTGAGCCAATTGGGCTATGAATCTTGTCAACGGTTTTCTTGTACTATTGGGGAAATAACATACAGGAGTCAAGTTCTTTGCATTTCCCCAAACAGAAGTCATACCAATTCCATATTTTCCATATGTAATTGCCGGGATATGCGATAATGGTATGTCACAAAATGATACCATCGGGATACTTAGTTGCAATATCTCACCATCTGAACACTTAAATTCTTCATGACAATAATGCCCTATGAAACCAGATTGCAGTATCCCTAACAGTTTTTCCATACTTTTGGTATAATGGAAAAAAGAATTACTACAGATTCGACTCATAATGGTTTCCTTCTTGTTTACTAATTAGTATTTGTTCTTTATATGCAGACACAAAGAAAGCGCAGACCTCCGAGTTGCTTATCGCAAACAGAGGCCTTCGCATTGCCTTACACTTCAATAAACAACAGGAAACCTACGCTGATATGACCATATACCACACCCTTACAAGGAATGTGGTCTGACAAAAGTCACACCCATAGGCATCTACTGCGGCTTTGGTTTTGAAGTGTATAGAAAGTTGCGAAGTTTCTGTTCACAAACGCAAAGCGTCAATAAACGCTATTCAATATGTCAAAAACCTACCCTAATGCGAGGACATATCCCCCTCAGCGTAGATTCGGCGGCAAAGGTACAACAAAAATTTCACTTTACCAAATAATACAAACAATAATTATCAATAATTGGTTACTTATTCTATAGCAATATCCAATACAAAAAACTCCTGCGCCGGATTAAGGGGCAGGAGTTTTTTTATGATCGGCGAAATAGATATTCTAGGATTCTAGGAAATCTAGAAGTCTATGTAATCTTAGGGATTTATTCTATTCCGAGGCTGTGTTTGATAGCGGGGACGCGGGCTTCGGCAGCGGCGGTAGCGGCTTTGTAGTCTGCAATCGTAGGCATATCGGCAGGAATCTCGAAATAGAACTTAATCTTAGGTTCGGTACCGGAAGGACGAACACTGACTTTGAGTCCGCCGTCGGTAAAGAACTGAAGGACATTGCTCGTAGCATTGAGTGCCATCGTGATAGGTTGCTCACGCCATTCACCGTCCACTAAGTCCTTTTCGATGAGCGACTTGTAGTCTTTCATCTTGATGACTTTCTCACCGGCAATCTCCATAGGCGGGTTTTGACGATAGTCAGCCATCATCTGTTGGATCTCCTCTGCGCCTGCTTTACCAGGGCGAACGACATTGATAGTCGTCTCGCGTTGGAAGCCAAACTCCTTATATATATTAAGGAGATACTCGTAGAGCGACATACCCTGGTCTTTGGCGTAAGCAGCAATCTCGCAAATCAAGCAGATAGCCGACGGAGCGCATTTGTCGCGCACTGCATCGTAGCCGAGCCAACCAAAACTCTCCTCACCGCCACCAATGTATTTATGAGTACCTTCCCACATACGGATACGATTGGCAATCCATTTGAAGCCTGTATATTCATCGGTGAGCGTAACGCCCTCTTTGTCGGCGATACGGCGGATAACCTCGCTAGTAACGATGGTCTTAACCAGATAGTTCTCAGGACGCATCTTGCCCAAGCGTTTGAGGGCTTTGATGTTGTAGTAAGAGAACATCATACAGGTTTGGTTACCATTGATAATCACCCACTTACCCTCATCGTCGCGGCAGACAACAGCCAAACGATCGGCATCGGGGTCGCTAGCGATGACCAAATCGGCATTGAGTTTAGCACCGAGGTTCATACCCATGGTCATAGCCTCTGCATTCTCCGGGTTGGGGCTTACGACAGTAGGGAAATTGCCATCGATGACCATCTGCTCGGGCACGACATGGATGTTTTGGAAACCCCATGAGCGTAGGCACATCGGTATGATCTGGCGACCTGCGCCGTGCAACGGAGTATAGACGATGTTGAGGTCTTTTTGGCGCAAGATGACATCTTGGTCGATCATCACGGTTTTGACAGCCATCATATAATCGTAGTCGATCTCACCACCGATGATCTCGATAAGATCTTTGTTGCCTTCCCACTTGACATCCTCCATCTTTACCTTGTTGACCTCATCGATGATCCCTTGGTCGTGCGGTTGCAGCACTTGCGAGCCATCTTCCCAGTAGGCTTTGTAGCCATTGTACTCCTTGGGGTTGTGGCTTGCGGTAACATTGACACCACCTTGGCATTTGAGATGGCGGATAGCGAAACTGACCTCCGGAGTAGGACGCAGGCTCTCAAAGAGATAGACCTTGATACCATTGGCGGAGAAGATGTTTGCCACCGTCTCGGCAAAGAGTCGTCCGTTGTTGCGGCAATCGTGTCCGACTACTACAGCCACTTGACCATTCTGCACATTCTTGAAGCCATTCTCGGCTTGTACGCGGAGCAGATAATTGGCATAGCCTTGCGTGGCCTGCGCCACGATGTACTTATTCATACGGTTGGTACCAGGGCCCATAATGCCTCGCAAGCCGCCCGTACCGAACTCGAGGGTACGATAAAAACTATCGATGAGTTCCGTTTTATCTTCGGCTTCCATCATGGCTTTCACTTGTGCCTTGGTCTCGGCATCGTAGTTGCCATCGAGCCACGATTGGGCAACTGCCATCACGCGTGTAAGTTCTTCATTCATATCATTCAGGTATTTAGTTGATTATTATTTTGTGCAAAGATACGACTATTTTTTCAGATAGCCAAATTTGTTTTCACCGAAAGCCGAGAAACTGCATCAAAAGACACAGGACTCCGTTAATTACGACTAATTGACGATTAACTGCACAGTCTAAATAAACATTCAAACATTAATTGCCATATAATTAGACATTAATTTCTGTCTCGCTATAAGGCTTTGGGCTCCATTAATGCCCATTAAATAGCCATTAAATGGCTCCGCTAAGGGCGATTAATTGACCGTTATCGTCAGTCGCGGAGGACATAGACCGCATCGAGGTTTCGCCCGAAGCCGTCGTAGTCGAGGCCGTATCCGAGAATGAACTTGCGGGGAATGCGGATAGCCACATACTCGGGTTCAGCATCGGGGTGTACGAGTGCCTCGGGTTTGAAAAGGAAAGATGTAACTGCCACAGAACGAGCACCTTGCTCACGGAGCAGTTGCTTGAAGCCATGCATAGTGATACCCGTATCGACGATATCTTCGACCACGATGACATCTCGGTCTTTGACCTCCTCTTGCAAGGGAACGATCATCCGCACATTGCCGGTGGTAGATGTACCCTCGTAAGACTTGAGTCGCACGAAAGTAATCTCAGAATGCAGGTTGATTGCCCGAAACAAGTCCGCCGCATAGATATAGGCTCCATTGAGGACGCAGATAAATAGAGGTTCACGCCCTGCATAATCGGTATTGATACGGTCTGCCACAGCACGGACAGCCTCTTGAATCTTATCTGTAGTGATGTACTCGTCGAAAAGACGGTTATTGAGTTCTATTGTACGCATATCGGTTCTTATTTAGCAAATAGGTTTTGTTTCGGTAGCGGCTTTGACGAAATCGACAAAGAGCGGGTGCGGGTGCAGCACCGTGGAGGAGTACTCGGGATGGAACTGCGTGCCGATGTACCATGGGTGGTCTTTGAGGCAAAGTATCTCTACCAATCCCGATTCGGGGTTGACGCCCACGCACTCCATACCGTGCTTCTCAAAGTCGGTCTGATAGTCGTGGTTGAACTCATAGCGGTGGCGATGGCGTTCGTAGATAAGGTCATCTTGTGGCGGATTTTGAGAAGCAGCGTAGATAGCCTCTACCTTGCTGCCTTTTTTAAGGCGACAAGGGTATGCTCCGAGGCGCATAGAGCCGCCTTTGTTGACCATTTGCTTTTGTGCCTCCATCATATCTATCACATTATGTGTGGTTTGCGGATTGAACTCAGTAGAATTGGCATCGGCATACCCCAAGACATCGCGTGCGAACTCGATAGCCATACACTGCATACCCATACAGATACCAAAGCAAGGAATTTTGTTCTCGCGTGCATATTTGAGCGCAGCAAACTTGCCCTCTACACCGCGTGAGCCAAAGCCCGGGGCAATAACCAAACCTTGAATACCGCGGAGGCGTTGCTCCACATTGTCGGGCGTGAGGTCATCACTCAAGACAGAGGTGAGTACCAGACGGCGGTCGTTGTAGGCGGCCGCATGAGTAAGTGATTCGCGGATGGACTTGTAGGCATCTTGGAGTTGGACATACTTGCCGACGATAGCGATATGGACTTCTTCGGTAGCACCCTCGAGGTGCTGCAAGAAGGTGTTCCAACGCGTCATATCGGGAGCCGGCACTTGCGTGGTATCGAAGCCAGTGCAACGCAGTACCGCCATATCCAAGCCCTCGGACAACATATTGAGCGGCACACGATAGATAGTAGGTGCATCGAGCGATTGCACTACGCAGTCTTGCGCCACATTGCAGAACAGAGCCACCTTGCGGCGCACATCTTGCGGTATGGGGTGCTCGGTGCGCAGGACGATGATGTCGGGTTGCACGCCCTCTTGCTGGAGGTCTTTGACGGAGTGTTGCGTAGGCTTGGTTTTCAGTTCCTTAGCCGCAGCAAGGTACGGCACATAGGTAAGATGGATACAGCAGCAGTCGCGCCCAAGTTCCCAACGCATTTGGCGTACTGCCTCGATATAGGGTAGGCTCTCGATGTCGCCAACGGTGCCGCCTATCTCGGTAATGACAAAGTCGAATTTGCCTGTTTCGCCCAAGAGCCGAATCTGATGTTTGATTTCGTCGGTGATATGAGGAACGACCTGTACCGTTTTGCCGAGGAAATCGCCACGGCGTTCTTTCTCGATAACGGTTTGGTAGATACGCCCCGTGGTGATATTGTTGGCTTTGTGTGTACGGACATCGAGGAAACGCTCATAATGCCCAAGGTCGAGATCCGCCTCGTGTCCGTCTTCGGTAACATAGCATTCGCCATGTTCATACGGATTGAGCGTACCCGGATCCACATTGATGTACGGATCCAGTTTCTGATTGGTTACTCGAAACCCTCTGGCTTTGAGCAAGTTACCCAAAGACGCCGCGATGATACCTTTCCCCAAAGAGGAAGCCACACCACCTGTTACAAAAATGTACTTTGTCATTTATTTATGTTGTTTATTAGATCGCTTCGCTGTTGGAAGTTGGAACACTTCGCTGCTGGAAGTTGGATTGCTTCGCTGTTGGAAGTTAGACTTCGTAACGCTGGAAGATGAAGTCGTTGTAGGGGTATCGCTTGACATGGATAGCCTTGATACGATCGTACATCAACTGTTTGAGTGCTTCGATATTGTCCTTATTCTTGGCAGAGATAAAGATGCAATCGTCTTGCAATTTCGCCATCCAAGTCTTTTGCAGTTCTTCGAGCGATATATTTTCCCGCTGAACGGGAGTGAGGTCGTCCTCATCCTTGGGCGTGTAGGTGAACGCATCAATCTTGTTGAAAACAACGATACGCGGGATGTCCGCCACGCGTTTCGCGGTGCGTTGTTCCTTATTTTTACCCGACCACGGTTTGCCCTCTTGTATGGTTTCTTCGCGTGTCAGCAGGTCGTTGATTGTTTTCTCGACGACCTCGTACTGTTCCTCGAAATTAGGATGAGAGATGTCCACCACATGGATGAGCAAATCTGCCTCGCGCACCTCATCGAGCGTCGATTTGAAAGATTCGACTAAGTGGTGTGGCAGTTTGCGAATGAAACCGACGGTATCACTGAGCAAGAAAGGCAGATTGTCGATTGTAACTTTTCGCACTGTGGTATCGAGGGTAGCAAAGAGTTTGTTCTCGGCAAAGACATCGGACTTGCTGAGCAGATTCATAAGTGTGGATTTGCCCACATTGGTGTAGCCGACCAACGCAACTCGCACCATCTTACCGCGATTCTGCCGCTGGGTAGCCATCTGCTTGTCGATTTTTTTGAGGTCTTCACGCAGGAGGGCAATACGCTGCCCGATGATACGCTTATCTGCCTCAATCTGCGTTTCACCCATACCACGGCTGGTAGTGCCACCACCGCGCTGTCGGTCGAGGTGCGACCACATTCGGGTCAAGCGGGGGAGCATATATTGCAAGTGTGCCATCTCGACTTGCGTCTTGGCGTAACTGGTTTGTGCGCGTTGGAGGAAAATCTCCAAGATGAGAATGGTACGATCCATGACGCGTACATGCCCCATTTTGCCATTGGGCATGGTATTGAGTTCTCGCTCGATATTGCGCAACTGACGCGGCGATAGTTCATCGTCGAATATCACGACGGAGACATCACGGGAACAGGAGGGGTTTGCCTTGTCGGTAGTGGTGTTTTCGGCGGGGGCAGGATAGATAAAGTCTTTGATTTCTTGGAGTTTACCTTCGCCCACATAAGTGCCGGTATTGGGTTGGTCGAGGCGTTGTATAAAACGCTTGACGGGTACGATATGGTTCGTATCCGCCAAGAAAGCCAGTTCGTCTAAGTACTCATGCGTGCGCTCTTCCGACTGCTCGGGGGTGATTAGTCCGACGAGTACAGCATAGACGGTTTCTTCTTTTATTTCAATCATTATTCTCAATAGGAACGATAGCCGATATTCAGGCAACTGATTATCGACTATCTGCAAAAATGGTTCTTGTTAGAATTGCACTTCGGGTGCTTGTGCGGCAGTGGCATCAGCCTCGAAGTAAGCCTTTTTCTCGAAGCCACACATAGCAGCTACGATATTCTTTGGGAAGCGGCGGACATAGGTATTGAAAGTTTTGACCGCCTCGTTGTAGTTCTGTCGTGCAACGGCAATACGGTTCTCAGTGCCTTCCAACTGCGCTTGCAAGTCGCGGAAGTTGGTATTGGCTTTGAGATCGGGGTAGGCTTCTGCCACCGCCATCAAACGACCGAGTGCCTGACTGAGTTGTCCTTGTGCTTCTTGATACTGTGCCAGTTGCTCGGGAGTGGCATTGGCAGGATCGATAGTTATCTGCGTAGCCTTGGCACGGGCTTCGATGACATTCTGCAATGTAGCACTCTCGTGTTGGGCATAGCCTTTGACCGTATTGACAAGGTTGGGGATGAGGTCTGCACGACGCTGATAGTAGGTCTGCACATCGCCCCAAGCGGTTTCGACATTCTCTTCTTGGGTAACCATCTCGTTGTAGCAACCCACGCCCCAGAAGCCTAAGACAGCAACCACTGCTGCCACAATAATCCATGGAATAAACTTTTTCATACGCGTATATAATAAAGGTGTTATCAAAATTCGCTACAAAGATACAACAAATTTTCCAAGTATGCGGAGTATGCCGTACTTTTTTTCATTTTTTGTTGCTTTGTATGCTATCGTCGATGCGTCAATACCTATTTGGCAAAGCGATCATCACCATTTTCCGCCTGCGCCGCCGCCCATAGTGCTACCTCCGCCGAAGGAGCCGCCCGAGAAGCCGCCAAAGCCTCCGCCCATCGAACCACCGCCATGATAGGTGGTGCGGGTAAGACGCGGTATGGTAAACCGATGCTGCGAGGTGTATCCGCAATGGGTGCAAGTGCGTGTAGAAAGCCCGATGCCCGTAGCCGAATAAGTGGCGGCAACGAGTGTTTGGGTGCGCGTGCGGCAGGTATGTTTGCCACACTTAGGGCATTTCTTACGGCGGTAGGTAATGCACCAAGTGATACCGATGACGAATGCGATAGCACCAAGGATAGTGCCCCACACTATTAGAATATTTATTATTTCATCGACCGCCGTTTGGCTTTGCGAAGCGGAACGGCGAGTAGCAGACCTCATATTGAGTAACTCCGCCGGAGCATCACCCGAAGAACAAATCTCATAGATACGCAAGGCACCCAAGCATAGTCCTTCGCCATACTTCTCATGGCGGAAAGAGGGAATCATATCCTCGTCGATGATATGTTTGCAGACAGCATCGGGCAAGACGCCCTCGATACCCTGCCCCGTCATAATACGGATGTCGTGTGAAGCGAGGACAAAACAGATAAGTACGCCGGTATTCTTGCCCTCTTTGCCAATCCCCCACAGTTGAAAGAGGCGATAGGTAAAGTCGAACATATCTTGCTCGCCGATACTCTCGATTGCGACGACCGACAACTCCGCCTGCATACTATCCTCCAACATCTGCGCACATCGATTGAGATACGCCACTTCGTCGGACGAGAGTATGTCATCGGGGTTGGCGACATAGTATTGCTGCCCGTTACTCTTGGGGTTCGGCACTTCTTGCGGGGTGTATGTTCGCGCCCACAACAAAGCAGGGAACAGGCTAATTATCCATAAGATACTGAACTTCTTCATCTGATAATCTATTTTGGGTTCGTTTTTCTAGGTAACAAAGACGGCTCTTGTTGTCGTATCGTTGTCGTGTCGTTGCCGTGTTTTTACCATAATTGACTCGGTAAGGAATCGGGGAACACAAGGGATAACAAGACACACCTCTTTACCATCGGAACACTATTGTATTGTGTTGTCCTGAAAAAGGTTGACCAATTTGTTTGACACACTATCGGCGCACTATTGTTTGACACACTCTTTGTTGTTTTGCATATCTACCAAGCGACGGTAGTAGCCATTGAGGTTGATGAGGTCAGCGTGGCGTCCCATCTCGACTATCTCGCCTTCGTGCAAGACACAGATAAGGTCGGCATTGCGGATCGTAGAAAGACGATGTGCTACGACAAGCGTGGTACGGTCTTTCATAAGATGTTCCAATGCCTCTTGCACCTGTTTTTCGGACTCGGTATCGAGGGCAGAAGTGGCTTCATCGAGAATGAGGATAGGCGGGTTTTTGAGGATAGCGCGCGCGATAGAGATACGCTGCCGCTGCCCACCGCTAAGGCGTGAGCCTCGATCACCCACCAAGGTGTTGTAGCCATCGGGAGTAGCCATAATAAAATCGTGTGCGTTGGCAATGCGTGCGGCTTTTTCGACCGCCTCTTGCCAAGTCTGTCCATCGGGTGCCGGTTGGGTGGTATCGACACCGAAAGTGATGTTGTTGTAGAAAGTGTCGTTGAAGAGGATTGCCTCTTGGTTGACATTGCCCATCAGCGCACGCAGGTCGTAAGTGCGGACTTGTCGGATATCGGTTCCATCGATAGAGATAGTACCCGAATTAGGGTCGTAGAAACGGGGGAGCAAGTCTGCTAAGGTAGTTTTGCCGCTACCCGATTGCCCGACCAAAGCCACCATTTGTCCCTTGCGAATGGTGAGGTTGATATGACGCAGGACGGGGATATCCGAACGATAAGAGAAACAGACATCGCGGTATTCTATTTGGTCGGTAAAAGCGCGTAGCGGGCGAGGCGATTCCGCCTCGGCGATATTGGATTGTGTATTGAGAATCTTATCGATACGCTCGAGCGATGCTAATCCTTTGCGCACGCCGTAGCCCGCTTTACTAAGGTCTTTGGCGGGGTTAATAATCGAATAGAAGATAACCAAATAGTAGATGAAAGTAGCCGCATCGATGGTGCTATGGTCGCTCAAGATAAGCATTCCTCCGAACCAAAGGATGACTGCGATAAGTGCGGTACCGAGGAACTCCGACACGGGGTGCGCCAGATAGTAGCGGCGGTTGATGCGATTGAAGGTGCGACGCGTGTCGTTGATGAGGTTGAGAAAGCGTTGCTTGAGTTTGTCCTCTGCATTGAAAGCCTTGACCACACGCAGTCCGCCTAATGTCTCATCTATCTGGGTAAGAATCTCGGCGTTTTGCTCCTGTCCGCGTTGCGAGGCGCGTTTGAGTGAACGCCCGACACGCCCGATGAGCAACCCTGCTACGGGCAGCAAGATAAGGACAAACAAGGTAAGTTGCCACGATATGCAGAAGAGAGTAATCAGATAGATGATTAGCATTATCGGGTCTTTGAACAAGACATCGAGGGCAGACATGATACTGGTTTCCACCTCTCCCACATCGTTGGTCATACGCGACATAACATCGCCTTTTCGCTCCTCGGTAAAATACCCGATAGGAAGGCTTACCACCTTGTCGTACAACGACTTACGCAGGTCGCGCAACACACCTGTACGAATAGGCACCATATAGAAATTTGCCAACCAAGCCGTGAGACATTTGCAGCCCGTCATCACCACCAAGAAAACGCCTAGAAGGAATAGCATATAGCCCCCGCCATGGATTGCTATTTGGCTCTCCATCCAAAAATAGAGATTATTCTTGAGCGCAGAGACCCACTCGCTGAGCGATGCCACTTCGGATAGATTGATATGCTGCGTAGTGGTTTCGCTCAGTCCGAAAAGAATCTGCAGCACAGGTATAATGGCTGCAAAAGAGAACAGCGAGAGAATGGTTGACAGCAGGTTGAATAATATATTGAGTGCCATCTCGCCTTTGTAGGGCGGAATAAAACGGCGTAAGAGTTTCAAGAAGTGCATGTTTGCAATGAGTTAGAACTATTAGGTGTCTTTTTGTAGATGTAACAAAATAGGGTTATTGCTGTTTGCGAAGTGCTCCTCGCATATATTCGAGGATAGCGTGGTTGAAGTCGTCTGCCTCGTCCTGCCAATCGACCTCAATAGGGATAACCTGCAGCCGATTGCCCAAATGTTCGGGGAGCGATGTCAAGCGAAAACGCTGATAGTCTTTCTCGGTAGTCAGCACAAAATCGAATGCCTTGGCTCGCTCCTCAATACGCTGAATATCTGCGGGTCGGAAGGCATGATGGTCGGCAAACTCCATTAGTTCGGCTTTGGGATAGAGGCTACGGATATGCTCCATGAGATAGGTATTCTGTGCAATGCCCGTAACGACTAAAGGTCGGCCTTGTGCGGAGATTTCGCCATAGCGGACATGGGAGAAGAACACCTGCTGAAAAGTAGCCAAATGCAAGCGGTTGCTGATGACTCGCTGGTCGATAGGCTGCATATTATCGGGGCACTTGGTAACTATCACCATATTGGCTTTTTGCGATTGCACTTTAAGGTCGCGCAAGCGTCCCCAAGGCAGCAGGTGGTCGTCGATATAGAGTTGGTCATAAGGGGTAAGCAACACATAATAGCCGCAGCGTATAGCACGGTGCTGATAGGCATCATCTAAAACCACCACTTGCAAGCCCGCAATCTGCTTCTGCAGTTGTCTGACACCCCGCACTCTATCCTCACATACCGCAACGGGGATAGAGGGGAACTTAGAGTGGATCTGCATTGCCTCATCACCGATAGTGCGTGCGGTAGAGGTCTCGTCTGCCAACACGAAGCCGTGCGTAGCGCGTTTGTATCCGCGGGACAATACTGCCACGCGATAGTGGCGAGAGAGCAGTTGCAAGAGATACTCCACATGGGGTGTTTTGCCTGTGCCTCCCACTGCCAGATTGCCTACACAGATAGTAGGTATATCTACCGAATGGGAGGGCAGGATATGTTCGTCGTAGAGCAGATGGCGCACGCCCACGCCAAGGGCGTAGCACCAACTAAGGGGGATGGTCAGCAAGTCGAGTGGTTTCATGGCGTCGGATATTAGTGGATTTCTACCTCGGGCATCAATGCCATAATGCGCGGTTTGGAGGCAAACTCACGCACACGGAGCAGCAATTTCTCCTCGTCGGTAGTGTTGTCAAACATACTGAGCAAATCCTCCAACGGGTCGGTTGTCTCGGGATAATAAACCACCTGATAATCAGGTATATCTGCCAACTCGACAGCCTTACGGATGGCATCATCGATATTACCGAGCGAATCCACCAAGCCGATACCCATAGCGTCTTTACCAAGCCAAACACGCCCTTCGCCAATTTGTTTGATAGCATCTTGGGTGGTATGGCGTCCTTCGGCGCAACGACGAGTAAAAAGGTCATATCCGCGCTCTACCATAGCCTGCATCATAGCGTACTCTTCGGTATTCATCCCTTTGTACACCATATTGACCTGCAGGTCGGAATGACGGTTGGTGCTGACACCATCGTAGTCTAATCCTACTTTGTCAAGCACTTGGCTGAGGTTGGGTACCGTACCAAAGATACCGATTGAGCCTGTAAGTGTGGTAGGTTCGGCAAAGATATAATCGGCTCCGCAAGAGATATAGTAGCCTCCGGAGGCAGCATAGTCGCCCATCGAGACAACCACGGGGCGGCCATCTTGCTTAAGTGTCTGTACGGCGTGCCAAATCTGTTCGCTGGCGTCTGCACTTCCGCCCGGGCTATTTACACGCAGAACTACGGCACAGATATCTTCGTCTTTGGCTATTTTCTTGAACATTTTCACCATATCTTTGCCCACAATACCATCGCCCGTTTCGTCGGTAATCTCGCCTTCGGCATAGACCACAGCCACTTTAGCATAGGCTTTTGAGCGGGTACGCTCTACCGATGCTAATTGGCCGGTGGATAGAAGTGTATAATCCTTCGTACCCATGTAGGTGCGCAAGATATTATCCATGCCCTCCGCATAGACGAGCGAGTCGGCAAAACCATAGTCTAAGTACTTCTCTTGGGGTTGCAGCCCCATATACTCATCGGCATATTGATCGAGTTGCTCCACGGCGATGTGTCTGCTTTCTGCCACTGCGGTCTTCATCTCGCTCCATATACCATTGATATACTGCTCGGTCTGAAGGCGATCGGCTTCTGACATCGATGTGCGGAAGTATGGTTCTACTGCTGATTTGAAAGTACCGACCTTAAGAATCTGCATCTCTATGCCGAGTTTATCAAACAGGCGTTTGTAGTAGGCTTTTTGTGCCGTCAGACCATTCCAATCGATGGATGCAGTAGGGTTGAGGAATATCTTATCTGCCACCGAAGCGACATAGTAGTTGGTCTGCCCATAGGACGAAGCGTAGGCGATGATCCACTTGCCGGAGGTCTTGAAATCGAGCAACGCATCGCGTATTGCTTTTGCACTTGCGGGTGCCATTGACAGTGAGCCACCGTCTAAGTAGATTCCCTCGATACGGTCATCGGTCTTAGCAAGACGGATATTGCTCAACAGATCATCCAACCCGACAGTCTCGGTTTGGTTGTAGTAAGGCGATGCGCTAAGCAGCCCCGCAAGCGGATTACTCTCTTGTACTTGCTCCACCAGGGTACCTTTCAACTGAAGTCGATAGACCGACTTCGCCGTCAGTTTGGTGGTAGGAGTAGAGAACATCCCTCCCATCAAATAGCCCATCCATGCGCACATACCTATATATAGGAGTACACAAATAACCACTGTCCATAGGCAACCGTGTTTCTTGCGCGGCTGTCGCTCACTCTCGTTTCGTACAGTAAAATTTTGCATATCGTTGTTCGTTTTTGTTTGCTTATTTCTTTGTTTGCTTTTCTGCTGCAGGTGCCACCGAGGCGGGCGGTTTATAGAGGCGGAAAGTCTTACGATGGTAAGGTGTGATACCGAACCGGGCTATCGCCTCGTAGTGGGCACGCGTGGGATAACCTTTGTTTTCCGCCCAACCATACTGCGGGTATTCTTCGGCGATACGGCACATATAATCATCTCGATAGGTCTTTGCCAAGATGCTCGCTGCGGCTATCGACATATACTTACCATCGCCCTTCACGATGGTTTGCGCAGGCACCTCCATAACTGCGCCTGCGGGAATGTAAGGTTTCCATTTGTTGCCATCGATGATGATATGCTCGGGTCGCACTTGGAGCCTATCCAAGGCACGCTGCATACCTAAGATAGAGGCGTTGAGTATGTTGATACGATCGATCGCTTCCGCTGTTACCTCAGCCACTGCCCATGCCGTTGCTTCGCGCTCGATGACAGGGCGCAACGCATATCGCTCTTTCTCGCTGAGTTGTTTAGAGTCGTTAAGCCGTTGCAGTTCTGTAGTCTTTGCTATTCGCTCGGGGTCGAATATCACCGCTGCGGCAAATACACTGCCTGCCAACGGTCCTCGTCCTGCTTCATCACAACCGGCTTCGATGACACCCGATATGTAGTATGGCTCTAACATTGCCTGCATTCAATTAAAAAGGATAACCGATAGCGAAATGGAAGGTCATATCGTCTTTCCACCCCAGTCCGTTGGGGGCGGTGCGCCATTGCGTGCCTGCCAAGTCGCCATACAGTCGGCTCGGGTCGTATAGTTTGACACCAAAATCTAAGCGTAGCAACAGTATATTGAAGTCTAAGCGCAGCCCCACGCCGTAGGACAAAGCAATCTGCTTGTAAAACTCATCCCAAAGGAACACACCGTTGGGTTGCTGCTCATAGTTGCGGATAGTCCATATATTGCCTGCGTCCACGAACGCTGCCAACTCGATATATGTCCATACTTTCCAGCGATACTCGATATTTAGGTCTAAGCGAATGTCTCCCGCTTGAAGGTCGTACACCATTGTTCCGTCTTGCCCACGGAAGCCGCCGGGACCTAATGTGCGTGCTTGCCAACCGCGCACGCTATTGGCGCCACCCGAGAAATAGCGTTTCTCAAACGGCAAGATAGTAGCGTTCAGATAGGGGACGGCCACGCCTAACCCCGCATGGTACACCAACTGATGTTTAGGCGCCATCACCTGATGGAAGGTAAAGTTAGCATCCGCTTTGGCGTACTGCGCAAAGGGTATATGCCATATTGTGTATGCGCCGGCATCGTTGGTAGTCAGCCGGGCGGCTTTGGCTATGCCATACAGCGCATTGCCGGCCGTTTCCAAATAGTAGTTGAAATTGATATAACTCCTATTGGGGGCACTCTTTCTGTAGTTGGTGTAGGTACCCGAGTAACTCCAATCTAAGATAAAATGGTCTTCGTAACTCGATTTGAGAACGGACGACTTGTCGATAAAGTCGGACTTAAATCGGTCGGACATCCAAGGAAGGTAGATATAACTGATGTCTATCAGATTGAAGCGATGCGTCCAACGACTGTGCGGTTTGCGCGGGATCGTATAGTACAGACCCGCATTGGCAATCGTACGCGTGTATTCATCGGGTCGCTGCTGATAGTTGTAGGCGATATTTATCTTGACACCAGTGGGGAAGGTCAGTCCTGCCTCGGCTTTTCCCTCTATGGCGCGCCCTCCGTTCTGACGCCATTCGTAACTGGCACGCCCGTTGAGCGATAACTGCTCCGCACCATGGAAGATATTTTTGTTGATATAGCCCACGCCGGCTGCAATTCCCCAATCGCCTGCCGAATAAGTACCTTCCAACTCGGCAGAGATATTGTTGAGTTTACCGCGAGAAACGGTGATATGACAATCTAATTGATCATTTCCTACAGGGTCGAAAGAGATGTCCACATACTTGACGGGTGCTAACGAGTTGAGCAATGAATAGGTGCGTTCCACACGCCGCTCGCTGTATAGTTCGCCCGCTTGAATACGACAATTCTTACGCAGCACGCTCGGACGCAAGAAGCGCTTACCGATATAGGAATACTCGTTGCCAAACTTATCTTGCTCTATGTGCAATTCGGCATCTGCAGGCAAACGGGAGGGGTCGTAATCGATATGGAAATAGACCTCTCTGATAGTATATTTGGTGTAGAGGCGTTTTTGTATGCTATCGGGTAATTGACTGATATACTTAGATATACGAATATCCACATCCACACCGAGGCTGTTGTAACTACTATCCGCCACATATTCGAGCATCGATTTATCGAAAAAGAAATAGCCCTCGTTGTGCATTTGGGTAGCGATACGCTGCCGCTCGTTGTCCATCGTTTCTGAGGAGAACTGCATACCGTTTGTAATCAACCGGCTGTTACTCGTGGCAATCTCGCGCAGTTCGGGTTGCTCGATATCGACATTGTACTTGCGAATGGTATAGGGTCTGTTGGCGGTAACCAAATAGGTAAGGTTCACTTTTTTCTTTTTGAACACCTTTTGAGTATCCACCACGGCATTGAAATAGCCCCGATTCTGCATGGTCTGCGTCAGTTGCTCCATCGACACACGCGTCAGTTCCTCATCGTATATGACAGGGGCTTCGCCCACTTTGTGGGCATTAGCGGCAAACCACTTGTTCGCTTTGGTGGAAGTATCTGCGGGGGCGGTGTTGTAGATATCCAACTGCAGTTTCCAAAAACCCAATATCTCGGTATTCTGTTTCTGGCGCAGATAATCATTGAGGTCAGAAGCACTCACATCCTTGGTGTCGGTTACTTTTATCCGTACCTTATTGAGCAGATACTGGCCCTCTGGCACGAACTTCGTGGTACTGCACGACACCGACAACAGGCAGCATAATACCACCAAGAGAACGCTTGTCGTATGGAGTGCATGTTTCTGCATATCAAACTATTAGCCCGCAAAGTTACAAAAAAAATTGCATATATCCAAATTTATGCTTATCTTTGCACAAATTTCGGAATTGTATGTACTCTTTTCTCCCCACACATACTGTGGCGCATGTCTCTAAGGCACAAATCAAGCAAGTGCGCAGTCTGCAACAAAAGAAGTTTCGCAACTCGCTCGGGCTTTTCGTAGCAGAGGGTCACAAGTGTATCGAGGAACTGCAAAAATCATTTACGCTGGAGTATCTATTCTCTGCCGACAATGCTACTGAGACCGAGATAGCGCAAATGTCTTCGCTCCGCACGCCGCAAGGGTTAATCGGTGTGTTTGCTATGCCTGCTTACGCTCCGGTTTCTTCACCTGAACAAACGCTCACATTAGCATTAGACGGCATTCAAGATCCGGGCAATCTAGGTACTATCATCCGCACCGCCGATTGGTTCGGTATCCGCAATGTCTATTGCTCGTATGACACTGCCGACTGCTTCAGTCCGAAAGTAGTACAAGCAACTATGGGGGCTTTAGCACGCGTGCGTATCGACTACCTCGACTTGCAGAGTTTCTTATCACAAGCCGGCGTACCGGTGTATGGTACACTGCTCAACGGGCGCAACATGTACGAACCGGGGGCTATTGCTGATAAGTCGCAGGGTATCATCGTAATGGGCAACGAGGGCAACGGTATCTCCTCCGCCATCCGTTCGCTCATCACCCACCCTCTGCTTATCCCCTCTTTCCCCGTAGGTTCTGATACCTCGGAGAGCCTAAATGTAGCCATTGCTACAGCCATCACCCTGGCGGAGTTTCGCCGCATAGAGGAAACCGCATTGTAATGCAGAATGTGAAATACAGTGGGGGAATAGTGTGTTTTTGCAATGGATTTTATGGGGATACGTAAAAAAGTTATACAAAATCGCATAAAATTTGCACAGACAAAACAAAAGTTGTAATTTTGCGGGCGGTTTTGGGGACTCCATTAAAGGTCACGAAAGGATCATTACAGACACAGTGAGTATAGGACTCCATTAATGGCGGTTAATGGATCGTTAAAGACCTCCCAAAGCCCCTCCATAGGAGGGGGGGGAATGTCGCACAGCGGAGAACAAGGGGACATTGTTGCCACAGAATACACATTGCACAACCTTAAAAACACACAATAGAAACACACAAAACACACATTGTACCATGAAGAAAATCTACTCTTTGTTATTGATGCTATGTATGGCAAGCAGTATGCTGTTTGCTACCGATTATTGGGTAGCAGGCGAACTCCCCGGCGGATATAATTGGGATGATAAACGCGCCGAGATGACTGCCGAAGGGAATAATATCTATACCTATTCTTTTACAGCGGAAAACACATCTTATGAATTCAAAATTACGGCATGCGCCAGTGGTTGGAGTTGCGGCGACTGGGGAGATAATGGAGGAAACTACAAAATAACTTGCGCGGCGGGGGATAAAGTGGTGATTACTTTTGATGCTAATATCAACAAGCAGAGCATCAGCATATCAATTATTGAGGCAAATGCAGAATACTACATTAAACATCCATGGAATAGCGGAAATTGGAGTTGGAAAAAACTGACGGCAGATGAGGGCGGAACGACTTACTCCATAAGAGAGATTTATGGATCAAACGGCAACAGCGGTTGAAACTGGAATACACACGCGAGCGATGACGGTGCAAAATGGGAAGAAAATCCGACCTTAGAAGGAAGAGTTGCCGTAGGTGATAGTGCAGTGTTTACTTTAGACCCAAGCAAGGGTACTATCACGATAACAAAGATAGTGGTACCGGCAGTAGCGGATTATAGCGTGGTGCTGATTGACGGAGATAAGAGTAGCAGTTATGATATGACCTACGACACAGAAGAAGAAACACCATCGTATAACTACATACTAATGAATGTGGCGGCAGGCACCTATCAATTCGTAATAAAAGACAGCAAAAATAATGTATATGGTTGGGACAAACACGAGACTTCACCTACCATTGAACTTGAACAAGGCGAGAATAACCATATAAAATTTACCCTAACCAAGGAAAGCAATGTTGCATTTGTGTATGACAGCAAAGATGACAAAGTATGGATATTCACCAAGGCTGTAGGGGACAACAAGGTGGAATACTACATCTCCGGCACCTGCACGCCGAACAACTGGGACTTACCGCATACGCTGATGACGGAAGAGGATGCTGATAATGCGATATGGTCGTACACCTTTGATGCCAAAGCGGGGGAACGCTACGAGTTTAAGATCACGACCGGAGCATGGCACTGGGCAAGCAACCCGCTGTACGAGTACAAAGAGTACAATGCGAAATACATCGACAAGGATAATTCATCGATTTACTTGGAGGGATGGCAAACAGATCAATACAACAACATCAGTTTTGAGTTAGAGGAGGATATGACGGTGAAGATCGTGTTCGATGGTAAGAATTACAGAGTAATGGCACAAAAAGCGTGTGGGGCGTGTCTAAAACTAGAGTTGATTTGATACGTCGCGGGGACAATAGGGAACATTAATTGCCATGTAATTTGACATTAAATTCTTTCGACATAGCGGTATTAGTGCTCCATTAAAGGCCATATAAAAAGACCAAGTTTCAGTTCATTAATTGCGAGTAAATACTCATTACACTTATTCTGAGTGTGCTATCTTTATAACCAGATTTTCTCGGCTTTGAACCCGAGTTGGTTCTTACTTTTATTGAAACTGCTTACGGCGATGCCTTTGATGGTGTCGCCGTTTCTGTGCGTACCGATGAGATGAGCGGGAATGAATATATTGTCCACAAATCCATATCCTTTGAGATTGAGGTGGAGTTTGCCTTCAAAGTCTTTTCGTTCGCCCTTGTCCGTTTTCTTTCTCTACGGGCAGACAGCCTCAGCACGGGCGGTATATTCTGCCACGCGGGCTTTGTCTAATCTCGGTTGCGCTGTAGCGTACCCAGGGCAACCGCATCAAATCTGAAATACTTTATTTCTTATCCCCACTCTCTATCTTGTTCGTGTCTTATTTTATCTTATTTTTATCTTTTCGTTCCGTAGTTTGCGCCTTGTTTTGCTGCTGTTTGCACGCTTACCGTAGTATGTTTTTAGTATGTGATTAGTATGTGATTAGTATGTTGTTAAGCGAACCCGATAATACCCTCGTAATACTCTTATTAGTATTAAAAAAGGTTTCTAATTTCCAGTACCCTTTCTTGCTTCCATCTAATGGAGAACCATGGCATACCATACATAGAACCGCTATGTGCAATTTTGGTGCGGTTGCCATAGGGATGGAAAATTTTGATATATCAACAAATTGTAGTACCTTTGCAAGGTAAATACAAATTAGGTTGGAACGCGCAGATACAAACCAATCATCAAGGCAAACAAATAAGACAATAATGATACGGCAATACTTCTATCTGGCACAATGGTTCGTGCGGGCACGATTTATGGGGCGGAAAGCACCGCTGCAGACCGTGCTGTTTATCACCGATAAATGTAATCTCCGCTGCAAGCACTGCTCGGTATATGGCAGCGCAGGATATAGGCAGCGTAAATACGAGGACATACTGAGTGATATGCGCTATGCCTATTCGCAAGGGTCGCGGTTTATCGATTTGGAAGGCGGCGAACCCACACTATGGCGAGAGAACGAACGGACTATCAACGACCTAATCGATGCGGCTAAGCAAATAGGGTTCTTCTCGGTAACGGTTACAACCAATGCGCAGCAAGATTTCTCGTGGATACACCCCCACTCTATTTGGGTATCGATGGACGGCGTAGGCAAATATCACGACAGCATACGCGGGGAGGGTACTTTTGCACGATTGGAGGAGAATATACGCCGCTCCGGTCAGCCGCATATCTGCGTGAATATGGTAGTGAATACGCTCAACTATGAGTCGCTTGATGCCGCTATGGAGTATGTAAAAAACAGCCCATACATAGAGCAGATCTCTATCAATTTCCATACGCCATACCCGGGAACAGAGTATCTGATGTTACCCAAAGAGAAGAAAGCCGAAATCATCGACAGGGTGATAGCCTATAAGCACAAAGGCTACCCGATAATGAACAGTTACTCGGGGCTAAAGAAGATGAAACTCAACACTTTAGGCAAGATACAGTTGGGCAAAGAATGCTTTGTAACCAACTTCATCTACCCCGATGGTGAGCGCAGTCTGTGTGTAGGATACGGCACAGAGCAGTGCCGCCAATGCGGATTGTGTATGGCAGGCGAGATGGCATCGGTGTTCCACTTCTGCCCCGACACACTGCTCAGCGGATTTAAGTTGAGAATGTAAAGGAGAGGGGGCTATATACGATAGATAGCCTATACTTCCTATATGCTATAGATATTCTAGATTACTTAGATTTTCTATACCTTTAACAAATAAAATAGGCTGCCCGCTCGGGCAGCCTATTTTAGTCAGATTAGTTGATTGTAAGGATTATTCAGCAGCAGGAAGTTTCCATGCATCAACAGTATCAACTGCTTTCAGGTCGAGAGGCATAACATGGTTGCCGCCGTCCTCACCATTGTTCCAACTCCATTCGCCACCATCAATCAAGCGAACAAAATACTTGTATTGGCAA
>ENA-UEQL01000393-UEQL01000393.1-human-gut-metagenome-genome-assembly--contig:-NODE-393-length-30709-cov-8.259794_pt1 | contig 30709 bp, 24 predicted proteins | sample MGYA00242905_ERZ507926 | MGnify/ENA primary metagenome ERZ507926 (study PRJEB26167, sample SAMN06115531) | human gut metagenome | host: Homo sapiens | place: China:Henan | collected 2015-09-09 | study...
TATTCAAGAACTTTGAACGCATATATGTGTCGTTTTCCGGCGGCAAGGACAGTTCGGTTCTCTTAAATATCGCCCTCGACTATATGCGCGCCAACAAGATAAAGAGAAAAATCGGCGTTCTGTTTTTGGATTTGGAGGGGCAGTACAGCATGACCATAGACTATGTGCGCGAAATGCTCACCGAAAACGCCGATCTGCTTGAGCCTTATTGGATCTGCCTTCCGCTCACCCTTCGCAATGCCGTCAGCGTCTTCCAGCCGTTTTGGACGTGCTGGGATTTGGAAAACAGGGACAAATGGGTGCGAGAGTACCCCGACGGCCCCGGGGTGATCACCGAGGCGAACAATCCGTTCCCGTTTTTCAAATACCAGATGGAGTTTGAGGAGTTCGTGCCCGAGTTTGGCAAATGGTACGCGAACGGCAAGAAAACGGCGTGCCTCGTGGGCATACGTTCCGACGAGAGCCTGAACCGTTACAGGACAATAAAAAATTTCACGAAGGGAACCCTCAACGGGAAAAACTGGACGACAAAAATTTCCAAATACCTCTACAACGCCTATCCAATATACGACTGGAACGTCAGAGACGTGTGGGTCGGGAACGCAAAGTGCGGGTGGAAGTACAACAGGCTCTACGATTTGTTTTACAAAGCTGGCGTATCGCTCGCGTCGCAGCGCATTTGCCAGCCGTACGGCGACGACCAGCGCATAGGTCTGAACCTCTACCGCGTGATAGAGCCCGCGACCTGGGCGAAGGTCGTCAACCGCGTAAGCGGCGCGAATTTCGGCAACATATACAGCGGAAACAGGATTCTCGGGTACCGCAAGGTTAGGCTGCCCAAAGGGCATACATGGAAGAGCTACTGCAAGTTGCTGCTCGCGACGCTTCCGGCGCCCATGGCGGAGCATTACATAAAAAAGTTCAAGCGCTTTATGCTGTGGTGGTACCGCAACGGCTCTCCGGTTGACGACGAAAGCCTCAAAGACCTTCCGGAAGAAGCGGTGAAAACCGAAAAGAAATCGCCGTATTTTGAAACGATAGTCAGGTACAAAAAAATTCCGGACTGCCTCGACAACGGCCTCGAACAAAAAAAGTGCGCCCCGACTTGGAGGAGAATGTGCGCGTGCATTCTCAAAAACGACTATTTGTGCTCGGGGCTGAGCTTTTCGCAAACGAAGCGCCAACAGGCGCGCATGAGGGAACTGATAGAAAAATATAGAAACTTATGAAGAACTCGTATTTAAGTCCGGTCTATAACGTCAAGGCCATTCCGATTGAAAAAATACAGGCAAACGCCTACAACCCCAACAAGGTGGCGCCCCCCGAAATGAAGCTTTTGTACCTCTCCATAAAAGAGGACGGGTACACCCAGCCGGTGGTGTGCTACTACATTGCCGACAAGGATATATACGAGGTCGTCGACGGCTTCCACAGGTATCTTGTGATGAAGACCTGCAAAGACATCTACGAGCGCGAAAAAGGCAAACTTCCGGTGGCGGTGATAGACAAGCCGCTCGGCGAGCGCATTGCGTCGACTATCAGGCACAACAGGGCGCGGGGCTCGCACGACGTGGACTTGATGAGCAACATCGTCGCGGAACTGACGGAGCTCGGCAAGTCCAATGCATGGATATCCAAGCACCTCGGAATGAGCGCCGACGAAGTTTTGCGCCTGAAACAAATAACGGGGTTGGCCGCGTTATTTAAAGATGACGAATTTTCCAAGGCCTGGGAATAACATTTTGCGATTTGGCGCGCGCCCGCCGCCGTTCCGTTTTTAAAGAGGCTGCCACCGTTCATATACGCCGGCAGGTTTCCGCCGGCGGGGTCTTTCAAATTGAACCCATGCGCGCCGCCTTCCCGAATGCGGCGCGCGCGCGTCCTTTAGTTGGCTTGTGGGATTTTTGCCCGCGGATACAGCGTTGTTATTGCGGCATGTATTATATCCCGCCGCAATTTGTTCCAGTAAGACTCTCGCTGCGCAGATTTTTGCGTTTTTTGCTAAATGCGGCTACACCCGAAAGCAAAGGGCAATAGGGAAGGAATCGTCTATTTCCGCAAGCGGAAATGAAGAGAGAATTTTCTGCAAAATGGGATAGGCGGGGATTGGCTGTGCCAATCCGCCGAAAGGGGTGCTTTGCCGTGAGAAGGAGTTGAACGTCGCGGGGGATAGGCGGGGATTGGCTATGCCAATCCGCCGAAAGGGGGGCTTTGCCCCCCTTTCATTAAAAGATGTAGCCGACGCCGCCGCCGGTCCAGACGAAGTTGTCCGGGCCCATGTTTACGTTGTCCGGGCCGGCTTTGCCGTCGTTGTGGCATGCCCAGCCTATGCCCACGAAGACGCGCCAGGAATTGGTTTCGTATACGAGGTTGCTTTCGGCTTGTATGTAGCCGTAGGAGTTGCGCCAGTAGTTGCCGTCGGAAAGGCGGGTGTCGCCGGCAAATCTGTTTGCTTTTACATATCCGAAGATAATTTGCGACTGTATGGAAAGCCCCCTGATTGCCGTGAGTTCTTCGAGGCTGAATACGGGGTTGAAGCCGCCCTGAAATTTCAGGGAGTCGTAGGTCGGGTCGTAGCCGACATATGCGAACGGGCGCAGGAAGATTTCGTTTGTGGAGAGGCCCGCGTAGACGTCGCCGCGCCAGCTTTCCCCTCCGAGGCCGACGAGCCCGGGGCCGGCGACTTTTTTGGTGGAATAGATTATGTTCCCGCCGAGGTCGATATCGACGTATTTTGTGATATTGTATTTCCAGCCGCCGAAGAATACCGCTTGCTGGGCGTATTTTGAGTCTACCGGCGCGGAGTAGTACAAATCCATGTAGCCGTCTCCGCCGAAGAATGCGCCCCTGTCGGTTAGCGACGCGACGGGGGTAAATTCGCCGACCCTGCGGCCCTCCATGACAGAGGCGGAATACGCTTCGAGCTGGAATACGGTTCTGCGGGGTTCTTTGGCGCCTATGATTTTGTCGCCGTCGAAGCTCGCGAAGACTTCCCACGTATAGGGGTTGATGTCGTAAAATTCGGCGGATTCGGGCAGGGGCTTTATCCCGTACGAGGCGGGTTCGCCGAATGCCGTGACGCGCGCGTGGGAGGCTGCCGCCAGCGCGGCGCAGAGCGAGGCCGTGAGTATGAATTTTTTCATTTGCCGCCGACGATATTTTTTGGAGCGCCGATTTAAAGCTTATTTTTATATTGGGCGGGATTTTTTTGAAAAACGCCGCCGCCGGCAAAAAAGAATTGCGCCCCGCCGCCGTATTTGCGAAATTCGCCGGATATGATTCGCAGAGTATTTGTTGAAGACAAAAGCGGGCATTCCGCGCGCGCCCTCCTCGGCGATTTGAAGGGCAATTTGAATTTGGAGGGGCTCGAGTCCGCGAGGATTTTGCAGAGGTACGACATAGAGGGGCTGGACGACGAAGTTTACGCCCGCGTCAAAAATCTGATATTTTGCGAGGCTCCCGTGGAGAACATTTACGAGGGGGCGTTTCCGCTCGCGGAGGGCGAGAAGGCGTTCGCGATAGAATACCTGCCCGGGCAGTTCGACCAGCGCGCGGACTCGGCGGAGCAGTGCGTGCAGATAGTCGCGTTCAGGCGCCCGAAAGTCGCGTGCGCGCGCGTGTACGTTCTGAAGGGGAAACTTTCTGATGCGGAGATCGCGGCGGCGAAGGCGTACCTCATAAATTCGGTAGACAGCCGAGAGGCGTCGATGGAAATGCCGGAATCGCTCGAAATCAAGCCCGAGCCCGCCGCCGACGTCAAGGTTGTCGAAGGGTTCGTTTCGATGGGGCGCGGGGAAATCGCGGAACTTCACAAAAAGATGTCGCTTGCGATGTCCGTTGCCGACCTCGAATTTTGCCGCGGATATTTTGCCGAAACCGAGCGGCGCGACCCCACCGTCACCGAAATCCGCGTTCTTGACACTTATTGGAGCGACCACTGCCGCCACACGACTTTCCTCACGCGCCTCGAAAGCGTAAAAATCGACAATGGCAGGTACTCCGCGCCGATAGAAAAATCATGGAAATCGTACCTCGAATCCCGCAAGGTTCTGGGGCTCGACGCAAAGGGCAAGCCGGTGTGCCTGATGGATGCGGCGCTGATAGGAATGCGCAGGTTGCGCGCGGAGGGGAAGCTTGAAGACCTCGAAGTCAGCGAGGAAATCAACGCCGCGAGCATAGTTGTAAGCGTGGACGTGGACGGAAGGGACGAGGAGTGGCTTGTGATGTTCAAGAACGAAACCCACAACCACCCCACCGAAATAGAGCCGTTCGGGGGAGCCGCCACATGCCTCGGCGGGGCGATTAGAGACCCGCTTTCGGGGCGCAGCTATGTGTACCAGGCAATGCGCGTGACCGGCGCGGGCGACCCCCGCGCCCCGTTTTCGCAGACGCTGCCCGGCAAGCTTCCGCAGCGCAAGATAACGGTGGGGGCGGCGAACGGATACAGCAGCTATGGCAACCAGATAGGGCTCGCCACGGGGCAGGTGACGGAAATTTACAACTCGGGATACGTCGCAAAGCGCATGGAAATAGGCGCGGTAGTCGCGGCGGCGCCCCGCGGAATGGTGGTGCGCGGAACCCCCGCCAAGGGCGATGCCGTGCTGCTCGTCGGAGGGCGCACCGGCCGCGACGGGATAGGAGGGGCGACGGGATCGTCAAAAGACCACACGGAGCGCGCCCTCGAGAATTCCGCGGAGGTTCAGAAGGGCGACGCCCCGATGGAGAGAAAGCTCCAGCGCCTGTTCCGAAACCCGAAGGCGAGCCGCCTCGTCAAGCGGTGCAACGACTTCGGAGCGGGCGGCGTTTCGGTCGCGATAGGAGAGCTCGCCCCGTCGCTCGAAATAAACCTCGACGCGGTTCCCAAGAAGTACGCCGGGCTGGACGGCACGGAGCTGGCGATTTCGGAATCGCAGGAGCGCATGGCGGTAGTGGTCGCGCCCGAAGACGCCGAAGAGTACATAAAGCTTGCGGAGGAGGAAAACCTCGAGTGCACGCGCGTGGCGGAAGTCACCGACAGCGGAAGGCTTGTGATGAAGTGGCGCGGGGCTCCCGTGGTAAGCCTGCTCCGCGAATTTCTCGACACGAACGGGGTGACCGCCTCGGCCTCGGCGGAGGTTGAGGCGCCGTCCGAATCGTCGCCTTTGGCCGCCCCGTCCGGGCTGTCCGCCTCCGACCCAGCGGCTTGGAAAGCTGAGCTCTCCAAACTCAACTGCTGCTCCCAGCGCGGCCTCGTGGAGAGGTTCGACTCTTCCATAGGCGCGTCCGCCGTCTTCCATCCGTTCGGCGGGAAAAACCTCGCCACCCCCATCGACGCGATGTGCTCGAAAATCCCGCTGCTCAGGGGCTCCACGAACACAGGCACGCTCTTTGCGTTCGGCTTCAATCCGGAAATTTCAATATGGAGCCCATACCACGGCGCGATGTACGCGGTTCTCGCGTCGTTCGCGAAAATTGCGGCTTCCGGCGGGGACGTCTCGCGCATAAGGCTGACGTTTCAGGAATATTTTGAAAAGCTGCGCTCCGACCCGAAGCGCTGGGGCAAGCCGCTCGCCGCGCTGCTCGGCGCGTACGAGGCGCAGATGGGGCTCGGGGCGGCGGCGATAGGCGGGAAAGACTCGATGTCCGGATCGTTTAACGACATCGACGTCCCGCCGACTCTTGTGAGCTTTGCGATTGCCCCGTGCGACGTGCGCTGCGCGCTCTCTCCCGAATTTAAGAAGGCGGGCTCCCGCGTCGTCCTCGTCGAAGTCGGGCGCGACTCCGCGCTCGTACCCGACTGGGCGGACGCCATGAAAAAATATTCCGCGCTCTTCAATGCGATAAGGGCGGGGAAGGTGCTCGCGGCGCACGCCGTGGGGTTCGGCGGAATCGCCGTGGCGATCGCAAAAATGTGCTTCGGCAATTCGATTGGCTTCAAATTCGACGGAGGATTTTCCGGAGACGTATTCGCGCTGTCAGAGGGCTCGATAATCGCCGAGCTCGCCGACGGCGTTTCCGCGGATGAGATATTCGGCAGGGAGATCGGCGCGACGACTTCCGCAGAAAGCGTTTTTGCCGGCGGGATGGAAATCGCGCTTTCCGAGCTTTACGGCGCGTGGAGCGGGACGCTCGAGGGCGTTTTCCCGACCCGCGCGGAGGATTCCCAGGCGTCGGATATCGTGAAGCCGTCTTTTGAAAAACGCGCCCCCAACATCGCGCGCTCGAAGGTTGCCAAACCCAAAGTTTTCATACCGGTTTTCCCCGGCACGAACTGCGAGTACGACACCGCCCGCGCGTTCGAGGCCGCCGGAGCCGCCGCCGACACTTTCGTTTTCAACAACCTTTCCGACGGGCGCGTTGCGGACTCCATCGCCGAGATGAAGCGCCGCATAGACGCCGCCCAGATTCTCATGATTCCCGGGGGGTTCAGCGCGGGCGACGAACCCGCGGGTTCCGGAAAATTCATAGCGGCGGTATTCCGCAATCCCGCCCTCACTGACGCGGTGATGTCGCTTCTCAAAGACCGCAAGGGGCTGATATTGGGCATTTGCAACGGCTTCCAGGCTCTGATAAAGCTCGGGCTGGTGCCGTTCGGCGAAGTCAGGGAGCTCGGGCCCGACAGCCCGACGCTTACGTACAACAACATTTCGCGCCACGTCTCATGCTACGTCCGCACGAGGGTGGCGAGCGTCCTGTCGCCGTGGCTTGCGCATTGCAGGGTTGGAGACATCCACTCGATACCCGTCTCGCACGGCGAGGGCAAGTTCATAGCCTCCGACGCCCTGATTCGGAGGCTCGCCGAAAGCGGGCAGATCGCAACGCAATACGTCGGCCCCGACGGGGAGCCGAGCGCGTCGGTCCCGTTCAATCCAAACGGCTCCATGCACGCGGTGGAGGGCATAACGAGCCCGTGCGGGCTCGTGTTCGGCAAAATGGGCCACAGCGAGCGGTTCGGCGAAAACGTCGGCAAAAACGTTTCGGGCAACAAAATCCAGCCGATATTTTCATCGGGGGTGGCCTATTTCTCCTGACGCGCTGGAATGACCGATGGAGGCCGCAAAGTATAAAGTGTTCGTGATAAACCTCGATTCTCGAAAGGACAGGCTTGCGAGAATAACGGGGAATCTGAACCGGCTCGGGGTGGAGTTCGAGCGCATAGACGCGGTTTACATGAAGCGCGACGGCGGCTCGCCGCGCGTTCTGGAGGCCCCGCTGAAATTCAATCCCGCAAAGAACAGGATGTTCGACTACAACCCGATTTCAACGGGGGCGCTGGGGTGCTATTATTCCCACATGCTAGCATGGAAGAGGATAGCGGACGAAAAGCTCGACTTCGCGGTGATCTTGGAGGACGACGCCGAATTGGGCGCGGATTTCCCCGAGGCCGTAAACCTTTTGAAGCGGCTGAAAAATTGGGACTATATAAAAATTCCGCCGTCGGGGCTCGCGCTGAAAATATCGGATAGCGCCGCATTGTGCCGCGCTCCGTCCGGCGCGGAGTTCCGGCTGGCGGCGTGGAGAAAAGTCCCGTTTTTGACGACGGCCGAGTGCGTCTCCTTTCAAGGGCGAAAAAGCTGCTGTCGGTTGGCGAGTTTTACCGGCCGATAGATTTCGATCTCCAGTTTTATTGGAGGTTCGGCATAACAATATTCGGGCTGGTCGGCGGAGACGCCGTGTCCATGGCGCAGAGCAGATCCGACATTTCCGCGACCGCCGACCCGAAGGCGAGGCCCAATGTTTTTGTAAAGCTGTATTTGAAGGCGTATATGTATCTTGCCAATCTCGCCTGCCGGATATTGCGGGGGAATTCCCTGCGCAGGGTGGCGTTTGAAAAAGGCGCTTGAACCCCCCGATGCGGATTGCGCCGGAGCGTGCCCGCGCAAATGCGGGTTCGGGCGGTCTTGCGGGGCTGACCGGCTCTCCATGCCGTGCGGGCTGGCGCAAAAAACCGATTCGCGCGGCGGGGGCTATTTCCCCCGCGTTCGGCGAATGGCCGTTTGCGATGCCGCCCGCCCGAACTGCCGCGCGCTGAAAATGGCGCCCCCAAGTATTACGGACGGGTCGGAGGCGTCGTGGATTGCCATTATCTGCCCGGGGGCTATCGCGCGCTGGGGGGTTTCAAATTCCACTTCGGCGTTTCCCCCGCCGAGCGGGGTGAAAAACGCCCCGACGAGGGCGTCGCGGTACCGCGCGCGCGCGAAAATTTTGCGCGGCCCTTCAAGCGGTTTGTTTATCCAGTTGACGGATTCGAGCGCGGCGCGCCCCGAATATAGGCCGGGCGCGTCGGGGGAGTCGAAATCGACCACGAGGGTGTTCGCCGAAAAGTCTTTTGCGACCACCACATACCGCTTCCCGTCCGCGTTGGACGGAACCCCGATACCCTTGCGCTGCCCGATGGTGTAGTTGTGCAGCCCCTTGTGGCGCCCGAGGATTTTGCCCGAGGGATTGGCGATGTCGCCCGGCTTTTCGCCGATGTGGTGTTTCAAAAAATCCTGTATGCGGATTTTGCCGAGAAAGCATATCCCCTGGGAGTCCTTTTTTTCGGCGTTGGGAAGCCCGTTGAGGCGCGCGAGCTCGCGAACCTGGCTTTTCAGGAGCGAGCCTATCGGAAATTCCGCGCGCATGAGCTGCTCCTGGGAAATCATGCATAGGAAGTACGATTGGTCTTTGCCCGGGTCGGCGCCCGCCATGAGGTCGCGCGTGCCGTCGGGGTTGTCGCGCAGGCAGCAGTAGTGGCCGGTCGCCACCCTGCCGCAACCGCGCGACTTTGCGAACTCCAAAAACTTTCCGAACTTCATCCGCCTGTTGCACATCACGTCCGGATTTGGGGTGCGACCCCTCCGGTATTCCTCCACCAGATATTCCACAATCTGCTTGCGGTACGCCTCTATCATGTCGGCGACCTCAAATTCCACGCCGAGCTTTTCTGCGCATGCGGACGCGTCGATTATGTCCTGGTGCCACGGGCAGTCGCCGAATACGTCGATGCCTTCCTCGTTCATCCACGTCTTCATGTACGCCGCGCGCATGTCGGCGCCTTCCTGCTTCAAAAGCGCCATCGCCAGCGCGCTGTCCACGCCGCCCGAAAGGGCCACCATTATCTTTCCGCCGCCCGTCATCTTCCGGATTTGTACCACGAAGTCGTAATCGAGTACTTTTTGATTTTGTAGTTTATTATGCGCTCGGTAAGGTTGAGCCTGCGCGCGGCGGCCGCCGCGTTGCCGCGGTTGGCCTTTAAAGCCTCGGTGATGAGCTCGCGCTCGAACGACTCCACTATTGAGATGAAGTCGACGTCCTCGCCGTACGGCAGTTTCCGGTGCATGTACGCCGAGCGGACCGCGGGGGTGAGGTTGTAGCCGGATATGGCGGAGTCGTGCGAGGATATGACGGCGCGCTCTATGCAGTTTTCGAGCTCCCTGACATTGCCCGGCCACGTGTAGATGCTCATCATGTTTATGGCGGGCGTGGAGATTCGGCGTATGTCTTTGCGGTGGATTTTGCTGTACTTTTCCACAAAGTGCTCGGCGAGCAGCAGAATGTCGCTCTTTCTGTCGCGCAGCGCGGGCAGGTAGATCATGTTCTGGGAGATCGCCGCGTAGAGGTTTTCGTCGAACAGCTTTTGCTCGAGCAGCTTTTCCACGTCCGCGGAGCTGGCGAATATCATGCGCGCCTTTGCCGTGATCTCCTCCGAGCCGTTTAGCCTGCGGAACCTGCCAACGGAGAGAAAATCGGCTATCATCTTCTGGGCGGGCAGGGCTATTTCAGTCACTTCGTCGAAAAAGAAGGCGGAGTTCGGGTACTTTTCGAGCAGCCCCTCCTTTGCCGAGACCCCGAGCGATAGGGAGTCCTTTTCGTACCCGAAGATTTCTCCCGCGAGCGAATAGTCCGGAAGCGCGGCGCAGTTTATGACGTTGAATGTTCCGGCGGGCGGGTCCGCGGACTCGCACAGGGCGCGCGCGGCGAGCTCCTTCCCCGTGCCGGAGGCTCCTCGAAAAAATACCGGCGCGGACGACGCCGAGGCTTTTGCGAGCTCCCTGTAAAATTTCTGCATAGCCCCCGAATTGCCCAAAATTCCCTTGGGGCGCATAAGCTCCGTGCTGAGCTCGAGCTTCAGGCGGCGGTTTTCGTCGAGCAGCCTGTTGCGCTCCTCTCGGCGCAGGTATATCATCGCGAGCGCGTCGGCGAGGATGTTGGAGACGGTTTCGAGCAGCACGAGGTCGCGCTCCAGGTCGGTGTCGGGCCCGACGATTCTGTCTATGCTGAGCGTCCCGATGACCTGCTCCATATAGGTTATCGGAGAACAGACGAAAGCGGTTTTCTCGGGGCTTCCGGCCCTCGTGCGGGTTCTGTCCAAAAATCTGTCGCTTTTTGATATGTCGGGAATTACGATAGACTTCGCCTCCGCCGCGACGAGCCCCGTGACGCCCTCGCCGATTTTGTAGACCCCGCGGCGTATGCTTTCGGCGTTCATGCCGCTTGCGGCCTCTATGAACAAATAGTCGCCGTCGCGCAGGGTGACGGTCCCGCGCCTTAGGCCCATTTCGCCGTCGAGAATTTCCAGCGTTTCGGATATGAGGTCGTGGACGTTTTTTCGGCGGGCGACCGCGCGGCTTATCTTGTGCAGCACCGACATTTCGAGGTCGTCGTACGCGGCTTCCGCGCTCTCGCGCTCTGTCGTTTTTCGCGGCATCTTTTTTTCGTTTTGGCGGGAATTCTCCCCAATCGCGGGCTTCTTTCAACAATATTTTGGGGCAAAAAAAACTTGTGTTCGCCGCCGCCGGCGGTAGGTTTGGAGAGAATGAGCGAAGGTTATCAGGTAATAGCGCGCAGGTACCGCCCAAAGCAGTTTTCCGAACTCGTCGGGCAGGAGCACATTGTGCGCACGCTCACCAACGCCATAGAGTCCGGCAGAATCGGCCACGCATATCTCTTCGTGGGGCCGCGCGGCACGGGCAAAACCACCGTTGCGCGCCTGTTCGCCAAGGCTCTCAACGCCAGGGGCGGCCCGAACGTACATCCGTCCGACGACGATGAAATATCGCAGGCGATAATGAACGGCTCCTGCATGGATGTCGTTGAAATAGACGGGGCGTCGAACCGCTCGATAGACGAAATCAGAAAGCTGCGCGAGGACTGCCAGTACGCCCCCGCGCAGTGCACTTATAAAATATACATAATAGACGAAGTCCACTCGCTGACTTCCGACGCCTTCAACGCCCTCCTCAAAACGCTCGAAGAGCCTCCGAAGCACGTCAAATTCATTTTCGCCACCACCGAGGCGCACAAGGTTTTGGGCACGATAACATCGCGCTGCCAGCGCTTTGAATTCCGCCCGATACCGGAAGAGCTTATCGCAAAACACCTGTCGGAAATAGCCGCCAAAGAGAAGATAGAGGCCTCCGACGGCGCCATACGCGCGATAGCCCGCCTCGCAAACGGCGGCATGCGCGACGCCCAGAGCATTCTCGACCAGATGATTTCGTTTTGCGGGACCAAACTTTCGGTCGAGGACGTAATCGGAGTCTACGGGCTCGCGTCCGACGGGCAGATTTCCGACATACTCTCCAATATGGCGAGGGGCGACTACGCCGGCGTCGTAAAATGCGTCGACGGCCTCGTCGAGAGCGGTTGCGACCTCTACCGCGCGATGTGCGACATCCAAATCCGCCTGCGCGAGGCCATGATAAAGTCATTTTCTTCGGGGGAGTCGGATTTCGGCGGCAAGCCGCTTACGAGCGAGCAGATGATGCGCATGCTCGACGCCCTCCAAGGGTCGGAAAGGGGGCTTAAAAGCGGGCTCTCGGAAAAGGCAAACTTCGAGGTCGCCCTGTTGAAGGCCGTTGAGCAAAGCAGGGCGCGGGCGATAAACACGCTGATAAGAGAACTCGACAGGCTTTCTTCGGCGCCCGCCGAGACGCAAAAAAAAAATAGCCCTGCTGCTTAGGGAGGTTTTGCGCGAATCGCGCGAGTTCGCCTTAGCGTACACCGAGAGCGTCGAGCGGCGCGCGCCCGCCCCGAAAGCGGAGGCGGGCGTGGAAATCCTCTCGGACCCCGCGGCGGGAAAGGCGTTCGGCGAGGGGACGCCGGAGTTTGAAGAGGGCGTTGACAAAATACCGAGGGAACTTTTGAAGCTTTTTGAGTCGCAGTTCGATTCGCGCCCGCAGGCGCTCGTCCGCGGGGCTTTGAGGTTTGTCGGGCGCGAAGATGAATCGGCGGGGGCGTCGTCGCAGACCGAAGACGCCGAGACCATGAGGGAGCTGGAAGAGGAGGAGTCGGAATGACCGTTTTGGCGTTTGCCGTATTGTCCGCCGTTTGCGTTGCGGGGTTCGTTTTTGCGGCCGTTTTTTGCGCGGGAAAGTCGCGGGCTTCGGCGGAATGCGCGAGGGCGCGCGAAGCCCTCGCCGAATCCGAGGCGGGCCGCAAGTCGGCGCTGGAATCGCTCGAGAGGGTTCGGCGCGAATCGGAGGAGAGGCTCGCGGCAAAGGCGGAGGCGGAAAAGGGGCTCGCCGCCGCCAACCAGAAAATTTCCATGATGCAGGAGAGGCTCGCGGAGATGTCGGGGCACCTCGACGGAAAAATCACCGCGGAAAAGAGCCTCGCGGCGGCCCGCGGAGAGATAGAGTCGCTTTCGGCGCGCCTTAAAGAGCGCGAGAGCGCGGAAATGGAAATGCGCAGGAAGCTCGCGGCGGAATTTGAGGCGATGTCTTCAAAGCTGCTCGAGGACGCGCGGGCGAAGATGTCGTCGGCAAACCTCGAACAGCTGTCCCTCGTCTTAAAGCCGATGAAGATGACTATTTCGGATTTCCGCGAGCGCCTCGAATCTCTTAGCGAGATGGGCCTCAAAGGCCGCGCGGGGCTCGAGAAGCACATAGAAAGCCTCGTGAAGATGAACGCCCAGCTGTCGTCCGACGCACGCAATCTCGCCGAGGCGCTGCGGGGCGAAAACAAGGTAGCGGGCAACTGGGGCGAGGCGGTGTTCCACAGGATTCTCGAGGCGTGCGGCTTCAAGGAGGGCGTCCATTTCCGCTCGCAGGCGAGCTACGCGGATTCGGACGGCGAGCGCAAGAGGCTCGTGCCGGACTTCGTGATAGACCTCCCCGGGGGGCGTTCCATAGTGGTGGACTCCAAACTTTCGCTTTTGAGCTATTCGGACTACTGTTCGAGCCAAACGCCCGAGGCCAAGCGCGCCAACCTCGACAAGTTCAAGAAGTCGGTGCGCGCGCATTTGAGGGAGTTTTCCGGAAAGTACAACGACCTCCCCGACGCCCGCTGCGGGTTCAAGCTGATGTTTATGCCGGTCGAGCCCGCCTACGAGCTCGCCGTGTCCTCCGACCCCGCGCTGCTCGAAGACGCCTACGCCGCGAACGTCCTCGTCGTCGGGCCCGCCACGGTGATGTCGGTTTTAAAATACGCCGAAATATTGGTGAGGAATGAGGCGATTGCGAAGAACACGCGGCAGATAGCCGAAATCGGCGCGCGCCTCTACGAGCGTGTAAACCTTTTCATCAAAAGATTTGAAGGCGTCGGCGAGCGCATCAGAATGCTGTCCGAAGACTACGCCTCGGCCAAAACCACGCTCATGGAAAGCCCCAGGAGCGTGGCGGCGACCGCCAGGAGGCTCGGGGCGAAGTCGGGCGTGCTCGCGCTCGAAGCCGACGAACCGGAGGAAAGCGAAAATGGAAAATAAAATTCCCGAATGGGTCCCGGAGGGGGCCGACAAAAAACTATTTGCATCGTCCGTGATGCCCGGGCTGAACCTGCGCAAAGACAGGGAGCGCGACGACACGGTTTCGCTGCGCCCGCGCCCTAAGCGGCGCGAGCTTTCCCTCGAAGACTATAAAAAAGGCGTGCTGGAATGCGACAAGACCGTCCTCGCCCGCGCGATTACCCTGATAGAAAGCAATTCCGACGCGCATTTTGAAAAGGCGCAGGAGCTGTTGGCGTCCCTTTTGCCGCACAGCGGGAAATCTTTCCGAATCGGCATAACCGGCGTGCCCGGGGCGGGGAAATCCACGTTTATAGAGGCTTTCGGCACGATGCTTTGCAGGGATTTCGGCAAGAGGGTCGCGGTGCTGGCGGTGGACCCGTCGAGCACGGTGACGGGCGGAAGCATTCTCGGCGACAAGACGAGGATGGAAAATCTGTCGCGCTGCGAAAACGCCTTTATCCGCCCGTCCCCGTCCGGCGGAATGCTCGGAGGGGTGGCGCGCAAGAGCCGCGAGACCATGCTGCTGTGCGAGGCCGCGGGCTACGAGATAATCCTCGTCGAAACCGTCGGCGTTGGACAGAGCGAAGTGACGGTGAGGTCTATGACGGACTTTTTCCTGCTCATACAGCTCGCGGCGCAGGGCGACGAGCTCCAGGGCATAAAGAAGGGCGTGATAGAGCTCGCCGACGCAATACTCGTCAACAAGTGCGACGGCAATATGGTGGAGCGCTCCAACCTCAAGCGCGCGGAGCTTTCGGGGGTGCTGCACTACCTCAACTCCCCGACGCCCGGGTGGTCGCCGTTTTGCGACGTGTGCTCGGCGCAGACCGGCATGGGCATACGCGAGGCGTGGGAAAAGCTCGACGGATTCCGCGCCAAAATGGAAAAATCGGGCTTCTTCGCCCGGCGCCGCTCGAGCCAGAAAATAGAATGGTTCAAGTCGCTTTTGGAAGAGGAGGTTCTGCGCCGCTTCTACCATATCCCGGGCGTAAAAGACATGATATCGCACTACACGTCGCTTATTTCGGCGGGTTCAGTCACCGCCGCGAGCGCCGTGAAAAACCTCCTCGATTCCGCCTCCAAATAGCCGTGCCGCGCCCTCCGTCATCAGCCCGTCAGGACGGGCGGAAAAAGGCCCGCAGCCTCCCGCCGCGGATTGCGGAGATTTTGGCGGAATACAAAACCTACCTGCTTCTCGAGCTCGGGCGCGGAAAGAACACAGCCGATTCCTATCTGAGCGACATCGTCCTGTTCTGCGAGTTTGCCGGAAAGCGGATTGAATCGTTCGCGGACGTTGACGCCGATTTGCTCGCCGACTGGCTCGCGTCGCTCAGCGGGGCGGACAGGCCGTCGACGCAGTCGCGCAAGCTGAGCGCGATGAGATCCCTTGCGCGCTTCCTGATGGAGGAGGGCGTTTGGGAGAAAAACCTTTGCGACTTTTTTGCGCGCCCCAAGACGCGGCGGGCGCCTCCGGAAATTCTCGACACCGGCGAGATAGACGCGATGGTTTCGCTTCCGCCGCCGGACTCGCCGGAGGGCGTCCGCGACAGGGCGATGATGGAGCTTATGTATTCGAGCGGCCTGCGCGTGTCGGAGCTTTGCTCGATTTCCTACGCCGACATAGACGCCGAGCAGAGGATAATCCGCGTGCGCGGCAAAGGCGGAAAGACGCGCCTCGTGCCGGTGGGCTCCATGGCGCTCGACGCCGTCGAAAAATACCGCGCCGTCCGTCCGCTGCTCTGCAAAAAGGCGGCGGCCCCCGAGCTTTTCATCACCCGCCGCGGGAAAAAAATTTCGCGGAAGACTTTCTGGTACAACCTCAAAAAGTACGCGCGGCTCTCGGGCGTGGAAAAGAACGTCAAGCCGCACATGCTGCGCCACTCGTTCGCGACCCACCTGCTGCGCAACGGCGCAAACCTGATGCTTATACGCGAAATGCTCGGCCACAGCGACCTCTCCACGACGCAGATTTACACCAATCTGGCAAACGACGACATACGCAGGGAGTACGAAAAAAAGCATCCGCGCTCAAAGATGGACGTCGAGCCCGACATTTAGCGGGCGGCTCACGGGGAAATCCGCGGAATTTTTGCAGCATTTCCGGCTTCGGAGGGCTAAAACAGCAGTATCTTGACCCCTATGCCGATCAGCACGGCGCCCCCCAATATCGCGAATTTTCCGCCCGCGGACTTTCCAAGCGCCTTGCCCGCGAATATGCCGGCGAGCGACAGGGTGAAGGTAGTCGCCCCTATCATGGCGGAGGGCGCGAGCACGGGGCAGTTCACTATCGAGAACGATACGCCCACCGCGAGCGCGTCGAGGCTCGTCGCAACGGAGAGCATCATGAGGGTTTTAAACGGCAGCGGCATTACCATGCAGGATTCTTCTCCGCGCAGGGAGTCGAATATCATTTTGGAGCCGACCGCCGCGAGTATCGCAAACGCCGCCCATTTCGAAAACGAGCTGACGAGCCCATAAATAGCCGCGCCCATCCACCAGCCGGCGATCGGCATCGCCATCTGGAAAAATCCGAAAGACGCGGCTATTTCGAGGGCGTGCCGCAGAGACATTTTTTTCGGCGATATGCCGCAGGCCGCCGACACGGCGAACGCGTCCATCGAGAGCGCGACCCCTATTAAAAATATCTCGAAAAAATCCATTTCCCGAGTATCGTGGCGCGCCGGAGTTTCTCAAGAAAATTCTGAAAATGGTTGAAAATTCGGCCCGAATGTCGGGAAATGTGCGCATGGAATGTTTTGAGGACTCCGGACAGAAGCTTTACAGATTTTCGCGCGGGCCGTCGGCTTTCGTGGCGAACATAGAGTGCGGCGCGCGGCTGATGAACTGGTCGGTTTCGCTCGCGGACGGCGCGGTGAGGGACATTGTATATTGGCCGGAAGACGCGCCGCGCGGCGGCGCGGGGGACGAGTTCGGCTCGGTTCGCGGGGGGATTCCGGTGTTGTTTCCCTTCGCGGGGGCGTCGTTCGCCGGCGAAAAGAGGGATTTCTGGAAAACTCCCGAAGGGGAAGTCAGGCCGATGAAAATGCACGGATATGCCAAGTGCGGAATATTCGAGCCGGAGATGGTTTCCGACTTCGGCTTTACCGCGCTATTTAAGCCCGACGCGGAATGCGCCGAAGCGTATCCTTACAAATACGAGTTCAGGGTCTCTTACAGGTTCAACGAGCTCTCCCTCTCCTGCGAGCTGACGCTGAAAAACCTCGATTCGCGCAAAATCCCGTGGTGCGCGGGGCTGCACCCTTACTTTTTTCTGCCGTGGGGTGCGGGGCAGACCCGCAAGATGTACAGGCTCGAGTGCGACGCAAAAAAGGCCGTCCGCTTTCTGCCCGATTCCGCTTTCATACCCGAGGACATTTTCAAAAACTGCTTTGCCGACCCGGAATTCAACAACAGAATTTTGACAAACTTCAAGACGGCAAAGGTTGCGTTCGGTCCGAAGAACGGCGAGGAGGACATTTTTATAAAAGTAGGCGGAGGAGGAAAGCCCGAGGGGGGATTCTGCCTCGTCACGTGGTCGGAGTCCGACACAAGCCCGTTTTATTGCGTCGAGCCGTGGATGGGGGCTCCGAATTCGGCGGCGAATCCAAAGCACTTTGTCGCCCCGGGGGCGTCGAAAACGTTTTTGTCGGAAATTTCGCTCTTTTGACCGGCGGGGATATGAGGGCGGTAATACAGAGGGTGAAGCGCGCGGGCGTGAAGATTTTCCCCGGCGGCGCGGAAAAGGGAAGGATAGGCGCGGGGCTTCTGGTTTTGGTCGCCGTGGAGGATTCGGACTCTTCCGCGGACGCCGCGTGGCTTGCGTCCAAAATCTGCGGGCTCAGGGTTTTTGAAGACGGCGACGGCAAGATGAACCTCTCGGTCGTCGACATCGGCGGCGAGGTCATGGCGGTGAGCCAGTTCACGCTCTACGGCAATGTCCGCAAGGGCTTCCGCCCGTCCTTCAACCGCTCTGCGCGCCCGGAAATCGCCGAGCCGCTCTACGGGGAATTCGTAACGCTGCTCTCAAAAGAGCTCGGCAGGGAAGTCCCGACCGGAGAGTTTGGCGCGATGATGGAAATCGACCTTTTAAACGACGGGCCCGTCACGATAATCATCGACACGAAAGACAGAAATTTCTGATCCCGCGGGGGATTTTTTGCGGCTTGAAATCCATTCCGCCGCGCCCGAAATGCGGCGGCGCGCAATCGCTGGCGTTCCGCCGAAAAACCGGCGCGGGCGGGGCGGATTTTCCCAAAAAATGCGGGTTAACCGCCAGCAAGAAGAGTTCCGCAATGCGGGGTTTTTCAAGAATGCGGGCTTTCCCGAGCGCGGATTTTCAAAAAAGCGACAATTTGCCAAAAGCCGAAGACTTGCAATGGCGCTGCCGTTTTGCCTAAAACGCGCGCGTTTGCAAAGGCTCAGCTTTCCCAAAACGCGCGCTTATTCCGCAAAATGCGGGCTTGAAAAAGAAACGCGGGTTTCCCGAAAGCTCCGCGCGGTTTCGCCGCTATTGCCCGGCCGGATTTTTGTCATCTTTTTCGGGCGCGAAATATTTTACCATCACAGAATCTCCCACAGCCGCGGAGCCTTCCGATATTTCAAACGCCGCGCAGGTGCGGTGCGTTATTCCGAGGGGCCTCAATATGGAAGTCGGCGTCATCGAGACGTCGCAGCCGAAAAATACCGCCTTGCGGTCGGGGCTCCTGAAATTCGTAACGATGTTTACTATCGCCACGTTGCCGTCCTTGCGCACGATTTTGCCCAAATACACGTCTATGTCGCGCTCCGGCGGCGGGTTGAGCCTTCTCGCGCGGCGCGTGGGAGAGGGGGCGTCGAGGCCGCGCCTCATGGAAACCGCGTCCGCCGCGGGCGAGAGCGCCGCGGCGAGCGCGAAGACAAGCGCCGCCCGCGCCGCGAAAGCCGGCGCGCGCAAACTCCCGCACTTTCCGCGCAACGGCATTTTATTTTTCTTCGCGGTTGGATTTCTTAAAGTGGTCGAACCCGGGGCCTGCGGTGTTGATTTCCGCCTCAAAGAAGCCCTGCAACTGGCGTATGCGGGTGGGGTGGCGCATCTTGCGCAGCGCTTTTGCCTCTATCTGGCGGATGCGCTCGCGCGTGACGTTGAACTGCTTGCCGACTTCCTCGAGCGTGCGCGAATAGCCGTCCTGCAACCCGAAGCGCAAGCTCAGAACCTTGCGCTCGCGCGGGGTGAGGGATTCGAGCACGTCCATGAGCTTTTCGCGCAGGAGCGAATACGCCGTCATGTCGTAGGGATTTTCGGCGCCCTTGTCCTCGATAAAGTCTCCAAAATTCGTGTCGTCGGAGTCTCCGACGGGGCTTTGAAGCGAGATCGGCTGCTGCGCCATTTTCATTATCTGCTGCACCCTCTCGACGGGGAAGTTCATTTCGGTCGCCACTTCGTCGGGGGTGGGCTCGTGCCCGAGCTCCTGCAAGAGCTGCTTTTGCACCTGCATGACCTTGTTGAGTGTTTCGATCATGTGGACGGGAATGCGTATCGTGCGCGCCTGGTCGGCTATCGAGCGGGTGATTGCCTGGCGTATCCACCATGTCGCGTAGGTCGAAAACTTGTAGCCGCGCTTGTACTCGAACTTTTCAACGGCCTTCATCAGGCCCATGTTGCCCTCCTGGATCAGGTCGAGGAAGTTCAGCCCGCGGTTCGTGTACTTTTTGGCTATGGAAATCACGAGGCGCAGGTTTGCGCGCACCATTTCGGTTTTCGCCCTGTGGGCCTCGCGCATGTCAACGCGCACTTCCTTGACCAGGTTTACGAGTTCCACGGGGTCGAGCCGGTAGGTTTTGCGGATTTCGTCGAGGCGCTTTTGGATTTGGGCGGTGTCGCCGATTCGCGTCTTTTTGCCTATCCTTTCTATTGCGCGCAGCTTGTACTGGCAGTCCTCAATCTCGCGTATGACGGGCGAGAGGCTGTCGAGAAATTCCTCGAAAATCTTGAGCTTGAATTTCAGCCCCTTTACGTAGATGTCTTTCAGTTTGGATTCGAGGTTTTTGTAGAGGGTCTGGTGGCGCTTTTTGATTGACGGATTGTCGCAGTTTTCCGCGCTGTCCCACGCTTTGGCGAGCTTTTCTTCGAGATTTTCAAGCTCCTCTATGTGCTTGGGCAGGTCTTTAAAATAGTTTTCGCGGCTGTCGACCTTTTTGTCGATTACGATTTTGTCGAACCTCTCCTCGCGGTCGAGAAGCTTTTTGGCGACGTCTATCTGGAATTTGTTTGTCAGCGACACCGAAAACAGCAGGCGGACGGCCTTGTTTTCGGCGGCTTCGATGCGCTTGGAGATAGAGACTTCCTCTTCGCGCGAGAGCAGGGGAACTTGCCCCATCTGCTTTAAGTACATTCTGACGGGATCGTCGAGCGAGTCCGACTGTAGGCTTTTTGCCTGCCTTTCCTCGCTTTCCTCTCGGCGGTGCTTGAAATTTTCTATCTCCTCGTCGGTGTCGAGTATTTCGACGTTCAGGGACTCGAGGATGTTGCGGACGTTTTCGTATTCTTCGGGGCGGCTGAGGATTTCCGCCAGATATTTGTTGATGTCCTGGTTGGTGAGGTATCCCTTTTCCTTGGAGAGGTGTTCGAGCTGGCGGATTTTTTCGTTGAGGCGCTGCTGGTGTTCGGAGGCGAGCGCCGCCGCCTTTTTGGATTTTTTGTTTTCGGCGGGCTTTTTTTCCGGCGCGGGGGCAGCCGCGCCCACCTTTATAACCACGGCCCCCGGGGAGGCCTTCTTGCCGATCTTCTGCTTTACAACCGTTTTTACCGAAGTCTTTTTGGCGGATTTTTTCGCGGGTTTGGATTTCGCGGATTTTGAGGTTGTCGTTTTGCTGTTGGTGGTTTTTTTGGTTGCCATGTTGTCTCGAAGAAATTGTTGTGCGGTTTTCAGGCGAGCTCTATTCTCGCGGGCGGGGTTGCGGAGAGCTTTCTCAGGGCGCTTATGCGCTTGAGAATTTCAAATTTCTCGGCCGAATCATTATTATCGGCAAGAACCAATTGCGCGTTAAGGGCTTCGATTTCCCTTTTTATGAAATTGTGGTATATTTTCGCGATGCATTCGTTCGCCACTTTTGCGGGGTTGTCGATCTCGGAGCTTTTTTCCGTCAATATCTTGTATATGATGTTTTTCTCTTCGGGGTTTTCAAAATATGTCTCTATGTCGGAAACGGAGAAGCCGATGCCCTCGCGGTACAGCGCGAGGATCTTTTTAAGAACCGCGGCGGGCAGCGAAGCTTCTTCGATCCATGCGTCTTGCAGAATGTCGGCCATTCCCTGCGCGACGCCGTCGTTGTAAAGGCAGATCATTAAGGAATCATAAACCGCGTTTGTCAACATCGCAGACGAATCTTTTTTGGGCGGGTTTTCCGCGGGGGAAGCGCCCGGGGCGGCGGGGGACTTGCGCGCCCTATAATCTTCCGCCACCGACGGGTAGTCGAGCACGAGGGCGTTGGAGATTTCCCTCAAATAGTCGTCGCGCAGCACGCGGGAGGCGGCGTTGTCGACGATCTCAAAGAGCTGCAGCATGGCGGCGCGCTTGTCGGAGGACGTCGGATTGGGCGTGTCGGCGAGAATCGACCGCGCCGCGAAGGAAAGGGCGGTTTGCAGCCTGTTGCCGACGAGCTCCGCCATCGCATCTGTCCCGAACTTTTTTATAAAGCTGTCGGGGTCCTCACCGTCGGGCAGGGGGGCGACGAACGGCTCGATGTCGGCCTTTATGCATATCGGTATCACCCTGAGCGCGGCGTGCCTTCCCGCGGCGTCCCCGTCGAAGAGCAGGACGGCCTTGTTCGCGAATCTCCTTATCAGCGCGAAGTGCTCCGCGCCCGCCGCCGTGCCCTGGGTAGCAACGGTGTTTTTGAACCCCGCGCAGAACATCCTTATCGCGTCGAGCTGCCCCTCTACCACTATGCACGAGTTTTTCTCGCGGATGGCGGACTTGGCCTTGTCGAGGTTGAAGACCACGGCGTTTTTCTTGAAGATTTCGGTCTCGCGGGAATTGACGTACTTGCCCTCTTCGGACGGAATGTCGGGGGTGAAGCGCGTCTTGCGGGCGGTGAAGGCGATTACGCGCCCCTGGATGTCGGAGATGGGTATCATCATGCGCGCGCGGAAGCGGGCGTAATAGTCGCGCAGGCGCTCGCCCGGCCTGCCGTAGAATATGCCGCTGGCGAGTATCGCCTCCGGAGAGTAGCCCTTTTGGGCGAGAATTTTTTTGAGCGGGTCGGAGGAGGGCGGGGCGTAGCCTATGCGCAGGGTTTTGGCGTCCTCCAATGAAAAACCGCGCTCGTTTGTCCAATAGCTACGGATTTCCGCCGCCTGTTCGCCGCCGGCGAAGAAATTTTCGGCGTACCATGCGGCGGCGTCCTCGTGGATGTCGTAAATCTGTTTGCGCAGGCTCGCCGACGCCCCGTCGGATTTCCCGCCCGCCTCGTATTCGAGCTTTACGTTGAACTTGTTCGCCAGAAACTCCACCGCCTCCGAAAAGGAGAGGTTTTCCTTCATTCTTATGAAGCTGATTATGTCCCCGCCTTGCGACGTAGAAAAGCAATAATAGTAGTTTTTGTCGGGGTGGACGAAAAACGAGGGGGTCTTTTCGGCGGTGAACGGGCTAAGCCCCTTGTAGGACGATCCGCTCTTTTTGAGGGACACGTACGCCGAGACGACGTCGTAAATGTTTACGCGCGCCTTGAGCTCTTCGATGCTTGAGGCTTTTATCTTCGGCATCTCTTATTTTTTGCCCGCCGCGACGTATTCCTCAAACTCCTCGGACACTTCATTGTAGAGCGGGTGCTCTTTGGGGGTGCCGTTGAGAAAGGCGTTGTAGAAATATTTTGCGTTGGGCCTGTCGCCGATGAGCTTGTAGGTGCGCGCCAGCCCCAGCATTATCTCGGAATTGTTGGGGAATTTCCTGTTCGCGCGGTAGAGGGTGTTGAGGAACTGTTCGTTGTTTTGCACGCCGCTTGCCGTGCGTATGTATAGGAGCGTCGAGTTTATGTCGTCGGGGCTGCGCACATACGCTTCGCGCGCAGCCATGTGGGAGTCGAACGCGCGGCCCTCGGCGTCGTAGGCGAGGGCGAGGGCGCGCCACGCCGCGGCGGAGTTCCTGTCTTCCGCCACCGCGAGGTTTCCGGCTTTCGACGCCTCCGCGGGCTTCTTTTCGGCGATGAGCGCGTAGGTTTTTTCTATGAGCTCTTCGACGGGGGACTTCTTTTTTTCGCCTTTGGCTTTCGGAGCCTCGTCTTTGAGCCCGGCGCCTTCCGCTTTTGGGGCTTGATCCGCAAAATCCTTCGGCCCTGCCGCGGGATTTCCGGAGCTTTCCGATTCCTTTTTTGCCTTTTCCGCAGCCTCTTCGGCGGCTTTCTTCTCTTCGGCGAGCCTCTTTTCCTCTTCGGCTTTTTTTGCCTCTTCCGCCTTTTTGAGCTCCGCGGCTTTCAGGGCGTCCTCCGCCTCTTTCAGCTTGCGCCTGAATTCCGCGAGCTGCTCGTGCAGTTGCGGGTATTTTTCCTTCACGAATCCGGGGGAGATTTTGTCGAGCTCCGCCACCGCGCCTTCGAGGGCGGCGGTTTCCCTCTGCGCCAGATAGACGGCGACCAGCCCTTTGAGGATGTCCGCGCGCGTCTGCCTGTTTTCCTCGGAAGTTGCGGCGAGGGCGGCTTCGAGCCACCGGCGGCCCTGTACGGCGTTGCCCACCTTCAAAAACAGATTTCCGATGTCGCAGGCTTCGCGCGTGTCGGGGTTGCGCTCCGACTTCTTAACCCCTTCCAGATAGGCGTTGAGGGCGTCCTGGTATTTCGACATCTTTTCATGGCACTTCGAGAGAGATTTCCACGCTATCATGTCGCGGGGCTTGAGTTTCAAATATTTTTCGTAGGCGCGCGCCGCAGACTGGAACTGGCCGGCTTGCTCGTATGTTTTTGCGGCGTTTGCGAGCATCTGCGCGCTTCCGCCCGAGACGTCTGAGGCCTTTTCGAAAAATATGGCGGCCTCCGCGCCCCTCCCGAGCTGCGCGTATGAGTATGCGAGCGCCTCGCAGAGAGCCGCGCTGTCGCCGCGGCTGCGGGAGGTTTCCTCGAGGAGCTCGGCGGCCTTTGCGTAGTCGCCCTCAAACATCATGACTTGGGCGCGCTTTACCGAAATTTCGACGGCTTTTTTGTTTTCCGCCGCCAGCTGCTCCGGAGTTTTCTCGCCGCATCCAGCGAAGAGGCACGCGAGAGCGGCGGCCGCCGACAGGCGTTTAAAAATAAACTTCATTGCTTGCATAATCGAAATTTTTGCGCTCTAATTCACAAAATTTTTACCTTTGCCCGCCGCCTGCGGGATTCCCATTTCTTTTATCATGTTCAATATTTCCATTAAAAAAGCCCTATTGCAAACGTTTTTTGCGGCGTTTGCGATTATGCCGCCCATGTCCGCTTCCGCCGCGCCGGACGCGGCGGATCCCGAAGACGCCTGCGAAATCTTTGAAGTCCGCGTTCCGGAATTTTCGCCCATAGCCTACGCGCGGGCGACGGCCTCCCTCTTCCGCGCCTACGAAAAATCCTCCGGCGAGCCGATAAAAAAGGGGAGCAAGGGCAGGGTTGGAATCAAGGTCTACACCAATTCCGGCCCGGGGCTGTGCACGCCGACGGAGCTTGTGGACGCCGTAATCGACCAGCTCGTCCGCCGCGGATACGACAAGAAGGACATCACCATTGTGGACATGTCGCGCAGAAAGCTCCGCGACTGCGGGTATCTGCCGAAGCGCTCCCGGCTAAAAGCGGGAATGGCGGACGACTACAAGGGCGTCCCCGTCGCCGACATCGAGAGCGGAAAGTTTTTCGACGCGCGCTGGTATTACGACAATCCGCTCTCGCCGAAGAGCGTCAGGGGGGAAGCCTCCAACGACATCTACAACCCCGAGCTGCGCAAGAGCTATCTGCCCGTCCCGCTCTTTCTGTCGGTGGATTTTTGGATAAACCTGCCGATGGTCACCGACATGGAGGGGCTCGGGGTATGCGCCGCGCTCGGGAACGCGAGCATCTGGAACATGTCAAACAACGAGAGGTTCCTGAAATCGCCCGCCAACGCGTCGATGGCGGCAGCCGAAGTATGCTCCATTCCGGAGCTCAAAGACAGCAACCTGTTTACGATTCTCACGCTCGAAAAGGGGCAGTTTGTGGGAGGGGCGATATTCAACTCCCGCTGCACCTTTTCTGAAAACGCGATTCTCATGAGCCGCAATCCGGTCGTTCTCGACTACGTTGCATGGGAGCTCATAAACAAGTACAGGGCGGCGGACAAATTCGACAAGATCGAGCCCATGCCCGCGCTTCTCAACTACTGCAAGGAGCTCAAAATAGGCGACTGGGACCCCCGCGCGGCGCGCCGCGTGCTGATCCCGTTCCGCTCCCGCTAACCGCGCACGCCGATGCCCGACGACATTTTCGACATAGTGGACGAAAACGACCGCGTTGTCGGCTCCGCGCCGCGCTCGGAAGTCCACGCGAAGGGGCTTTTGCACCGCTCGGCGCACGTGCTGATTTTCTCTGACTCGGGCGGAGGGCGGAAAATCCTGCTGCAAAAGCGGTCGAAATTCAAAGATTCCCACCCCGGAATCTACACGACATCGTGCTCCGGCCACGTCGATTCCGGCGAGACGTACGACGAGGGCGCCGTTCGGGAAATGCGCGAGGAAACGGGCGTCCGCGTCTCGCCCTCCGACCTTTTGAAAATAGGGAAAATTCGCGCTTGCCGAGATACCGGCAATGAATTTTCCTATGTCTACGAGCTGAAAATCCCCGAGTCCGCGCCGCTGGAATTCCCGCCCGAAGAAGTGGAGTCGCTCGATTGGGTGTATGTTGCGGATTTCGAAAAATCCCTTTCTGGGCACCCCGAAAAATTTACGCCGGCTTTCGCCCGCGTGTACGAATTTTACAAGGAGCGCGCCGGCGGCGCGCGGCAAAATCAAAAATCCAAATGAGCAAGACAAGAGTCAGATTCGCACCGAGCCCGACGGGCTTCTTCCACATCGGCAGCGCGAGAACCGCGCTATTTAACTGGCTGTACGCGCGCCACACGGGCGGAACATTCGTCCTCAGAATAGAGGACACCGACAGGGAGCGCAACAACGAGGAGTATCTGAACGTCATAAAGGACGGCATGAAGTGGCTCGGGCTCGACTGGGACGAGGGCCCGGACGTCGGGGGAAACTACGGCCCCTACTTCCAAAGCGAGCGCGACGGCGTCTACAAAAAGTTTCTCGAAATCCTCCGTCAAAAGGGCAGGGCGTACGACAAGGACGGCGCGGTGTTCTTCAAGGTTTCCGGCCGGAAGCAGGTTCTGCACGACGCCGTCTACGGCGACGTCGAGCGGCTCGAAGAAAAGGACTTTCCGATTTTCCGCTCAAACGGAACTCCGGTTTTCCACTTCGTAAACGTCGTGGACGACATCTGCATGGAAATCACGAACGTCATACGCGGGCAGGACCACCTCACGAACACCAACAAGCACATAGAGCTCTTCAAGGCGTTCGACGCCCCCCTTCCGCAATTCGCCCACATTCCGCTGATTCTCAAGACGGACGGGCACGGCAAAATGAGCAAGCGCGACAGGGGCGCGCTCATAGAGGAGTACCGGCAGAAAAACTTCCTGCCCGACGCCGTGCGCAACTATCTCTGCCTGCTCGGCTGGAATCCCAAAAACGACAGGGAGATAATGGACATTTCCGAAATCGTCGAGCTGTTCGACTTCCCGGGAATCGTGAAGAGCAACGCGCGCTTCGACGAGCGCAAGATGGCGCATTTCAACACCGAGCACATACGCGCCCTGCCGCCGGAAAAATTCGCGGAGCTCGCAAGGGCGGCGATAAAGTCGGAGTCCGACATAGACGTCGGCTCCGACGGCGGGTATATCGCGAAGGTTTTCGCCCTCTGCCAGCCCAAGGCGGCGAACATGGAGAGCTTCCCGTCGATGGTGCGCTTTTTCTTCTCCGACGAATTTCCGTACGACGCCGCCGCGAGGGAGAAGGTTTTCAGGAAGGGCGACCCGCTCGCGCGCCTCGCGGAGCTCAACGAGATTCTTCCCGCCGTCGAAGATTTTTCGCGCGACGCCATATACGCCGCCATAGCCGACGCCGCGGCAAAGAGGGGGCTGAAAGCCACCGAGTATTTTCCGATACTGCGCTATGCGGTCTCCGGCATGGCGGGCGGCCCCGACCTCATGCCCGCGCTCGAAACGCTCGGCAAAGACCGCGTGCTGAAAAGAATAGCCTCCGTGCCGCAGGCCGCCGAGTAGCCGCTCATCGGAATTTTCCGGCGCGAATAACGGCTTGCATTCGCCGCGGGATTTCCGAAAATTATCACGAATTCGACTGGGGAAGATTCGCGCGCACAACGCCATGGAATTTGACGCATACGATTGGAACTCCATAATATTGGGATTGCTGGCAACATGCCTCTTTGCCGAGTGCATAATATTGCTCGTGCGCGTCAATTCCCTGAAAAATTCCTCGCTCGCCGAAGCCGAGAAAATCCGCACAGACGAAAAGCTCAAATATGAAAAAAAGGGCAACGAGCTCGAAATGCTCTACAAGGAGCGCGAAATAGAGCTCAAGAGCGAATACGAGGATCTCCTCTCGATGGCGAAGGCCGCCAAGCGCGAGCAGGACGAAAAGCTCTCCGAGCTCGACGCGCGCATACGCGACGCGAAATTCGCCTCCGAGCGCGCCGAGGCCGAATACGCGCGCTTTTCCGCCGTGCGCGAAGAGTACCGCAATTCCGCCCGCCAGTACGCCGAGAAGCTCGCGGGGCTCGCAAACCTCGACGTCGAACAGATGCGCGAGGAGGCCAAGCGCGAAGTGCGCAAAAAGTGCATGGAGGATTTGTCGCTCTACAAGTCGGAGGTGCTCGAAAAATCCAAGCGCGAAATCGACGCCAGGGCGCAGCGGATACTTGTGGACTCGATGCAGCGCATGGTCTCCCAGCTTCCGCAGTCCGCAACGGTCTCGATGGTGAAAATTCCCGACGAGGCCATGAAGGGGCGCATAATAGGCAAGGAGGGGCGCAACATCAGGGTGTTCGAGTCGGAGACCGGAACCACCCTCGTGATAGACGAAACCCCCGAATACGTGTTCGTATCCTCCTTCAACCCTACGCGCCGAGAGATCGCAAAAACCGCGCTCGAGGCGCTCGTCGCCGACGGCAGGATAAACCCCGCCACGATAGAGCAGGCGGTCGCCAACGCCCGCGGCGAAATAGATGGGAAGACTTTTTCATACGGCGCGGAGGCCGTGGAGTCGCTGGGGCTGGCGCGCGTCGATCCGGAGATCGTGTCGCTTTTGGGCAGGCTCAATTTCCACTTGTCGCTCAACCAGAACACCCTCGAACATTCCGTTGAAACGGCGCGCATAGCGGGCATGATAGCCGCCGAAATAAACTGCGACCCCGCGACCGCAAAGAGGGCGGGGCTCTTCCACGACATAGGAAAGGCCGTCTCCGACCAAAATCTCTCCCATGCGCGCGCCGGAGCCGCCGCCCTCCTGAAATGCGGAGAGAGCGAAACCGTCGCCAACGCGGTGGAGGCGCACCATTCGGAGGTCGAGGCAAAAAGCGTGTACGCGCTGATAGTCCAGGCGGCGGACGCCCTTTCCGCCACGCGGCGCGGGGCGAGAATGGAGGCGATGGAGGGCTACATAAAGCGCGTGCAGTCGCTCGAAGGGGTAGCGCTGTCGTTCGAGGGGGTCTCAAACGCCTACGTTATACAGGCGGGCAGGGAGTTGCGCGTAATGGTCTCCCCCGACGCCGTGAGCGACATCGAGGCGTACGAAATTTCCAAAAAGATACGGGAGAAAATCGAACGGAGCGTGGACGGAGCCTTTCCGGTAAAAATCACTCTCGTGCGCGAGCGCAGGTATGTTGAGTTTTCGGGCGATCGGCCCGACTGACGCGCGGTGGCGGAGGATTCCGCCGTTTTTTTGCACTATGAAAGGAAATATGATGGACAGGAGGGAATTTGCATTGCGCGCGGCCGCGTTTGCATTTGCCGCGGCTTGCGGAAAAATAACTTTTGCCGGCGGCGGGAACGCGGGGTTTGAAAGGGTTTTCGCCAAAACCGACTCCCCGAAAAATCCGCCGATTCCGGACGGAAAACGCCCGTCCGGCGGTCTCGATTATTTCAGGCTCGACGGCGACCCCGACGGGGTATTGCTGAAATTCCCAAAGTTTGCGGGAAAGCTCAAAAATCATAAAAACCCAAAGCTGAAACTGTGCTTCGGCAACGCCCTCGAAAACCGCGACAGCTTTTCTCTTTTCGCGCGCTCGGCGAAAGACGGCCGCATTCTCGCAAGGCTCAACCTCGTAAATCTCTTCGGGTTCGAGCCCGTGCGGTTCGACATTCCTTTGGAAGACGCGGAGGAGATAGAGCGCTACGGAATCGTCGTGACATACGCGCGCATGGAGCGCAAAGACGCCAAGTTCATATCGAAGGGGGATCCCGTGTGCCTGTTCGCCGAATCCGCCGCCGAAAAGCTCGACGCCCACGCGCCTCATTTGCTCTTGTACGGGGAAGGTTTCGACCCGAAGGCGGCGTTCCGCAAAAATTTTCTGTCGCTCAACTGCATATTGCCGTTCGGCTGGATGAGCGGCTGCCAGACGGAGGGGCTGCGGGAGCTCGCCGAATCCGGAGACGCGGAGGCCGAAAGCGCGCTCAGGGCGCACTTGGATTTCTTCCTCGACGACGAAAAAGGCGTGGTGTTCAACGACCCGCTCTCGAATCTCTGCGAGAACGGAAAGTTCCATTCGGAGGAGGATTTTCTGCCGTTTGTTGCGATAACGTCCCTGTATCCGGAGCACAAGGCGGTGCAGATGTTCCTGAAATGGGCGGCTCCGCGCATGAAGAGGAACGCCAAGACGCCCGCAGTCAGGCGCTTTCTTTCCACGGAAGGGTGCTACACCTACGCCTATCCGCTCATGAAAATCGCGATATCGCGCGGCGACCCGAAGCTCGCGCAGTTCGCGCTCGACGAAATTCTCGCCCGCATAGGCAGGCTGGCGGGGCCGGACGGCGGAATTTGCCAGCGCGCTCCGGCAAACCAAAAACCAGGGTTAAAAAATTGGGGCAGGGGGGCGGCGTGGTATATGCTGGGCCTGGTTCAGACCCTGCGCGCGCTCGGGAGCTCGCCGCTCAAAAATGCCGGGCTCCAAGGGGCGGAAAAGATAAAAAAGGCGCTTGCCGGCGGGGCGGAATATTTGGCGCGGTTTCAGAATCCCGACGGGAGCTGGCATTGCTTTGTGGACGACCCCGCGACTCTTCCGGAAAGCTCGGGGACGGCGGGGATCGCGGCGGCGTTCGCGCTCGGGGCGGAGGCCGGGCTGCTCGATAAATCTTATATGCCGCGCGCCGAAAAAGCCCTCGAATGGTTTATGTCCCCGCAAAACATAGAGCCCGACGGATTCTCGAAAAACGTCACGCAGTCGAACCGGATAGGCGACGCCTTCCAGCGCTCCGGCTACCGCGTGATAATGCCGATATCCTCGGGGCTCGCGGCGCATATAATCGCCGTGAAAACGCGCGGCGATGGCAAGAACGGCGACGGCTGGTTCAGACTTACTGCATTCGGCACTCACGAAAACACTGTTGAAGCTATGCAGAGAGTAAAGAAGCTACTTTCAAAGTAAGAAGCGATATGGTCAGAATATCAGACTGCTCATCAAAGCCGGTAAGGATACTGTCATATACGCTCATTGTCACAGGTGCGATAGTGCTGGCAATGTTCATAATACCGCTTTTCAGCGGAACGCTTAACACAGGATCTTATTTCGGGTTTGTAATAGGCGGCATAACGGTGCTTCTCGGCATATTCACCCCGAAGCTGTTCAGCAATGCAAAAAAAGCGGTGAGATATATCTTCCGTGCCGTGCTGCGGGGTGTAGCAGATGGAGATGTAGGCCTGTTCGGCGTGGCGCTTGGGGCAGCCGCCATGCCGGACGTTCCTCGCTGTGCAGCGGACGGTTGCACAAAGCTACTGC
>ENA-UEQL01000398-UEQL01000398.1-human-gut-metagenome-genome-assembly--contig:-NODE-398-length-30454-cov-7.530335_pt1 | contig 30454 bp, 25 predicted proteins | sample MGYA00242905_ERZ507926 | MGnify/ENA primary metagenome ERZ507926 (study PRJEB26167, sample SAMN06115531) | human gut metagenome | host: Homo sapiens | place: China:Henan | collected 2015-09-09 | study...
TGCAAGCGCATCTGAGTACACCAGCAGCCACATTATGAAATAAAGAAGGCGGGCAGGAACGAATGGCCCACCCGCCTTGGTGTTTGACGTTAACTTATTGACCCTCGGCCATTACTGCTTCTTGTGCTCCAGCGTGGGCAGCATGAGCAGGATGGAGAGTGCGCAGGCAACCAGAAGCGATACGAATGTCCAGGTCCATCCGGCATGACTCGAAATGAAGCCGACGACGGTATTGGCCAGGATGGCAGTACCGAAGAAATAGCCGAAGAAACCGGTCAGTCCGGCTGCCGTACCCGCAGCATTCTTGGGCACAAGGTCGAGCGCCTGCACGCCCACCAGCATCACAGGACCATAGATGAAGAATCCGATGCCCGTGAGACTGAGCGTAACCAGGCTGATGTTGGGCGTCTCGAGCGAAGAGGCATACCAGTAGATGCCGATGAAGAGCGCCACAAGTGCCATGAAGAGCATGGTTGGCCAGGCTCGGTTACCCTTGAAAAGGCGGTCGCTGATGATGCCGCAGATGAGCGTGCCGGGGATTGCGGCATACTCGTAAGCGAAATAAGCCCATCCTGCCGACTTGATATCCACTCCCTGGTCACTCAACAGGGCAGGCGCCCAATCGAGGCAGCCGTAGCGCACCATATAGATGAAAGCGTTGCTCAAGGCTATTGCCCACAGGCACTTGTTGGGCAATACGTGGCGAAGCATGATGTCGCGTATGCTCAGTACAGCCTCACTCTGGGCATTATAATGCTGGGGAAAATCGTTGCGCCACTTCTCCACGGCAGGCAACCCTTGGCTCTGCGGAGTGTCGCGCAGCAGGATATAGGCCAGCAGGGCAATGGGGATGACGGTGGCAGCCGGGAAGATGAATGTGCCTGCCAGGAAGTAGAACTCGGAGTGGGCACCATAGAGCCAGGAGCCGAACCATACGGCTCCATAGCTGGCCATTGGGCCTATGAGTCCGCCGCCCACGTTGTGTGCACAGTTCCAGATAGCCATCATGGTGCCTCGTTCATTCTGTGAGAACCAATGGGTCATCACTCTGCCGCAGGGAGGCCAGCCCATACCGCCAAACCATCCAACCAGGAAGTTGAGAGCACCCATCAGAGCCACAGCCAGCGTGCGGCGCTCAGGATGGTTGACCAGATCAAGCCAAGTGACGGGAACAGCCATACAAGCCATGGCTATGGCACTGAGTACCAATCCCAGAGGCAGGAACTTGCGGGCATCGCTACGGTCGGATACCGAGCCCATCAGAAACTTGCTCAGAGCATAGGCTACGGCATTCATTCCGAGCGCCAGACCCAGTTCGCCTTTATCCATTCCCAACTGCTCCAGCATGGGTATGGCCATGGCAAAGTTCTTGCGCACCAGATAAAAGGCGGCATAACCGATGAATGCGCCTGTAAACACTTGCGCCCGCAGGCGGCGATAGCGTGCATCGGCCGCGGGACCAGTGGTCTCGGGACGGAAGGGTGGGGGAGATAGTAGGTTCATGTTGTTTCCTCTTGCGGGCAAAACAGCCTCGTGTCCGTGTCTGCCCTATACATTATTATATTTAGGTGAATTAGTTTCGACCCTCTTTTATATAAGCAGGGATATGCGGGTGGAGTGGTTTGGCTTCTTCAGGGGATGCTGAAGGGGAATACGCGATAGCCGGCCTGCTCGTCCTTCAGAGTCTGGCAGAGCCACACCAGCACATACTCGCCAGGTGCCAGATTCTCGACCGGCCGGCACACGAAAGACTGCTTGCCGTCGGCTTGGATAGTGAACTGGGGCGGCTCCAGGCGCACATACTTGTTGTCGCGAAGCTCGCTCTTGGCCAATCGCCTGTGGTCGCGTCGCCTTTTGAGCTGTACCAGCGCATAATCCACCAGCGTCTCCCGCTCGCCCGGCTCCACCTTGAGCACAGGCTTGCGGTCGTCTGTCACTTGGCGCGAAGACTTTCCCCACAGGTAGAGCACGCGCGTATCCTTGAGCTTTTTGCCCGCTATGCTCCATCCCGGTTTGATTTCCGTCTGCATCTCCTCCATCTTGAGGGACACCCAGGAGTCGGCCACGCGGAGCGACACTTCCTGTGCCTGGCACAGGGAAGCGTGTAGGCAGAGCCATAAGAGTATATTCCTTTTCATCCCATGCAAAATTAACTCTTTGTGCAGACTTGGGCAAGTTTATGCTTGGATAAGTGGAAATAAATCCCTTTCTTTGCATTCATTATGACATACGAACTGCTTAAACTGGGCATCACAGAGCTCAACGTGATGCAGCAAGACATGCTGCTGGCCGCCCGCAAGTGGGAAAGGATAGTGCTGCTGAGCCCCACAGGCTCGGGCAAGACATTGGCTTATCTGCTGCCGGTACTGAACCAGATGGACGAGACAAAAGAGCATCTGCAGACGCTGATACTGGTTCCCTCACGCGAGCTGGCCATCCAGACCACCGATGTGGTGCGCCGCCTTTGTCCCCAATGCCGCGTGATGGCTTGCTACGGCGGGCATGCGGCAATGGACGAGCACCGCACCATGAAGGGGCTGCACCCGCAACTGATAGTGGCCACACCAGGCCGTTTCCTCGACCACATGGACAAGGAGAACATCTCGACCGACGCTCTATCGACTCTCGTGATAGACGAGTTTGACAAGTGTCTCGAACTGGGATTCCAGGCTCAGATGGAAGGTATCATCGGCCGACTGGGCCAGGTGAAGAGGCGCATCCTGCTCTCGGCCACCGACAATCCCTCCATCCCGAAGTTTGCAGGTGGCGACGGCTTCCAGCGCATCTCATTCCTGGACAAGGAGGAGTCGCTTCCCGACGGCATCACGGTATATCAGGTGGATTCGCCCGAGAAGGACAAGCTGGACACCCTGCTGCGCCTCGTGTGCATGTTGGGCACCCAAAAGAGCCTCGTGTTCCTGGGCTTCAGGGAGAGCGTAGAGCGCGTGGGCACCTATCTGCGTGCCCATGGAGTGAGTGCCGACCTGTTTCACGGAGGACTGGAACAGCAGGTGCGCGAACGTGCCATCCACCGTTTCTCATGCGGTTCATGCAACGTGCTGGTATGTACCGACCTGGCTGCACGCGGACTGGATATAGATGGCGTGCAGAACGTGATTCACTACCATCTGCCTGCCGACCAGGTGACCTATGTGCACCGCAACGGACGCACGGCCAGATGGGACGGCACGGGCAACGCCTATTTGCTGGTGGGGCCGCAGGAGCGGATGCCTGAGTTTGCCGTGGCCGACAGCCAGCCTTACCATCTGCCCCAGCGTGTGCCGGCTCCTGCAAAGCCCCTTTGGGCCACTATATATATAGGTAAGGGCAAGAAGGACAAGATAAGCCGAGGCGACGTGGCTGGATTCCTGAGCAAGGTGGGCGGACTGGAACGCGACCAGATAGGGCGTATAGACGTGCTGCCGCAATGGTCCTATGTGGCTGTTGACAGCCGTCAGGTGCGCACGCTTCTGGCCAAGATACGCGGACAAAAGATAAAGGGCATCAAGACCATCTTCGCGCTGGCTGACTGACAGCAAGACAAAAGATTGCACATCTAATGCCAGCACACGACTGACATTACTAAAAAAGATATGCCCCGAAAGCATGTGGCTCACAGGAGTCCGGCTTTCGGGGCGTATTGCGTTAGGGTGGAAGTGGCGCTTATTCGCTGAACTTGGCGTAGCCTCTTATCATGTGACGAAGGTTGCTGAGCATTTGCTGCGACTCCTGGATCAGGCTCAGGAAGAGTATCATCGACTCAAGATTGACGGGGCGGTTCTGTATGTCGTCGATGATAGTCTTGCGGTAGGCCGACAACTGCCGCTGGAGAGCCGTGGCGTCTGCCCTCAACTCCTCGGGCGAATCGTTGAACTCCACGTCCTGCTCCCTGGTGTCGTCGAGCAAGGAGTAGGCCCGGTCGAAGAGCCGGAGTATCTCCTTGCGGAATGCCATGAAGGGAGATATGTATTCGCTGTTCACAGGCAGGAAGTTGTTGCCTATATGCTCGCGGCAGGGCTCTGTGATACGCTTGAGGCAATAGAGCATCTGGTTGAGCGCTCCTATGGAGAGGAAGTACCAGGTGTTGCGCTCTATGCTCAGCATGTGATTGACCCTGCGGAGGGCAAGTACCTCCTTGCGGCGCTGGCGCTTGAGCTGGTTGCGATGCTCCTCGATGCGTGAGGAAGCCTTCTTGAGCGGGCGGTATTCCTCGCGGAAGAACGCATCGGTCACCTGCCTGTAGCAGTCGGCCACGAAGGCAAGCTGCATGCGGCTGTAGAGGCGCACGTGCTTGGTGAGCAGAGTCCAGTTGTAGTTCTCGTCACGCGAACGCATAATCTGCACGAAGAGGTTGTCCTGATTGTCCTGCGCACTCTTCTTGGCCTGCTTGAGATTGCTTCTCACCAGGAACACGATGGCCACCACGATACCGATGGCCATGGCGGGGAAGTGGCCGAAGAACATGATGCAGGTGACCAGATAGCATACGATGAAGGCCACACCAGCCGTGATGAACCATCCGCCTATCACCGAGAGCACGCCTGTGATGCGGAATACGGCACTCTGGCGGCTCCATGCGCGGTCGGCCAGACTGGTACCCATGGCCACCATGAAGGTGACGTAGGTGGTGGAGAGAGGCAGTTTGAGGCTGGTGCCCATGGCCACAAGCAGACCAGCCAACACAAGATTGACAGCTGCACGCACCTGGTCGAAGGCAGCTCCGGCAGGCAAGACAGCCTCGTCGGTACAAAAGCGAGAGTTTATCCAGCGGCTTGCAGGAGCCGGCACGATGCTTCCCACGGCCTTGGCACATACCATAGTGGAACGCACGAGCGTGCGTGCTACGGCCGACGAACCGAACATCTCCTCGCCTTCGTCCTGCCTGCTCAGATCTACGCTCGTCTTCACCACGTTCTGCGCCTTGGGTGAGAACACCAGCGCAAGCACCATCACGACACCTGCCGCCACCAAGAAGAGGATGGGCGTGTGGGCACTATTCATCAGGCTGCCCATGAGGAAGCCGGCGGGGTCGCTGTTGCCGTGTGCCATATAGTCCTGATAGGCATCCAGTCCGGTAAGTGGGACACCCACGAAGTTGACCAAATCATTTCCAGCGAAAGCCATTGCCAGGGCAAATGTACCAGCCAGCACCACGGTCTTCATCACGTTGAGCCCCATGAAACTCAATGCCGTCATCACCAGGCTCATGAGCAGGGTGCCGCCACCCAGGATGAGCCACGTGTTGTCGTTGACGAATGCGTGCAGCTGGGGAGTCATCAGAGTGGAGCCCTTGAGTCCGCCCACAAGCATGAACCACGCGATACTGGCAATGGCTATACCACCGAAGATGCCGTTCTTCACGTGTGAGCGTCCGTTGAAGGTGAATATCACGCGCGCCAGCCATTGCGTGATGAAGCCCAAGACGAAAGCGATGGCCACGCTCAGGAAGATGCCCATGATGACGCTCATGGCCTTCTCGGTATTGATGAGGTCGCCCAATGTGAGCAGATGGTCGGCAGAGTCGGTGGCTCCCTGCATGATCTTGACCAAGGCGATGGCGAACGCTCCGCCCAGCAACTCAAACACCATACTGACGGTAGTGGATGTGGGCATTCCCATGCTGTTGAACACATCAAGCAGCAGCACATCCGTGAGCATGACGGCCATGAAGATGCACATCACGTCATAGAAGGAGAAAAACTCGGGTGTCATGATGCCGTGGCGCGCCACATCGAGCATGCCGTTGCTCAGCGAAGCGCCTGCAAACACGCCCATCGAGGCGATGATGACAATGGTGCGGAAGCGCGCCACCTTGGCTCCGATAGCCGAATTGAGGAAGTTCACAGCATCGTTGCTCACACCCACCACCAGGTCAAATACGGCCAGGATGATGAGAAAGATGACGATGCACAGGAATAATGTATTCATATGTAAATGTATATGTTTGTTTCACTTTTGCTGCTTCCCGCCCCGTGGCAGGAGACTTCTGCCGGCTACAGGGCCAGGAAGAGTGCCGTGAGGAACACCACCAGGATGATGGCACGTACCAGATTGTAGATGAGCTTGACTTTCTTTGCATCCATAATATCTGCTTTTTTAAGTTCGCCACAAAGGTAAAAGTTGCATGTTACAAGTGTGTTACACGCCCGTTACGAGTGTGTTACACGGCCTCTGGAGAGCACAAAGTGAAAAAATGTTATACGATTGTAACATTCCTGTTGCGTGGTTTTAACGAAAATGTAATACCTTTGTAGCATCCAATAAGCGAGTATTACACACACACAAACATCAAGTTTATGGAATTTCTGATACTGGTTGGCTCAGTTGCCCTACTGATGTACGGCATGAAAGTCATGAGTGAGGGTCTGCAGAAGATGGCGGGCAGCCGTCTGCGCACAATCCTGGGCACCATGACTACCAACCGCTTTACCGGCCTGCTCACAGGCGCGTTCATCACCACCTCCATCCAGTCATCCACAGCCACCACGGTTATGACCGTGAGTTTTGTCAGCGCGGGTCTGCTCTCGCTCTCACAGGCTATTTCTGTCATCATGGGCGCCAATATCGGCACCACCGCTACAGCTTGGATTATGGTGCTGGGCGGCAGTTTTGACATGCGTATGATGGTATATGCAGGCATCATCGCAGCCATTGCCCTGATTTATACCAAGAAGAATGTGAACGTGGGAGAGTTTCTGATGGGACTCTCCCTTATGCTTCTTGGTCTCACCACCCTCAAGGTGAATGCCGCCGACATGCATCTCGACCAGAACGTGCACATCCAGACCTTCCTGCAGAGCGTGAGCGGATGGGGCTTCGGCAGTTATCTGCTCTTCCTGCTCATAGGCGGACTGCTCACCTGTGCCGTTCAGAGCTCGGCGGCCATCATGGCCATCACCATGACGCTCTGCAGCACGGGCGTGCTCGACATCTATCTGGGCATCGCGCTCGTCATGGGAGAGAACGTGGGTACCACCATCACGTCCAATATAGTGGCCATGAGCGCCAACACGCAAGCCCAGCGGGCAGCCCGTGCGCACCTCATTTTCAACCTCTTCGGTGTCATTTGGGTGCTGTGCATCTACACACATTTCGTCAATTTCGTGTGCTCTCTGGTGGGCTGCGACCCCGAGCATGTGGAGAATCCTGTCATCCTGAACGTGGTGCTGGCAGCATTCCATACGGCCTTCAACGTATGCAACGTGCTCATCCTTATATGGTTCATCAAGCCGATGGAGAAAATTGTGTGCATGCTCGTACCACAGAAGGAGGGACAGGACGAGGTGGAAGAAGGCCGTTTGAAGTATATCGGAGGCGGACTGCTCAGCACGGCCGAGCTCAGCATCTTTGAGGCCTGCAAGGAAATCAACCTCTTTGCCATCCGCTGCCAGCGCATGTTCTCGCTGGTGAAGGAACTGATAGAGACCGACAACGGGGACGACTTCAACAAGCTCTTCTCACGCATCGAGAAGTACGAGAACATCACCGACAGCATGGAGGTGGAGATAGCCAACTACCTGCACAAGGTGAGCGAGGGAAGGCTCTCAAGCGAGTCGAAGACCCAAATCCAGTGCATGCTGCGCATGATATCCGAACTGGAGTCGATAGGCGACTCGTGCTACAATCTGGGGCGCACCATCAACCGCCTGCACATGCATTCCAAAGAGCGCTTCTCCGATGAGCAGACCAAGCACATCCACACCATGATCTCACTCGTATCGCACGCGCTCGACGCGATGGTGAACGTGGTGGAGAAAGCCCCCGAGCACCAGTATGCCGACTATAATGTGTCGTACAACATCGAGCATGAAATCAACAATTACCGCAACCAGCTGAAGAACCAGAACCTGCAGGACATCAACGACGGCCTCTATAGTTACCAGATAGGCGTCTATTACATGGACTTCATCAGCGAGTGCGAGAAGCTGGGCGACTACGTGGTGAATGTGGTTCAGGCCACCAAGTAAGCCTTCCGCCCTGCGCGATTAAGCCACACATACACACAATCCCGAGGGGGTGCTTCTGTCACAGGAGCGCCCCTCGCTGCTTTCCGCACGCTTCTTCCCCACAGACTCGCTTTCGTCCCAGCCGCCTGGTGGCTTGTGTCTGGCAAAAAGCGTGAAGCGCCTTTAGGGATAAACCCATGCGTCTTGGTAGAATTCAAGCAGTACTACTTACTTTGCCAATGAAGTATATCTTACTTTGCCAATGAAGTATATCTTACTTTGCCAATGAAGTACTACTTCTATCGCCCATGCAGTACTACTTCTTTTTCTCACCCTTTTGATGACTTGCTGACTTTGGCTGGTTTCCCTTCGCTATTCTTGTTGTTTTACTATATCGCTTCACCCTCATTTTGTTCCTTTACTGAATAACTTCCCGATGCATGAAACGTTTCTCTATACGATAAGGGCTGCGCGTTTTGTCGACTGAAACGCGCAGAAAATATTTCTCCAGTTGGAGATGTTTTTCTCCCCTGCTGGGAATATGATTTCCGCATGCTTTCCTGTTGCACGACAAGGGTGCGAGAGTCCCTACAGCTGTCCCTTGCCTGCGCCGCTTTCGGTCACCAGATTGCCCCCATCATTCCGCACATTTCCTTCCAGCTGCGGTCGGGATACATGAATTCTGCGCCACTTATGTGCGCTCCCAGGGCAGGAAAAAGGATGGGCACCAGCGACTGATGCATGTCCTTCGACGTTTGCGAGAGCAAAAGCTGCACACATTCCGTGCCTCGGCCCAGGTTTGGCATGCCTGGAGGGGTTGATTTACTGATATTGTACTTCATTTCCGTATGTCTGTCTTGTTTGGTAATGCATTATAAACTATTGGTTATCAGCCTTTGAGAGAGAACTGGAGCAAGGGGAGCGTTCCAGTTCCAGTTGTTCTAATTAAATTTCAAGAGGTGACAGCCCCCTTCTTATTATATATATCTATTTAATATATAAATAGTTATAGAGTCTATAAAAGGGAATTTCTTCTTGATGTACCCTAATTGGAACAACTGGAACAACTGGAACGCTATAGCCCACCAGCCAGCCCCAGCGCTTCCCTCTCCAAGGCTATCCTATCTTGCCCACCACCATGCGCAGCTCATCGGCTGCGGCGAGGCAGAAGTCGCTGAAGGTGAACTCCTCGGTGTAGGGCGGACGGTTGAGCGAAGGATAGAGCGTGCCGTCGGGGCTGCAGGTGACGTTGACGAAGCGCCCCTCGTAGATGCGTGGGTTGAGCTGCTGCACGGCCAGCATGTGTGCAGCATGAGGTCAAAAGAAAGTGGCGTGATGCACTTTTATCTGCACCACGCCACCTGTCATTCTGTAATGGGCTGTATTTTGGCCTTTGCGCGCCCTGTAGCCGCCTCTGTGCACTTCGCGATGGAGATGCCTTTTCGACATTCTGAACGGCTATTCTCCAGGGGAACGCGGGGCAGAAGGCTACACCTTCAGGAATATCTTGTAGCGATACATGATATAGAGGAATATCCACCAGGTGATGATATAGCTGGTGGGTTCCACCACGGAGTAGATGCTCTCGGGCAGGAGTGAAATCACACCACCCAGGAGGCGGTCACGCATGAAGTCGAAGTTGACGAAGCGGGGCAGCATGTAGATGGCGATGGAGTTCATGCCGATGACCACGAAGAAGAAATCCCAGCGGCGCCAGCGCTTCACATCTATTATATAATAGAAGAGAGCCAGCATGATGAGGGAGTAGCAGGCCACTGCGCACACGAAGGAGCTGGACCACAAGGCCTTGTTGATGGGAGTCCAGAAACTCCACAGGTAGCCCAGGATGCCCAGCGCCACGCCTGCCGCCAGCATGCCCAGCGCCTTGCGGGTGCCTGTGAGCCCTTCTTTTTCGGTCTTTATCCATCGGCCTGCCAGCATGCCCAAGAGCGCCGTACCGATGGCGGGAATGGTGGAGAAGAGGCCTTCGGGGTCATAGTCGGGCCTGTAGCAATGGGCACCGAAGAGCGTGCGGTCGATATAACAGGCTATGTTTCCCTCACGCGTGAGAGCTGCGGCACCGGGCGCGTCAGGCGCCACCACCAGACTGGAGATGATACTGTAGCCCACCAGCAAGCCGGCCACTATCAGCAGTATGCGCTTGAGGCTGTGCACGTGCATGTAGATGAGGGCTGCACACATCCATGCCATGCCGATGCGCGCAAGCACGCTCCAGAAGCGCAATTCGGCAAACTGGAGTTTCAGGATGCCGTTGCACACCCATCCCAGAGCCATGAGCACGAAGCCACGCTTGATGGCCTTGAGCACGATGGCAGAATGGCTCATGCCACGCTGGCGCTGCTTCTCGAGCGAGAATGGGAACGAGCAGCCTGCAATGAACAGGAACAGGGGGAAGATGGTGTCGTGGTGGCGCAGGCCGTCCCAGCTGGCGTGGGTCATCTGTTCGGCCACGGTCTGCCAGGCGGCGCTGTCGGGGAAGAAGCCTGCCACGGCCGTGATGACAGCCGCCCCTCCCATGATGAAGAGCATGTCGAAGCCCCGGAGGGCATCGAGCGATTCCAGCCTCTGCGGCTTGGTTGCGTTTGTTTGCATATCAAAAATCGGTTTAGGGTTAATGTCCTGTTCTGTAGATGGATATTGCCTAATGGATACCACGTTCGTTGAGCGCCTTGGCATACCTGCGGGCGTTCTGCAGATGCTCCTGATAGGTGGCAGCAAAGCGGTGGGTGCCCGAGAAGTCCTCCTTGGCGCACATATACAGATAGGGATGCTGCGTGTGATGGAGCACGGCATCTATCCCGTCGATGCTGGCCACGCGGATGGGACCGGGAGGCAGCCCCAGGTTCTGATAGGTGTTGTAGGGGCTTTGGGCCTTGAGATGCTCGTGATAGATGCGGCGGAGCGTGAAGTCGCCCACGGCGAATTTCACCGTAGGGTCGGCCTGGAGCGGCATACCCAGCCTTAGGCGGTTGATGTACATGGCGGCTATGTCGGGCTTCTCGGCTTTGTTGGCCGTCTCCTCGTCCACTATGCTTGCCAGCGTGCACACCTCCACGGGGGTCAGTCCGCATGCCTTGGCCTGCTGCTCCCGCTCGCCCTGCCAGAAGTGGTTGTGCTCGGTGAGCATCCTGTGCATGAAGTGGTCGATGCTGGTATCCCAATACACTTCATAAGTATTTGGCACAAAGAGGGCTGGCAACTGCTGACTGGAGTAACCCAAGAGGGCACACCGGCTGCTGTCGGCCATGAATCGGACTACCTCTGTGCTGTCCATCATCAGGTGGCTGGCCAGATATTGCGCCATGCGGTCCATGGTGCGTACGGATGGGATGATGAGCTGTACAGGCTCCTGCTGGCCGTTTCGGAGGCGACGGAAGAGCGACAGGGCATTCTGGTCGCGCGTCTCGTAGCGTCCCGTGCGCACATGATAATTAAGGAGACTGGCGCACAGCCCCATCCTCCAGCCCAAGCGGCTCTTTGTCTTTACCGAATCCACCGTGTCGTCGCGGTCGATATAGAGGCAGCTGTCCTCGCCTGCCGTCCATTGGCTGCGGGGCAACAGCAGTCCCGCCAGCACCACACACAGGGCCACCGCCAGCACCAGCAGCACACCCGCAAAGGCCAGCAGAATTCCTTTTTTGCCCATTCCATCGGGGTTTTTCGGCTTTTCAGCCAGCCCGTTCTTCTCCATTTCTTCCATTTTGTCTTGATTCTTGATGCACAAAGTTACGTTTTTCTGTCCAGTCTGATGGGCAGAATGGCACTTTTATGTGCAGAAACCAAAGCAGAAGAGCCATTCCCAAGGCGTTCTGCCCGGTATGGCTCTTCACTTTCTGCTATTGTGTGTAGGGCAGAAGCCTCACTTCTTCTCCATCACTTCCACCTTCAGCTCGCCGCATTCCTGTATGATGCCCACATACTCGGCAAACTCGGGTGTGGTCATGTGTGCATCGAGCACAGCCTGGTTTTCCCAGGTCTCCACGATGGCAAACACATCGGCACGTGTGGCGCTCTCGAATGCGTCATAAGATACACATCCCTGGTGGCTGCGGCTCTTGGCCACAAGTGCGATGGCAGCCTCCAACGCACGCTGGTACTCTCCTTCCTTGGCCTGGAAGAAACAATTTACTCTGATCATATCTTTCTCCTTTCTTATTATATAGGGTTTTATGTCTTTTCTCATAGCAAAGTTAGCGATTTTATGCAAAAGTGCATTATCTTTGCCACAAGAATTACTCTTTAACCCCAAAATAATACATTATTATTATGAAATCAATCAAAATGGCTCTGATGCTGCTTGCCCTTCTGGCCCCATGGACCACGGGTGCGGCTCAGGAATTCTCGCCCACACAGGGCTACCGTCTGGAGATAAGTGACGGACTGGCCCTGGAATGTACGGGAAGCTCCATGACCTTCAACCCGGTGAACAAGAAGTCGGGCAACCAGGTGTGGTACATCCAGAAGTCGGACCGCGCGGGATACTTCACGCTGGTCAATCCGCAGACCCAGATGGCCCTCGACAACGGCAACAACGACACTCAGCCGGGCAAGGTGTGCCCTTGGGACGTGAACCCCGGAAACGCCAACCAGCAATGGAAGTTGACCCCTGTGGAGGGCGACACCTACACCTTCACAAGCGCGGCTGGCGGACTCAAGCTGGGCTACAACGACAACTGCCAGCCCGGCGGACCCGTGTGGCAGGTGAAGGCCCAGGACTCTGACGAGGCCGTGCAGTGGCGTCTGGTCAAGACCAATCTGAAGATAACCGTGGAGTCCAATGTGGATCAGAGCAAGAACGACTGGGAGAACGAGACCATCTTTGGGATAAACAAGGAGCCCGGACGTGCCACCATGCTGCTCTATGCCAACGAGAGCGAGATGCGGGGCGACGAGGCTTATGAGAAGCCTTGGCTCAGCCCCAACAGCAGCCTGCGCCTCTCACTCAACGGCATGTGGCAGTTCCACTGGTCGGCAAAACCCGAGGACAGACCCATGGACTTCTACAAGCCCGGTTTCAACGACAAGGAGTGGAAGCAGATACCCGTGCCTTCGTGCTGGGAGATGCAGGGCTACGGCACACCCATCTATACCAATGTGACCTATCCCTTCCGCAACCTGCCTCCCTTCATCAAGGGGCAGGACGGCTACACCATCCTGAACGAGCCTAATGCCGTGGGCAGCTACCGCCGTATGGTGAAAGTGCCTGCCGCATGGGACGGACGAGAGATATACCTGCACTTCAATGGCGTGTATAGCGCCGCCTACGTGTGGGTGAACGGCAAGAAGGTGGGCTACACACAAGGCCCTAACAACGACTGCGAGTTCAACGTGACACGCTTCCTGAAGCCCGGCAACGACAACCTCGTGTGCGTGGAGGTCTATCGCTGGTCAGACGGTTCGTACCTCGAGGACCAGGACATGTTCCGCATGAGCGGCATCCATCGCGAGGTGTATCTGGAGGCCAGACAGAAGCTCCACACCCAAGACGTGTATCTCACCACCCAGCTGAGCAACGACCTCAAGCAGGCCAAGCTGAACGTGCAGCTGCAGGTGCTCAATATGGGCAAGAAGGTGCGCGACTTCAAGGCCGATGTGGCCCTCATCGGTCCCGACGGGAAGATGGTTGCCAAAGGCATTGTGGGACATTCCGAGCCTGTGGCAAAGGGCGGCACAGCTACCCTGAACATGACCATGGACGTGAAGAACCCGCTCCTGTGGACTGCCGAAACGCCTAACCTCTATACGGTAAACGTGAGCGTCAACGGCGATATCAGCACCCAGAAGTACGGTTTCCGCAAGATAGAGAACCGGGGCGGACGGGTGTACATCAACAACAGCCGCGTGTTCTTCAAGGGTGCCAACCGCCACGATACCGACCCCACATACGGCAAGGCCGTGCCTCTGGAGAGCATGATGAGAGACGTGCTGCTGATGAAGCAGTACAACCTCAATACGGTTCGCACGAGCCATTATCCAAACGACCCACGCTTCTACGCCCTTTGTGACTACTACGGACTCTACATGATGGACGAGGCCGACTTGGAGTGCCACGGCAACCATCGCCTGAGCCGCACGCCCTCATGGATGCCCCAGTATGTAGATCGCCAGGTACGTATGGTGCTGCGCGACCGCAACCATCCTGCCGTCATCTTCTGGAGCATGGGTAACGAGTGCGGAGGCGGCGACAACTTCGTGGCATGCAAGAAGGCCATCCAGGAGCTGGACGGCCGACTGATACATTATGAAGGAATGAATGAGGTGGCCGATATGGACAGCCGTATGTATCCCAGCATGTCCGCGGTGCACCGCGAGGATACTGACGCCAGCAAGCAGGGCCGCCCCTATTTCCTGTGCGAATATGCCCACGCTATGGGCAACGCCATCGGCAACCTGCAGGAGTATTGGGACTATATCGAGTTTGAGAGCAAGCGCATGATAGGCGGCTGCATCTGGGACTGGGTAGATCAGGGTCTGCGCAAGTGGGGTGAACCAGCCCACCACCTCTATTATGGCGGCGGATTCGGCGACTTCCCCAACGACCAGGACTTCTGCTGCAACGGCATCATCACCTCGGAGCGTGAGGTGACACCCAAGCTGGTGCAGGTGAAGAAGGTGTATCAGTATGTGGATTTCAAGCAGATGCCCGACGGCAAGCTGCGCATCCGCAACCGCTACGCATTCATTCCGCTTGATGGCTTCCAGCTCAGTTACTCGCTCCTGCGTGACGGACAGACCATCCAGAGCGGTATCGTCACTCTGCCCGCCATAGCAGCCGGTGACAGCGCCTTCATCGACATGCCAGCCACAGCTCCCGAGGCTGCGGGCATGTATCACCTCAACCTCTCGCTGCGCCTACGCCAGCATACCACCTGGGCACAAGCCGGTCATGAGGTGGCTGCTGAACAGATAGCCTTGGGCGGCACGCCCGTGGTAGAGCCTATGGGCCTGGCAGGTACACAGCCTCTGACTGCCGAAGAGAAGGACGGCAAGCTGCTCATCCAGGGCAAGGATTTTGCCGTGAGCTTCGACAAGAAGAGCGGCGCCCTCGCTCAAATTACGTATTCGGGCAAGAACATGCTGGCTCCTCAGGAGCGCGCTCTGGGCGGCAACTTCCTGTTCAACGGCTACCGAAGCATCAGCAATGACCGCAGAGGCAACCTGGGAACAGCCATCCAGACCAAGGACGTGCAGCTCAACAAGACCCAGAAGGGCGACACCGTCGTGGTGTGCGTGATACAGAACGTATCAGCCGGACATAACGCACGCACCCAGGTGCCCGTGCAGACATCCTATCGCATCACGCCCAACGGCCACATCGAAGTGGAGTGCAGCATGGGCAACACGCAGAACCAGGACTTCGCGCGACTGGGCCTGCAGGCTGTTCTCGACGGCAGTCTGGAGCAGGTGGAGTGGCTCGGACACGGCCCCATAGAGAACTATCCCGACCGCCAGGATGCCGCCTTCGTGGGCCGCTATCACAATACCGTGACCGGCATGGCCGAGAAGTACATCAAGCCCACGAGCATGGGCGAGCGCTGGGGAGTGAACTGGCTCACCCTGACCGACAAGCAGGGACATGGCCTGAGGGTACGTCTGCTGGCAGGCAACCTGGGCTTCAGCGCCCTCCACTATTCCGACGAGGAGATGTGGCAGGTGAAGTACCATCATCAGCTGAAGAGCATCTACCGTCCCGAGGTGGTGCTGCATCTGGATGCCGCCATGCGCGGACTGGGCAACGCCAGCTGTGGCCCCGGCCCTCTGCAAAAGTATGAGCTGACCGAGAAATCCTACAGCTATACCTTCGTGATAGAGCCTGTCAAGTAAGGGCAATACATTATATATATAGTAAAGGCCGTGCTTGAAGCATCAAACTTCGGCACAGCCTTTATTATTTTTTTTAGTTGAAGAAGACGAGTCTGTCGGCTCCTTCGGATTGTCCTTCTTGTTGGCTCTTGAAAAGCAGCCTGGTTGCCAGGCCGTGGGGCATCAGTTTTCCAGCCCTTGGCACCCGCTTGGCTTCTGTCAGGCGTCTATCTGCACGGGCTGGCCCAGCACGCCTGTATCCACCTGCTGGCCGTCCCACACGAGCTGGCCGTTGACCCAGGTGCGCTCCACTTGCCAGTTGAGCGTATCGCCCAGGCGCGGACTCCACCCGCATTTGCTCAGAATGCATTCCTCGGTCACCTGCCATGGGGCATTGGGACGAACCAGTACCAGGTCGGCATGATAGCCCTTGCGCAGGTAGCCGCGGCGGTTGATGCGCAGGAGTGAAGCCGGATTGTGGCACATGAGTTCCACCATGCGCTCGAGGCTGATGACGCCTTCGTCCACCAGTCCCAGCATGGAGGGCAGACTGAACTGCACCATAGGCATACCGCTCATGGCACGCTTGCAGCCCCCCTGCTTCTCGCTCAACTGATGGGGAGCATGGTCGGTGCCTATGACACGTATGCGTCCGTCGTTCAGGGCGTGGCGAAGGGCATCGCGGTCGGAAGTCTCCTTGATGGCAGGATTACACTTGATGAGTGCGCCCAGACGGCTGTAGTCCTCGCGGCTCCAGAGCAGATGCGCCACACAAGCCTCGGCTGTTATCTTTGGGTCATTGGGGCTGAAGAGTTCCAGCTCGTCACTCGTGGTCAGATGGGCCACATGCAGCCGGGCACCAGTCTCGCGCGCCAACCTGACCGCCAGAGAAGTGCTCTGAAGGCAGGCCACGCGGTCGCGGATGTCGGGATGATGTACCACCTGAGGGTCATCGCCATATTGGGCCTGCGCCTCCTTCATGCGCCGGTTGATGCGGTCGGTATCCTCGCAATGCGTCATGAGCAGGGTAGGGCAGGAGGCGAAGATGTCGCGTAGCGCCTTCTCGTCATCCACCAGCATGTTGCCCGTGCTGCTGCCCATGAAGAGCTTCACGCCAGGCACACGCGTGACATCCACCTGCTTGATGTCCTCCAGATTGTCGCTTGTGGCTCCCAGATAGAACCCGAAATTGACATGACACTTCTGCGCCCCCAGGCGGTATCGCTCCTCCAGGAGTTCGAGCGAAGTGGTCTGCGGCTTCACATTGGGCATGTCCATCACGCTGGTCACACCTCCCGCCGCAGCTGCACGTGTCTCTGTGTCCATATCGGCCTTCTGGGTGAGTCCCGGTTCGCGCATGTGCACATGATCATCTATTACTCCCGGCAGCAGGTAGAGCCCCGTGGCATCTATCACTTCATCATCCGTGGGCAGTTCCGTATCGCGCAGGATGTCGGCTATCTGACCGTCCTTAACAACGAGGGAGCCCGTAAAACGTTCTCCCTCATTCACTATCGTTGCGTTGCGTATAATCATTTTCTTCCCTTGATTTTACCCATTCTCAGTCTCATCACTCCAAAGAGAGCCTCGCTGAAGATGCCTCCGCTCATCTTGCTGGTACCCAGCTCGCGGTTGACAAACACCACAGGCACCTCCTTGATCTTGAATCCCAGGCGCAGGGCGCTGTATTTCATCTCTATCTGGAAGGCATAGCCCTTGAAGCGGATGTGCTCCAGATCGATGGTTTCGAGTACCTTGCGGCGGTAGCACACAAAGCCTGCTGTGGTGTCGCGCAGCCCTATGCCCAGTACCGTACGCACGTAGGCCGAGGCGTAATAGCTCATCAGCACGCGCCCGATGGGCCAGTTGACCACATTCACACCTGTGATATAACGGCTGCCCACAGCCACGTCATAACCCTCGTCGTGGCATGCTGCATAGAGTCGGGGCAGGTCGTTGGGGTTGTGGCTGAAGTCGGCATCCATCTCGAAGATGTAGTCGTAGCCCTGCTCGATGGCCCATTCGAAGCCGCGGATATAGGCTGTGCCCAGTCCCAGCTTGCCTTTGCGCTCTATCAGATGCAGCCGTCCCGACAGCTCTCCCCTCATCATCTCCTTCACCACCGAGGCTGTGCCGTCGGGGCTTCCGTCATCGATGATGAGCACGTCGAGCGCCTTTTCAAGCCCCGTGACCGCTGTGATGATGGCCTTTATGTTCTCGATTTCGTTATATGTAGGTATGATTACAATACCATCGCTACGCATGTTTGTTGCCATAATAGAGTGTTGTTGTTCATAGCAAAGGTAAAGCAATCCGCCGTTACAGCCAAAAAAGGCAGGCTCTTTTTAGTAATAATGCCAAAAAAGTCCGTACTTTTGTTGCTTGAAACGTGTTTTAAGCTTATATACACTTATTATATGCAGCAACAGAAAGTCATTATCTTGGATTTCGGGTCGCAGACGACCCAGCTCATCGCACGCCGTTTGCGCGAGTTGGATACCTTCTGCGAGATACTGCCCTACAACAAGTTTCCCGCCCAGGACCCTGATGTCATAGGCGTGATACTGGCTGGTAGTCCCTATAGTGTTTATGATCCCCAGGCCTTCAAGGTGGATTTGTCGCAGTTCCGCGGCCGCATGCCCATCCTGGGTATCTGCTATGGAGCGCAGTTCATGAGCCACACGCTGGGCGGCAAGGTGGAGCCTGCTGGCAGCCGCGAGTATGGTCGCGCCAACCTGACCACCATCGACCTCGACAACCCTCTCTTCCATGGGTTTGAGCAGGGCAGCCAGGTGTGGATGAGCCACGGAGACACCATCACGGCTCTGCCCGAGGGCTTCCACGCCATAGCCAGCACCGACCAGGTGAAATATGCAGCCTTTGCCGCCGACAACGAGCCTATATGGGGCGTGCAGTTCCACCCCGAAGTGTTCCACTCCCTGAAGGGCACCCAGTTGTTGCGCAACTTTGTGGTGGATATCTGCGGAAGCCGTCAGGACTGGTCTCCTGCCAATTTTGTGGACACTACCGTGGAGGAGCTCCGCAAGCAGATAGGCACCGACCGCGTCATCCTTGGCCTCTCGGGAGGCGTGGATAGCAGCGTGGCAGCCGTTCTGCTCAACCGTGCCATCGGCAACCAGCTCACCTGCATCTTCGTAGATCACGGCATGCTCCGCAAGGACGAGTTCACCAATGTGATGCACGACTACGAGTGCCTGGGCCTGAACGTTATAGGTGTGGATGCCAGCGAACGCTTCTTCCGCGACCTGGAAGGCGTGACAGAACCCGAACAGAAGCGCAAGATCATTGGCCGCGACTTCGTGGAGGTGTTCAACGAGGAGGCGCACAAGATAACCGATGCCAGGTGGCTTGCCCAGGGAACCATCTATCCCGACCGCATCGAGAGCCTCAATATCACAGGCAAGGTCATCAAGAGCCATCATAATGTGGGTGGTCTGCCCGAGGAGATGCACCTCTCTCTGTGCGAACCTCTGAAGTGGCTCTTCAAGGACGAGGTGCGCCGTGTGGGCCGCCAGCTGGGCATCCCCGAGCACCTCATAGGCCGTCATCCATTCCCCGGACCCGGTCTGGCCGTGCGCATCCTGGGTGCCATCACACCCGAGAAGGTGCATGTGCTGCAGGAGGCCGACCACATCTTCATCCAGGGTCTGCGCGACTGGAAGCTCTATGACCAGGTGTGGCAGGCAGGTGCCATCTTGCTCTCCGACGTGCGTAGCGTGGGCGTGATGGGCGATGAGCGCACCTATGAGAACCCCGTGGCTCTGCGTGCTGTGACCAGTACCGATGCCATGACAGCCGACTGGGCACACCTCCCCTATGAATTCCTGGCGCAGGTGAGCAACGAGATTATAAATAAGGTAAAGGGAGTCAACCGCGTTTGCTACGACATCTCTTCGAAGCCACCTTCGACCATCGAGTGGGAGTAACCCCCACCGGCCAAGGGCTCTGAGGACGGTTGCGATGGAATGGATTCCGACAGGCAGAACATCAAGAGGGTTCCCCTTATGGAATGAGTTCCCTCACGCCCCACATTTAGAGGGACTTGCCATGAGGTGAGACCTTCTCACGCAGGCTCTTGGACAATTACATTACGGTAAACCGCATCGGGCACAGCAGACACGTGCCGGGTGCGGTTTGCATGTTTTCTGCAGACTTATCAATTCTCTCCGTCAGCCACCTCCATTCATTCCAACAATTATTGCAATGCGCTCCGTGGGTCCTTACAGCACGCTCCATCAGCCTTTGCAGCGCCCTGCATCTGCCATCGCAGCATAATGCATCAGCAGGGGGAGTGCCATCCGGCATGCCCAGGGACAACGCTTCCTATGGCGGAACAGTCCTGCCCGCCTTGCCCCAAGGAATGCTATCAAGCCGTTTTCCATACATTTATCATGTGGCAGGCAGCCTGCCCGAGAGGGTTCCTGATGCCGCTTCTTGCCCTCTGAGAGGCTCTTTGCCTGATAATCAGAAGGGGCAAGGGGCATTCTGTGAGCATTTTCCTTCCCCGTCTTAAAGAAAAATCGTAATTTTGCACTTCGAAGTACGTTAAGACAAATATAATATATAAGGTAATATGAATATATCGTACAAATGGCTGCGCGAGTATGTTGACACCACCCTCAATGCCTATGAGGTGGCCGATGCACTCACAAGCGTGGGCCTGGAAGTGGATGGTGTGGAGGAAGTGCAGTCTATCAAGGGCGGACTGGAAGGCCTGTGGACAGCACACGTGCTCACATGTGAGCCGCACCCCAACAGCGACCACATGCACATCTGCAGCGTGGATACAGGCAAGGGCGAGCCCATCCAGATAGTGTGCGGAGCACCTAATGTGGCTGCCGGACAGAAGGTGATAGTGGCCGTGGTGGGCACCAAGCTCTACGACGGCGACGAGTGCTTCACCATCAAGAAGAGCAAGTTGCGCGGTGTGGAGAGCAACGGCATGATTTGTGCAGAGGACGAGATAGGCGTGGGCAACGACCACAACGGCATCATCGTGCTGCCCGAAGACACTCCCGTGGGCATCCCCGCAGCCGAGTACTACCATATCGAGAGCGATTTCGTAATCGAAGTGGATATCACCCCCAACCGTGCAGATGCGTGCAGCCATTATGGCGTGGCACGTGACCTGTATGCATGGCTGGTGCAGAACGGCTATCAGACCAGCCTGCACCGCCCCTCGGTGGAGGACTTCAAGGTAGATAACGAGGACCTCACCATCAGCATCAGCGTGGAGAACGAGGAGGCTTGCCCCCGCTACACAGCCGTGAGCCTGAAGGACTGCGAGGTGAAGGAGAGCCCCGAATGGCTGCAGGATCGCCTGCGCGTGATAGGCATCCGTCCCATCAACAATATCGTGGATATCACCAACTACGTGATGATGGCCTACGGCACTCCGCTCCATTGCTTCGATGCCGACATGATCAAGGGCCAGAAGGTAATCGTTCGCACGATGCCCGAAGGCACTTCTTTTGTGACCCTGGACGGCGTGGAGCACAAGCTTTCAGACCGCGACCTGGCCATTTGTAATGCCGAAGAGCCCATGTGCATAGCAGGTGTGTTGGGAGGCAAGGGCAGCGGCACCTACGATACCACCAAGGATGTCCTGCTCGAGAGTGCCTATTTCAACCCCACCTGGATTCGCAAGAGTGCACGCCGTCATGGCCTCAGTACCGATGCCAGTTTCCGCTTCGAGCGTGGCGTTGATCCCAATGCCCAGCTCTACGCACTCAAGTGTGCAGCCCTGATGGCCAAGGAACTGGCGGGTGCCAAGGTGAGCATGCAGATAGCCGACACCTGCCCAGAGCCCACTCCGGGATTCCCTGTGGAGCTGAAGTATGCCTATGTGGATGGCCTGGTGGGCCAGCATATTCCTGCCGAGACGGTACGTAGCATCGTCACCAGTCTGGAGATGGAAATCCGCGAGGAGAACGCCGAGGGGCTGAGCCTGGTGGTTCCCCCTTATCGTGTGGATGTGCAGCGCCCCTGCGACGTGGTGGAGGACATCCTGCGCATATACGGCTACAACCAGGTGGAGATTCCCACCACTCTGCACAGCAGTCTGGCTGTAAAGGGCGAGCCCGACAAGAGCCACAAACTGCAGAACCTGGTGGGCGAGCAGCTGGTGGGTGCAGGCTTCCGCGAGATATTGAACAACAGCTTGCAGCGAGGCGCATATTATGATGGTCTTGAGTCATATAAGAGCGAGAATCTGGTGAAGTTGCTCAATCCCCTGAGCCAGGACCTGAACTCGCTGAGGCAGACTCTGCTCTTCGGCGGACTGGAGAGCATCTCACGCAACGTGAGCCACAAGAACCCCAACCTGCGCTTCTTTGAGTTCGGCAACTGCTACAAGTTCGAGGCCGAGAAGCGTTGTCCCGAAATCATCCCAGGCGTGAGCAGCAGCCGCGACCCCGAAGTCATCAAGCATGTGCTCGACGCCTATAGCGAGGACTATCACCTGGGCTTGTGGTGCACAGGCAAGCGCGTGAGCGGCAGTTGGGCACATCCCGACGAGGAGACTTCTTTTGCCGAACTGAAGGCACATGTCATCAATATCCTTTGCCGCACAGGTGTTCCCTTCGGCATGCTCGTGTTTGCCGACGGCCAGAGCGACATCTTCGACAAGAGTCTGCTCATCCAGACACGCAACGGAAAGGTGCTCTGCGAGATGGGTATCGTGAGCCGACAGCTGCTGGAGAAGTTTGAACTGGATGCTCCTGTCTATTTCGCCGACCTCCGCTGGAAGGTGCTCATGCAGAGCATAAAGAACCAGAAGGTGAGCTACAGGGAGATAAGCAAGTTCCCCGCTGTGAGCCGCGACCTGGCGCTGCTCGTTGACGAGAGCGTGGAATTCGGCCAGATAGAGAAGATTGCCTACCAGACCGAGAAGAAGCTGCTGCGTGCGGTCAACCTCTTTGACGTATATGAGGGCAAGAACCTGCCTCAGGGCAAGAAGTCCTATGCGGTCAACTTCATCCTGCAGGACGACAGCAAGACGCTCAACGACAAGCAGATTACAGCCATCATGCAGAAGCTCGTGCAGCAGCTCACCAAGCAGCTTGGTGCCGAACTGCGCTAAGGCTCTGCAAGAGAAATCAAGTAAAAAGGAAAGTTTAATATAATACATACAAACCAATGGGAAGAGCATTTGAATACCGCAAGGCTACCAAACTGAAGAGATGGGGTCACATGGCCAAGACTTTCACACGTCTGGGCAAGCAGATTGCTATAGCTGTGAAGGCTGGAGGACCAGAACCCGAGAACAACCCCGCGCTGCGTTCTGTAATAGCTGTGTGCAAGCGTGAGAACATGCCGAAGGACAATATCGAGCGTGCCATCAAGAATGCTATGGGCAAGGACCAGAGCGAGTACAAGGGAGTGACATACGAGGGCTACGGTCCTCACGGAGTGGCTGTCTTTGTGGATACCCTCACCGACAACACCACACGTACTGTGGCCGACGTGCGCAGCGTGTTCAACAAGTTCAGCGGCAACATGGGCACCACAGGTTCACTCTCATTCCTCTTCGACCACAAGTGCGTGTTCACCTTCAAGAAGAAAGATGACATGGACATGGACGACTTCATCCTGGAGATGATTGACTACGGAGTGGATGAGGAGTTTGACCAGGACGAAGAGGAAGGCACAATCACCATCTATGGCGAGCCCACCAGCTACAACAGCATCCAGAAGAAGCTGGAGGCCGACGGATTTGAGGATGTCGGCGGTGAGTTCACCTACATCCCCAACGATCTCAAGGAGGTGACTCCCGAGCAGCGCGAGACCATCAACAAGATGGTGGATAAGCTGGAGGAGTTTGATGACGTGCAGACTGTATATACCAACATGAAGCCCGAGGAGACTGAGGAATAATGGAACTGCAGGAGAACAAGGTAGTCAAGGAGAACGGAGAGAGCCTGCTCCTATACAAGACTCACGGCACATGCAGCCAATATATAGAAGTGGGAGTCAAGGAAGGGCGCGTCACACGCTGCCGCTTCTATGGTGGATGTGATGGCAATACCAAAGGACTGGCCCAGCTGGTGGTAGGCATGAAGACTGAGGATGTGATAGCCAGGCTCGAGGGAGTGAGGTGCGGCATGAAGCGCACCTCCTGTCCCGACCAGCTCTGTTGCGCCTTGCGACAGGCCACAGAGGAGTCGCAGGACTGATTCTTCCTCCTGACATCCAATACTGAACCCGGGAGGGGGAAGTTCCATAGCGCTCTATGGCGCAGGGAATTTCCCCCTCTCTCTTTCCCCGTATGCCAGAACGACATTTCCGGCCAATAGCCCAACAAGTCACACATGCCCCTCTCACATCCCGAGCATACGTCTCTCTCTACGCCACCAGCACACACTTCTCATAGCCCGCACAAATGAACAGCAACGGCCGCACCTATATTGCCATCGACCTGAAGAGCTTCTTCGCATCGGTGGAATGCGTGGAGAGAGGGCTCAACCCGCTCACCGCCAATCTTGTTGTTGCCGACCTCTCACGTACTGAGAAGACCATCTGTCTGGCCGTTTCGCCCTCTCTCAAGGCCCACGGGATATCTGGCCGTGCACGCCTCTTCGAAGTGGTCCAGCGGGTGAAACAGGTCAATATGGATCGGGCAAGAGCCTGCGGGCATCCGTTAACCGGCAAGACATGGGACGACACACAGCTGCGCAAGCATCCCGACTGGCAGGTGGATTATATAGTGGCACCGCCCCGCATGGCCTATTATATAAGGTATAGCACGCGCGTGTATGATACCTATCTCAAGTATGTGGCGCCCGAGGACATCCATGTGTATAGTATAGATGAGGTGCTGATGGACGTTACCGCTTATCTGGACACCTATAAGATCACGGCCCGCCAGTTGGCCATGACCATGATCAGGGACGTGCTGCATTCCACGGGCATCACGGCCACGGCCGGTATCGGAAGTAACCTCTTTCTGGCCAAGGTGGCGATGGATATCGTGGCAAAGCATATTCCCGCAGACAAGGATGGGGTGAGGATAGCTGAACTCGATGAGACTTCTTTCCGCCAGAAGCTATGGAGCCATACGCCCATCACGGATTTCTGGCGCGTGGGCAGAGGCATAGCCCGCCGACTGGAGATGTACGGCATGCGCACCATGGGCGATGTGGCCAGGCAATCGGTAAGGAATGACGAACTGCTCTATCAGCTCTTCGGTGTGAATGCCGAACTGCTCATCGACCACGCCTGGGGGTGGGAGCCATGCACGATGCAGGCCATCAAGGCCTATCGCCCCGAAACCAATTCGCTCAGCAGCGGACAGGTGCTCCAGCATCCATACACTTGGGCAAAGACCAGAGTGGTGGTGCACGAGATGGCCGAGGCTGCTGCGCTCGACCTTCTGGACAAGCGACTGGTAACCAACCAACTGGTTCTCTATATCGGATATGACAGTTCGTCGCTGACCGACAGCAGCATACGTGCGCATTATCATGGCGAGGTGGTGTATGACCATTATGGCAAGGCCGTTCCCCGACCTGCCCATGGGAGTTGCCGCCTGCAGGTTCACACCTCATCGGCAAGCATCATCTCCGAAGCAGTACTGGCGCTCTTCGATCGCATCTCCGACCCTCATCTGCTGGTGCGCAGGCTCAATCTCACCTCCAATAATGTGATTGACGAAAATAGCGAAGTGCTTCTGGAGCAAAAGAGAAGACCTGTACAGTTGGACCTCTTTACCGATTACGAGCAGGAGGAAAGGGAGCGCAAGGCCAGGGAAAGAGCGCTGAAGCGCGAGAGGAAGTTGCAGCAAACCATGCTCGACATCAAGAAGCGATTCGGCAAGAATGCCATCCTGAAGGGACTGAACTTCGAAGAGGGAGCCACAGCCATAGAGCGCAACAGGCAGATAGGCGGACATTCGGCCGGTACGGATTCTTCTCCGGCAGACAAGAAGCAGCCATCAAAGGGCGCGGAACTTCTCTCGGCAGACAAAAGACAGCCATCAAAGGGCGCGGAACATTCCTCTCGCTGACTCGCAACACACATCCTCAGGCATGAGTGCAAACAAAAAGCACGGCCGACGGGGCTGGTCAATCCTTCAAAAAGAACTTTGAATCATGAACGATTACGAAGACATTATCCATATGGAGCATCACACCTCGGCACGCCATCCACGCATGTCACTCTATGCGCGGGCTGCCCAGTTTGCCTCTTTTGCAGCCCTTTCGGGACATGATAATGCCATAACCGATACAGCCATAAAGCATCAGCAGGATGTGTTAGAGGCCGAGAAGGGCGAGGACATCAACCTTCTGGGCTGAAGAACCGCCGCCTCCCGTTTCTCCTTTTCTGTCCTCCCTCTTAGTGCTTGATGAGATGGAGCGAGTGTGTGATGCAGGCGGGCAGTTCCTCCTGATAATGTGTGACCATCACCATGGTCTTGTGCTTACGGCAGCAGAAAGCCTCTATGACAGCCTTTACCAGCAGGCGCCGCGGCTCGTCGAGCCCATGCAGGGGTTCGTCCAGAATGAGCAGTTCGGGGTCTTTCACGAAGGCACGTGCCAGCAGGCAAAGCCTTTGTTCGCCGCTGCTAAGCTTGAGAAACGACTTGTCGGCCAGATTCTCGATACCGAACACGCGCATCCAGCCACGGCACACCTCCATCTGTTCGGGACGGGGACGAGTATAAAGCCCCACCGTATCATGCAGTCCGCTGGCTACTATATGGATGGCAGGCATATCGCGCATATAGCTCCGGTGCATCTCGGGACTCACATATCCTATGTGGTGCTTTATCTCCCAGATGCTTTCGCCCGAACCTCTCCTATGTCCGAAAAGCTCGATGGGGCAGGCATAACCCTGCGGATTGTCGGCACAGACCAGACTCAGCAGGGTGCTCTTGCCGGCTCCGTTCTCCCCGCTCAGCGCCCATTTCTGGCCTTCGCACACGGTCCAGTGGAGGTCGCTCAGAATGGTGCGGCTGCCGTAGCGGATGTTCACGCCGTCGAACTTCAATATCTCCCCGCCCTGCTTGGGATAGAAGTGTTCCGTGTCGAGCGGCCTTTCGGGCAGATTGACTATCCACTCCCGGGTTTCTGATGACAGATAAGGAGGGGTGGGGGACTGCACCTGGCTCAGGTACTCGGCACGTGTCTGCTTGGGCAGAAGGCGGTTGCCGGCCACAGGCAGGACGTGTGTGATGAAGTCGGGGATATCCGCATCGCGGCTCACGATGAGGATGACCTGAAGGCCAAACTGGGTGATGAGCGAGGAGAGCAACTCGCGAAGCTGGATGCGGGTATCGCTGTCGAGCCCCACAAAGGGATTGTCCATCACCAGCATGCGTGGGGCGCTTCCCAAGGCACGTGCGAGCTGGAACTTGCGCAACTCGCCGCTGCTGAGCGAGATGATGTATTTATCATACAGGTCGTGCAGATGGAAGAGTCGCATCAGCACCTCACGCTTCTCCTGCATACTGGCTCTCAGAGCCCCCTGCTGCCGAGGGTCCAGTCCGTGTCCCACGCTCTCGTCGGCCTTGCCGAAGGCATCCTCCAGGAGTTGGCCTACGGTGGGCGTGCTCTCATCTATATCATGCTGGTTCCACCTCTGCTGGTAGTAATAGGTGGCATCCTGGTCGCCATAGGAGTCGCGAAAGGCTATATACTTCATGTTTTCGCTCACCAGTTTCAGGGGGCTCGGACTGAAATCATAACGGATGGCATCTCCCAAGAGCGGGTAATGCCCCGTCAGAATCTCCACCAATCGGCTCTTGCCTGCCCCGTTCTCGCCTGCGATGGCTATCTGTTCGCCCTCCATTATCTCCAGGCATACGGGTTCTGCCATCCTCCAGAGTGGGTGTCTTGTTACCCCATTCTGCACTTCTATCACCTTTTTCATCCTTTTGGCTTTCAGTTATTCTTCTGTTATTATATAAAGCGAGGCTTCAGCGTTCTGTCACTTGCTCACCCGCGAGGAGTTCTTCAGGGCGAAGTCCTTCCAGCTGCTGTATTTCCTGGCACCCGTCTCGGGCCGTCCCATCTGCAGATGATGGCAATAGGCAGCCGCCAGAGCATCCGTGGCATCGAGGAAGTGTCCCATCTCCTGAGCGTCAAGATGCAGCATGCGGCGCAGCATGTCGGCCACCTGCTCCTTGCTTGCGTTTCCGTTTCCCGTAATGGCCATCTTGATTTTCATTGGTGCATATTCGTGTATGCTCACCTGCTTGCTGATGGCAGCGGCTATGGCCACACCTTGCGCACGCCCCAGTTTGAGCATGCTCTGCACGTTCTTCCCGAAGAAAGGGGCCTCGATGGCCAGGCAGTGGGGCTGATAGGACTCTATGATGCCCGTCACGCGCTCGAAGATATGCCCCAGCTTCGTGTAGGGATCCTTGGCCTTACGCAGGTCTATCACCCCAATGGCCAGCACCTCCAGCGAGCGCCCTTCGGCACGCAGCACGCTATAGCCCATGATGTTGGTACCCGGATCAATACCCAGTATCACCTGACTGCCGGTCTGCCTGTCAGTCATTCCATCACCTCCATCAGAGTGGAGAAGCCCACTATGCGGTTGCCGAATATCTGCTGCATCTCCTGCTGCAACTGCCTGCCCTGGCGCAAGAACCACTTGTGGAGAGCTGCCGAGTCGGCCACCTCAAACTGGAGGCTGAAACTGTGGCCTCCCTCCTCATCGCTATGGCTCAATATGCGTGCCAGCCTGCCCCGCGTCAGGATGCCGTCGGCATGTACGGCAGGTATCATCTTCTCTTGCGCCCAGGCCAGGAAGCATGCCAGGTCTTCCTCCGTCACGGCATATGTGGTATTGTATATCAGCATGTCTCTTTCCCTCGTTTTAAGTTCCGAAATCAATATTCAAGCCACAAAATTACTAAATTTCATCCACCCGCGTTCTGTATATCAACGTTAAATTCCATGCACAAACCATTATGGTACGAAATAATTCTGTAACTTTGCCAATTGGAATATCACAATATATAAAGATGTATAAGATGAACAGGATAAAAGGATTGGCATTGGCTGCCATGCTGATGCTCACAGGCACAGGGCTGATGGCCCAGACCCAGAAGCCCAAGGTGACCACCACCAGCGTGAAGGCTTCGGTCACCACCAAGGCCGAGAACTATGCCGAAATCAAGTTTGACACCCTGCGCCACAACTTCGGCACCTTCAGCAAGAAGGAGCCCATCGTGAAGTGCTCCTTCGCATTCACCAACACAGGCACAGCCCCCTTGATCATCCACCAGGCATTTGCCACCTGCGGCTGCACCGTACCCGTGTGGCCCCGCAAGCCCATCAAGCCGGGCGAGAAAGGCGAGATAGAGGTGACCTACAACGGTACCGACAAGTTCCCCGGACACTTCCAGAAGACCGTTACCATACGCTCCAACGGCATCAACGAGGTGGTGCGCCTGACCATCGAGGGCACCATGGAATAACCTGCAAGCTACCATATACCAGAGAGATGACCGAGAGAGAGAAAGACCTCTTCCAGCGTTCTCTGCTTCTCCTTGGCCCCCAAGCCATGCAGCGGCTCTATTGTACCAGAGTCATCGTACTGGGCGTGGGAGGTGTGGGAAGCTGGTGCGCCGAGAGCCTCTTGCGATGCGGTATCCACAGCCTGACGCTGGTGGATTCCGACTGTGTGTGCTCCAGCAACTGCAACCGCCAGCTGATGGCCACCACCCACACCATAGGCCAGCCCAAGGTAGAGGCTCTGCGTGAGCGCCTGCTGCAGATAAACCCCGATGCCGACATCACCATTCTCTGCCGGGCATACTGCCAGGAGACGGCCCACGAATTCGGTCTGGAGAATTATGATTACGTGATAGATGCCATCGACTCGCTGGCCGAGAAGGCGCTCCTCATACGCCAAGTGACTGCCCTCACCCACAGCCAGAAGCGCCCGCGGCTCTTCAGCAGCATGGGAGCAGCCCTGCGCGTGGATCCCACCAAGGTGGCGGTGGACGAGTTCTGGAAGGTTCAGGGCGATCCTCTGGCACGCTCCCTGCGCACCAAGTTCCGCAAGGAGAAGCAGTTTCCGCAGAGCAAGTTCCTGTGCGTATATAGTCAGGAGAATCCGCGCAAGAACCTTGGTGCATCCCTTTTGCTTGCCACACAATCCGAAGAAGCCGCTCCGCTTGCTCCTCAGAGCACTCCCGATGCAGCCTCCAAGTCCTACGACTGGCACGACCACAAGGTGCAGGTAAATGGCTCCATGTGCCCCATCACAGGCATCTTCGGCATGACGCTTGCCGGACTGGTGCTGCGGGATGTCTGCCCCGACTGACCCTAACTCAAGAATTGAGTAGGGTAGGTGTGGGTGCTACACAAATAATAAGCTGTACGGCAAATCGCACTTTTGCAGATAGCCGTCTGTATGAATTTGGAACAGGCTCACCTTCGCCTTCCCCCGCCTCACGGACTGCCTCCCTAATGGTGGAATCGGGGATAGCGGCCCTCGTTTCTCTATCTCAGAGTGAAAACCTCTGGGCTAATAGTTCTCCAGCACCTCCTTGGCCTTTCTCTTTCTGGCTTCCTTTCTCCCCTTTATCATACCGGCAGCATTTATGCTATATGCTTCCGTGTCATGTTTTCTTACAAACACTTGTGCTCCCGAGCGTGGGTCGGCAAGAGATTCCACGAATGTCTCTTTTGCCACTTCCTTCGTTGCCC
>ENA-UEQL01000409-UEQL01000409.1-human-gut-metagenome-genome-assembly--contig:-NODE-409-length-30233-cov-15.599251_pt1 | contig 30233 bp, 23 predicted proteins | sample MGYA00242905_ERZ507926 | MGnify/ENA primary metagenome ERZ507926 (study PRJEB26167, sample SAMN06115531) | human gut metagenome | host: Homo sapiens | place: China:Henan | collected 2015-09-09...
GAATAATTTCAAGTGCGCAAAGATACAAAAAAGACAGGAAAACGCCGCACTGCGAGGCTAAAATTTCTGCCTGCCGAATAAACGTAAGCCCCATACATACTGCCAATTCGCCCATGAGAACCCACCTCACCACATCCTGCGGCAGCCCCAGAACGACCATCACGCCCACGGTCAGCAGCCACGACACGGCCAGCATCACGGAAAACAGAGATGCTGCATTCATACACGCCCGCCAGTACTCGGAATTCACCTTCCTGTGCGGAATCAGTGCGTAAAGAATCCTTCGCACCACATAGTAGGCCAATACCACCGCCGCGATCCAGCCCAGAGGCGCGGTCCGAAGCTCCACACCCCGCACGACCAGAATCAGCACGGGCATCAGAAGAAAAGAGACCTTATCTCTCATCCTCGCCTGCTGGATGTTGTGCTCGAGCGAGACCAGCGGCTTCCACCTCTGGATACAAGGCCACATCGAAACGCATAATGCCAATATGTCCCTTATCGTGAAAAGCACCACGAAGGCCTCGAGGATGATCAGCGCCGCATTTACCGGCTGCAAGGCCCACGCCTGGCTTCCAGGCAGCACCGCACCCCCGTCCGACGGCAGACAGAGCTGCCCATTAGGAAAAATCTGAAGAATCATCTAATTCCCCCGCTTGGCCCGATATCCCATAGACTGCAGCAGCGCCACCACCTTATCGCGAAGGTCGCCCTGCAGGGTAATCTCGCCGTCCTTAGCGGTTCCGCCCACGCCGCACTTCACCTTAAGAGTTTTGCCCAGTGTGGCCAAGTCCGATTCGCTCCCGACAAATCCCTTCACGAGGGTAACCTGCTTGCCGGCACGAGCGCGGCGGTCGATAGCCACGATGAGGTTCTGCTTCGAAGGTTCGAGCGTCTCCACCTCAGGCTCCGCCTCCTGTTCGTATTTGAAATTTGGGTCCGTGGAATAAACCACCCCCAATCGTTTTTTCCAATCATTTTCCATCATAGTCGCAAAGATACTAAAATGTAAACTATTAGCCCCCGCGAATTCCGATAAAATCAAAGATTTTGCCGAATCTATTCCGATAAAACTCTTTCTGCACATACAGGGGTGGACATCGTGCCGATATCCTTTCACGGAGTTCAAAGGGGCATTCACAGAATGTTATGTCAATGAGCAGTTAGCTCGCCTCCAAATACCTACTTTCTACCATTCATCGAATGAATCCGAATGTGAGATTGATTTCGTCGTTCAAACAGAGAAACGCGTCATCCCCATTGAAGCAAAGGCCGAGGAAAATTCTGGTCATGGGGAAAATCCTGTGTATCTGTAAATCCTGAAACTGATTCTAGTCGTTCGGCGAAAACGCCCTTCAAATTCACTTTGGCAGACAATGTGCCACAGAACGCGTATATCGATACCTCCTTGCCAAGGTGGAGCTAAAAAAGTCTCACTTTGGCAAGCAATCCTTCACCGAGTGCGCTCTACGCCATCCGCCTTGCCAAAGTGAATTTGCGGAGTTCCAGCGAACCAGCAATACACCCTAAGGGCAATACTGAACATATTGAACACCTAATGCTTGAGGAGGATAGTCCGATAAAAGTAGCACAGTATTACATCTAATTGATAGACAAAAAACTTCTTTCAGAATAACTACAAAGATCCATCGCAATCGCAAAAGAGCGCTATGCTGAAACATTGTTTGAGAAGAAAGATAATAAGTAATATCAAAATCTCTTTGTATATTTGCCGATTATGAATAATAAAGAGTTCAGTATTTGGAATAAGATAACTGCCGCCGTAACGTTCGTGATAGCGACGGTTACTTACATTCTCACGATAGAGCCCACGGCTTCGTTCTGGGACTGCGGAGAATTCATAGCATCTTCATACAAGCTGGAGGTAGGTCACCCGCCGGGAAACCCCGTATTCCAGATTTTCGCTAAGTTTTTCACGCTATTCGGAGATTCGGCCCACGCCGCTGCCGCAGTAAATACGGCCAGCGCCATTTATTCAGCCCTGACCATCCTTTTGTTATACCTTACACTGGTTTGGTTCATAAAGAGACTCATCAAGCCGGGCGAGAACGGCATCTATAGCAAGTCCGCCACGGCGGCCATCACCATCAGCAGTATGGTGGGCGCATTGGCCTACTGCTTCTCGGACACATTCTGGTTCTCGGCAGTCGAAGGCGAGGTCTACGCTATGTCCAGTCTGTTCACGGCACTGGTATTCTGGCTCATGACCATCTGGTACGACAGGGCGGACGAGCCGCATTCGCTGCGCTGGATAGTGCTGATAGCATTTTTGATGGGTCTTAGCATAGGCATCCATCTGCTTAACCTGCTGGCCATTCCGGCACTCGTCTTTATGTACTACTACCGCTTTAAGGACGAGTATTCGGCTAAGGATTACTTGAAGATATTCCTCGTGGGAGTAGGCATATTGGCCCTGATTCTCTTTATCATAATCCCGTGGCTTCCGAAGATGGCCGCTTACTTCGACCTGTTCTTCGTGAACGTACTGCATCTGCCTTATAACAGCGGTGCGGCGTTCTTTATGGTAGCACTGCTCGCGCTGTGCTTCTGGGGAATAGTTCAGACTATGAAGAAGGGCAAATTGCTACTGAACACGGCGCTTCTGAGCTTCACCGTGATTACCATAGGATTCTCGATTTTCACCATAGACATCATACGTTCGTGCGCGAAGACTCCGACTAACGAGTACCAGCCGGACAATGCCTTTACCCTGGTGAGATACCTTTCCCGTGAGCAATACGGCAAGACTCCTCTTATCTATGGCCAATACTATGGCGCAGACTACGACCTCAAGACCTCGAAGTACTGGGCTCCGGTAGATGGCAAATATAAAAAAGTGGACGGACCTGTCGACGCGGACTACCTGGGAAAGGACAAGATGCTCTTCCCTCGTATGTGGAGCGACTCTCCGGACGGAAGCTACTCCGAATTCTACAAATACTACACTAATGGTAAGAAGGGCAAGCCTTCGATGGGCGCGAACCTTAGGTATTTCTTCGACTACCAGTGCAACTGGATGTATTGGAGATACTTTATGTGGAATTTCGTGGGAAGGCAGAACGACATTCACTCCCCTGTTCCGGGCGACATTTTCAACGGAAACTGGGAGAGCGGAGTCAAGTTCATAGACAATGCCCGTCTCGGAGACCAAAGCGACGCGCCGGACGTATTGGCCCATAACAAGGGTAAGAACCACTACTTCTTCCTGCCGCTGATTCTCGGGCTGATAGGCCTTTGTTTCCAGTTCAAAAAGGACAAGAGAGGGTGTTTCCTGAACTTCCTGATGTTCTTTATGACAGGATTGGCCATCGTGCTCTATCTGAACCAGCCGCCATATCAGGTGCGCGAGCGTGACTACGCATACGCAGGGTCGTTCTATTTCTTCAGCGCGTGGATAGGAATAGGGGCGGCGGCGCTGTATAACGCATTGGCCGAAAGGAAGAAGGCGATGAAATGGGTAGGTGTGGGCCTGTGCGCTCTGTGTCTGGGAGTGCCTGCGCTGATGGCACAGCAGAACTGGGACGACCACGACAGGTCGAACCGCTACACGGCTGTGGAAATCGCACGGAACTACCTCAATTCGGTAGGCCCGAACGGCATCCTGATCACTCACGGCGATAACGACACATTCCCTCTCTGGTATGCGCAGGAGGTGGAAAGCATCCGCACCGACGTCCGAATCGTGAACACTTCGCTGCTGGGGACGGATTGGCATATAGACCAGATGAAATATGCAGTGAACGAGTCGGCTCCGCTGCCGATTTCGGTTCCGTACAAGCAGTATCTCTATGGTACTAACGAGTATATCCCGATAGTGGACAGCCGTAACACAGAGATGAACATCCACGACGTGATGGAAATCTTCAAGCACCCGAAGGCTAAGGTCGAGCTTTCGAGCGGAAAGAGAGTGGACTATATCGCATCGCGTAAGATAGTGGTGCCTGTGAATAAGGAAAACGTTCTGAAGAGCGGCATCGTGAGCGCGGAGAACGCAGATAAGATACTGGATAGCATAGTATTGACGATTCCGAAGGGTAAGGATTACATCTCTAAGCCGGAGCTGTTTATGCTCGACTTCCTGGCTGGTTACGACTGGTCTAGACCGCTTCAGATGCTGAATATGGGAGGTGAAATCAATATAGGCCAGAAGGAGTATCTGGTCTACGAGGGTTATTCCTATAAGCTGGTGCCTTTCAAGAACAAGCCGAGCAACCTCGCGCCGGGAATCGTAGATAGCGACGAACTTTACAGAAAGATGACTTCCGTCTATAGGTTCGACGCACTTTCTCGCGAAGACTACTTCATAGACTACCAAAACTATTACACCCACTTGGGCGTGATGAGCATAAGGCAGTTGTTCGTGACGGCAGCGAAGGTGTTCCAGAACAAGGGCGAGAACGAAAGGGCGCTTGAGATGCTGGACAAGATGCAGGAGGTTATGAAACCATACCCGCTCGATGCCATACCGCTCGGATTCTCGAATAACAACTATATGGTAACCGAAGCCATAAATACCTATTTCGAGCTGGGCGAAAGGGAGAAGGCTCTCGACTTGACGGCAAGATACTCTGAGGAGTTGCTCCGGACCACCGACTTCTATATGGGATTCGGTTCGTTCTCGGAGAATGAATGTGAGACTTGTGCGCAGTACATCTTCCTGCTTTCGGACAGGCTCGAGAAGAATGGCGAGAAAAAACTTGCCTCCCAGCTGGAAGGCAAGTTCAAGACTATATTGGATTCGAAAAGTTAGCGAGCCAATCGCACTACGATAGAAAGCGGGAGATTCTTGCCGAAGCGGTCACGCAGAGCGAGTTCCCCGCTTTCCATTTTATAGTCTCCCTTAAGGCCTAGGGCCTCTTTCACGATGGTTTCTCCGAGAAGTGCGCTATATCCGTTAGAATACAGATTAAGCACCATAAAGCTGTTCTTATCCGAGAGAATCTTATTCACTTCCCTTAGCATATCGAAAAGGCAATCGTCGAGTTTCCACCTCTCTCCGTCGGGTCCGTGTCCATAAGCCGGAGGGTCGAGGATGATGCCGTCGTAGAGGCGACCTCGCTTAGCCTCCCTGCGCACGAACTTCATAGCGTCCTCCACCACCCAGTGGATGCCGTCCATACCGCTTTTGTCCATATTACCGCGAGCCCAATTGACCACTTGGCGCACGGAATCCAGATGGGTGACATCCGCGCCTGCCGCACGTGCCGCCAGAGTAGCTCCTCCGGTGTAGGCGAACAGGTTAAGCACCTTCATTCCCGGCTTGCAGTGCGAATAGATATACTCCCAGTTCGGAGCCTGCTCGGGGAACACGCCCACGTGCTTGAAGGAGGTCAGGCCTAATCGAAGATTAAAGCCAAGTCCTTTCTGCTGACCCGGATACCTTATGTACCACTGGTCATCCATCTGTTTGAGACGGGACCAAGTGCCACAATCTTCCTTTCCTGCCTTCCCGAATCCGGCGCCCGGAGTGAATCTGGTATAGGCCAATTTGTCCCATTCCTGCTCACTCATAGACTTATCCCACAGAGCCTTAGGTTCAGGACGAGCCATCACGACCCTGCCGAACCTTTCCAACTTTTCACCTCTTCCGCTATCTAGCAGCTCGTAATCTTTCCACTGCTCAGAAGGAAATTCTACCATTACTTTCTACCTATTACCTTAAGTGCGTGTTCTACAATCGAGTCGGCATTCAGCCCGTAAGCTGCCATAAGCTCGGACGGAGTACCCGATTGGCCGAAACGGTCTGCGCCGTTCACAAATTCCAGCGGACAGGCCTCTTTTAATGCCAATGTCCCCGCTACAGCTTCGCCCAGGCCTCCGGCCATATTGTGCTCTTCGGCCACCACTGCGCAGCGAGTCTTCCTGATGCTTGCGAGAAGGGTCTCCTCGTCCAGAGGCTTTATCGTAGCCACATTAAGCACCTCGGCGCTTATGCCCTTGGATTCCAGTATCTCAGCAGCCTGAAGCGCTTCCCATACCAGATGACCGCAAGCGATGAGGGTAACGTCCGTACCTTCGTTAAGAGTGTATATCTTTCCTATCTCGAACTTCTCGTCCTCCGGAGTGAAATTCGCCACTGAAGGGCGACCGAAACGAAGATAAACCGGGCCGTCGCAAAGCGCTGCCGCTATGGTGGCGTTCTTCGTCTGGTTATAGTCGCAAGGAACGATGACAGTCATACCCGGAAGCGCTCTCATAAGGGCGATATCCTCCATCGTCTGGTGTGTGGCGCCGTCTTCTCCCAGGGTGATGCCTGCGTGAGACGAAGCGATTTTCACATTAGTGTGTCCATAAGCCACTTCCTGGCGGAGCTGGTCGTAAACGCGTCCCGTCACGAACTCGGCGAACGAGCCCACGAAAGGAACTTTTCCGGTCACTGCAAGTCCGGCGGCCACGCCTATCATATTAGCCTCGGCGATTCCACATTGAACGAAACGCTCAGGAAAGGCTGCTGCGAAAGCATCCATCTTGACCGATCCCTTCAGGTCGGCCGTAAGAGCCATTACCTTAGGTTCCAACTTACCTGCCTCGAGAAGACCTGCACCGAAGCCGCTGCGGGTATCCTTATTACCTGTGTTGATATATTTCTTCATACTAAAAATCTCCTAAAGTTTCTGCCAATTGTGCCATTGCCCTAGCGCATTCTTCCTCGCTAGGAGCCTTTCCATGCCATTTGTGGTTACCTTCCATAAAGTCAACTCCCTTCCCCATAACGGTTCTGAAGAGTATCATCTTAGGTTTTCCGTTCTCGGTATGTGCAAATTCGAAAGCCTTGAGGATGGACTCGAAGTCGTTACCATCGGCATCTATCACGTCCCATCCGAATGAAAGCCATTTGTCGGAAAGGTCTTCGATTCCGGTGATGGTTTCCGTAGGACCATCTATCTGAAGTCCGTTCAAGTCAGTGAATGCCACGAGGTTATCTACTCCGTTATGTGAAGCCCACATTCCGGCCTCCCAGATTTGGCCTTCTTCGCTTTCACCATCGCCGCACAATACATATACCCTATGCGGATCTCCGTCCACTTTCTTTCCCAGCGCCATTCCGGCAGCGGCAGAAAGTCCTTGGCCTAAAGAGCCCGAAGGCATAAACACACCCGGAAGGTGATCGGTAACGCAAGGGTGGCCCTGAAGTCTGGAACCGAATTTACGCAGCGTAGACATCTCGCTTACAGGGAAATAGCCACTGCGTGCGAGAACACTGTAATAGACCGGAGCGAGGTGTCCGGCCGAAAGAACGAACATATCCTGCCCCTTTCCCTCTCTCGTCCAAGTCTTAGGGTCGTGTGACATTTCGTTAAAATAAAGCGCCGTCATCACGTCAGTAATGCCAAGCGAGCCTCCGGGATGACCTGACTTTGAAATGGTCACCATACGCACGATATCTCTTCGCACCTGAGAAGCTACCTTTTGAAGATTCAATATATCTGCCATACAGTTATTATATAATTACTACAAATTTAATAAAAAAGTCTCTACCAAACTACGATATCGAGCAGTGTATTTCCCGCCCTCCATCATCGTGACCTCCTCTTCACTGCACTCGCAGCGCCTCTTCGTAAAACAAGCCACGATTCTGCGCACCGGCTTTCGCTCCGTCGTGCGGATGAGTGTAATCTGCCGCGGATAAAGCGAAAAGCTCACCGCCGTACGCACAAGCGCCTTTTGAGTCTCTGCCGGAAGCACCATCGCGAGCACCCCGTCTTCGGAAAGCGTCTCGCTCGCATAAGCGCACAAGTCCCTATAAGACAGCGACAAGGTGTGCCGCGCGGCGCTCACTCTGCTGTCGGGATTCAGAAGGGAATCATCGAAAAACGGAGGGTTCGACACTATAAGGTCGTATTCCTTTTCTCTCTGCCAATCCCCCAGCGCACAATGCTCCGCACGAAGGGAGCCGCGCCATGGGCTGGCGGCGAAATTGGCCTGAGCCTCACTCACCGAAGGTGCGTCGATGTCGATGGCGTCGATTTGCGCAGTGCCGCCCGTCCGCTGGGCTATCATCAGCGCCACTACCCCAGTTCCCGTGCCCACGTCGAGCACTCGACTAACGCCCTCGGGAATGAGCGCACACGCGCCCAGAAGCACCGAATCCGTGCCTAACTTCATAGCTGACACGTCATTAGCCACATCGAACTGTTTGAAATGGAACACCGACATAAGCTCCTAGATGAATCTACCGTCCTTCATCTCCAAACACCTGTCGCACAGGCTCGCCAGATGCGAATCGTGCGTCACGAGCACTATGGTCTGTGCCAACTCGTCCCTGAGGCTGAAGAGCAAGCTGTGGATTTCCTCCTTCGTCTTCGAATCGAGATTTCCCGTCGGTTCGTCGGCCAGAAGCACATCCGGAGCATTCACCAGAGCGCGAGCGATAGCCACCCTCTGCTGCTCTCCGCCGGACAGTTCGGACGGTTTATGCTCCGCCCTTTCTGCCAACCCCACCTTCTCCAGCAGCTCCAGCGCACGCTTTCGCGCAGATTTCTCGTTCTCGCCGGCGATCAGTGCGGGAATATAGACATTCTCCACCGCCGTAAACTCCGGCAAAAGATGATGCGACTGAAACACGAATCCCAAATGCTTGTTTCTGAATTCGGCCAATCGGCGCTCGTCTCCACCGACCTGCGTCCCTGCGATTCTCAGCACGCCCGAATCGGGAGTAAGCAGAGTGCCAATTATCTGAAGGAAAGTCGTCTTGCCAGCGCCCGAAGCGCCCACGACAGACACCACTTCCCCACGCTCCACTGCGAAATCCACATTTTTCAGAACCTGCAACTCGCCATACGACTTGCAAATATTTTCCGCCTCGATTATCATAATTCTCAAAGATACGCAAAAATTTTTTGGATTATTAAATAATTTACTTAAATTTGCAATCCCTTAAACGGAAGGAGAGGTGGTAGAGTGGTCGATTACGGCAGTCTTGAAAACTGTTGAACTGAAAGGTTCCGGGGGTTCGAATCCCTCCCTCTCCGCAAACAATTTGAAGCTCAGCGCAAAGCGCTGGGCTTTTTTCGTGCAAGGCCGTCAGGAGCTTGCTCCTGTAAGGACTTGTGCGGAAAAGCTCAAAGGCCGTAAGGCCGTGAGCTTCAAATCGTTTGCAAGGGCCCCGCGGCGAGCGGCAAGGGATGTGGCGCACAAAGTGCGGCAAATCCCCCGGAGAGGGAGGGATTCTCCCCGTCTATCTTCTGACTACCTTTTGCAGCCATTCCGCTGCCAAATATTCTGTGCAAATCGTAAGCAATGCGATGCAGACCGTATGCATACCGGCTGGCCATTTTCGCTGCATACACCCCATTCCGGACCGTTGGGGATTCGAACCCAGCATTGATTATCAATGAGTTTGACCGACTAACAGGCTCGTGTTTACGAGGTGCTTACGGGCGAAATTTGCGGTGCGGATTTTGTGGGTGAGCGGCTACTTCACATTTTTTATGAGTGGCTTGAAGAACTTGAGGAACTTCACAGTTGTCTCGTATAACCACTCAAATTGTCTCTGCCAATCCTTACGATCGTGGTAATCGCCTTCAGTCTCCAATGAAACATATGATGACTTCTTGTCATCCATTCTTAGCCACTGAATTTTCTCGCCGATCTTCTCTTTGGATTTCTCGTTACCAGCCTCATACAGCTTATCAAAGACCTCTTTTGCATTTGAAGTTTGAATGTTCAAATCCACTGCAATATTCGTCTTCCCTCTGCCGACACAAGCACTAAGCCATATTCCGGAGGTACCAATGGCAACATTAGTCCAATGCTGCGGCAATGGCCTCTGGGGATTAAATTCCTTTGGCTGCTCCAGAACATACTTGCGATACTCTTCCCAATACTCCAACTTGAGTTTTTCAGTGTCAGACAATTCATCGCTAACCTGTTTGCGGACATTTTTGGTCCAGCCGTTAGGCTTTGCTACAATTTTGAAGTTCGGGGCCACAGGACTATCTCCAATCCGGAACAACTGTACCTCGATTGCAAAGAACTGATAATCGTCACTCGTGATTGCATTCAGCCAGTCAACAGCAGCACGATGCTCTTCCTTTACCTGAGATGAAATCCAGATAAATGTAGATGCCTCAAGACCGGAGCAATAGGTAATAACTTGTCCGAGATGTGTATGGTCAGTTTGCTCAAGCTGGTTCTCAATGACAACATTCCTGTTTGTATTTATATCCTTGCATAGAATGTCGGCACTGAACGATCCGACCTTCTCTTCCTTGCCTATCACCTCCAGATCCATTCCGATAGCCTCGCTGAGGATTTCAATATTCTCAGGCTCAGCAAGCCATGGTGTGAAATCCTTGGCTTCATCCTTCCATTGATCGCGCAGATCAACTTTCTCAAGTCTTGCGAGCTTATTCATATTCTTTGCTTTTAGTCAACGACATCAAAGGTAGGAATAATCGGTGAGACCACAATGGATATAAGAGAATAAAGGGCCTCATGATAAAGGCCCTAACTTCTACCATACTACCACTTTATCTACAATCTCCTGCTGCTCGCACGCCGTCCGGCGTAGGTAGATTCGTGTCGTTTCAATACTCTCGTGGCCCATCAGGTCTGCCAGAAGCGCAATATCATTGTATTGCTCAAGAAAATTCTTTGCATAGCGATGGCGAAACGAATGAGGGTACACAACCTTGGGGTTCATCTTATATTTGACAGCGTAGTTCTTCAATTGCTGCGCAATGCCCCTTGTAGTGATTCTCTCTCCGAATCTGTTCAGGAATAGATACCCGCTGCCTCTTCCGGATGCCGTCAGCCACTCAAGCGCTTCTTCCCTCAGAGTCTTGGGGATGAATAACCTGCGGACTTTTCCTCCTTTTGTATAGATGTCAAAATAGCCGAGATTTACATGCTCAACCTTCAGTTGGACCAGTTCACTGACACGTGCTCCTGTAGCCGCAAGAAACCTTACGACAAAGTACCATTCTGTAAGACCATCCTCCTTCAGTTTGTTTTTCAGAAAAATATAATCGGCATTGCTGATGACATTTTCCAAGAATGACTTTTGCTGTACCTTGACTGATTTCAGTCGTAGTCGAGGTTTGCCCAGATAATCAAGATACTTGTTAAGGGCCTGAATCCGAAGATTAACCGTCTTGGGCTTGAAGTTCTCAATAAGGTAGGTCTTGTACAGAAGCAAGTTCTTCTTGTTCAGTTCCTTGTACCTACCGTTGAAGTCATTGACAGCATACTTATATGCCGCAATCGTGTTGTCTGCCATATTACCTTGGCGCAGGTGCATTTCAAATTTTTCCATCGTTGAAATTATTAGTGAAACATTACACTAATAATTAAGCCCCGGCTATGTTTCCACAGTTCCCATTATGAGAAGTTTCTTGCTACCGGCGAGGTTAAGTGCATTGATGACGAGATTCCGTTTGAGATTCCGCAGGGGTGGGAGTGGTGCAGATTTGGACAATTAGTCAACCATTCACCGGCTGTAAATTGTGATGATGATTCGATGGTTGCCTTTATGCCAATGAAGGTTATTGACTCAGGATATGATTCATCCTATTCTTTTGAAACAAAAAAGTGGAAGGAAGTTAAAAATGGATTTACAAAGATGTCCTACGGAGATATTGCATATGCAAAAATTACCCCTTGTTTTCAGAATAGGAAGTCTTTCATTTTTGAAACGCCATCATACAATACGGCAGCAGCTACCACAGAACTTAATGTAATCCGAATATATGGTGATACTCTCTCAAGTTGGTATATTCTCTATATCCTAAAATCAGAGTATTTCATCAAAGAGGCAAAATACAAAGGGACTGCAGGGCAACAACGAGTATTATCGAGTTATGTTTCCGAGAAATTAATACCGGTTCCTCCATTCAGCGAACAAGTTCGAATTGTTAAGAAAATCAAGGAAGTATTACCATTTGCGGACAAATATGGTTTGTCACAGATGCGACTTGAAAAACTTAATGACAACCTGTATCCAACTTTGAAGAAATCTATTCTTCAGGAAGCAATTCAAGGCAGGCTTGTACCGCAGGATCCTACAGACGAACCAGCATCAGTCTTGCTTGAACAGATACGTGCCGAGAAACAACGACTCCTGAAGGAGGGAAAGTTAAAGAAAAAAGACATCACCGACTCCGTGATCTTCAAAGGTGACGATAACAAGTATTATGAGAGGATAAACGGTAATCTGTTGGATATTAGCGATGAAGTGCCATATGATTTGCCTGATACGTGGGCGTGGTGTCGTTTTTTAACGATTGTCAATTACCGAATTGGAAAAACTCCCGCACGAGGCGAGACAGCATATTGGCATCCTGCATCAATTCCTTGGGTTTCAATATCGGATATGAAGGAGTACGGTCTTGTTCAAAACACAAAAGAACGTATATCAAACGAGGCGAGTAAAGTATTTGGTGACATAGTACCGAAAGGAACGTTACTGATGAGTTTTAAACTAACTGTAGGTAGGACAGCATTTCTCGACATAAATGCCTTTCATAATGAAGCGATCATTTCAATTTTTCCATATGCAGCCCCAGAAGTAATGAAACGCTACTTATTTTATACACTTCCTCTTCTGGCCAATATGGGAGACTCAAAAGACGCCATAAAAGGGAAAACGCTGAATTCCAACAGTATTAACAACCTGCTTATTCCAGTTCCTCCAGTTGCTACACAGAAGGCCATTATCAACAAGATTCAAGAAGCATTCTCGAATTTATAACTGTTTCTCAATTTCATTGAACTTGTAAATAATGCGTTCTTGTTCTTGAAGTGGAGGTATCCCAATAATCAGATTTCGGAATATGTCTTTATTTAGGTGCGGTATTGCCGCGCCTTTTTTCGAATTCCGGAGTTCGTCTTTGTAGAATCGGATGCATGCCAGCACATAAGGCAAGTGGAGCGTTTCGCTTACCCACAACTGCTTGAAAGTGCTGCCCATATAACCATCAATAGGTGCAGTAAAAACCTCCCCGGAATTTTCACCGTCTACAAGGATAATATTATCACCGGAATGGACGAAACGTCCTTCCGTCATCTGTTCTCCGGAAGACTTACCTCGAAGGTATTTGGCATCCAAACAAATGTAGTTCCCAGTCCGTTTTTCGCCATCAATCAAGGCACATATAGAGTGCAACTTCACAATCTCCCATGATTCCGGAAAAGAGAATGGAAGTTCAATTTCAATGCTCTCCGTACCTATCCTCTCATAATACTTGTTATCGTCACCTTTGAAGATCACGGAATCTACAAGGTCATTTTTCTTTAACTTGCCCTCCTTGAATAGTTTAGTCTTCTCTTCCTTGATGCGTACAAGCAGAACCGATGCAGGTTCATCGTTAGGATCTTGTGGAACAAGTTTGCCCTGAATGGCCTCCTGCAAGACGGATTTTTTAAGTTTATCGAAAATCTCGGTGTTGAGTTTATTCAATGCCTCTTGCGACTTCTCATACTTATCAGCAATAGGCATTATTTCCTCGATCTTCGACACGATATGGTTTTGTTCGGACAAACTTGGAATGGGTATCAAATAATTTCGAAGTTGTTTTAGCGAAACAAACGACTGGGCACCCCCAGATGCAATAGTTCTGAAATCATAGACTCTTGATTGAAGGAAGTATGATAAATATGATTCGTTTATTAATCCCTGGCTATAATGCTTAAACAAAGCTACATTTTTTATTGCCATTTCAAAATAATTCTCTTCTGTAATCAAAATCTGACTACCAATATTGCCTCCAATCATCGAGAAGAGAATATCTCCAACATCTACTTTTGAACGCTGACATATTATTTCAAAATCTGAAGCACTAATATATTGCGTTTTGGATAAGTCAAAGTAACCATTATAAAAATCCTTTCCTGTTATTAATGGATAGCCACTTTGTACATAGTTTGGAGTATCATGTGTTCCATCTCTAACATCCAAAACAGATGACATCCTAGCCCAGCACCAACTCTGAGGTATCTCAAATGGTATTTCATCATCAATACATTTAACCGTTCCGTCGGCAAACTTCTCATAATGGGAATTGTCGTCACCTCGGAATATTATAGATTCGTTTTTGTCTTTCTTGATTTTACCCTCTTTTACAAGGCGTGCCTTCTCTGCGCGAATGCGCTCCAGCAGAACTGATGCCGGCTCGTCATTGGGATCCTGCGGTACAAGTTTCCCTTGGATAGCCCATTGAAGGATGCTGTTCTTCAACTGTTTGCCATTCATACTTAATCCTCCAGCTTTATCTCAATCCCCAATATCTTCTGGATCTCAGCAAGCGTCTTGTCAATCTCGTGGTCAAGAGCTTTGCGCTTTTTGAAATAGTCCGCAAGCAGCTCCGCAGGAGGAAGCACCTCTTCATCATCCTTCGGGAACTTACACTGATCGAAATTGCAATCAAGAGCAATCAGTTCCTCAGCAGTGAATTTGCTGGACTTTTCATTGCCTTCTTCGACAATAATCTCTTTACGGTCATTCCACCACTCCTCTATTGGCTTGCAGTGCTCCAACTTCATCGGCTTGGTCTTGGAGAAATGTTTGTACCCCTCCGGCATGTCCAAGCGATAGAACCACGTCTCTTTTGTGGCGTATTGTTCTGAAGCACCATCTGCCCTTTCATTATTGAAGAAGAGGATATTGGTGGCGATGGATGTGTACGGGGAGAAGATGCTGCCCGGCAACCTGATAATTGTGTGAAGATTAAACTCACGCAGCATCTTTGTCTTGATGGCCAGTTTAGCGCCATCAACACCAAACAGAAATCCATCAGGAACTATCACGGCTGCACGTCCGTTTCTCTTAAGACGGTACATTATCAACACCATGAAGAGATCTGCGGTTTCGCTGGAACGCATATCCATAGGAAAGTTACCCTTGACACTGGCTTCAGTGCTGCCACCGTAAGGAGGATTCATGGCAATCACATCAACCTTGTCAGATTCCTTAAAGTCACTCATTTTTGTGCCCAAGGAGTCACAATGACGGATGTTAGGAGCTTCAATGTCGTGGACAAGCAAGTTGGTGATAGACAGAAGATAAGGGAGTGGCTTCCATTCCTGACCGACAACGGAATTCTGGAATTTCACGAAGTCCTCAGTAGTCTTCACCTGCTCATTTAGATAGTTCAGAGCCGATGTCAAGAATCCGCCCGTTCCAGAGGTGAAGTCTCCGAAAGTCTCACCGAGTTGAGGTTTCAAAGTCCTGACCATGAAATCAGTCAAGGCGCGAGGCGTATAGAATTCACCAGCATTTCCTGCCGACTGCAAGTCCTTCAATATCCCTTCATAGATGTCACCAAAAGTATGTCGGTCATCCGCATCAGAAAAATCAATCTCGTCAATGACGTTGATGACCTGACGCAGAAGGATGCCATTTTTCATGTACTGATTAAGATCCGAGAACACCTCCCTAACGATACTTTTTCCACGAGGCGTACTTGCATCAACAGGAAGATTCTTCAGGGTGTTGAACAATCCTTCCGGGCCGTTGATAAACTCTAAGAGTGCATCACCGGTGAGTGCTTGACCATCTTTCTCATCAACGGCCCAATTTCTCCAACGAAACTTATCTGGAATAATTGACTCAAATTGCTTTCCTTCCGACATCGCTTTGAATTCCCACGTCTCCTCCTGAGAATCATAAACTTTCAAGAAGAAGAGCCAAGTCATCTGTTCAATTCGCTGAGCATCACCATTGATACCAGCATCGGACCTCATTATGTTCTGGAGGCGTTTTATGATATTGTTAACTGCCATATTTTATGCTGCGTAAATTCTTGTTTCCATGTTTTTCACGGCGGACATATAACCATCCATTCCGCCAAAATATTTCATAATCTTCTGAGGCTTCCCAAATTGAGCCAACTGCGGTGTTAATAAAATGGCCACATTCTCAAGTTCAAGAATGCCTGTATCCGCATATTTGTCAAGAAGGACTTCCAACACCTTACGGGCTTGCTCACCATACTGTGAGAAATAGTCACTCTTCCGAACCTTGTTGGCTCTCTCTTTTCTGGTCATAGGTTTCTGATCAAATGCCACGTGGCAGACAATATCAAAGATATCGGCATCGGCCAATGATGGATTCTGCTCACGGATGGCATCTATTAAGACATCGTATTCTTTCAGCTCCTTGACTATCACTTCCTTGCGTTCAGATTCAGTCCACTTCTGCAGAAAGTCATTCAGGGTTGGATACTTTCCAAGAATGCGCTTCTTGGTAAAGTCCGTATAAGACTCCTTTGTGAGTTTGCCGTTAGCATCCAGAAACGAGACATACTCCTTGTCAATCTGGATATCAACTCCATCTACCAGATACTTTTCGTGTGGTTCAGTTGGAGGTTGAGGTTTTGGCTTCTTTGGCGTAGAGCCACCACCTCCTGCCCCGCCTCCCGTAGGTGGTTCAGGATCGCCATCGAATTCAGGATCGTGGAACAACTCAGTAACGTTACGGAAATCCAAAATTTCAAAATGCCATTTGCCTTTATCTTCGCGTATACGAGTTCCTCTACCGACTATCTGCTTAAACTCAGTCATTGACTGTATTTCTTTATCAATGACAATCAGACCACAGGTTTTGCAATCTACTCCAGTCGAGAGCATCTCAGAGGTGGTCACAATGGTAGGATATGGTTGATCAACATCAATGAAATTATCCAGTTGCCTCTTTCCTTCGTAATCATCTCCGGTGATTTTCATCACATAACGATGGTCTTTCTGGCAAAGATCGGAATTGAAATTTGTGAGCAACTGACGCATTGCCTCTGCCTCATCAATATCCGGGCAGAATACAATGGTCTTCGTCATTCGCCCGATTTGCTTGAGCATCTTTGTAATTCTCCACGCAACAATCTCTCTTCTTTTCCTGATGGCCAGTTCTCGTCCGAAGTCTTTCCTACTGAAGTAATCCGGCTCAATAATTTTACCATTCAAATCCTCTTCGCCTTCCTCAGGAATATATCCCGTAAGGTCAACACTAAGGAATGAATTCGTTACGCGATAAGGAGCCAAGAATCCATCTTCAATGCCTTGCTTCAGAGAATATGAATAAATCGGTTCCCCAAAGTAATCGAGATTATTTGCGCCATCCACCGCCTTTGGCGTTGCGGTCATACCTATCTGTGTGGCTGACGAGAAATATTTCAGGATTTCCTTCCATTGAGAGTCATCTTTAGCAGATCCTCTGTGACACTCATCAACAACAATCAAGTCAAAGAACGATGGCTGGAATTCAGTATATGGATTCGGCTTATCTTCATCCGGAGAAACAAGCTGCTGATAAAGGGCCATGTAAATCTCGTAAGATGAATCCATATTCCTATTCTGGATTTTTGTCATCTTGCTCTTAAACGGACGAAAATCCTGAGTCATTGTCTGATCGATAAGGACATTTCTGTCAGCAAGATACAGGACCTTCTTCATCGCACCAGATTTGGTAAGACGATGAATAATCTGGAATGAAGTGAAAGTCTTTCCCGTTCCGGTTGCCATCACCAACAGGATGCGCTTCTGACCTTTTGCGACAGCCTCGACCGTCCTGTCTATTGCAATGCGCTGATAATAACGTGGCTCGTGAGAATAGGCATCAAAGTAATAAGGCGTCTCAACTATTTTCTGGGCTTCCGGAGTTAAGCCCTGAGCTTTATGCAGCCTTTCTTTCAGTTGCTCAGGAGTTGGAAATTCATCCAGAGCCAAATTACGCTCTTGTCCTGTTATGAAATCATACTCGGTGAAACCGTCTCCGTTTGAACTGTATGCAAATTTCAAATCAAGAATTTCAGCATAAGTCTTGGCCTGTCCTAATCCACCACTGATCGTATGGTTGTTGTCTTTTGCTTCAACGATGGCAATGGGGAATTTATTCGGTTCAGCTTGAAGCAAATAGTCTGCATACTTCTTTGCTTTCCTTGCATGAGATGATTGTCCCTGAAAAATAATACGGCCATCGGTGAATGCATACTCCATTCGCATATGCTGGTTGTCCCAGCCAGCATTGTTTAACGCAGGCGTAATGTACTGCAACTTAATGTCTTCTTCTGACAAAGATTTCTTATTCTCCATTGCCATGTTGTTCTTATAGCATACGATTATCGGAAGTTGCACGGCTATAGCTATGCGACTGCCAATGAAGCATACTGAATCGTGTTTCTCAAATTATCTCTCCTTGCCTACAATCCCGCAAAGATATACCCCGAAATTGACAGCTTATGTCAATCAGTCAAAAATGTAAACAAATAATTGTCTTTTGTAAGGGTAATCTTTACTTTGTCACACAAATTTAGCAATTTTCCCGACACGCCCATAACAACACACGAATAATATTCAAAACCCTCATAAGTTAAGCACCCTTCAGTTAGCTTGTTAGCCCGTAAGCCTCCGACCACTGCAGTATTTTGTACTTTCTATATGGTTCGAAGCTAAAAACAATGCCTTCCCACCGCAGGCGATCAGAACATACGCATCAGCCTCGGCGGACAGTTCACCGCCAAGGGACGCGACCTCGTCTATGCCCTTGCCGAGGAGAACTTCATTACAAAGTAAATCCAAATTTCAGACCTACCGCATCTGTAATCATAAGAAAAGTAGAGAGTTGCATGTCAGTTTCTCCCTTTTCAAGAAGTGCCACATACTCTCTCTTTTTGCCGATCTTATCGGCAAGCTGCTGCTGAGTCATTCCTGCCGCTTTTCTGGCATCACGAAGTACCTCAGCATAGTACCAGGCACGAGCCTTTGCCTCGAACGCCTCTCGCTGGGCAATTCCCCTTGGCCCGTATTCCTTTTGAAGCATATCCTCAGTAGTGGATAGTTTCTGGATTTCCGCAATGTCAATCTTCTTTCTCATGACGTGAAGGTAACAAATTTATTACAATTTGCAAAATTATAATGGTCCCCCAAATATTGGACACGTACTTATATTCTTGTCTTTGACACTTAGATATTGATGAGTATATGATATTTCAAGTCCCCAGACCGCTTTAGAGGCGATTTGGGGATTATGATTTTTTTCGACTTTGTATTAGATAAGACTTTGTGGAGCTCCTCATTATTTTTGCTTAGCAACTATCTGCGTATCCGTCCTAAAGCCGGCACAATACCGCTGTCAAGGCCTTCCTGAATGGCCTTTTTCAATGCCAAGACCCGACTCTCGTTATCTTCAAGAAGGCGCAATCCAGCACGAATTACCTCACTGGCATTGTTATAACGCACCTGAGCGAACTGGGCTTTGATGAAATCATCAAAATACGAACCGAGTGCTACTGATGTATTTTTCAGTTTCTTTCCCGTTTATTTTTGTTCAGCTACCAAAATTTGGTAACTGAACAATTTTCAAAAAAACCCCCATAACTTTAAGTCTCTTTCTTGTCCACTGCCATCCAAATTTGAACACTGATTACCATCGAAAATTGAACAATTGAAAAACATTTGCAAGGGCCCAGCGGCGAGCGGAAAAGGGACGTCGGAGCACTCTGCCCCACGAAATCACAAACGCTTCCACAAATTCACTTTGGCAAGGATAATATCGGAGACTCGATTTCCGGTATGACCATGTCTGCGGAATCCGAAGAATCTCCTGTCAAGAACATCACATAATAAATTGGGAGATATGTAATGCCGTTCTCCTGATAGACTTTCTGATCGCTATGGAGTACTACGGCATTCTTGACATTGTAGTCGGGAGTCTTCATGAAATTATCGAGAGCGCTGTGAACCTTATAATCCTTTCCCGACTTGACCTCAATCGGAAGAACGGACAGACTATCGTAGTCGTCAATGAGGAAATCCACCTCTCCGCGCTGCTTGTTGTCGTAATAGTAAAGTTCGCATCCATGCGCATGGAGTTCTTGCGCCACGACAGATTCATAGACTGAACCTAGGTTAATGCTGCGCTCGTCGCTGAGCACGGCATTGACGTTATTCTTGTAAAGAAGTCCTGTAAGCAGGCCGACATCGCTGAGGTAAAGTTTCAACAGATTCTTGTTCTCCGATTCTTTCAACGGGAATTTCGGATTACTGATAGCTTTAACGGCAAGCGCTACACCGGAGTTGGTCAGATACTCAAATTCATCTGCATAATCGCTGAATTGTTTATGCCCGGCTGTATTTTCAATTTTCTTTACGACAACACGCTTCCTCTTGTTTTCCATATTCGACGGAATGAGGTCATAAATCTTTCGAATCACGAGTTTCTTTTCAGTATCATATTGGGAAGCGTCTAACTTGTACAGTTCATGGATGTCGTTCTGTATCTTGCGAACAAGGGCAATGTTTCGTGTTTCCAGGAACTTGTTGACAGCATCCGGCATTCCTCCGGTAAGCAGATATATTTTAAACTGACGCAACATATAAGCATGCAGAGAATCATTTAGAGCCTCCCTTTTGAGGAAACTGTCTCTAATGCTATCTATGGTCTCCTTACCACATCCGGAGGCGAGTAAAAATTCTTCGAAGTCAAGCGGAAACATTTGCTCGATGGCAATACTACCTATCGGTATCGATGGAGTCTGCGCCAATGCTATGCCCAACTCCGAACCGCTGGCAATATACCGGTATCGTCCTTCCTCATTCAGAAATTTCAGCATAGTCATCAAATGCGGATAACTTTGAATTTCATCAAGGAATACGATCGTGTCAGATGCGTCACCAAGTCGTTCCCCTGCAATCGCACCGAGTTGTATGTAAAAGTCATCAGTGCTGCGGACATCAGCCAGCAAGCCAATACCCTCCTTGTCTTCTTTGAGGTTGAGTTCAATATAGTTGCGAAACATCCCTTTGCAGACATGACGTATCAAATAGGACTTGCCAATCTGCCGAGCGCCATTTATCAAAAGTATCTTGTGTGGTTCATCCCGCAAAAAAGCCTCTATGTGCGATGCAAATTTTCTGAAAAGCATAGTATTCTTACATTTTATGCAAATGTAATGAAAATCAAGCACATTCAAAAATTTTAGGAAAATTTACGTATTTTTAGGGTATATAATCGGGACTTTTTCCGAGTTTATGAGTGGTAAAATCGGGACTTTTGTGGCGAACAAACTCATTTGAGTGTAGAGTGAGCAAGAAGCTGAAACATTTTGGAGCTTACTGCTTCGGCTTCATTACGTTGGTCTTGATGCTTTCCTTGGCAGGATTTGATGCACCAGTTTTGCGGTTGGTGAAAGTAAAAGTGCGCTCGTCAGCAGGGGAAGTGTCGAGCAGATTCTCGCGCACTATAGCTGCCTGGCCGTCAACGGTCGTGCGTCCGAGGCCTTCTGCCTCTCCGGAATAACTCCAGGACCAGTTTGACTCCACCAGGGTCCAGGTTCCCGGTCTCAGGTTGACTTTTTTTGTGATGGTCTCTCCGTTCTTTCCTGTATCGTTAAGGATTACCATCTGCATATAAGGCTCCTCTGTGTTTCCGTCGCCCACCACCTTGTGGTAGAAATTGATAATGGCCGTTTCTCCTGCATACAAGCCTTTCTTGATAATCGTCACAGGCGCGAAGTTATAACCAAGTGTAACACAGATATAATCGGTATAAGTATCCGAAGGGACTTTCATTTGCGCCAGATTGGCATCAAGGTCATTGAGCATGGAGCGGAATCGTCTGTTCTTCGGAGAGAAGGTATGGGTACCGGAAGGCTTCTTGTCGTAGTTGGTGTCCCCTTCGATATAGTCCTGTGCCCAATACTGGTTTGCTGCAGGCACATCAAATCCTACAACTTTCATTTTGGTAGGATCCGGAAGGTTTATGCTGGTGTTCTGTGCATTGGTAAATATGTCATCGGCACCGTAATCCGCGATATTGCTGTAGATGCCAAACTTGCCTTCGCTGGTATCGAACACGGTTTTTCCCCAGGTTGAGTGGATTCCACCTCCAATGCCGCTTATGTTAGTGTTGACCCTATCAATTTCGGTATCATTGAGACAGTGGTTGACATGGTACATTGTTTCTGGCTTGGTGCTTCCTTCCCTTTTCTTAGCCCTGTTGAAACGTATGAGTCCGTTCTTATAGTACAGGTTGGCATTATAGACCAGAACCCCTCCACCCACATAGGAATCGTTGTATTGGATATTGGTGTTGAGCAGGTTAATGGTGTATTTGCCCCAGCCGTTGAGGTATACGCCACCTCCGTTCTCGGAAACGTTGTAGTTGATGTCACCTCCGGTCAGATTGAAGGAGCATCCGTCCTGGTTACCCGTGTATATGCATACTCCGCCACCGAAACCTCCGCTGGTGTTATGCGAGATGCTTCCTCCGGAGAAGGAGAACTTTCTGTTTGCAACGCCGGTATTATCGTTACCGCCTTTGTCATTTCCGTAATACACACCGCCGCCGTGAAGTTTTGCACTGTTTCCGTTGATTTCTCCGTTGGTCATTATGAAATCGGAAGCAATTGCACAGACTCCACCGCCGTATTCCCCTTTATCAGGAGACTCGCTGTTATATATCCTATTGCCGTTTATATGACCGTTATTGAAGTACAAAGTGGAATTGTTCAGATAAATGCCACCTCCACGCCATTTGGCAGTGTTATTGTTGATGCGTCCATTGTTCATGGTCATAGTCGAATTGACCACGTGAACTCCTCCGCCATAGCCTCCACTCAGGTTGTCGTGGATGTATCCGTTGTCCATAGTCATTGTGGAGTTCACCACATAGATGGCACCGTCGTTATTGGTGGCAGTGTTATTCGAGAATTCAGCATTTCTGAGGGTGAAATTGCTGTTGTTTATGAAGATGGCACTTCCGCTTGCTGTCGCAGTGTTCCCGGTGAATGTACGACTGCCGTCCGCTGCGGAAGAGACTGATCCTCTCCACGAGTAGATTGCTCCACCGTTCGGAGCGGAATTGCCTTCGAAAGTACCTGAATTCAGGTTAAGGGTCAGATTGTAGTTTTTTGAATCGGTCCCCAGATTGATTTTCATTGCACCGGCTTCAGCGCTTGCCGTATTGTTCTTGAAAACAGCGCCATTAACATTGACGTGGAAATTAGTCGGCTGTGGCAGTGTGCTGCTGTCGTCTATATAGATAGCAAGACCTCCTCCGTGCTCTGCGGAATTGCCTTCGAAATAGGCATATTGGTTGATGTCATAGATGAAAGACTCTCCGGACTGTGGAGTATCGGAGCTGTTGTAATTATGGATATATACAGCTCCGCCATACTTGTTGCACTTGTTCCCAATGAATTTAGTCTGGTTGTTGGCAAAACGGGCTCGGCCCTCTATCAACAAAGCTCCTGCATTGCCTCCCGTGACTGTAAGATTCTGAAAGGTACAGCCGTCAAGAGTCATCTCACAAGGCTCGGAACTTCTGCCAAGGGCATTCCAATAGACTCCGGCGCTGCTTGCTCCCGAAGTACAGTTGGAAATGTTGACATTGGTCATATTCAAATTGCCCACCCAGTCTCCGCGGAATCGGATTATGCCTCCGTTGCCGTCATTGCTGGTGCTGCCCTGGCTGACATCGTGAATGCTGACATTGTTCATTGTGATCGTGCAGCGTTCACGGGTATTGTTCGGCTTGTTCTGGGTAATCAGATAGCAATACATCACCGCTCCGACACCTCCGGGCATAGTGATGTTGCGAATTTCGCAGTTTGTCAACTTGGTGTATCCCTGTTCGTAGGACTCATTGCTAGCGTTCTTAACCCAAGGGTGAATCTTCAGAACAGAGCACTCTCCGGCATTTGCGTTTGTCTCATCGAATTTGACGTGTTCTATTATGACATCCTTAAGCTCCAGATTTCCTGTCGATTCGATAAAGCCGTATTTTGTTACGAGCCCTCGATGATCGGCATTGCCCCCGAATTTGATTTTTCCCTTACCGTTTCCGTCAGGATCTCCGTCGATAATCAAAGTACAGCCTTCCCAGACTGAAAAGAGTACCATGAAATTATCTGCGGCGAACCCATCATTCGGTTTATCCAAATCGTCCCAAAAATTGATTTCATCGTCAGTTCCGTTTTTAATAATCAGCGTGGTAGGGAGATTGTCGTTGGTAGAAAGTCCTACAAAAACTGAATGGCGTAGCATAACATCCTTGGTAAGAACCACCTCCTTCACCCCGCCAGGTGCATTTGCGCCTGATAGGACAGCATTCACGCGCCTGGTGGTGTTGCCGCTGCCATCCTGAATCAGATAATTGTAGGTCCAATTCCCCTCTGAAGGCATAGAATTCTTGGCCTTATCTTCCCAGTCATTGGCAAACACCTGACTCGCAAAAGTGAACAAAAACAATACTATTGTGACAATTCTTCTAGCTTTCATATCCTATGGGGTTGTTATTGGCCATTTCCAACTATCCGGTCGGCTTGGCCATATCGTCATTGAAGAAGGATGAACAATCTGGGTCATCACACTCAGATACAGTTTATGCCCATCATGATCCTTGGTGGTGATGGTGTATTTCTTGAAAGGAGGCGGAACGGTTGCACCTCCCAGAACTATATACTTGTAATAGTAGAATCCGTCAGATCGTCTCTCCCAATCAGGATTCCAGTCCTCGAACTCTCCATCAGTAGGCATCCAAGGGGCGATGATTACATCGTGGCTGTTCACCCAGTTGCCTACCAGGGCCATTCTTACGTAACCCGGACCGAATCCTGTGTTGGTAATCTGAATATTGCTCTTTACATTGCCGGCAACATCATCTTCCACAGACACATCCACCTCATCCGGGATGCCCAGGGTAAAGGTGTAGCGCCTGTCCGCCTCGAATTTGCCGCTTGAGAGTATGCTCTTGAGCGATTTCTTCAGCAAATAGGAACGGTCCTGAATGTTGAAGCCTATTTCCAGCTGCGCATCATCAGTTGCAAACTCCTGAGGGATAAGGATAAAGGTCTGAGCATCACCGCCGATATTTTCGCCTTTTTTCATGGCCTGATCATAGCTCTGTGTGTAGGTGCTCAGAACATCGTGTCCGCTCCAGGTTAAGGTGAGGGCAGAGCCTTCACCACTCACAGAGCAGCTGGCCTTGCCATAGACATTGCTGAAGCTGATGCTTTTCAGGGTTATGCCATATGGTATGTTGCCTACCACGAACCGAATGGCTGAAAGTGCGTGGTGTATGGTCACAGGGGTAGAATTGTTTGCCCCCGGATTGGTTTTGTTGAAGCTCATTCCAAGCAGGATGTCCTCCTGCGCCTGAGCGTCTTTTCCTGAGAGTTCCCCGATTCCGTTCAGCACTTCGTAGTCAAATTCGCAGCTGAGCTGTCCGGAATCATCCGTAGTGACAAGAGGGTCTATGGCTAGATTCGCAGCGCTGGATGCCACTGCGAGGAAGGAAAGGGCCCTCGTTCCCGGCCAAAAGTGCCCGGTTTGCCAGAGCACTCCGGATTTGCTGAGGTCATGGCCTTCGATATAGCTATTCCCGTCATCGGAAAGATTTGCCCATAGCCAGAGATTGGCGAGATTGCCGCCGTTCACCGGGGTGCTTCTTGTCGGGATGTCTTTGTCTATAGTGACGGGGATGCTGATATTCCCCGGTAGTACTAGTTCGAAGGAGCCTTCTTCGCTGCTTCCCACGGACTTGGTAGGTGTACTGCTGTATTCCTCGATGCGCAGGGTAATCTGATCCGGCGTCGGGTCTTCGAGCACCAGTTCACGCGCGCATCCTGCCGCCATACTAATGGCGGCAAATGTGGCGAGTGCCTTGAGCGGAAGAGTCCTGTTTTTGTACATTGTTTTCATTTGCCACCGGAGGGGTACATTCAAACCCCTCCGGCGAATAGGGTGAGAATTAATTACTTAACCTCTACGTCAGTGTTGCCTGCGTCAACGAAGTCGTCGACAGAGACAGTGAGTTCAATAGGAGTAAGAACCGGGTCGCCGGTGCCAGGGTCTACACCACCTGTACCGTAAGAGGTGAAGTTGAATGTGTAAACATAGCGGAGACCGTCTTGCCACGTGGTTGATGCAGGAATAGGAACAGCGATCTTGCCATTGTGAAGGAGAACATCATGATCTTTGTCAACAGCAGCACCTGCTACATTCCAAATCTTTGCGGTAATTTCAAAATACGCTTTGTCTGTTGTTGGGACAGGAGTAGGAGGGGTAGGGATAGCCCAAAGATCAGGAACAGCCTGAGGGATGAGATACATAGTATTAGCGTTGTATTCTTTTCCGTCAGGATCGGTAACGCTGAGACTTGTGGCTTCACTTCCAAGTGCGACTGCATCAAAAGAAATCGCGTAGTCTGCTTTAGCATCTTGTCCAGCCCAAGTGCAACGTCCGGAACGATTATCAACGTCAGCTGCACCAAGGGTGTGATCCACGAAATTGTTTGTGGTAGCAACATTTACTGAAAAATTTCCCTTACTGTAAACCTGCTTTACAGCAACTCCGGTGACCTCCACATAAATGCCTGAGTTAGAATTCTTAGCCTGGAACTCAATCTGTGAAAGAGCGTGGCGGAAGTTAAGAGCTGCAGCTCCATCAGCCTTTTTAGCACCCTTTTTTACAGCATAGATGAAATCTTTCTGAGTAGCTACTGTAGTAGGAACTGTGTAATCTGCTATAGCAAGACTAGTCGGATCAGTTGCAGTCAGAGTTGCTGAACCGCCATAGTTCTTCGCAGCGAAGAAATCTACGTCAGTTGTAGGCCAGTAACGGGCATTGGTGCTCTTGTAGGTGTTTGTAGAGCCATCCCTTGTGTAGGTCTGAGCCTCAAAATACTTCTTACCATCTGTAGCGGCCCAAACAGCAAAGTCGGCAGGCATAGCTTTATTGCAATACCCATCCGCAGCCTTGGTGAGGTTCTTGCCGGTGACGGCGGTCAGCGAAATCTCGTTGCCCTTGTTGAGCTCAACGACCTCGCTCTTTGTGCAGGCAGCCAATGAGAGAACTGCCAACGCACCCAAAACTAAATGTTTTTTCATAAAAAATAGAATCAATTGTTAATATTTAATTTGTTAATAATATTTTATTTACATATTTATATCCTCATTAATCTCCACCCAGTCATCCACCTCCGGCGCGAATCCCGAACCATTCGAAATAGGCTTCGGCAAATCCAGCCCGTCAATCACCAACAGCACATCATAAGGGTCAGCCGCACCATGAACTTGCGCAGACACATCGAACTTCGCATCCTCCAGACCATAACAGCGGATCTTGCCGTCAGTCATCCATATATACAACAGCACACTGTGCGGATTGCACACATTCGGATTATCTCCGAAAGTCAGGAACTTCGCCTCAATCGTAGTCTCGTCCGCCTTATAGCACTCGAAAGGCAGCGTAACATTCTCCTCGAAATTCAGCTCACTTGCAAAGAAAAGCCCTCCGCTCATACCATATAGCGAACCGCACATCTGCTCCGCATACTTCAATCCCTCGCAGTTCAGCACCCTCAGGGTGTAATTGCGCACTAGGCGGTGCGGGTACAGGGTAATCACGCGCTCCTCGGCCTCTCCCTCGAGCACTTCCGGAACCTCAACCAGCTCTACGTTGCAGCCCCATAGCATATCCGGCGTGCTCACCACCCTTTCGGACGCGTCGGCACGCGGCACGACTCCCACCTTGGAAGTAAGGCCAAGAGGAGAGAAAATGTCGGTGTTCGGGGTGAATACCGAATGCATCGCAAAATCGTTGGTGTAGCCGAAATACACCCTCTCAGTATCGTTGTTGTAGCATATCACCTTGTAACTGCCTACGGCAAGGGATATGCGCCCGCCACTAAGGTCACTGAAATCGAAGCGCCTTGGCTCGCCGCCTTCAAGCGGGTAGAAAAATACGCACATACCGTCAGGGTTGGCTGAAGGCGCATCTCTCCAGTCGAACTCCAGGCGGAGAGGTGCCATATGCGGATGCTCCATACAGAGTTCCTTATGGGTGCAGGAGAACAGGCTCAGCATAGTGCCGAGCAGCAGGACCAGATGGAATCTTTTCATCTTTTCTGCCCTCCCTTTTTGATATGCCGGAAATCAAATACCCTTACCAGGGAGATTTCCAGTTTGGTGAGGCCCAGGTACTGCTGCTTTTTGGTGGCATCCCAGACATAGCACTCGTCTTCAGGATGGTACTCGCGGACCATTCCTGCCATATAGCCGGCTCCTATGCAGAAGTCGAGATTGAATTTGTCAGTAAGAGGAAGGCTGAAGCCGTAATCGGCTGCGAGGATGATGCTGTAGTCATCCAGGAGGGTTCCTCCGGGAAGTCCTCCCATAATGCCTTTCCCGCCGAATTCGAAGTCATAGGTCAAAACCTGGGCGTATGCTCCAATGTGATGGCCCTGGAATGGTTTCTGGCGAGAAAGATCTCCGAACCAGTATTTGAGGTTGATATCCCCGCCGTAGTCGCGCCAGTAGAAGTGACGCCTGTCATTTTTCATCCAGGCATATTTCCAGTCGAGTCCTGCGGAGAAATTGTTTCCGAGCCAGAACTCAGCACCTATGTTCGGGGCAAGGACCAAGTCGTAGAGGACATTGGTCTTAAGAGTCATGTAGTAGTGCCTAAGCGGCTTTTCAGGCCGATAGGGGGGGTGATTTTTGGAATGTTGAAGAACTCAGCCTTGCTTGAAATCCCTGCTGTCAGAAGCACGGGGAAGGTGTCGTATTCAATTACAAGGCTGGATGCGCGCAGTTCGGGGAAATGTTTAAGATAAAGGTAGTTGTAAGCGCGCATTCCTTTCAGTTCTTCAAGGGGTTCTTCCTTGTAGTCCAGGAGTTTGAGCACCGCGTCGCGTCCCGGTACGTTAGGGTCGTCGAGCACACGCTGTCTCAGGCCCTGCCAATCCCTGCCGAGATGAACAGTGGTGACAAGGGAGTCTGGGAAGGTCACATAGTTGCTGAGGTAGCTGCGAAGCGTTTCAGCACGCTTGACTGAAAGCCAGCGGTTGAATCGTATGCTTCCCTCCGGAGATGCACCTCCGGTGAACTGTATGCTACGAATCCTGTAATGTATTTTATCAGAAAGGATTGAATCCAATTGCGGGGAGAAACTATCTAGGTTCTGCTGATTGTCGTGCAGGGTAGGATCATAGTTGATTTTGCTCTGCCTGAACCAGATTTTTACGGAGTTGGATGCTGGGCTACCCGCGCTCTTCTGTGCAGTTGCCGGAAGCGCGAACAATACCACAGCAAGAAAACTTGCCGTAAAAATTGATACTATTCTGTTCATTATTTATCCCCGCCCCTTAGGGGCAAAAAAAGGGTTGCAAATATAAAAAATATTTTCCATTTAACAATATGTATAACATATAATTAGCCATCAGGTGGCACTATTTAACAATTCTTTTACATTATTTTGCCCCGAAGCTCATTGGAGTATCACATTTCGGTTGTAGCCATATCTCAAAAAAGTTATATCCGATATGGTTCAATGTAAAAAAAGAATTATTTTAGCTATATTTACGAAAACAGAAAGTTTATGGAATACCTTTCACAGGAGAGATATGACGAGATAGCATCTGAGCTAAAGAATCTTATAGAAGTCGAGTATCCTAAGATCAAGGAGGAACTCTCGGAGGCGAGGGCTCAGGGGGACCTGAGCGAGAATTTCGAATACAGGGCGGCGAGAAGAGCACAGGCAAAGACGATTGGCCGAATCAATTTCCTTCAAAAAGTTCTGCAGTACTCCAGGGTCATCGACACGAAGGCTCTGCCGAAGGACAGGATTTCGCTGCTCAGCAAGGTGACATTTACAAACTTATCTACGAACGCGCAGATGACTTTCAGGCTCGTGAGCCATCACGAGATGAATCTCGAAGCGGGTAAAATGTCCTGCAACTCCCCTATCGGCAAAGCTCTTATGGGTAGAAACAAAGGAGACATTGTGGAAGTGCAGGTTCCTGCCGGCTCATACAAAATCAGAATTGACGAGGTGGAGTTATAAATAAATTTACATATAACTTTTGTTAGATATATTTTTTTGTGTAATTTTGTAATCGTTATGCGGCAGTAATAATATACATATTAATACGAGTTAGTAATCCTGTAGTTCTCATATGCTACGAGGAGGTATTAAAAGGTGCGTTTCGACAATGCATCTACTGTAGTATATTATTGCTTAATCCAAATGAATATTATAAATTTAGGAATTCTTGCTCACATTGATGCAGGAAAAACTTCCGTAACCGAGAATCTGCTGTTTGCCAGTGGAGCAACGGAAAAGTGCGGCCGTGTGGATAATGGTGACACCATAACGGACTCTATGGATATAGAGAAACGTAGAGGAATTACTGTCCGGGCTTCTACGACATCTATTATCTGGAATGGAGTGAAATGCAATATCATTGACACTCCGGGACACATGGATTTTATTGCGGAAGT
>ENA-UEQL01000410-UEQL01000410.1-human-gut-metagenome-genome-assembly--contig:-NODE-410-length-30223-cov-69.005938_pt1 | contig 30223 bp, 42 predicted proteins | sample MGYA00242905_ERZ507926 | MGnify/ENA primary metagenome ERZ507926 (study PRJEB26167, sample SAMN06115531) | human gut metagenome | host: Homo sapiens | place: China:Henan | collected 2015-09-09...
GGCCCTTGCGGCCCCGTTTCGCCTTGGTCGCCCTTTGGCCCTTGCGGCCCTGTGTCTCCAGGGTCACCCTTTGGCCCTTGCGGCCCCGTTTCGCCTTGGTCGCCCTTTGGCCCTTGCGGCCCTGTGTCTCCAGGGTCACCCTTTGGCCCCTGCGGTCCGGTCTCGCCAGGGTCGCCCTTCGGCCCCTGGATCGCGCCATTGTTGACCCATTGCCCGCCCACGGCATCCCACACATAGATGTCGTAAGGAGCGGCCGTGCCGATGCCATACATCTCGCCTGCCTTTGGAGCCTCAACGGCCGCATTAAGAGCCTCTATAGTATCATAATATCCCAAGATCGTAAAACCGGCGCCACCGAACGCAATGACGCGCGTCTTGACATCGACCGAGACGTTCTGCTGGCCGCCCTGAACGTTGGCCGCCTCGTCTCCCGAGTCCACTATCCTGATGACGTCACGCTCAAAAAGCCTTGCCGTGCCGTTGGCATCCTCAAAAGTGACCTCAATTCCATACGTGCCGGTTCCGAGAGCCTTCCCCGAGAACGATGCTGCAACGGCGCCGCCGCTGAACGTCACATTGCTGCCGGTTGCCTTGCCAAAGGTTCCGAGAAGCCGGACGGTCACGGATGACGCCGTTGACAGATCTATCGGGGCATAACTACCCGACTCCTCATCATAAGACGAGAGTCTCGCCGATAACGTGAAGTCATTGCCACGAACGACTGCGACTTCTCCGTTTAATTGACATGAACAATCATTCATATTTTATATTTATTATATCATTTATATTATTATCTTTGTTTTGGTATCGCGCCCATAGGGTGATTCCCTCCCGTATCGCGCCCACAGGGTGCTACCGTCCGGCTATCGCGCCCAAAGGGTGCTGCGCCGGATGATTTTTTTATCCTGACACGCCGAAACACATCTTCGACCGTTTCATATTCTGGCCGGTATCCGGGTCTTTCTTATCCTGCAGCTCGACGGTCAGCGGGGCGACGTCAGAGTAGATATACCGCGGCACCGCGTTTCCCTTGTTGTCGACCAGCTCCATGGTCGTCGGCGACAGCGGCTTCGTCGGATCGACCAGCGCGGTGAACGCCGGGTTGACCCACCTCACGGCTATCCCGAACTTCTTCCTGGCGGCGTGGCTGGAGCCGAAACCCCTCTTCACGTTGCTTTCAGCCTCCCATTGCGCGTAATTTCTTGACCACAGCTCCGCCTTAGTGTGGGCGTTGTCCGTCATGAACCGTTTGACGATGAAGTCGCGGAGCTCGGCGAGCCTCATTAACACCCCTTTCGCGCCGTTAAACCCGGCGGAGGTGAAAGCGGCGTGATCCGTGATTTTCTTGTCGCCGAGCGCGACGAACCAGCCTTTCCGCGCGAGCCTCCTCGTGGGGTTACCGATGTCCTGACTGATCCCTGTCTTCCGCTTGTTCATCCGCCTGTATACCATCAGCACCGCCTCGTACTTGTCCGACGACAGGGCCGGATGCCTGACAGACAGGGAATTTATCTCGACATCTTCTTCCGTGTATCCCCTGACTATCCTGAGGACAGGGCGGACGCGGAGCCTGGCATTGGCGTCGATAACCTCCGTGGCCGTCGGGATGCCGAAAACGAAAGAAAACTTTTTGGCCGTGTCCGGACCGCTCGCAGTCACTGTCGCGGTCGGGATGGTCCCGTCCACCGCCGTAGCCGTGGCCTCAGGGGTGTCAAATCCGGCCGCCGCTCCCGGAGCTCCGGAGCCGCCCGAACCTCCGGAACCGGAAGAGGAAGCGCCCGAACCTCCTGAACTCTGGCCGTACACGTTTGATGTTATCAATTCCGTGTATGACAGACTCGCAGCCGGAAGGCTGAGCATCGAGAGGTCGATCTCGCCGGTGATAAGATTGAAGGAATACTGCTCGACGATATAGTCAAGATTATCGGCCGTTGTGTGCGTCGTCCTTATAAATTCAGGAAACCGCCAATCGGCTGCTGTCTTGAACATCACGATGCCGGACAACCTCAAGCGCGGGGTTGCCACAGATAAAGCATTGTCGATGGCCATAAAGGCGTTGAAGTCCTGCGCGGTGGTGATGGCCGCAGATGTGAACTTCTTCTCCTGAATCGCATTCAGGCGTGCCCGCGCCATATCCGCCCCGAACTGGAGGTTCACCTCGTCACCCGCCGACCTCGCGGAATTGTCCAGAACCACGCGCGTGGACAACCCGTCGGGAAAATCGCTGACCGACAACCTGACATCGGCAAGCTTGGCCGTTGCTGACCATACGGTCGCCCCATCGCCCTCGCGAACGCACCTCGCGCTGAAGCTCCCTTGCGCAGGAGCGAATTCCGATGATCCCACCTTCTCAGGAATCACAAAGTTGTATGAATATTCGGCGAAGTCGGGGGTTAATTCCTGCGACAACGGATAATCATTGCCCGGATAAGTCGCCGTGTAGTTTCCGTTATCATCATAATATATCGCCCTGCCATTTCCGTCTCTTATTAATAAACCCCACTTCAGGACTGTTTTCCCGACAAAAAAGCCCGAGTTTTGCGCTCGGAAGGTTAACGTGTAGCGTCTTCCGCTAACCAGTTTTGTAAACAACACGCCAGCGATGCTATCTATCCGTTCAGGTGTTCCAGCCATGGCGTAAGCCGGAGCACTCGTCAACTCTACGGTCGAGCCATATTCCGACGTTATCCACGTTGGTGTGTCGCGAAGTGTAACGACATTAGCGCTGTCGAACGACTTTGCCACATTTGCTGCATGGATCTCCTCGCTCACCGTTAGTTCCTTGCGTGCCGGCTCGATCTCCATCGAGAGATTGCCGACCGGAAACATCTGCCCCGATCTAGACAATGAGCTCAATGCGATATAACTTATTCCGCTGTAATTGCTTATATCGGTTTCGCGCGAAACTATCCAACTGAGAGTTCCGGAGTCGATCCGAATGCAGGCGTGAAGGCTTTCCAACAGGCTATCAAGAACATCGTAATAGGTGCTTCCGGCCAAAGCGTCAACGTTCACCGTCAGATTGATAAGACTTTCACCGTCACCGGACAACGAACTGATGGCGGTTATATTGGTGATACCCTGATTAGTCTTCGCAAGCAAAAGGACCAGCAATTCCCTCACAGTCTTGTCACCCTGCTTCTGAAAATCATAGTTTTTTAGCTCGGCCAAGTTGTCGGAAGCCGTAAGCGTTATGTCATATGGAGCGTTGACCCACGGAGCCGAATACAGTTCCGGCGTTATAAAACCCCGCCAGACCCTCGACACTCCGAACTTGACGGTCACTTGGTAAAGTGTCGGGTCTGAGGTGTAGAGATCCGCAAACTCATCCTCCACAAGACATTCCGCCGCCCATTCCAGAGATGAACCAAGGATATGACCGGACCTCTCACGCTTCAGGACGGCGGAGCCGCCCACGGCGCGGCTGGAGACAGCCCCGGTGTAGTCCTTCTTCGCCACGGAAATGGTGACCTCCGGGCCGTTGGCCGCGTCAAAGACAAACCTATATAATTCGCCGTAAGCCATAATCAAGTCGTATATCGTTTCCTGTTAGCCTCGTTGTTAAGCACGGCCACGAGCTTGGAGCCGTCCGCCTGTAGTGTGCCGGTCACGTGCAGGGTCATCTCCCTCTCCCAGCTCCTGTCGTTCGAGCTGTTGTTGGAATATCCCGAACTTGCCACGGTGCTTGCCACGTAGGACGTTCCGGTGGCGCTGTTTATCGCCGCCTGGAGTCCAGCCTTGGCGGCGGCTCCCACCGCTATGAGGGCGGCACCGGCGGCTATGGCCGTGTAAGGGTTCGTGAGCATCGACTTGAACGCCTCGGAGGCGAGTCCGGCCGAAACCATTATCTCTCCCATCTTGATGGCGGCCTCGGCTAAAGGCGAAAGCAGGGCGTTCATCATCCCCGCGCCGCTCAGCTCGTCAAGTTCCGCCACGCAGTTCGCCAGGTACTGGAAGGAGTCCGATATGCCGCCCACGATGGCGTCGTTCAGTGCCTTGTTGGCATCATCCGTGGCCTTGATCATCTCGTCGAGAAAACCGTAGTATTGCTGAAAGCTGTCCGAGAGCTTTGACGGGTCAATCTTGGAGAGAAGTCCGTCAACGGCGGACGTGTCGAACTGCGTGAGCTGCTGGAGTCCCTTCAGGGCGGACTCGTCCAGGTTGATCCCGCCCATCAGTCCCTTTCCATTATCGGCGCGCCCTGTAAGGCTCGCGGACATTGACTTCAGCGGAGCGGCAATGTTGTCCATGGTCATCTTGTCGCGCATCTCCATCGCCTTCTCCATCTCCGCGTTGAACTTGGCGAGCTCGGTCATTCCGATATCAATAGCCTTATTCACCCCGTCCCTCCACTTTTGCTCTGTGACGGCCGCGCTGTTAGCTATCTCATTTTGCAGACTGGTCATCTCCCTAAGCCTTTGGTTAAGATCGCGCGAAAGGTCTTCAACAGCGGCATAGGCGCTCCTTTGCCTATCCATATCCTCAACCGAGCTACTCGCAAGGTCATTCTGCGCCTTGATGTTGTCGGCGAGCGTCTTCTGCATCGCGATCTGGTCGCCGCTGACCTGCTTTTGCAATGCTATGGCCTTGGCGACCGCCTCCTGCCGTTCCTGCACCGTCTTAGACTTGTCCGACGCGGTCAGCATCAAGGCGGCCACCTCAGACAGGCTATTTTTCCATTCAATCTGCTTGTCCTTGATACCTTCGATTGTGTCAAAAATCACTTTAGCGTAAGCAGCCGCTTTTTTCGCCGCATCGTCAGCGCCTTCCCCGATCCTCGAAGCCTCTTCGGCCATCTCTCCGTAGTACTGCTCGCCGGCAAATCCATTCTTCAACGCCAAGGTCCAAGCCGCGCCCAATTTTGTCCAAAATTTTGACCATCCGTTTATCGAATCAACAGCTTTTTCCCCAATCCCGACCTGATCACTGACATACTGCTTATAAGTATTTTTCCATGCCTCGTCCTGCGCCGCGACCGCAGCCCCCTGCATAGTCCCACGAAATCGCTCAGCTTCAGCGTTGATAGATTTGAACGCGGCAAGCAGCCCCGCAAGCCCAATCCCTGCGACAGCGGTTGACACCATCTTGGCGCCCAAGGCGACCGTCTGAAAGGATTTTTCTCCGTCGGTCGCAAAACTCTTCATAAGCACGCCCGCCGCCTTGAGTTTATCACCGATTTTTGTCACAGAACTGATAGGCAAGCCCAAAGCGTCCTCCAACGAATCGGACATTTCATCCGCTGCCTTGGAAAACTCCTCCGTTGACTTCTTGGCCGCGGCCATCTCCTTCTTGAACCCGGAGGCGTCCGCGTCAACACTCACTTTCAGTTTTTTGCTCGCCATATCACCAACCTTGTTTTTTGACTATATTTAACAGGCGGCCGATAGACCGCTCCTTCTGCTCGGAGGACATTTCCGGCGCTTTCGACTCCTTCGCATCCCACGGCATCGGCCAAAAGTCAGCCGGATCTCTTATCTGGTCTTTTCTCCGAAGCTGGACATTGAAGAGCCTCAACGCCGCACCTCTTGCCAGTTCTCCCAGGTGCCTCGCGTTCGCCTCCTCCCTGCGTCCGTATGCCCTCATCGCCTCCCAGAACTCCCCAACCGGCATACCATAGAACTCCGAGCGTGTCATCCCCAGGAGCCCGAAAGCCCAGCCCCGCGCATCCGCGATGGTGACGCTAATGCGCGGAGCCGTGTCCTCTAATCTTTTTTTTTGCCTTCCTCCTGACCTGAGGCCCCGGGGGACAGCTCCCTGAATATGGCCGCGACCGCATCAGGAACCTCAGTCAACGAGTTCGGAGCCGCCCCGACATCCTCCGGGGTGATCCTCTCATCGCTTCCGCCCTTGCGCAGCCCCTCGTTGACACAGGCGGCCACCAGCGCGGTGCAGTCCGATGCCGACAGCCGCGCTATATCCATCAGCCCGTCTATCGTGTCGCGGCCCACATATCTCAAATAAGCCGCCACGGCATTGAAATTCGCCGCCGCAGGATAAAACCTACCGTTAACCTTGACCTCAACCATGGCTACGATTCTGGGGTAATAGCACCCGTCACCTTGAAGTTCATCGTCCAGCTCGCGGTGTCCTCTGAATTGGAACTCTCGGTGTAGCCGGTGCAGACACAGTTGCCAGAATAGGACTTGCCGCCGACACAGGAATAGACGAACGGAAAGACAGCCGCCGAACCGGTCTTCAGTGCCATCTCGATCAATTCGTCACGTGTCAGCTTTGTAGTTGCTCCCGTCGCGGATACCTCAACCATTCCCTGTGCCGCGAAAGTGATCTCCTGCCCGATGACCATTGACTGCTTGTTGCCCTGGTCATCCTTTGTGATGCTCTCCTTTGTGGTCGGGGTGATCGTGAGATCATCCTGAGTGCGTCCGGCCAAAGTCTTGTTGTTCAGCTTGAACGCTATGTTGTAACCTTCTACCATAATATTAAAAAAATCTAATTGTATTGCGTTATCTGGAACCTGACCTCGCTGCGCCATATCCCCTCCACGCAAGTGTCGGAGCGGGACACCGTGAACGTCCTGAAGGTCCCGTCGTTCATCGCTGCCAAAACAGCCTCCTCCACCTTGTCCGCCAGCGGCCTTGTGTCGGCGAACCTCTTTCCATAGATGGTGACCGGAAGGCTGGAGACAATCTTGTATACGCCATCCTTTGTGCGGAAATACTCCGGCGAATGCTCATACACGGCGTAAGGATACGTCCCCGTCTCCGCCTCGTAAAGCGAGACCGGGACCACCTCTTTCACGGCGGCCACCACAGCCTTGCCTATCCTGTCATCAAAGCCTGTCGAGATCATAACCCTGCTTTTTCAAAGACCCCTTGAATTCCTCCAGAAAGACATTCTCCCAGCCTTCGCAGGCCTCCTCAAAGAAGCCGGTCGGGAACTGTCCCTTATCATTCCGCCTAAGCCGCCCGTTCGCCGAATCCTTACTTTTGACCGGATAATCGAACTTATGGTTCGGGTCGCGCCGCTCCAACGTGCCATAATCGGCCCAGTACGCCTTGAACCAGTCAGAGACCTTCTTCCCGTTCGGCTGGTGCCCCTGCGCCTCGTGTCCGTTGTAAAGTCCCATATCGGCGTAGAAGTTGCCGTCCCTCGACATCTTGGCCTTCGACTTGATCAGCTTCTTCCAACGTGAGGGTATCTGCCTTTTGAGTTTGGCCGCCACCTTGCGTCCAGCTGATGCCATAGCCTTCTTGCCGGCCTTCTGAAGCTCCTTCGGAGCGCCGTCAAACATACGGAGGACATCCTCGACTCCGTCTATCCTTATCGCCTTTGCCATATCACTCGATCGATCTGACGGACAACTTGCAGACCGGCGAAAGCCGTGAAACGGGGTCGATGCCCTCGATCGAGTAAGGGACACCGGCGACGAGGACACGCCATCTTGTCGTCAGTTCCGGCACCTTCCAGATGGTCAGGGTCAACGCCTGACCCTGCTCCAGGTTGCCGTTGTCAATAACCTCGTCGATGTCGCGCTCAACTCTGGCGAACACATCGCGGACACATTGCCAGTTATATATCTTCTCACCGGTGTCACCGGCGGAGATCTCGCAGCGTTGCAGCCGCACCCTCGTGTCAAAGTCGCCTATGCCCCAATTCTCCATACGTTACAGCTCATAGTTGCGGTAAGGTCGCAGAAGCGCGGCGGATGCCTTGGGGAGCGTCTCCACGCTGTCCAGCGGATTGCTGAACAACGAGGAGGCTATCAGGAGGATGGCGTTCATCAGGTCATCAGGCACCTGCTCCATTCCAGCAGTCCAGACGATCTCCGCCTCATCGCCCGTCACGGACGGGTCGAAGCGGACGACGGACGACGACCGCAGCGCGGTCCAGCCTTCCGAAAGCAAAACCCCGTCCACCGCCACGGACTCCACCGCCAGAAGCGGGGAATCCAGGCGGATTTCGGGGGAAAAAGGGAATATGTCGGAGAAGCGGGACTTGAACACAACACGCCCGATCTGGTGTTCCGCCGAGCGAACGGCGGCGCAGAGCTTCTGCCGCAGCTCATCGTCCAGATCACAGGAGGTCAGTCTCAGATGGCTTTTCAGTCTTCCGAGACCCTCCCAGAGCATGTCGTCGTCAAAATCCCGTCTCATTGCTTTAGTCAGTCGTAATGTCCACGATGGCCGCGAAGCTCTTAGGATCGACAACCTTGACATCGTTCCAAGCGTTCAGCGTGATGATGATCTCACCGTTGCGCGCTCCGGTGTACGGATCCACAACGATGTCGATACCTCCCCACTGACCGATATAGAGATCCTGGAAGTTACCGAAGATGAGCGCGGAGCACTTGGAGGCGGCCGTGCCCTTGGTCAAAGTTGACGGAACGAGATTCGTCCAGTCAAAAGGATAGCCGTTCAGGGTCTTAGGCGCCTCGTTGGACAACAGGAAGCGCGCTGTGCCGGTCGCCATCTCGGTCACCTTCAGAGCGCCGTTGACCTTGGCGTTGGAAAGGTAGGCCATACGTCCGCGGTTGGCGTTCTTCGAGTTCACCTCGGTCTCGAGAGCGACGATGTGCTTCCAGTCGATGGCGCCGCCGTTCGTTCCCATCGCCACACTTCCGATGCCGGAAGTGTTCAGGATGCCCGTAGGCTCACCGTTGCTTCCGGAGCCATTGATGGCCGCCTTCTCCAAAAGGTCGGCATGCGCGTCGGTGATCTTGCTCAAAAGATCGGCCTCGACATCAAAGGAGGTCTGCCTAAGCAAATCCTTAGTGGTGGCCACTGACACGGATGACCTGTGCGGGGTCATTGTCAACTTGGAGTAGGCGACCTTCTTAAGCTCGTTATTGTCGCCCTCGCCTTCCCATGCCGCCTGAACCGCGGACGAGCTGATGGCCGTGAACGTACCCACGAGGTCGGCCAGCACGGTCGCGCCCAGTCCGGCCACAACCAGCTTGTCCTTGAGGATGTCAAGGTAACGCCTTTCGCCCTCCTCTGTGAGATTGCCGCCGTCAGCCGCGGTCGTGTAGTTCTGGCCGCTTGCCGCACGTAGATAGGCTGAAGGGATGACATGCCCGCGCCTTGTGAGACCCAGGCGCTCATATTCCTGAGCTCCCATCTCGTCAACTTCCCTCTCGATTCCCTCCAGATTTCCGGCCACTATCCCGGCGATGTAGCGAACCAACGAGAACGGCCTTCCGGCCACCCTCTGCCTTCTGTCAAGCTCCCTGTCGGCAGCCTGCTGCGCGGCGGCCTCCACGGTCTCCGCCTGTTCCAGCTCCAGCATCAGCGCCTTGACCTCCGCGACACCCTTCTTCAAGGCATCGGCGTTCTCAGGGCTGTTCTGGATGCCCTTGACCTCCGCGACCTTGGCCGCGAGATCCCTTCTGATTTCCGCTATTTTTCTCATGATTAAAAAATATATTAAAGCAGAGCTGCCTCCGCTATAGTTAATTGCCTTTCGACCTCAACCGCCAACGCCATAGTCTCCATGTCATCCTTTGACACCTTCTCAACGTCATCCATCCGCCGCAGTTCGGCCATCTCCTCCTCCTGCGCCTCGATGGACTTCTTGAGAGCGTTCGGGTTCGCAGGGATATTGACCACGGAGACCTCGAGCAACTCCTGTCCGGCATAGTAATAGGTCGGGTTTTTTCCGTCAAGGGCCTCCTCGCCCTTGCCCCAGCTGCCCTTCCCCTTCGGCAGGAATCCGACCGATACGGCCTTCAGGCTGCCGAACAAAAGTTTGTTGTATATCTTGTCGGCCAGCTCGTTTATCTCCTTCGGCTCAAAGTCCACATCGACATACAGCTTTCCGTCCTTCGTGTAGGCTTTTCCCTTGCCGATGACGTTATCCGGGTTCTCTGTGTCATCCCATCCGCCGTAGACCTTGTGCTGATAGCCGATGATGCCGTTCTTGTTGAAACGGTCAAGCGACCAGCCCTCTTGATTGAGGACCGTGCCGTGCGAATCCCTGGTCGAATCCGAAGCGATGAACGTGATGCGCCTCGAATCCTTGCTCTTGGCCTCCACAACCGCATCGCCGGCGGTTCTAAACAATATCTTATCCATTATCTTGCGTGCTTTCATCATTCTCCTTGCCCACCACTCCTGAATTGAGCGGATAAAGCATATCATCAAGCCCGTCCTTGTGCTGCAAGCCTTCAAGTTCCCGGACCTCGTTCCTCGACATATAGCCGTCTAGGATGGCGTTATGGTAATAGCTCGACCTTGCGGCCGTGTCACCTCTGAGCAAACCGCCAAGACCAAACTCCACATCATACCGTCCCACCTCGTCCGAGAAGAACATCTTGGTCCTCAACTCCACCTCCAGGCGCTTGATGATCGGCCGCAGGGTATATTCGACAAACTGGATGGTCTGATGCTCGATGTTGCTGAACGTGGCGTGTGATAGTTCCGCTATCATGTGCGGCGGGATGTTCAGGATCCGCGCCACGTCCTGAATGGAGAGGGTCTCGCTCTGTATCAGCTGGGCGGCCACCGGGTTGACGGACAACTGCTTGTACTTTATACCATATTCCAGCAAAGGCGTGCCGAAATTGCCCTCTGAGGCGGCCTTGAAATGCTCTATGAACTTGTTGTAAGCGTCATCCCCAAGGTTTCCGTCCGTCTCCAGCACCGCCCTGATATTGCCTTTCCGGGTGTAAAACTCGCTTCCGAACTTCTCCGTGGCAAGGTTCTTCCCCAGAGCGATGGCGTTATATATTACGGGGTTGACACCGGTAAGCCCATCGAGGGTCAGGAGCATGAAGTGCAGCATGTCATCACCGCTGTAAGTGCCGTTGAGCCATGAGAGTCCCGGATCAGGGATTATGACGCGATACCACCTCTTCCCTCCGGACAGGGTGGCCGTGACGTTGGACGGGTGTACCTGATGGATGGACACCGGACTCCCGTCCGCTCCACGGCGGATGACGGCATAGGCGTTGCCCCAGCCCTCAAGCCACGTGGTTACGCAATTCCAGAAGTCGAAAGTGTTGGTGTAGTCGTTAGGCCTGACCGCGACGAGCCTGTAAGCCGGATGATCCTCAGCCGCCTCCTGTCCCTTGCCTGTCTTCCTCCGCACCGAGCGCGGAAGGGACGCTATATTCTCGGAGATCAGGCGGATGCCGGCATAGAACGCCGTTATCTTCATCGCCGTGGAATTGCAGACGTGCTGACCATAATCCACGGGCGGCGGAACTATGACACTGCCTGACGGGGCGACGGTCACCGACCGCCTCCTCGCACCTCCGAATATGCTGCTGAATATCGACATCGTCCGCAAGATAGCAAGCGGACGGCGTTAAAATGTGGAAAATTATACCAAAGTCGAGTCTTATCGCCGAAATTCCCTCGAATGCCTGAACGTGTCATAGGACGGGAACCGCGGCTCCCCGAACTCGGACATGAATAGACCGTTAAGGTAGTCGAACACCTCGCGCCTCGAGGTGGTCTGTCTCACCGCCCGGCGGCGGCGCAGCTCCGCCCAGAACTCCCTGGCGAACCCGTCCCTTGTGACCATCCGCCACACCCTCTCGTCAATCTCTCTCATATAACCCGTAAATCGTGGTTTGTATATATAATTTTGCTTTCCTGCCCGGAAGTGGCGTTGAGCCATCCTCCTATGGCATCCACAGTCGCCACAACGCCGTCGATCTTGTTGCGCGAGCGCGCCTTGTCAAGCTTGATGTTTGCATTCGGGTCGCGGTAGACCACGACGTTGCGGAACATCCACCGGATGACCGGATTCCCCAACAGATCTATCTCGTGACGCAAGACCGCAGCCTCCAGCCACTTTGTCGGCACGGACATGTAGCGGATGTTCTGCTGGTACTCCATCAGGCGGTCGCAATACCGCCCGAACTTCGGCAGTATGTTCCAGATCGCCCACGGGTCATACGCTATCTTCCTGACGTCATACAGATCCATCCACGAGATCAGGGTCTGAAGATACCAGTCCTCGTCAAGCGTCTTGCCCGGTGTCACGACAAGCCAGCCCTGCTCCTTCCACTGCCTGTAATCCATGCGGTCGGACATCTCCGCCACCTTAGACTCGGGGACGCAGAAGAGGTAGCGCACGGCCTTGAAGGCCGGGAACCAGAAGGCCGCGGCCGTGATGTCGTTCTTTGACGCCAAGTCCAGTCCCACATAGCACTCCTGCCCCAGGAGGACGGCCGGGTCAAGTCCTCTGCCATTGGCCGCCACATCATCATCGCTTATCCAGACTTCCGGAGCGTCAACCCACATATTGAGGTTTTTCGTGCAGAAGGCGGCGAGTGTGGAGCCTCCCTTCTTTTTCGCCTCCTGAAACTCATTCTCCATATATTCGGGGTAAAGCGACACACCGTAATTCGGGTTGACCTTGCGCCAAACCTCTGGGTCATCCCACCGGTCTCCCTCATCCGGCTCAAAGAGCATAATGAAGTGGTTATCCTTTGCCTGAATCCCGGACATCACGTCCCTGAGGAACTCCAGGTCGCGGAAATACGGATAGCTGGTGTCCATGCCGGCCGTGGAGATGGAGAACACAAGCGGCTGTCGCCTTGATCCGATACCGGTCTTGATGACATCATAGATCTCGTTCGTCTTCCAGGCGTGCCGCTCGTCGCATATCGCGGCGTGAGGGTTGAGTCCATCCTTGTTCTTTGTGTCCTTTGTCAAAGGCTTGAATGCAGAGGCGGTCTGCGACCTGACGATGCTTCCCCGGTAAATATCGGCGAGCGCTGTTAAGTCGCTGTTGCGCAGAAGTTCCTTGGCCGTGTCAAAGCAGATCTTAGCCTGCTCCTTGTCAACGGCGGCGGCGTACACCTCGGCGGCCGGCTCCCCGTCAAACAGGAGCATATAAAGAGCTATGATCGCAGCGAATGTCGTCTTGCCGTTCTTGCGGGGGACATAGACATCGGCATACTGATAGCGCCTGCGTTTCGTGGCGGCGCGATACCATCCGAAGACGTTTGCCGCCACGAAGAGCTGCCAGTCCTCCAGCTTGATCCCCTTGCCGGCGAATTCACCCTTGAAATGCTTTAATGCCTGTGCGAAACGGACGAAACGCAGGAATTTGGAGGCGTCAAAGTACAGATCCGCCCTTTTCTTGTCATTCTCGTACCTTTCGCAAGCGAGCCGCACCATCCGACAGGATGGAACCGCGCCAGACACGATGTCCGCCGCGTACCTGTCAACCCTGTCCAGATACTTACTGCTCATCAGGCCCACCTCCCTCCATTATCAGGTTGATGATCTTTGCGGACGGATCCTCTCCCTCGACCCTCGCCTTTATCCTCTGACGGTCAACAGGAGACAATCCGAAGTTGGAGCCTATCTTCGCCACGTGGCTGAAAAAGCGGTCCATCTGCCTGACGGACGGGTTCTCGACCATTCCGCAGACATTGCCCTGTTCATCGCGCTTTATCGTATACATCCCGTTCTCCTCCACATCGGCGGCGGCGGTCATATACATGTCAAACTCCTTGGCGAACATCACCAGCTCTGGAAGGTATGCCTGCTCAAGGATACCCAAGGGTATGAGTTGACGGCAGACGGAAAGATAAATCTTTCTTTGCCGCTCAGTCAGAAGCTTGTAAGACATAGTTCCGCAAGCGGCCTGGATGCTGCCGACCTTCTTCCCCTCAAGATCGCCGTCATTCTTGCGCCTGCATGCCTGATAAGTACCCTTTAACTTAGCGAGTTGCGCGGGCTGTTTTTTACGTCCGCTTCCAGTTCCGCCCATATCTATTTGAGTTTTTGCACATTACAATTACTTGGCCGATTTTCAGCACTCGCGTCTCCGAAACTGGGGCCGTGGTCTTGAAAAGAATCGGCCGAGAGATTCGAGGCCCCCTCCCCCTCTCGAAGCGTGGCGGCCGCCACGCCGGTTGCCTCCGCAACGCGCCCACCAAGGCCATTCACGTGCGTTCTACGCCATTCTGAGATAACCACTTTATCCCTATTACCTTTAGCGATGTTGCAATCATAACAGAGGCTTTGGAGGTTGCTTTCGTCGAAGAAGTCACGGCACACCGGGAAAGGCGTGATGTGGTCAACGACCTCCGCCGCCTTCAGCCGTCCGTTCCTCGCGCACTCGGCGCAAAGAGGGTGCGATTGCCTGAACGCCCTGCTCAATCTCGTCCACCTGTATGTGTGGTACAAGTCACTTGACCTCTCGCGTTGATAGCCACCGCTATCAGCGTCTTTTCTTTTCTTCGAATCCCACGCAAGCGCCATATCTAAGCATCAATTAAACCTCCCGAACACCAGCATAGCCGCGTCCCGTGAATGCTCGGTCGTCCTGCCGGTGTAGCCGGTCACGGCCGCGAAGCTGTCACGCGCCCATTTCGTCGCTCCCCTCAAAGGTGCCACCATCTGGAACGGTATTTTCATTCTTTCCAGGAAATCCTCCCAGATCTTGGCATCACGCTTGACAGACCCGGCGCCAAGGCGGCGAGCCATCTCCTTGCGGACATCGTGTGTGTCAGGCACCCACCTGCGCAGCCTCGCGTCCTCAACGACAACGCGGATGTCCTGATATTCCGCCACAAGACCAAGCACTCGGAACAAGGCCTCGTCTATCGTCACCGTGTCCAGCGACAGCAGCTCTCTCTTCCCGGAGTCCCACACGGCTATCCCGGTGTTGACACCTGTATCAATACCAACCCAGATCATGGCCTACCAGTTGTCCTCGTCTTTTACCTCTTCCTTCTTCGGAGCAATCTTCCAGGGCTGGAGCGATCCGATGAACGGAAGGCCGCGGACCTGTGTCTCGCTCATCCTCTCGAAATATTCCCGAGATACCTGCGGCTTGATGTAATGACTTGAGCCGAAGCTCTGGTTCGAACTCTCGTAAGCCGTCGCCAATAGCTGGACATGCTCCAACGGCCTCGAAGTCATCGCGCCGAGGCCGGGGTCAAACTTTTTATATTCGTCGATGACCGTGCCACGCTCGTTGTCGATAGGGATGACGATGCAGCGGCGTGTCGCCACATCCCCCTTGATGTCCATAATCTTCGCGCCTGGAATCCTGTCCAGCTCGATCTTGATGTTAAAATTTCCCATATTCTACCTTTTGACAATAATTTCAAACAATAATCGGTCTTCGCCCTTAGGGACGATTCGACTAAAAGTGACTCATTCCCCGTCCTCCTTCTCCTTGAACGCGTCGGACGGCTCGATGTAGAGAGCCTCCTCCACGTGTCGCAGCCGCTTCCACAGGTTGCGCACCTGCTTGGACTTCTGCTGGAACTCCAGGCGGTCAACCGAGAGCCGGTCGTCCGTGTCCCGGCACAGCCATTCGATGCGATTCCACATCTTGTCGAGCTCCTCCTTCATCTCCGTGAGCATCTTCACCTTGCGCTCGTGCAGCCTCCACAGGATCCACAGGCGGGCCTCAACGGTCACCAGGGCCACGAGTATCAATAAAAATATTATTCTCATATCCTATCCGTTTTTTTTGTTCAAAGAAATCATTCTGACGGCCTCCCTCTCGGCTTCGCTCAGCTCCCAGACTATCACTTTCTCCGCAGCCTTCTTCTCCGCAGCCTTCTTCTCCGCAGCCTTCTTCTCCGCAGCCTTCTTCTCCGCAGCCTTCTTCTCCGAGATCAGCCATCCTTTGCCAAATATCGCCTTGCCGACGGCCTTCTGCGACGCGAGCGCGGACAGCAGCACCGGCGACACCTCGTCCCTCATCACCTTGAACTCCACCCCGTGCGTGGACAGGTAGCCCAGCATCGAGGAAGTGAGCACCTCTGGAGGGTACTCGTAGCGCGGCAAGGGCACCGAAGCATCGCCTTTCGCCTTCTCCTGCGCCTCCTTTATCCTCTTCCTGAGGTCGGGCGCGGACATCGCGAACACGTCCCCGAAGAGGTTGGAGATGAATCCGGTATTGACCTTCGCCCCGTTGGCATACTCGACCGGACAGGCGCAAGGGATGTAGGTCAGAGAAGAAGAAGAAAAGAGCGTCAGCTGCGGGCCGAACAGGAAGAAGCGGATCCCCCTGCCCTGATAGAATCTCAATATCCTGGCGAGGATGCTGAACGGCGGGTTGTCAACCACGACATCATCCTCCTTGTAGTCATAGGCCTCATAGTCGCCGCCCGGCCAGAACGGACGCACTATGTTCGCGCCTGACAGATCCACCTTCTCACGGAGCCAGCCAAGGACGGCCTCGTACACCTCAACGGGCGTATAGCAGTCATCCGTGGTCAGTTTCGCCTTGAACTTCTCCGTGAACTCGCCGTAATCATCCTTGCCGACCTGCCCCTGAACATACTTGGCCTTCGGCCTGACCTCCTCGCCGAAGAGATCCAGTTGCTTTATCTCATCAGCCATAAGCCTACCTCCTTCTTGCAAACAAACCCTTGGACCCCATCTTCCCGAACATCCAGTCATCCCCGACCGGGTCCGACTGCGCCCCGGCCTTCTCCGCCTTCGGCCTCCTACCCGCAGACGGCACCGGCTTGGCGCATCCGCAGCTCTTGGTCTGGCCGCCCCTTAGGCTCTGGGCGTAAACAACCCTTTCGGTCCCGCAGTCGCAGCGGCAAAGGCACGCCGTTCTCCTGTGCCCGTCCGTTGACGTTCTGGTCGTCATCCCCAGCACCGTCCATCTCCCGAACCTCTGTCCGCTCATGTCTCCGAATCCTTTCGCTCCGCCCATACTACTGCATCTTGAAGAACCTTATCAGAGCCTCCGCGTCGAACCCCGGCACCGGCTTGAAGTTCGCTATCGCCTTGTGCACCCTCTGACGCTTGTCGTTGCCCTGCGGATCGCCGTCAACCCTCGAATAGTACAGTATCAGCAGCCGCACGATGTCGTCGGCGTAGGACTGTAAAGCCTCCGTGCGCTCCGCTATGCTCTCAGGCACGCGGCACATGGCGTAGTTGAACGTCTCGTCAAAGGCGGCCTCCAGTCCTTTCAGGAGGCCGTTGATTGACTTCTTGGCGTCGTTGAACGCCTGCTTCTTGCGCTGCACGAGGCAGTTCCTCGCGCCTATCTCGTCGAGGGCCCTCGCCATGCGCGCCCCCATCGTCTGGATGCCCCAGACCATCTCCAGCAGCACGACCAGCGCGGCGTATCCCTCCGCGCTCAGGTCGGTGCCGGAATCGTTGATCAGTATATTCCCATTCATACCGTTTTCTCCATGAAGTCAAAATAATGCCCCTTGTCAGGATTCCTTCCCTTCTTTTCAAGCACCGGGCAGCGTCTGGTGCCGTCGTCGTAATAAGCCACAAGATTCCTCACGTCAACCTCGTAGCCGCGGCTGCGGAGATACCAGACGCTCTGATGAAACCTGTGCCCTCTGTTCAGGACCCTCAGCCTTGTGCGCTGCGGCACTCCGAACACGCGCCTCGCCCTCTCCTCTCTCAACGTCTGCCTCCTGCTCTCGGCGGACTTCTCCACCCGCTGCCGTTCCTTCCGTGCACCAAGCCGTTGCAGCGAAGTCACGCCCGCCTTGAAGCGGTAGCGTTCGCTCCCGGGGATTATGTATCCCTTCGGCGGGTACGTGCCGTTGATGATGTGTGACTCCCTCGCCTTGTCAGCCGCGTTCCGCTGACACTTGCGCATGAACTGCTTTGTCTTTACCAGCCCCAACGCCCTCGCAGTCCTGTGGAGTGTGGAGAAACTGATTTCCAGCTTCTCCATTATTACGTCGTTCGGCGTGTTCTTGAACATCTTCCGGAGCCGCTCAACCTTGGCGGCGTTCTCTGGTCTCTCGTGCCACATCATGTCCTGTCAGTTTTGACGGCCTGCATCCTCACCTCCCACCTCGTGTCCAGCGTGGCGAGCAGCTCGGCTCTTTTTTTTCTCGCGGCCTCCTCAGTGTCGAACCACCACTCGTCATGGCGGTTGAAGTAGTCCGAGGAGACCATGTAGCGTGTCGTTATCATGTTTTCTTGTTTGTTTTACGGGCGGTAGCGGAGAAGCCGCCGCCCAGTATCAAGCCTAAGCCACACCTCCGTCGGCAGTGCCCAAAAGCACGAGGGGAACCGCCATGCATTCGGTGTCCAGGTAGTCGCTGCGCGCGCAACCGCCGCTGCCGTACGCGACCCACCCGTAGTACTTGTAGTACCGTGAGCAACTCCAGACGCTGAAGCAAAAATCCTCCAGAAGATCCGCCCCGTCTATCTCTCTTGCTAACTTGTCGATCTCGCCCTCCTGCTCCGTTATCTCCATCGCCGCCAGCAGGGTCGGCAGTCCGAATCTGCCGAACCTTTCGGAGCTGAATTTCGTGACAAACCTCGCCGCAGGGCTTCCCGCTTCGAGAAGCGCGGCTGTGGCTGCCTGGTTGTCCCTCAACCTCAGCGCGGCGGTCTCGGAAATTCCCGCGTCGAGCCACCTATCCCTATCCTTTGGATCCAGCAACTCCTCGTTGCTGTACTTCGGGTAAATGAGAGCCTTCTGCCCGTTCAGGAGGTCGATCTCGATTCCCCCGATGCATTCAAGCCTGTTCTGACCTTCAAGGCCTTCTTTGTAGATAATCCTTGCCATAATCAAAAAATCTTTCTGTAATTCATGAATCCGCGCCTCATAGCTCCAGCCCGTATTCCTTGGCCACCTGCCTGATAACATCGCGGCCATAGTCATTCTTCGTCTGCTCAAAAAACGCCCGAAGAGTGATGCTGTCCGTCGGCTTGTAGCCATGCTCCTCGCACCACTGCCGCCTTCCGAACTCGCAGGAGCCTGTCAATATGTGATGCCAGTCGAACAGGTCGCCGTAAGGCTCGTCCAGTGACGGGTGGGTCTTCATGAATTCCGCTATCCTTTCATCCAACGGCTTGTTCTCCAGCCATTTGGCCTCAACGGCATCAACGGCGGCGTGCAGCGTGTCACCGTGGGCAAAGAAGTTGCCTCTTTTGGCTATCCAGCAGTCCTTAAGTGTCATGTCCCTTCGCAGCACCGCTCCCCTCGCCGCGTCGCCCTTGACTGCGAAGATAAGGGTTGGAACGCGGTCGATGTCATAGACCTTGTGACCGGTGAACTCCTTGACGCCATAGCCATCGCCAGAGCCAGAGCCATAGCCAGAGCCATAGCCATCGCCATCGCCATCGCCATCGCCATCGCCATCGCCATCGCCATAGCCATAGCCATCGCCATCGCCATAGCCATAGCCATCGCCAGAGCCAGAGCCATCGCCATAGCCATCGCCATCGCCATAGCCATCGCCATAGCCATCGCCAGAGCCAGAGCCAGAGCCAGAGCCAGAGCCAGAGCCAGAGCCATAGCCATAGCCATAGCCAGAGCCAGAGCCATAGCCTACTGCCAAAAACCGCTCGATGTCCCTCTCTATCTCTATCGCTTCCATTCCTTCTTCGCCTCGATGTTAGCCATTGCCTTGTCTGTGCAAGGGATGATCTGGACTGCGTTGGCGACTACCAGCTCAGGCACGGCCACCGTGATCTTGCTGCTGTCGTTGCACCCGTCCTGCGAAAGCTGCTCCACGGCCGCAGCGCCGTCCCAGTACCACACCTTGCGGGCGTTGGCAAGACGGACGTTCAGCCCGTTTGCATCACTGCTCACCTCCCTGACCTCGCCGAAGAAGACCCCGGCGCCATAGCATCTCACGATGCACTTTTTTCCGATGTAATTTTCCATCATTTTTGAATCATTAAAAATAAACTTGGCCCGGAGCGCGGAGTCGAACCGCCTTTATGTCTGTCAAAATCATCTGCTTTGTGTGTTTGGTATAGCTTACGTATTCCCGCGTCCCCGTGGACGCTTTCTCTCCGGGCTTTTCGCGCGTCACCGCGCTACTTGGGTTGGAAGGTAACTCCTGGGCTACCTTGGCTGCGAGGCTTTTTCCTTGGGGCGCGGGAGGGAATCGAACCCCCTTGGCCATAAGCCAAATCCGCACTCCGCGCCCTTGCTTGTGGCTATCCCAGGGCCTCAGGCTCAATGTCTGTAAAGACTTTGAGTGTGGCTCCCCGGCGAGGAATCGAACCTCGCTGTCGTCCTACGCTTTGAATGAAGTGTGTCTTTTCGGGGCGTCTTCATTCATTGTGCCGGAAACGCCATATTCCGGCCTTCGGGAAGTCCCTCGGAGGCGCCTCGCGGCGGCTCGTCGGAGTTAACCACTTAATCAATAACACTAATGACTAATTCGCCGCGATAAAACCCGCGCGGCGGCGGGTTTATTCCTAAAATCACCCCGTCATTTCCATTCCTCCGCCATTTCCTTGACCCCTCGCGGACTTTCAGCCGCAAAACAAGGGTTTTATCATTCCAAGCCGCAAAACGCCGCCAAATCGCCTTATTTTGGTTCAGTCCCCTCAACCGGCTTTATCCACCAGTCGTTGAGCGTCCGCCCGACCAGAATCCGCCCCCGCTTCCTGAGCTCCGAGAGCGACCGGAGGAGTGTGCCCTCGGGGATGCCCTCGGAATATGACCAGCGCCTCAGGTCAAGCAGAGTCGTGTGTTCGGGGATGACGTTAGCCCCTCTCCGCTCCTCCGTCCTGCGGAGGATCTCGGAATAAACCCTGCCCTCCATCAGCCCAAGTCGAAGTAAGGGTCTCTGTGCGCCACCTCGCCATCCTCCTCCCCGGCCGCTGTTTCCGAAGTGTCGGGGAATATCGAGGCGGGCGCGTCCTGCGTCACCTCCTCGAACTCGGAGTAGGTGGCGTTCGGCCTGAGGATGACGTACTCACCGGCGCGGCCGCCGTCGCGGTTCTTTCCGTTGATCACCTTGACGAGCTTCGCCCCGTCGTAGAACGTTCTCGGGGAGAGGAAAACCACCCTGTCGGCATCCTGCTCGATCGCGCCGGAACCGCGGAGGTCGTGGAGATCGGGGTCCCTGTCGTTCCTCACGTTGTCCCTGTTGAGCTGGGAGAGAAGCACGACCGGGATGTCCAGAGACTTGGCCAGCAGCTTGAGCCGCCTTGTGATCGTCCCGATGCGCTTGTCCTCGGTCTCATTCCTGCCGCCCGGAGTCGAGATGAGCTGGAGGTAGTCGATGTAGGCCACGGAGCACCTGCCCTGCTGGTGGCTCACCGTGATGTCGGAGGCGATCTCGTCAAGGTCGAACGTCTGATCTTCGATGTAGAAGCCCCAGCTCTCCAGCCTCGCCCTCGCCTCCTTCCAAGCCCCGTCCCAGTCGGCGCGCCCCGTCAGGTTCTCGCCCGGCCTCAGCCCCCCGAGGGCGTACATCATCTTCTTGGCCAGCTCCCTGCGGCCCATCTCCAGCGACCAGATCTTGCCGGGGATGCCCGCCGCCGTCTGCCTCGCCAGCATCGCAAGCATAAGCGACGTCTTGCCTATGCCCGGCCTCGCCGCCAGTATGAACAAATCGCCACCCTTGAGGCCGCCGAGGAACCACTCGTCGAGGGCGTGGATGAACGTGGGCACGGCGGTCAGCCCTCCACGGATCCTCGTCTCGTAAGTCCGCCTCAGAGACTCGCCCAGCTCGTCCACTGCCTCGGACAGCCTCCTCTCTGAGGAAGCCCCGCACGCCGACTCCAGCGTCTCGCAGAACGCCCTCGCCTCCGACATCACGCCCTCCGGCATCATCGACACCTCTGAGGCCGTCCGCATCAGGCGGTCGCCGAAGTTCCAAGCCGTCCTCGCTATCCACATCTGGCGCAGAAGCCTCGCGTGGTTCCTGGTCTCCACGATGCCGCCACCGCTCCCCGTGTGGGCCGCAAGCAGCCTCACAGCGTCGGAGTCCGCCACGGACATCAGGACGGAGACGTCCACCGGCTCGCCGGAGTCCCACCTTGAGCACACGGCCCCGAACGCCTCCCTAAGATGCCTGTTGGTAAACATGTCGGGGCGGGCGACCCTGCGGGCCTCGTCTATCACCTCGGGGCTGGCGAGGATGTCCCAGACCAGCAAGGCCTCGATCCTCTCGTCGGAGAGCCTCGGAAAGTTGTCACCTGCCCCAGCCATTCCTGTCCCTCCTCTCCCATGTGACCACGGCCAGCCTCCAGTCCTTCATCCTCCTGCCGCTGCTCAGCCGCCAATCATTATTCTCGTAGTGGGCGAAGAACGCCACCGGGTCTATCGGCGACCGCCTCACCTTCTCGATGTACTCCCTGACCTCGGCGAGGGTCGGCGGGACGAACGGCGCGGCGCAGGACTTTTGCCCTTTTTTCTTTCCTTGGCTTTGAGGGGCACCGTCTCCGACGGATGCCTGTTTCTCGGTGCCGAAGAGTGTCGCTTCGTTCTGTCCCTCTTTCTCTGTGGCGGGGGAGGTGGAGCCAGCGGCTCCTTCGCGCATATGCGCGTCCCCCCTCTCTCCTTGTAGTCTGTTATTACTTGCAGTCTGTATATTACTTGCAGTCTGTATATAATCACTTACCAGTTTTCGGACAAGGCCGTTTTCCGACTTGTCCGTTTTTGGCGAAGTCGGTTCTCCGCCAAGACCGTTGTCTGCAAGGTCGGCTCTCCCTGCCCTCGTCCTGTCTTCCACAGGCTCGGCGTGGAACTCGTAGTCCCAGCCGCTGAACCTTCCGTTCTCCTGCTTGACGGGAACTCGCCTTACAAAGCCCTTGGCCTCCAGCTCGACTATGATCTTGCGCAGCCTCTTGGGGCTTATGTCCAGCTTCGTGGCCAGCCCCCTGATGTTTAGATTCCAGGTGTCGCCCAGCCTGATGACCTTGCAGTAGACGCCTATCGTCAGGCAGTCGTTCTCCTCGATCAGGGAGGAGTGTATCTTCTCGAAGTTGTCGGCGGGCTTTATCACCCTTATGTTGCCGCTCTGCGTCTGTTTCATTCTATTGGTCAGTTTTCAAAGTGTCGTCATCCCCGTAGGCGTAGTCCTCCAGCATTTTCGGGTCGTAGTCGTTGTCGCTGCTCTCGCATATCGCGACGATGAGGAGGCGGGCTATCGCCCGGAGCTCCTCGGCTATCCTCCTGTTGCAGTCCATAGCCTACTCCGCGTCTATGAGAAGGGAGCAGTACAGCGAGCCTTCGTGCGATGTCACCGCCAACGCCTTGACTTTCACCAATCTCCAAACGATGGTCAGGACGTGTCCCCACTCCCAGAACGGGAAGTCTTGCGCCTCCTTCTCGTGGTCGATCCTGACGAAAAGCAGCCCGTCCTTCTCCAGAAGCAGCCCGGAATACAGCCCGGCATCCCTTTCCGCTTTGCTGTATATTCTCAGTCGGTCGAGGAGGACAGCCTCCTCCACACCATATCTTTTGGCTATATCGCTGTTGAAATAAGTTGTCATTTTTTGAAAGTTTTAGAAATTTCCCAATACCCTGTCGAACTCATCCATTGTCATATATCCGTCAAGGACGCGGATGATAACGTCCTTGACTTTCTCATAGAGATCCCTGAACTCCGAGTCGTCCATCCTGTCAAAAGCCACGGACTTCGGGATCTCAAGCCACTCGCCCCTTGTAGGGGAGAAGAAGGGCTCGTACCATCCGGCGGCCACCTCGACGTATTTCCTGAACGCCTCGCGGCTCCTGAATCCCGCCTGAGTCCCCTCTGGCAGACACGCCCAGGCGGCGGCTATCAGGGCGAAATAGAGGCGGTGGAGGCGGATGTTCCTCGCGGGTCTGATCTCCGCCTCGTAGGCCTCGCCGAGTTTCAGCCTCCTCCTCTCCTCCCAGCCCTCCTCGTACATAGGCACGAGCCCCGAGGCTGTGTTCAAGAGCGTCAGTTTCATCGCCTAAAAGGGCAGATCCCCGTCTGCCGGGGCGGGGGCATAGTCTTGCTTTGGCGCGTAACCCTGCGGAGGGTACGGCTGCTGTTGCTGCTGGAATTGCCGAGGCTGTGGCGGCTGCTGAACCGGAGCCTGAGGCATAGGCTGAGGCTGCGGCTGCTGCGCGTAGCCCTGCTGAGGGTAAGGCTGCGGGGCGGCCTGTTGCTGCTGCCCCTGAGGGGCCGACCCCAGAAGCTGGAGAGACTGGCAGAGAACCTCCGTGACGTATCTTTCGGAGCCGTCCTGAGCCTGATACTTGCGCGTCCTGAGCTTGCCCTCCACGTATATCTGGGAGCCCTTCCTGACGTACTTCTCGGCCACATCCACGCTCTTGCCGTTGATGACTACGTTGAACCATTCGGTCTGTTGTTGTTTTTGGCCGTTCCTGTCCGTGTACTTCTCCGTGGCCGCGAGGGTGAGCTTGGCCATCCTGCTGCCGTCCTGGAACGCGACAACCTCGGGGTCCTTGCCCGCGTTGCCGATTATCATTACCTTGTTGAGTGACATATCGCTTATTTGTTTTTGATTATCAGACTTGCCTTGACCCTTGATGTTTTGGCGTACTTGGCGTAAAGGTCGGGGTCCTCCTCCTTCAACCTCTTGGAGTCCACCCTCTCGGTGTCGTAGGCTGCCTTCAGCTTTATCGTGCATCCGTTCGCCTCAAGCTCCGGTATGTGGTTCGCCTCCATATAGGCGGCGACCTTCTCGCAGTAGGCGGCGCGGACGCATTCCAGCTCCTTTATCGTGTTTTTGAGCTCGTCTATGCGGAGCGAGTAGGAGATAAGGCTGTCGGTCTCGTCCGGTGTGAGGATCCCCGTCACGTCCGGTGTGTCCTGCGGGGACAGCCTGACGCCGTCCCTCTCGCATCTGAGCAGCTCCGCGACCCTCTCAGGCGGCACGGGGTCGACCTCGACAATCTTTGCCCTGCCGTCCCTCACGTGGATGCCGTAGAGGCTCCTGACCCTGATTCCTGGGTTCTGCGCCTCGTTGTACTCCTCCTCGGTGTCGAACTCGCTCTCCTGCGGTTCCGGGAAGTGGTGGAAACGGTCTCTCATACCTCTTCCTCCTCCCATTCCGGGTGGGCAAGGCCCATGACCTTGTAGGCGATGTAAAGCAGCGCGCCCCCGCTTATCTTCACGGCCGCGAATGTCGCGGCGTTGGCTCCGGGCGTGTCGCCAAGAAGCATCACCAGTGCCGCAAGGGCTACAAGCCCGACCACGGCGTCCACTATGATAATCCCCTTTTTCATATCCCTAAAACTTTAAGCCTTGCTTCCAGTTCCGGCGGCAAGCGCCGCTCCTATCTCGTCAAGGGCCATCGTCAAATCCTCACCTTCGGCCTCCTCGCGAAGGTTCTCCAGCATGAGCCTTGCGATGATCAACGCCTTTCGATAGCGGAAGAACTCGTCCGTCCTGTCGGCGTAACGCTCCTTCATCATCTCCTCCTTCACCTCGTGGGCGGTCTTCTGCGCCTCCAGCAGCCGGATGCGGTCTTTCAACAGCCCCATCTCCACGTCCTTGCGGTCGATGATGTCGCCGAGGTCCGCTATACGGTTGCCCAGCTCCCTGTTGGTCTCCTTGGCCGCCGCAAGCTCTCCCTCCGTTCCTTCAAGCCGGCTGTGCATCCAGTCATAGACCTGCTGCGGCCCGTTGTTTTTCAGCCACCTCTCGCAGAAGGTGTCCTTGTCGACACCGTCCCCCGCCGCCATATATTCCTCGTGGATCGCCTTGAAGTGATCCTCCGTCGGGGTGAACCCCGTCCTGTCAATAAATTCCTGTCTTGTCATATCTTTAATTTTTTTTAAGGTTTATCAATAAAAGCCGCCCGGACGGGCAGGAGGCGGCGTTGCAACAACAATGTGAAAAACAAACTCTTAATACTCGCCACTTAAGGCTCCAACCCCGCGGGCGTCCCGTCCAGCAGCATCACTGCTGTATTCTTCCTAATGAGCGGCCCAGGCGCGCTCTATCTCCGTGCCCTTGTAGTAGACACGCCCGGACTTGATTCCCATTCCGAGGGCAGGCCTTATCTGTCCGGACTCCCTCCAGCGGGCTATCGTCCTCCTGTTCACGCCCAGGAGCCTGGCGGCCTCGCTCTCGCAGTAGCGGGACGATGGCGACACTTTTGGTCTCTCGTTTGTCATGACTTGGGAAATAAAAGTTCCGGGCTGCATCTTTTCTTTGTTACTATGGAGATCAGCCGGGCAAGCTCTTTTTGATTAGCCCAATTCGGAGTCCTCTTGCCGTTCCGCCAATTCCACAACGTCTGCGGTGATACACGCAGGTTTATGTAGATGGCGAACCGCAGGTTCTCCCGCTGGTAGTCGGTCAAGGTCTCCCAGATTTCGGGGAAAGTCCTTGCATCTATCGTTTTATTTTCGTTCATTTGCATTTACCTTTAGCGTTCAACAACGTTTATTGCGTCGTTGTTTCGTTTGTTGATGCAAAGTTAAGCAAAGTAAAGCAATAAAACAAGAGATGCTTTACTAAATTTGCTTTATTTTTTAACACTTTTTGCTATATGGCTGATTTTGAGCGATTTTTAAAAGACAACAATCTGAAAAAGATTGATATTGCAGACTATCTGCAAGTATCAAAAGCTTTTATCACACAATTATGTAACGGAAGCCGCCGCCTACCGCCCGAAAAGTTTGCTTTACTCCAGGCAAAAGGCTGGGACACAACCGCCCTCCTTGAAAGCGACCAACCTTCCGACAACTCCAACAACGGCAATATAACCAAGATCGGGAACCTGAGCGGTGTGACGAACTCCCCGACGACCGTGAACAACAACGGCGGCTCCGCCGAGCTGATGAAGGTGATAGCGCAGCAGGCGGAACAGATAAAGACGCAACACGAGCAGATACAAAACCTGACAGAAATCATAAAGAACCTGACGGCGAGGTAGCCGCCGGGAAACCTCAACACTAAAACATAACATCATGCCAAGAAGCAAAGAAGAAGAGGGTGACGGCTTTAACGCAACAATCACCGAGATGCTGAACACGTTCATAGCCCAGTGGGGCGACACTACAAGGAGGCTGCAAGAGAGCAGCGAGGACAGGCTCGACAGGGTCAACAAGATGGCCGAGGCGCTGTGCGACGCCGTGGAGCGCACGTCACAGATGGCCAGCGCGCACGGAGGCATCTGCCGCCTGAGCCTCGCGGCCGCGGAGGAAAGGATAGCCTCGCTGAAGGCCGACCGCGACAGATGTCAGACGGCCTCGCGAACTTCATCCTTTTCATGGTCATCGCCGCCCTGGTGATCGCCTTCATCGTGGTCCTCGCGTCCTGAAAATCCCTAAAAAGTTTATTAAAGTCAGTCGATAATTCGGGACTGACAGCGACCAAAATTCACGACTAAATAAATTTAGGCTTGCAAATAGTTAAAAATCAATCAATTTCAAGTCCGAATTAGGCTTCCCAAGCCGAAGGTCACGAGTTCGAGCCTCGCATTCCGCTCCAGAGAAAACGGCAAAGGTAATCCACCTTGGCCGTTTTTGTTTTACAAAAGACGGTATATTCTGTACACGGAAAGGCCTTCGCACGTACATTTTCTATCCCGTAAAACAACTGAAGATCGCTCTTACGGGTATGCAGAACTTTGCGCACCTAAAACAGCTTCCATTTGATAGACAACAAGTTGGCGTTCCAGGTGCGCTCATATTCGCACACCTAAGAGTCGGAGACCCCGGCACAGAGCGTTCTATCGGTGTTCCGGACTTCCAGGTGCGCGTGGTTTACCGCACCTGAAACGCCATTGACCTGACAGTCAGCGAACTGCTCTTTCAGGTGTGACACCTGAGTGTTATGGGCATATCATAGAATAGTCTGCGGGGCCTAGGGGCCACGCTATATGTCTCGCAGATCTTAAAGGTACGTGTTGCCATTTTGCAAAACGGCGGCATACGATTATGCTTCCACGCCATTGTGAGGCCGGGCCGTATGCCACCTACGGATCCGGAAACCATAGGCGGCATATCCACAGGCCTCTCGCTGTACTCAGGGAGGGTTTGTTTGCCGCTATATTCACATAATGCTGGTGTCGCCAGCTCGTATATAATTGTTCGGCGACTGCCTGCACGCCAGATTAGTCAACTGCTATATAGTTACCATAGTTAAAGATAACATTGAGACAGGTTATGCCAACTTCATCCCGCTTTGGACTTTCGGTCTGATGTATTAAGCGCTTACTGATTTAGCAAAAGAACTTCAATGTAAGACTCTGTGAAAGCCATAGTGACGAAGAAAATTTCCAACACTATGTCTTTCAATAAATTACGATAAAAGAAAAGTTAGACGGAAAACTTCAGGTAAAACTATTATCAGATAACTTTGTCAGTAAAGAACACAAGTTATGGATCATAGAACCATCACACGAAAGAATAATGCGGGACATCTCATCCTGTCCGCGCTTCTCCTATGCCAACCCTTGATTCTTTCAGCGATAAATCCGCAAAGGGAATATTCGGTTCCTATTGAGGAACGAGGGAAGAACTTTGAAGAGTTACAGGTGGAGACCACAGATGGCTTTAAGATAAACGTATGGCATTTGCCATCGGAAAATGGGACGCCTCTGATCATTTCCGAATCAGATGCCGGGAATATGGGCGACTGCGTGCATCTTGGGCGATTCCTGCAATTGTACGGCATCGATGTCTGGCTCTATGACTATCGTGGTTTCGGCGCAAGCTCAGACTTCTCCATCGAACGGAACCAGTTGTTCCACACGGAATTTGTCTCGGACCTGTCAGCGGTCTCGAACTATGTATATTATCGAACTGGAAAGGTTCCCTACCTTATGGGAATATCAATGGGCTCGCTGATAGTGGATGAGTTTCTGAAGAAAACTGACATCCCTGTAAACGGCTTGATCTTCGATGGCTATGTCGGCGATCCGAACAAATGGGTGAAAAGGTTAAAACAGCTGAAAGGGAAAACAGTGAATATTCCCAACGGATATGTCTATTCCAAGCCTAAAAGACGGAAAGTCAAAATTTTATACATAGTTGCGGCAGAAGACAGTTTCTCATTGCCGGAGGACATCCCTTATAGGAAATCGAAAGACACTCAAATAAAGACATTCGACTGCGGTCACATTATGGCCTTCTGGGACAACACGATGGACTATGTCACGGCAATAGTGGATTTCATTAATCGCACAAGAGAATATAGTACGGAACTTTCGGTCACTACGATGGTTGGTGAGCTATGTCGAACCACAGGCTCAGTGACCAGAACGGAGAAGTCGGCAAAAATCAATCCAAAATATTCTTAGATAATCAGTTATGAAAAAGTATCCACTAAAAAGATGGCTGATGAATATGTTCCCATATTCAACGGCAGTGCTCTTGTGTCTGGCAAGCGCCATTTCTTGTGAAAACAAGACTCAGACAAATTCATTTGACTACAGAGATTTTGAGAATGCGCCCACGTTGTCGCTGTCAGAAGTATTCGAGCCGATAAGATTCATCCCCCTTAAGACGGACGAGGCCTACAATCTTTCAAACATCCTTAAGGTGTGTATGTCGGAGGATTCCTTTTATCTTCTGACCGTAAATCCTTTGGGAATATTCCGTTTCGCGCTTGACGGCTCTCTGATCTCAACAATATCTGTAGAGGGACGCGCCGAGGGTGAATATCTGATTCCGACGGACATCGCTTACAGCAAAGCGGACAATGTCTTGTATGTCGCGGACATCGCCAAGGGAATAATGAAGTTTTCCAGTGATGGCACATATCTTTCAACTATCTCTACGACTACAAAGTACAAAAACAGGCAATTTGTGGTGTCCGATTCCGGATCAATAATCGAGAATGTGTTGAACATCATTGGGAATGAGCGTGATGCAATAGTTGAACTAAGCCAGGAAGGTGACACACTCAGTTATATTCCGAATACTTTCTTCTTTGACTGCGAGAGCCCATTCGCGCTTCCGAACCATCATTCCCTACGGAAGTACGCCGATGAGATATTGTACAATCCGGCGTGTAGCGACACTATCTATTCGTACAAAGCTGGACGGTTGACCCCGAAATATTCATTCTTCTTCCCTCACTCTGTCACAAAGGAAGACTTGAGGGACTTCAACAGCAATGTCTCCGACACGCAGTTTATCGTGGAATATGCGGAAGACAACAAAAATCTCTATCTCAGCATCTTTGACAGGAACTGGGATTATAAGCACTTTGTTCTGAAAAAGTCTGACGGAATCATTTACAAGGGAGATTTCAGGCTCTCTGACAGTTTTGGCACAGAATTCAGCCCGAGATGGCAATGCGAGGGTTGGCTGATTGATGTTCTTGATCCTTCGACTATTAACTATGCATACTACCGGGACATCACCGATGAGGCCCGTCAGAAAGCATACACCTACCTGTCATCCGTTGGCGTGGATGGAATCACTGCCGAATCGGATCCGATCATTATGCTCGCAAAGACTAAGAAGCAGTTTTGAATTGTTTGTTTGAAGGTTAAGAGCAAGCTCTTTCCCTGCTGCTCACCTCGGCAATCCGAACAAGTTCGATTGCCCTCGGTTCGGGCGCTGGGTTGAGAGTGAAAAACTTCAGTTTCGACCGCTTCTTCCAAGGAAGATAGCGGTGCTATCTGACTGAAGAAGCGGGAAG